>CETX01042389.1_pt1 | contig 14485 bp, 11 predicted proteins | sample 356501 | NCBI WGS metagenome assembly CETX01 (sample SAMEA2623390, study PRJEB7988) | marine metagenome | biome: marine biome (ENVO:00000447); feature: mesopelagic zone (ENVO:00000213); material: "saline water (ENVO:00002010), including plankton (ENVO:xxxxxxxx)" | depth 450 m | reverse complement strand
CGAGCTGGCGCTCCCGTTCTTCCGCCGGGAGCGCCTTGAGCTCGTCAGCGCTCGTCGTGGAGCAGGTTGCGCAGCCGCACGGCAGCTCCTCCATCTCCGCCAGCCGCCGCGTGCCCCAGCTGAACATCATGCGGCCGTCGACGGCGAACTTGGCGTAGCTGGCGCTGTCGAACAGGTCGCAGCCGAGCAGCGCCGCGAGCGCGAAGAGCGACGGATGGCCGCAGCCGAACAGGTGCACCGGCCGCGCCGTCACCAGCGCGCGCTTCGCGGCGAGCACCAGCGTCGCCAGCTCGGCGTAGCGGTATTGCTCCATCAGCGGCACGACGCCGCCGATGGGGTGCATGTCGGCGTCGACGGTGGAAACCTGCGCCGCCGCGCGCTCGCGGAGCGCCGGATGGCTGCCGCCCTGCACCGTCGCGGCGAGCAGCATCTCACCCTTGAGTGGGACGGCCGCCGTGATGCGTGCTTGCGTTTCCGCCAGCTCCGCCTCGGCGTGGTCAGCGTCAAACTCCGGTTCGGTGAAGACGTCGAGCACGGTGCCGATGTCGCTGCCGATGTCGCGCTGGAACTCGACGATGGCCTGCGGCTCGACCTCGATGTCGCCGTAGACGTGCGACTGGAAGGTGCCGCTGTCGGTCATCAGCGGGCCGTCCCACCCGACCAGCGCGTGGACGCCGTCCGCCAGCGCGCGTTCGCGCAGCTCGTCGTGGCGCGAAATAATGTAGGAGTTGGTAATCAACCCGGTCGCTCCGCAGTCGCGGATTTCGGCCGGCGCCAGCGTCAGCTTGCGCGGATTGACCACCGGCAGCAGCGTCGGCGTTTCGAGCGCGCCGTGGGGGGTCGTAAGGCGGCCGATGCGCGCCAGCCCGTCGCGTTGCCGGATTTCGAACACGGCGCGGCAGCGCTGCCGGGGGATTATACCTTGCTTATTCTTCGCCCGGCGTGAGGACGTCGGCGGCGGCGCCGAGGATTGAGGCGACGATACGGGAGGTTTGCTGGGGCTGGAATTGCGGGTGGTCATGCTGGCGGGCGTGGCACTGGTGGGCTGGACCATCCGGCCGCTCTCCCTCGAAAAGTGAGGCCCGCGAGCGGCAATCCTTAAAGCGCTCCCTTCGTGGACCGCCCGCGTGGGCCGGTAGATCAGTCTGGAAGATCGCCTCCTTGGCATGGAGGAGGGCGCGAGTTCAAATCTCGCCCGGTCCACCATGCGCGGTATCGCATGGAATTCTCGTCATCCCAGGTTGAATCGACGCTGCTGAAGGCGGGTGCGTTGCTCGCCATAATGCTCACCACGGGCTGGATGGCGCGCCGCGGCGTGCGGGTCAACTACACGCGCAAGCTGAACCACGTCGCGATTTTCTTCCTGCCGGTGGCGATTGACCGGCAGCTGAACGTCGCGACCTTCGCCGACATAGAATACCTGCTAACCAGCTCCGCCATCGTGACGCTCTCGCTGCTGTTTTTCTGGGAGCCGATCCGCAGCCGCTTCCCGCCTTACCAGCTGATGTTCGAAGCCTTCGACCGGCCCGAGGACCGGCCATACACGCTGGTCTGGATTTTCAGCCAGTTCGTCGCCGGCTTCATGGTCATGCTGCCTGCCATCTGGTATTTCGGCGAAATTGGCCTCGCGGGGCTGATCCTCATCCCGCTGCTCATTAACGCCGTCGGCGACGGCCTCGCGGAGCCGATTGGCGTGCGCTGGGGTCGGCACGAATACCGCACGCGTGCGCTCGGCACCGACCGCACCTACGTGCGGACGCTCGAAGGCAGCGGCTTCATCCTGCTGACGGGGCTCGTGATTATCGCGCTGCACGCGTCGCAATTCAGCGGGCTACAGCTCGCGCTCGCGCTCGCCATCGTCCCGCTGGCGATGACCCTCGCCGAGGCGTTCTCACCGCACACCTGGGACACGCCGTTCCTGATGGCAGCTGGGTATGGCGGGTTGCTGCTGGTGATGCAGTTCTAGCAGGATTCAGATGTATCTAAAACTAGAGACGAGATTTTTTGTGAACAGTATTTCTCGAGGATGACCCCCTCCGAGGACTTGTCTTATTCTTCTGTTTCTTCGTCGGAGTCTTCTCGCTCCTCATTATCTTCTTCGTCACGGTCTTTATCGTCCCTGTCGTCTCTTTCGCGGTCGCATCCCTGAATCAACGCTTCTAATTCTTCACAGGCTACTTCGTCACCTTCTTCACAGGCTTCTCCGAGTTCAGCCATCCTGGCTCTGATCTCTTCCCATACCTCATTGTCATGAGCCTTTCCGTTTTCTTTGTCACGACCTTCTTTATCTCTTCCAAATCTTTCTTTCCACTCTTCCATGGTCAGACAGGCTTCATCATCACCGCGTTCTTCACGCTCTTCGTCAGACCAGTTTTCTCGGTCCCAGTGTTTATCATCCCTTGACCAGTTCTTTTTATCTTCGTCAGACCAGTTTTCTCGGTTCCAGTCCGCATCATCTCTTCCCCAGTCTTTTCTATCATCGAATAACTTTCTTTCGAACTCTCTAAGTGTGAAACATGGTTCTTCTCTATCTTCATCATAACTGTATCTTGCTTTCCACTGTTCTGCAGTCAAACAATCTTCATCTTCTTGTGAAACATCTCTGTCGGGCGTCTCACCCTCGACTCTTTTTTCATTTCCTTCACGATCTTCACTCGATTCTTTTCGGTCGACGTCTTCCCTATCCCAGTCTTTCTCGGACTTTTCTCTCCATTCCTCAATAGTCAGACAATCCTCATCAGACAACCCGTCACGTTCTTTTTTGTCAACTGAAGTGGAGGCCTCCTTGTTCAAGGCATCGTCGCTTCTATCGAAATTTGTCACTAAACCTTCTCTCAAATCACCAATGGTCGTACCGTCACCAAGAATCTGTGTGTCCTCGTTAGCTATAACCAGTGGCGATGCCGTGAGCAGCATGATGGCCATTACGAGAGCCTTACCTTCTAACACGGGCTTCGAGTTGTTATAGAGCTATATAAAACGTCGCCAAAAAATTTTTTTGTTTTGTGCTTGGCGCGAGGAGGGGGATTTGAACCCCCGTGGGACAAGCCCATCGGATTAGCAATCCGACGCAATGGCCAGGCTATGCGATCCTCGCGCAACGTTCGCGACACTGCCCCGGTTAAAGAGCCTGCGGCGGCGTTTCCCCCTCGCTGTCCGAGCCGCTCGCCGACCACGGGCAGCGGCTAAAACCGGCCGCTGCTGCGGGGGCATGGAGCTGGGGCTAGTGACCTCCAACGTGGGCAAGCTGCGCGAGCTGGCGGCGGCGCTGGAGCCGGCGGGCCACACGGTCGCGCAGCGCGCGCTGGAGTATCCTGAGGTTCAGGCGGCGAGCCTCAAGGCGGTGGTCGAGTTCGGGCTCGAGTGGCTGGCGCAGCGCCATGCGGGCGAGGCGCTGCTCATCGACGACGCGGGGCTTTTCGTCGACGCGCTGGGCGGCTTCCCCGGCGTCTACAGCCGCTACGCGTACGACACCATTGGCCCGGCCGGCGTGCTGGCGCTGCTCGGCGATGAGGGGGCGCGCAGCGCCGAGTTCCGCTGCGTGCTCGGTTTGCTGTTGCCCGACGGCGGTCGCCAGCAGTTCCGCGGCAGCTGCCGCGGCCGCATCACCCGCGCACCGCGCGGCGACGGCGGGTTCGGCTACGACCCAGTCTTCGTCCCCGCAGGCGACGAACGGACTTTCGCCGAGCTGCCGCTGGCGGAGAAGAATGCGGTCAGCCATCGCGGACGGGCGTTGGCGACGTTGGCCGTGTATCTCGGCGACAGCAGCTAGCCGGGCCGGTAGGCGCAGCGCGTATCGCCCTCTTCGGCAACGATGACTTCGACCAGCCCCGGCAGCGCCGGTTCCAGCCGCTCGAAGACCCAGCGCGCCAGCACTTCGGTCGTCGGGTTTTCCAGCCCCGCGACGTCGTTGAGGTAATTATGGTCAATCAGGCTGCCGACCCCCACTTCGTAGGCGGCATCGACGTCGTAGTAGTCGGCGACCCACTGCTGCTCGTTATCGTTGTCGCCCTCGATGGCGAGCGTGACCGTGAAGCGGTGGCCGTGCAGCCGGTGGCAGGGGTGCTCGGCGGGCAGCCGCGGCAGCCGTCGCGCCGCCTCGACGGTATAGTCACGCTCGATGCGAAACACGGTCGGGCAGCCGCGCGGGGATAAGAGCGCTGTCACCCCATCGCCGGCGCCCGTGGCTGATTTATATCGGGAGGGATGCGCCACCGTGAAGCACATCCTCGTCGCGGTCGCGTGGCCATACGCCAACGGGCCGTTACACTTGGGCCACATGGCGGGCTGCTACCTGCCGGCCGACATCTTCGCGCGCTACCACCGGCTGAAGGGCAACCGAGTGCTGATGGTCAGCGGCAGTGACATGCACGGCACCCCCATCATGGTCACCGCGCAGCAGGAAGGCGCCAAACCGGAGGAGGTCGCGCTGCGCTACCACAAGATCATCACCAGTTCGCTCGAGGAAATGGGGATTTCCTTCGACCTGTTCACCCACACGCACACGCCCGAGCATGAGGCGGCGGTACACGAGATTCTCGGGCGGCTCGATGAAGCAGGTTTCATCGAGCCTCGCACCACCACCGCGCCGTATGACCCGAAGGCGGGGCAGTTCCTGCCCGACCGCTACGTCGAGGGCACTTGCCCCCACTGCAAGTCGACCGGCGCGCGGGGCGACCAGTGCGACGAATGCGGCAAGCCGCTCGACGCGGATGAACTCATCGACCCGCACCCGAAGCTGAACCCCGAAGTTGCTCTGGAGTTCCGCGAGACCGAGCATCTCTTCTTCCGGCTCTCGGCGTTCCGCGAGCAGCTGCTCGAGTGGCTCTCCGAGGGCAAAGGCCACTGGAAGTCGAACGTGCTCAACTTCACCCGCAACTGGCTCGAGGAAGGCCTTGTGGATCGCGCCGTGACGCGCGACCTGGAGTGGGGCGTCCCGGTTCCGCGCGATGGCTACGAAAGCAAGCGCATCTACGTCTGGTTCGAGGCGGTGATGGGCTACTACTCGGCGTCGCGCCACTGGGCGCAGTTGCAGGGTGAACCGGAGGAGTGGCGCAAGTGGTGGGACGACCCTGAGGCGGAGCACCGCTACTTCATGGCCAAGGACAACATCCCGTTCCACACCATCATCTGGCCGGCGACGCTGCTCGGCTGCGGAATGCAATTACCGCACGACGTCCCGGCCAACGAATACCTGCTTCTGGACTCGGCGCAGTTCTCCAAATCGCGCCGCCACGCGGTCTGGATTCCCGACTATCTCGAGCGCTACGACTCGGAGGCGCTGCGCTACTACCTAGCGGCAGTCATGCCCGAGCAGAAGGACGCCAATTTTTCCTGGGAGGATTACGTCACGCGCGTCAATACCGAACTCATCGGCAACCTGGGCAACTTGCTGCACCGCGTCGTTTCCTTCGCGCAGAAGAACTTCCCCGACGGGCTCCACACCGATGAATGCGCGCTGCCGGAGCTGCGCGACCGCGTCGCGACCGCGCACGCGAAAATGGACGCGGCGCTCGCGGCGTGCAAGTTCAAGCGCGGGCTGGCGGCGCTGCTCGAGTTGTCGCAAGCGACCAACGCCGCGCTCAACTCGGCGGCGCCGTGGAAGCTGCTGAAGCAGGACCGCGCCGCGTGCGAGGCACAGCTGGTCGGCTTCCTGAACGTCTGCCGCGCGCTCTCAATCATGATGACGCCGTTCCTGCCCCGGACGGGAGAAACCGCCTGGCGCTACCTTGGCCAGCCGGGAACGCCACAGGTGGTGGGTTGGGAGGCGGCGCTGGACGGCGCGACTGATTTTACCCTGCAGCGGCCCGAACCGCTGTTTGCAAAACTGGACCTGAAACAGGTTCTGGAGAAAGAAATGCCCCAAAACGAGCTACCAGAGCTAAAGCCAGAAATCAGCTTCGACGACTTCAAGAAGCTGGACATCCGCGTCGGCACCGTTGTCGGAGTGGAGAAGCACCCGGACGCTGACAAGCTGTGGCTGCTGGACGTCGATTTCGGCGGACCCACGCGCCGGCTCGTCACCGGCCTGCGCGGCATCTACGAGACCGACGAGCTACAGGGGCGACAGATTGCGGTGCTCGTCAACCTGCAGCGCGCCAAGTTCCGCGGCGTCGAGTCGGAAGGGATGTTGCTGGCCGCCGAGAGCGGCAAAATGGTGAGCCTGCTCCAGCCTGACCAGCAAGTGGAGAACGGCAGCAGAATTCACTGACGACTGATATTTAAAAAAAACAGTGCCGGTGGAGGCATCTGGCGGCTACAGCGAAATCCCTTAAGCCGCCCCACTTCCCGGCGTGTGGGGCCCGTAGCCTAGCTGGAAAGGCGCCGGCCTTCTAAGCCGGAGACCCGGGGTTCGAATCCCCGCGGGCCCGCCATGCCCCACCTCACGGCCGCTGGCCGTGCGGGTGAGCCCGACACTCACTCGCCGAAGAACTCCGCGGCATCAACATTACCGCCAGTGAGAATGACGCCGATGCGCTGTGCGTCGCTCGCGAAGTCGGGCGAGAGCGTCGCCGCGAAGCCGATCGCGCCGCTCGGTTCGACCAGCAGCCCCAGCTCGTCGCGCAGCAGCCGCATCGCCCGCCGCACACCGTCGTCATCGACGGTGATGATGGCGGCAAGGTGGTCACGTAGGATGGGCCAGGTCAGCTCGCCGAGACTGGAGAGCAGGCCGTCGCAGATGGTGTCGGGTCCGGTTTGCGGGATGAACTTCCCGGCGGCCAGCGACCGCGCCGCGTCATCGGCGCCAGCCGGTTCAGCGCCGTAGAGCGCGACCGCGGGCGCGGTGCCCCGCATGGCGATGCAGGTGCCCGAGAGCAGCCCGCCGCCGCCGATCGGCGTGATGATGGCGTCGAGCTCGGCCTGTGCCAGCAGCTCCAGCGCGGCGGTCCCCTGCCCGGCAATCACGCGCGCGTCATCGTAGGGATGCACCAGCACCGCGCCGGTCTCGCGCTGCACTTCCGCCAGCGCGCTTTTGCGCGCTGCCAGCGTCGGTTCGCAGAGCGTGATTTGGGCGTCGTAGCCCTCGACCGCGCGCAGCTTTAGCGGCATTACGTTCCGAGGCATTACGATATGCGCCGCGATGCCGCGCATCTGCGCCGCGAGCGCCAGTGCCTGCGCGTGGTTGCCGCTGCTGTGGGTGCAGACGCCGCGCGTCGCTTCGGAGTTGGAGAGCGACGCGACCGCGTTCCACGCGCCACGGAATTTGAATGCCCCTACTTTCTGCAGGTTTTCGCACTTGAAGACCAGTTGGCGACCAGCCAGCTCGTCCAGCGCGCCGGACGTCCTGACCGGCGTCCGCAGCGCCACGCCATCGAGCCGCGCAGCGGCAGCGTGGATATCGGCGAGCGTGACCATCGTGCTCCCAGCCCGCGAAGGGATTATATCAGACCACCAACGCCGAATGCCGGCTCGAGTTGGGACTGTTCAGCTACTACCTGCACGGCCGCCCCTACTCCGGCCCGGTGCGTGGCACGCTGCGGGTCGAGCGCGCGCTGTCGCGGGACGCTCATTAACTCCCCCCGGCTGGCTCCGCGTGGGCGAATCCCCCTTCCGTGACGACCTGTTCGCGGGCACGCGCGTGCTCGTGACGGGCGGCGGCACCGGGATGGGGCTGGCGTTCGCCACCGCCTTTGCGGCGCACGGCGCGCAGGTCGCGATTGCGTCGCGCAACGACGCGCATCTCGCGGCGGGCGCGACCGCCATCGCCAAAGCTACCGGCGCGGAAGCGCTGACGCACGTCGTTGATGTGCGCGATAGCGAGAGCGTGGCGACGCTCGCCGCCACGCTCGAATCGGAATGGGGTGCGCTCGACATACTGGTTAACAATGCCGCCGGGAACTTCTTCGCGCCGGTAGCCGAAATGAGCGAAAACGCCTGGCGCGCGGTCGTCGACATCGTGCTCGACGGCACCTTCCGCGTCTCGCGTGCGTGCCACCCGCTGCTCTGCAAGGGGCGCGACGCCAGCGTCGTGAACGTCGTCGCCAACTACGCCTGGGGTGCCGCATCCTTCGTCGCGCACTCCGGCGCCGCGAAGGCGGGGGTGCTGAACCTGACGCGGTCGCTGGCGCTCGAGTGGGCCAGCCATGGAATCCGCGTCAACGCGCTCTGCCCTGGTGTCGTGCCTACGGAAGGCGCGAAAGCCAACCTGTTCCCGGCGCCTGAAATGGAGCAGATGATTACTGACACCATCCCGCGCGGGCGGCTCGCGACCGCCGACGAGATGGCATTGCAGGTGCTCTGGCTCGCCGCGAGCGACTACGTGACCGGTGAATGCCTGGTTGCCGACGGAGGGCAGTGGCTGGCGGGCAACCCGTACTACACGCTCGGGAAGCTGGTCGCCGACTAGTTGCCCGAGAAACGGTGGTCGCCCGCAAAGCCGGCGTCCGGCATCGCCATCATGGTTTTCGCGCCGGAAGCGATGGCGACCGCGCGCGCGATGGTTTCGGGGAAGACACGCTCGAAGAAGTAGCGGCCCGTAATGAGTTTGTATTCGTAGAACTCGTCGCTTCCGCGCTTCGCAAAGGCGACCTTCAGCATCTGTAACCACATGTAGCCCAGCGCCACCAGCCCGAACTGCCGCAGGTAGTCGGTCGCTCCAGCGCCGATTTCGCGCGGGTTTCCCATTCCTTTTTGGGCCAGGAACATGCTGGTCTTCTGGAGCCCGCGCAACCCTTTCGCAAATGGCTCGACAAACTCCTTCAGGTCGGGGTCGTCGCGATGCTGCTCGACAAACTCCAGCGCGGGGTGGAAGAAGCGACGCAGCAGCCGCCCCATGTCGCGCGGCAGCTTGCGTCCCGCCAAGTCAAGTGCTTGGATGCCGTTGGTACCTTCCCAGATGGGGGCAATCCGCAGGTCGCGCACGAATTGCTCCATGCCGTGCTCGCGGATGTAGCCGTGGCCGCCGTAAATTTGCAGCATGTCGTTGGTGATTTCGCACCCCAGGTCAGTGCAGAGCGCCTTGACAATCGGCGTCAGGATTTCGACCAGTTCGCCGTTCTCCTCGCGTATTGCCTCGTCGGGGTCCGCCAGCGAGTGGTCAATCGAAATCCCGGTCCAGACCGCCAGACAGCGCATCCCCTCGATGAGCGACTTGGCGCGCAGTAGCATCCGCCGGATGTCGGGATGCACTATCAGCGGGTCCGCCTCCTGCTCCGGATACCGGCCCCCTCCTAGGTCGCGCCCCTGCAGCCGGTCCAGTGCGTAGGCCAGCCCGTTTTGGTAGGCGATTTCAGCGACGCCGACGCCCTCCATGCCAACCGCCAGTCGCGCGTGGTTCATCATCGCGAACATCGCGCGCAGCCCGCGATTTTCCTCGCCAATCAGCCAGCCCCGCGCATCCTCGAGCGCGATAACACAGGTCGGGGAGCCCTTGCACCCCATCTTCTCCTCAATTGAGAGTGCGCGGATACCGTTGCGCTCGCCCAGTGCCCCGTCGGCGTTGGGGATGAACTTGGGCACCAGGAAGAGCGAAATGCCCTTGACGCCCTGCGGCGCACCGGGCAGCCGCGCCAGTGTCAGGTGCAGGATGTTCTCGGTCAGGTCATGCTCGCCGCCGGTGATGAAAATCTTCTCGCCGTCGAGCCGGTAGCTGCCTTCATCATCGGGCTTCGCCTTCGTGCGCAGCAGCCCCAAATCGGTCCCACAGTGCGCCTCGGTCAGGCACATGGTGCTGAACCACTCGCCACTGACCATCTTCGGCAGGTAGAGCGACTTGAGTTCGTCGCTGCCATACTGGTGGATGCAGCGGTAGGCGCCCTTGGTAAGCCCGGTCATGGTCGCCAGCGCCATGTTGGTCGCGCACATCACCTCGTCGCCCAGCACCTCGAAGGCGGTCGGGAACCCCATCCCGCCATACTCGGGATGGGCGAAGAGCGTCACCAGCCCCGTGTCGCGGATGGCGTTGATGGCGTCGTGGAACTCAGGCGGTAGCGTCACCTCGCCATCCTTGAATTTGGCGCCAACCTGGTCGCCGAGCTGGTTGCACGGGAACCAGATGTCCTCGGCGATTTCGGCCACCTGGTCGATAATCATCTGCACCATTTCCCAGGTCGCCTCCTCGAAGATCGGGAACTGCGTCAGCTGCTCGACTTCCAGCACTTCGCGCAGGACGAACTCGAACTCCCGTTTTGGCACGCGGTATTTCATTTCAGTTCCTCAGCGGTTTCCCCGTCGTGAGCATATGCTCAATCCGCGCCAGCGTCGGCGGCAGGCGCACCAGTGTCATGAACGCCTCGCGCTCCAAATCAAGGATATCTGAATCATCCAGCTCCTCGGTCGGGTCGGTATTGCCGCCGCTCAGCACGATAGCCAGCTGCCCCGCGACGACCTCGTCGTGCGGCGTCGCCTTGCCCGCGCGCCGCAAATCGGCGACCGCCATCTCGAGCCCCGTGCGGCCTGACGCCCCCGGCAGGCAATGTGTCGCCATTTCCGGCGGCTCGTAGCCGTCGACCATTTCCAGGCAGCGCGTCTTGGCGTCGGCCAGCACGCGGTCGCGGTTCATCGTGATTCCATCGCCGTCGCGCAGGATTTGCATGTCGCGCGCCTCGAACGCGCTCGTCGCCACCTTGGCGGTGCCGACGTTCTCGAATATCTTTGTTACCGGCGCCATCGGCCCATGCGGTCCGGCCGCGGCCCAGCGGCGCAGCATCTCCTTGCAACCGCCCCACGCAGGTACCAGCCCGACGCCGACCTCGACCAGCCCGGTGTAAGTCTCGGAGTGCGCCTGAATCACGTCGCACGCCAGCAGTACCTCACAGCCGCCGCCGATAGCGAGCCCGCTCGGCGCGCCGACGACCGGGAAGCTGGAGTGCTTGAGCGTCATGAATGCGAGTTGCCCGCCGCTAATCATCTTACCGATTTCGTCCCACGCGCCGACGTTGGCGACGAAGAGCGCCAGCCCGATATTGGCGCCAGCCGAGAAGTGCTCGCCGTCGTTGCCGACCACCAGACCCACGAAGTCGCCCCCCTCCACGACTTCGACTGCCTCGGCAACCATTTCCAGCCCGAGCGGGTCAATTGCGTTCATCTTGCTGTGGAATTCGAGCAGCGCGATCCCGTCGCCCGCGTCCCATAGCGAAGCCGACGCGTTGCTCGCCAGCGGTTTGTCCGCCCGGCGTAGGTCAGCGACGCACAGAACACCCGCGTCGCGCGGGACCGCGATGTAGCTGCCGTCGGCCAGTAGCTGCGTCTCGCCGTCGTAGAGCGGCTTGCCGTGCGCCAGCAGTGGCGGCACTGCAGAGCCATCAGCAGCCAGTCGCTCGCAGAACCACTCCACACCGAGCTCGTCAAGCATCTCGAACGGCCCGCGCTTCCAGCCATAGCCGAGTCGCATCGCCGCATCAACGTTGGCTGGCGCGACGGCGATTTCGGGGAGCAGCGACGCGGTGTAGGCGAGCGTCTGCGACAGCACTTTCCACGCAAACTCGCCGCCGCGGTCGGGATATTCCACAAGCGTGCGCAGCCCCTGTTTCGCCGCCTTGGGCGACTCGAGCGCAACACGGCGGTTGGCGGGCGCGTATTCGCCCGTCTTCAGGCTGCGCGCCTCCTTCACCTTGCGACCGTCGTTGCGGTTGAGCCGGTAGAAGCCGCCCTTCCCCTTGCGGCCAGTGTAGCCGGCCGCAATCATCCCGGAGATGGTGGCGGCGATGCCGTTAGCTTCGGCTTCGGTGACGACGCGCCGGTAATCGTCCTCGGCGGGCAGCGTCGCCAGCATGCTTTCGGCGATGTGCGGCACTAAATCCAGCCCCACAAGGTCGAGCAGTCCGAACACCGCGGTCTTCGGCACGCCTATCGGGCGACCCATGACGGCGTCCGCCTCCTCGACGGTCAGCCCCATTTCAATCGCGGCGTTGATGGCGCACTGCATCCAGTAGACGCCGATGCGGTTGCCGATGAATCCCGGCGTGTCATTGCAAACCACGACCCCCTTGCCGAGCCGCCGGTCGGCGAAGTCCCGGAAGGCGGCAAGCCGCTCCGGCTCCATCGTCGGTGAAGGCACAATCTCCAGCAGCCGCAGGTAGCGCGGCGGATTGAAGAAGTGGGTGATCATGAAGTCGCGCGCGAAGCGCTTGCCCATCCCCTTCGTGAGCTGCGCGCACGGAATGGTCGAGGTATTGGAGCTGATGATACTGCCGTCCTTGCGGACTTTTTCGAGCTGTTTGAACACATTCTGCTTTATATTCAGGTCTTCGAGAACTACCTCGACAATCCAGTCCGCCTCGGCGACGCGACCGAGATGGTCCTCCAGGTTGCCGGGCCGGATGCGCTCGGCAAAATCCGCATGCATCAGCGGTGCCGGCTTCGCCTTGCGCAGCCGTGCTATTGCGCTGCGCGCCAAGGCGTCGCGGTCCGCGGCGCCTTGCGGGACAATGTCGAGCAATTCCACGCTCATACCAGCGTTGGCCAGGTGCGCCGCGATGCCGGCGCCCATAACGCCCGAGCCGATGACTGCTACGCGCTCCATCACGCCGCCTCGAGCACCGTCGCGATGCCCTGCCCGCCGCCGATGCACATCGTCGCCAGCGCGTAGCGTCCACCCTCGCGCTGGAGCAGCGCTGCCGCCTTGCCGGTGATGCGCGCGCCGCTCGCCCCCAGAGGGTGGCCCAGCGCAATCGCGCCGCCGTCCAGGTTCACCCTGGCGTGCGATAGCCCCAGTTTGTCCAGCACCGCGAGCGACTGCGCCGCGAACGCTTCGTTGAGTTCGACAAGGTCCATCTGCCCCAGCTCCAGCCCGGCGCGGTCGAGCGCCTTGCGGGTCGCCTCAACGGGGCCGATGCCCATGATTTCGGGCGCGCAGCCCGAGACGGCAGTGGCGCGGATGCGCGCCATGACGGTCAGTTTGTGGCGTCTGGCGTAGTCGGCCGAAGTCACCAGCACCGCCGCCGCACCGTCGGTCAGTGGCGACGAGGTGCCGGCCGTTACGCTGCCTTTGCCGTCGAAGGCGGGCTTCAGCGCCGCCAGTGCCTCGGCGGTAGTATCGGGACGCGGGCAGCCGTCGGCGGCGACCGGGCCGTCGCCGTTCTCGATGGGCACAATTTCAGCCTCGAAACTACCGTCGTTCGCAGCGCGCACCGCGCGCTGCTGAGACTCGAGCGCGAATGCCTCCTGCGCTTCGCGCGAAATATCGTATTTGCGCGCCAGGTTCTCGGCGGTCAGCCCCATGTTGATGTAGACTTCGGGCGCGCGCTCGTAAAGCCCCGGATGCGGCAGCGGGTTGAACCCCATCATCGGCACCCGCGACATCGACTCGACTCCGCCGCAGACGAACGCCTCGCCCGCACCGGTCGCGATTGCGCCGGCCGCCATGTGGACAGCCTGCATCGACGACCCGCAGAAGCGGTTCACCGTCGTCCCCGCTACCGATGGTGGCAAGTCCGCAAGGAAACCGACGATGCGCGCCACGTTGAGCCCCTGCTCGCCTTCTGGGAATGCGCAGCCGATAATCAGGTCCTCCAGCCCGGCCGGGTCGACGCCGCTCCGCTCGAGCAGCCCGCGTACGACCTGCGCCATCAGTTCATCAGGCCGCACCTTCGCCAGCGCACCCTTGTGCGCCGGGGCGAAGGGCGAACGGGCGTAGCCTGCAATCACCGCTTTGCTCATTAGGCCCCAATCCCCCCCATATATAATAGTTTAATAAAATAAAACATTTATATAGAAGAACCCTTTTACGGGGGCGTGGACACCACACCACACCGTCCGGATGCCGTGCTTCACACGCTGGGGCTTTCCGAGGGCGAGGCGGAGGTGTACCGGCTGTTGCTCCGGGCTGGCGAAGCCAGCGTCGGGGACATCAGCCGCGGTTGTGCCTTCTCGCGCGCTCGGATTTACGGCATCCTGGACAACCTTGTTGCGCGAGGCGCGGCGCACCAGGTCTCGGTGCACCCCCGCACCTACGCGCCCGAGAACCCGCGTCGGCTGGCCGAGATGCGGCTGCACGAAGTCGAGGCGGCCTGCGCCGCCGCCGAGGAGACGCTGATTCCACTCTACGAGACGCAGGAGCGCTCCTACACCGAGTCGGTGACAGTACGCGATATGGGTGTCTTCCAGCAGGTCGAGGAGATGTGCCTGCGCGCGACCGAGAGCCTCGACGGAATCGCCGCCTTCCTGCCCTCCGCCATCCCCGACTCGCTCTGCCGTGCGTTCGCGAGCGCCTCGCACGCCGGCGTCCGCGTGCGACTGCTCTTCCCGTTGGGCGAGGCGCCGCTGGACCTAGCGCGGCTCCCCGGCAAGTACGAAATCCGCCGCGCCGCGACCCCCGCCGCGGGGATGTTCATCATCGACCAGGCTGAGCTGCTGATTGGCGGGCTCGAGAAGCCGGAATCAACGGCGCACCTGCTCGGGCTCTGGCTACACCACGAAGAGCTGGCGCGGCTCTCGGGACAGATTTTCGAGACGCTGTTCGAGGCGGGCGAACCGCTCTGAGCGGCTCGCCACAGCGAAATGGTGGGCCCGCCCAGATTTGAACTGGAGTACCGGCGTCCCGAAC
>CETX01136303.1_pt1 | contig 14866 bp, 8 predicted proteins | sample 356501 | NCBI WGS metagenome assembly CETX01 (sample SAMEA2623390, study PRJEB7988) | marine metagenome | biome: marine biome (ENVO:00000447); feature: mesopelagic zone (ENVO:00000213); material: "saline water (ENVO:00002010), including plankton (ENVO:xxxxxxxx)" | depth 450 m | reverse complement strand
ACAGACTGCTGCAAAAGTGTACAGCAAAGATCAACAGCCCCTAATAAAAATGAAAAATGACTACTAAGTATACGTATATGAAGTAAATTAAACTGAATGGCCGTGAAAATCAGGTGGCAGCTAGCTTTTCATACCTAACCGGCTTACTACCTTCGAACCAAAAAGACCTGATAAAGATAAGGTTATTTATGCGCCACCGTTGTGTCGTAATCTGAGTTTATTTTTAGGGAAATGTAAACTTTTTCGCCACGATCCGGCCAGCAACCCTATTTAAACTTGAATCCAACCCGGCCTGAAATTACATTATCGGCAATGATGTAGTATTGAGTGAAGTATCTCTTTTTTCATGGCTAAATTTGTTGTTTTGCTGTTGTTGAGCTGCCTGCCCTTTTGTGCCCCATTTGCTGCTGAGGTAATTAAACGTTCCGAGACGGGGTTGTGTCACGACAATAACAGCCCGTGGTACGAGCGCACCCGTAATTTTTCCGCGCACGCAAGTATGCAAAGCTGTCTGGCGGCCGGGGGCAAAGCCTATTCCGGATATGCCACTAACTCACAAGCTACCATTACCGATGGCTACGAAAGAGACCTGTTTCCTCACTGGTTAGATGAGGATGATAACTGCCGTGACACCCGGGCCGAGACACTTATCCGCCAATCAGAAGTCCCCGTTGCTTTCGCCGACGGCGCAGGATGTCAGGTAACCAGTGGACGCTGGCACGATCCGTACACTGACAGTACCTTTACCAACGATGACGATCTTGATATTGACCACATCGTGCCACTCAAGTGGGCTTACGAACATGGTGCCGATAAATGGCCTGAGCGCACCAGAGCTGCCTTTGCCAACGATGCCCTGAACGTCATTGCGGTCAGCCTGTCAGCCAACCGTTCAAAGGGGGCTAAAGGCCCTGCCGAATGGATGCCCGCCAATCAGGGCTTTCGCTGTCAATACTTGCAGCGCTTTCAGGTGGTTACGCAGAAATACCAGCTTGCGTTTACGGCCCGTGAGAGCCGGGTGATGTCCCGACAGCTTTCGAGCTGCTCACGCCCGGGGTGAACCGGGCACTGAGTATAAAAATACTCAGCTCGCAATAAAAAAGGCCACGAAACCTCAACTCACAGGTAATATCTTTAGCGGTATGTGTACGGTGCAGGCAACTATCGTCACCATTATGCCAGGCGCACTGTAGAAGAGGCTGCGACAATAGCGGAAACATTCAAGGTATACGCAACCGCTCATCATAACAGCTTATGAAACTTACAAAGCACTGGTCATTATTTCACTGACTTTAATCATTTTTTAGCTAATATTTATGATGTAATCATAAGCACGCATGATCAGGAACACGCAGCAATGGACAAAAAATTCGGGCTTCATCTATCACTGGTGATTGGAGTGCTCGCTTTCTTTGTTATAGCCGTGACCTACAAATTAGGATTTGCTACCCAGAATATTGTCACCATCTGGCCGTCAGCCGCTGTGACCTATTGGGCGGTTCGAAGATATGGTAAATGGGCTCTACTCCCGATTGTGATTGCCGAAAATCTCCACGCTTATCTATTTATCAGTATTTTACCGCTCGCTTATTTAGTGCCGGTTACCAATGCATTGGCTGCCTATCTGGGAGTACTGGTAGAAAGGCGGTTAAATTCGCAAAACACTCCCTTTAGTTCTCTCCCTCATATTCTCGCCCTGGTGTTTGGTGGCTTTCTCACTCTGGCTATTTCTGGCGCCATACTTGGTGGCAGCATTATGGCCTATGTTTATCAAATTGAAGACTGGCCAGAATTAATCTGGTTGTGGATCCTGAGTGATTATACAGGCCTGATAATGCTGGCGCCTTTGCTGATTGTTTTTGAGCAGCCAAATAAGAGGATAACACCCAAGGAAATAGTATTGCAGATACTGCCAACCCTGACGGCAATCATGATCATCTGGTTGATGGGAACAACTCAATTGTTAGCCGACCATGGCTATTACATTGTAGGCCTGATATTAACCCCGTTGGTTTTATTTCTGGCATTTAAACAGCAAACCCATTATTTGAGCATAAATTACACATTGATTTGCACCGGTGCCTTACTTGCGGTCCTCAGTTCAATTGACGGCGATTTAACCGCTAATCTCTGGCTAAGTAATCAACACTATATTACTCAGGTGATATTGATTGGTTATCTGGTTCATGCGGTTAATTTACAGCGCATGCAACTGTTGAAGAGCCTTCGCAAAGAAAGAGATTTGCTGGAAAACCGGGTTAACCTGCGCACTGAGCAATTAGCTGAAGAAGTCGCGGCTAATAAACGGATTGCAGAAGAAATGGAACGTCTTGCGACAATCGATTCACTTACGGAAACACTGAACCGAAGAGCCTTTCAACAGCAACTCGATAGTGAACTGAATAAAGCGCAACGTGCTTTACATCCGCTCTGCCTGGCCATGATGGATATCGATCATTTTAAACAGGTCAACGACCGCTATGGTCATGCTGCAGGCGATCTTGTTCTAATTTCGATATGTCGTGCAATCAGGCAGCAAATTCGCGCCGATATCGACGTTTTAGGGCGCCTGGGGGGGGAAGAATTTGCGCTTTTAATGCCCGCTACCCGTATCGAGGACGCACAAATCTGTTTAGAAAGGTGCAGAAACACAATTGCAGCACTGGAAATTCCCTACTCTTACAAGAATGAACAAGTCAACATTCGTATTACCTGTAGCTTTGGACTTGCGTGCCAATCATCTGTCACCAGTTCTCGGGATCAATTATTAATCGAAGCCGACGATGCCCTGTATCAGGCAAAACAAACCGGCAGAAACAAGATCGTTACCGGCCCTGTTTAGACTGCCGTTCTGGCGGCCCACAACAGAAGTAAAACTGCTCCCATCAAGAGTGCTCATGCGCTAAGGTCGAAACAAGGCGAACTGTACCTTCGCCGACTTCTGTACAATACGTAGCGCTTTTGTCGGTGGCTAATTCTCATATGAAAATAACCACCAACAAAGCCGGCTTGATTCACACGGCAAAGAATTTAAATCAACTGGCCACGCGCTGGTATTCACGGTATTCCGGCTGCCACTGGGTAGCCTGGATACAGGCCAGGATATCTGCTTCACTGCGGACAGGCGCAACACCATCGGCAATAGCCGCCATCGCCACGCGCTTGGCAATCTCAACAGATAACGACTTAATGTTATTTAAGGGTGGTAATAACGCCCCTTCGCCATGCATGGCCAGAGGTGAAGCCTCCGCCAATGCCAGACTTGCCGCCATCAGCATGTTATTGGTTACCCGCTTGGCTTCGCAGCTCACCACCGCCAAACCGATACCCGGGAAAATGTAACTGTTATTGCACTGACTGACCGGCAAGGTGGCTCCGTTTAATTCAACGTCTGTAAATGGACTGCCGGTGGCGACAATGGCCGCCCCATTGGTCCAGCTAAACACTTCTCGGGGTGTCGCTTCCACACAGCGCGAGGGGTTACTCAGCGGCAGGATCACCGGTTGTGGCGTATGCCGGTGCATGGCTTTTACAACCTGTTCAGAAAACAAGCCAGCGCAGCCCGATACGCCCAGTAGAATACCCGGTTTTACAGTATTAATAACGTCGAGTAATCCTGGCGCATTATCACCTTTCCAGCCATTAAAATGGATTAAATCCTGTGCTACCGCACGCTGAAAATCCGTGAGGTTACGTGCCCTGGTGGTGATAAGACCGTCACGATCAATCACATACACCTGCTGTCTCGCAGCTTGCTCTGACAGCCCTTCAGCCTGTAAACACCGTACCCATTGTTCGGCAATGCCACAGCCTGCCGAGCCGCCCCCCACAATCACCAGCGGCTGGGTTGACGCCGCCACCGCTTTGGCTTTACATGCAGCCAGCATAGTTGCCACGGCAACTGCCGCCGTGCCCTGAATATCATCATTAAAGCAACAGTAACTGTCGCGATATCGGCTTAACAGAGGCGTAGCATTGGCTTGTGCGAAGTCCTCAAACTGAATTAGCGCCTTTGGCCATCTGCGACGCATCGCTTGCATGAACTTATCTACAAACACGTCGTATTCAGCCTGGCTGATACGCGGATGACGGCAGCCCATGTACATTGGGTCTTCCAACAACGCCGGATTGTTGGTACCAACATCCAGCATAATAGGCAATGTATTGGCCGGGCTGATACCGCCACACACGGTGTACAGCGACAACTTGCCAATCGGAATGCCCATTCCCCCAACGCCTTGATCACCAAGGCCAAGAATGCGCTCGCCATCGGTGACCACAATCACCTTAATGTTCCGTTTGGTGGCGTTATGCAAAATGGTATCGATACGATCCTGCTGGTGATGCCCAATGAACAAGCCCCGGGCACTGCGATAAATGTCGGAGAACTTCTCACAGGCTTCACCCACCGTTGGGGTATAGATAATGGGCATCATCTCTTCAATATGTTCCATGATTAAACGAAAAAACAAGGTTTCGTTGGTGTCCTGAATATCGCGCAGAAAAATGTGTCTGGCCATGTCTGTGGTACAGGCCTGGTATTGCATGTACGCTCGTTCCCGCTGCTGGTCGATGGTTTCGTACCGTGGCGGTAATAATCCTTCCAGATTAAACGCGATACGTTCCTGTTCGCTGAAAGCACTACTTTTATTCAGTAGCGGCATGTCGAGCAATTTGGGGCCGGCATGAGAGAGGTACAGAGGTTTATGTTGTTTTTGTGTCATAGTGATTTTTAGCCAATGCCCGGTTTATCACCGGGCATAGTTGAGGTTTGGATTATTTAAAAAAGACAGCGGGCCTGCAGGTTTAAAACACCAGCGGCGCCAGCCATACCGCAATAGCCGTTACCAGTAGTACACTGACAATATTCAGCGCAAAGCCGGCCCGCGCCATTTGCGCAATGCTGATATAACCTGATGAGAACACAATGGCGTTAGGCGGTGTGGCAACCGGCAGCATAAAGGCACAACTTGCTGCCAGCGTCACCGGTAGGATCAATGTCATCGGCTCGCCGCCCATTTCCAGCGCAATCACTGCGACAACCGGCAAAAAGGTAGCCGCGGTTGCCAGGTTACTGGTTAGTTCAGTAAGGAATATCACCAGTGTGGTGGCAGCCAGCACCAGGAACAACATGCCAAAGGCATCGATATTTACCAGTCCTTCGCCTAACCATTGTGCTAGGCCTGTGTTCGACACGGCCGCTGCCAGACTTAAACCACCACCAAACAGCACCAGAATGCCCCATGGAATGGCTTTCATGTCATCCCACGCCAGCAGTGCCCCATCTTTACTGTCACCGCCTTTGCCATTAGGGATGATGAACAACAGCACTGCAGCAGTCATGGCAATACCGGCGTCCGACAGGCCGTCCAGCGACAGCCACTTGGCCAGTAATGGTCTGGTCATCCAGGCAACCGCCACGCCAAGAAACAGCACACCAACACGCCATTCTTCCTTGCGCACCGGGCCCAACGCGTTACGTTGTTCTGCCAGTTGTACTTTCGCCGCTTCGGGTGTGGAAAAATCTACCGGATAAATCCAGCGCGTCAGCGACAGCCACGCCAACGGTAACAAGGTAATGCTTAACGGAATACCAATGAGCATCCACTTGGCAAAATCCAGCTGCACGTCGTAGGTATCGTTCATGAATCCAACCAGAAAGGCATTCGGCGGCGTACCGACCAGCGTCGACATGCCACCAATGGTGGCTGCATAGGCAATGCCCAACAGTAACGACAGTTGGAAGTTTTTACGTTGCGTGGGATTAAAGTGTGAGTGCTCACCTTCCATCGTAGATAAGATAGACAAAGCAATAGGTAGTAACATCATGGTAGTAGAGGTATTGGTCATCCACATACTCAGAATGGCACTGACTACCATAAACCCCAGTACAATAGAGCGCGCCGAACTACTAACGTAACTTAAAATAAAGTACGCGATGCGTTTATGCAGGTTGGCTTTTTGTAGCGCCAGTGCCAGCATAAAACCACCCAGAAACAGGTAAATGGTCGGATTGGCGTATGGCGCAGACGCAGACTTGATATCCAGAATGCCGAGATGGGGAAACAGTACCAATGGCAGCAACGCAGTCACTGCTACATTTACCGCTTCTGTGGACCACCAGATGGCCATCCAGACCCCTACAGCTGCTGCTGACCATGCCACCGGATTAAGTGACTCGGGGGCGGGCATTAACATTAACAGTACAGCGGCCAGTGGCCCCAGAATCAGGCCTATTTTCAGGTGCGCCGGGCGATGCCTTACATCATTGACCGGCGCAGATTGTGTGGAAACAGAATCACTCACTGCTTAACTTCCCCTGGGTTACATCTGCGTATTCGGGAAACAGATATTTAAAGGCAAACGGAACGATTTTGGTGCTGTTATGGCCCACGCCACGCACCACTTCAATCTGCCATGCTGGCGTTATCTCTTTTTCTACCGCCACATTCATGGCTGTTGCGTAGAACGCCAGACCGCGGGCAAACACATTGCGTCCCTGTTTATTGGCCGCCGGGCTGTTGCTGATTGTCTTGGTGCGCGGGCCCATATCCTGATCGGCCAGTATGATGGTCATGGGTCTCTGTAACCAGGTGTCTACATCGCTATAGCTGTACGGGCTGTTGGCCAGGCCAAACGGATAGGCCTGGTTGGTGTCCGGATAGGTGAAAAATGCCGCGTTAGCCGACACCGCATGGGATACTGGCGCGTCAGGTTTTGCCAGCATGAAGGTATGCACGAAGCCGCCCCCCGCAGAATGACCATAAAGGGCGAAGGTCTTCTGACTGGAACCAAAGCGACTGACAAAATCGTGGAAGACTTTTTCCGGTACGTTATAGAACTGCACTGATTCCGGACGCAGAGCCCCCAGTGGCGTAGTGATGCCGCCCAGGTTGTACTGGTATTCGTCCTGGCACACGTCCAGGCTACAACCAATGGCCAGTACAATAAACTGATGCTGCTGCGCCAGCGATAACCACTGATCGCGGTAGTCGTCAGCATTGCGACGGGCACCCGGCACTACCAGCAGAATTTTGGTATCAGCATTAGCGCCTTCAGGCACGATGTATTCCACATCAATTTTGCCGCCAGCCCATTTAGTGAACGTGTACTGGCCCACTGTATTTTCCTGCCATGGTGGCGTAGCGGCGCAGGCGGTTTGCGTAACGGTCAGCAAACAAAGCCAAAGGACCAGAGAAACATGTCTTATCATAATAACCAACTTAGTAAGTGGCGGCAGAGTGCCGCCGGATTAAAGAAATCAGAAGCTCGCGCTAACGTCCATATAGAAATAACGACCGTAATCGCGATGCGCATCGTTAAAGAAACCGAAGCTTTCGGCTGCCAGTGGCGCACGTTTGTCCGTCAGGTTTCTTACCCCGAGGCGGAAGCGTGTGTCGACATCCTGAACCTGTGTTTTGTAGTCAAAGGTGGCATCGAAGGTGGTCATAGCCGGGATCACGTAACGCGTTCCGTCTTCCAGTGTCAGTTCGCTCTGATAGAAGCTGCCGATACGATAGCCCGATAGCGACGCACCAAACACCTCACCACGCCACATAAAGCGCAGACTGTGCTTCTCTTTTTGGTTGCCGTTACGGCCAATCAGGTCGGCAAAGCCGGTAACCGGGAAGCTGGCGGGGAGCACACCACTTTCACTGGCCGCTACCAGCTGAGTTGCCAGACCACCGGCTTCCTGTTCAAACTTGTCGAGGAAAGAGCCGTTGTAGTCAATTTTAAAGCGGCCGTAATCGGTTTTGATGTTGTAGTAAATGCCCAGGTCATGACCGCTTACCGTTCGTTTGTCGAGGTTCGCATAACGGTCGTCGATGTAGTTGATTTGGCCCGCCGGGCAGATGCCAGCCGCGGTGTAATATGCCGCTTCATCCGGGTCAATATCACCGCGATTCACACTGTTGTTGAAGGTAGCGCTGTCGCAATTTGCAGTACCTTGTTCAATACGGTACAACAAATCCAGCAATGAGTGGTTTTCTTCACCAAACAAACCGATGGTGTTTTTCTTTTCGATAGACCAGTAATCCAGGGTGATTGCCAGGCCTTCCAGCGGCTCTACCACAATACCAATAGACGTATTGTCAGATTCTTCTGGCTTCAGCTCCTGGCTGCCCTGGGCAATACGTTGCAACGAATAAGAACAATCCAGGGTATCCTGATCCGGATCACCGCCGTTTTCTGCAGCATACAAACAGGCATAATCGGTACGGGTTTGGGTGCGGGCAACGATTTCTTCATTGATGGTCACCAGGTTCGGCGCACGGAATGCCTGTGACCATGAACCACGCAGTAATACCGGTTCAATCGGACGATAGCCGAACGCCACTTTGCCTACCGTGGTGTCACCCACGTCTGAGAAATCTTCATAGCGCACCGCTAACTGCACGTCGAAGTTTTCCAGTACCGGCACCTGCAGCTCTGCAAATGCTGAGCTTACTGCACGATGCCCGGAATTATCCGGCGTCGGACTGGAGTTCACCACGTCAGATACAAATGGGTAGGTATCACCATCAGCATCAGTGAACTGGATAGTGCCATCAAGGCGCGGGTCGCGATCATCTTTGAACGACTCATGACGATATTCCAGCCCTGCCACAAAACCCACCAAGCCCGCAGGTAACTCAATAATGCCCGGGTTAGAAAATTTCACGTCAAAGGTTTTAAGTTCTGATTCGCTCTTGCGGTAGACATCAATCAGGGCTCGCTCAATGTTCGAGTTCACCCCGGCAGAGAATGGGTTGTAAGCTGCCGCAGTAGTGTCATTCAGCGCTTCCTGCATCAGCGTGTTTGATACACGGTTGTGAGTCACGTCGTCCTTAGTGTCTTTCGACCAGGATACGGCGGTTTCCCAATCCCAATCGCCCCAGTATCCGCGTAAGCCCTGCAGAAGACGAAAGGTTTCACCCGTATTTTCAACAATACGTGGATACTCAGCAAAGCGGTAGTTATCGATAGTCAGCGCAGCACCATCACAGGAAACACCCGCATCTACCGCGGCGTTGTCAACGCGATTTGGCGAACCACAGGGACCGAACGGGTTGTAATAGTTGTCAGCCGCTACCACCAGCTTCGACGACGAAAATGACGCCGTAGGATGACGACGTAAGTTAGTGTTTGAGCGGTAACCGAGAAACTCTGAGAACGCTTCCCAGCCGTTATCAAACGTATGGTTCAGGTTAATAAACACATTAGTACGGTCGAGTTTAGAAGTCAGGTCGCGGTTCTGATTCATGTTAAACCGCACAGTACCCTGACCATCCGGCGCGGCACACAGGCCATTACCTAAATCCCAGGCACAGCGTTCGTCTCCCGCCGGATAGGTTTCAAACTCCCCACTGTTATCTACCAGTCCATCGGCACGTAATGGGTTGCCTGAGGTTACACGGTCAACCATATCGAACTGACCATACAGTGAGTTCGCACTGGTAGAATCCCATTCTGAATGACCGTACCAAGGCGAATCAGTAGGCAAACGGTCGGTTAGATCGGCATTGGTCCAACGCGGGTCATCCTGAGAGTTCACCCGGTCTCGCTGGTAATAGTTGGCAATCACACCGATATTGGTTTTACCGCCATTAAAGGTTTTACCCCAGTGCATTGATAAAGTTTGGTCGTCACGGGGCAAATGCTCATATTCCTGCCATTTAACGCGGATATCAAACCCCTCGAAATTGGTGGAAGTCACTGTGTTAACCACCCCGGCCACGGCATCTGCACCGTAAATCGCTGAAGCCCCATCACGAAGAACTTCTACCCGCTTGGCACCGTAAACCGGAATAAGCTGCGAATTTACCGTGTTCACCGGCACAAAACTCCCGCCCACTTCTTCAGTTTGGTACGACGCCGAGTTGACCATCCGGCGACCGTTGATCAGCACCAGCGTGTTACCGGTGCCGATGTTGCGTAAGTTGAAAGCCCCAACGTCACCTCGTGCAGCGTTTACGCCACCACTGATGTTGCCCGCTTCGTTGAAAAAATTCTGGCCGTTTTCCGGGATCAGTTGCAGCAAGTCATCACCGGAATCGACGCCCATAGTGGCAATATCTTCAGCGTCCAGTTGTGAAACGGCTAACGCTTCACTGATTTCAGCGCCTTTGATCTGTGAGCCAACAACGGCGATTTTCTCGATGTCAGCATCGTCGGCCGGTCTACTCTGGGCTTGTGCGTATGATGACAGCGATGATGCCACTGCCAGTAAGTATGCGGGTGCTACCAGGCTGCGCCGTGCACGAATCACTTGGGTAATCTTATTAATCATTGTTTTACCTTACAGAGTGTTTGAGTGTGTCCTCAGTCTAAAAGATACACAATTGTTAAAAGAGCAAAAACTCAGCAACAACTGTTACATCGATGCAACATACAGCAAAGACCTTGCCACCCTGAGAAAAAAAGATCATATTCAAATTTTTCAGTAACTTAGAGAATCTTTAAAAAGCCTGCATTTTAAAAGCTTAGAAAAACCGGCGGGATATCACACGTAATAAATGAGGCAATGGGTGGGAATCCACCCATTTTGAAGTCTGGGCTTAGGAGAGTTTGAAGTCGTCTTTAACCAGCCCGTATTTGCGCATTTTGTCATACAGGGTTTTGCGTGGCAGACCGAGTTGCTGTTGCACTTCAATTAACCGGCCATCATGCTCCCGTAAAGCCGCTTCAAGCACATCGCGCTCGTATTGCGCGACTTTTTCAGCCAGCGTGGTGGCATCCTGTAGGTTGTCACCTGCAGGCTCATCAAACACGGTTTGCCCCCCCATCAATACAAAGCGTTCTGCTACGTTGCGCAACTCACGAATATTGCCCGGCCAGTTGTGCTGCTGCAAGCGCGCTAACTGGTCATTGGTCAGCCGCGGGGCATCAGTGTTAAAACGCGAACTGGCCAGCGCAGCATAGTGTTGAAACAACAGCGAGATGTCTTCTTTGCGCTCCCGTAACGGCGGAATTTCCACGTTAATCACATTCAGGCGATAGAATAAATCCTCGCGAAACTCACCTTTCTCAACCAGTTCCAACAAATCAATTTTTGCGGCGGCGATTACCCGGATATCCAAATCCACATGGCGGTTGCTGCCTAAAGGTTCAATTCGTCGATCTTCTAGCACACGCAGCAATTTGATTTGTAATGCCATGGGCATGCTTTCAATTTCGTCGAGGAAAAACGTGCCACCGTTAGCGTGTTCAATCTTACCTACCCGCTTTTTCTGCGCACTGGTAAAAGCACCGGCCTCAAATCCGAACAGTTCACTTTCAATCATGGTTTCGGGAATGGCGCCGCAGTTAATTGCTACAAAATTTTCGTTCTTACGATGGCTGTTGTAATGCAGGAAGCGGGCGACCAAATCTTTACCTGAGCCGGTTTCACCGCGGATTAACACATCAGCCGGGATGTCTTTAATTTGCACGAGTAACCGGCGCAGCGCTTTAATTTTATGGGTATTGCCCAGCAATCGCGGTCCGGCAACGGTTTGCGCATCCAGCTCGTCTTTCAGCTCACGGTTCTCCAGAACTAATGTACGTTTTTCGCCTGCGCGGTTCAGTACATCCAGAATGTGCTCATTGGAGAACGGCTTTTCGATAAAGTCATAAGCCCCCAGACGCATAGATTCTACCGCAGTAGAAATGTCGCCGTGGCCGGTCAGCATTACCACAGAAAACTCAGGGTCAATTTTCAGCGCTTCGCGCAGGAATTCCACGCCATCAATGCCCGGCATGTTGATATCCGACAGCACCACGCCCGGCCAGTCACGGTCGAGCTTTTTCAATGCCTCGCGAGCATCGCCGAATACTTCAGCCTCGTAACCTTCAATAGCAAGAAGTTGCTTTAACGCCTTCAAAATTGCCGGCTCGTCGTCAATGATATAAATTGGAATGCTCATACTTCTGGCTCTCGCTTAATCGGTAATGTGAGGGTGAACACAGCACCTCCCTGAGGATGATTGGCCGCCGCGATGGTGCCGCTAAAGGAAGCCATAATTCGCTGGGAAATGGTCAGGCCAAGTCCTAACCCTTTTCCTTTGGTGGTATAAAACGGCTCAAAAACCTTCTGTAATTGTTCGTCGGAAAAGCCCGGACCAGAGTCTTTCACCGTAATTACCGCATTCGCCTCTTCGATAGTCACGGTGATATCTACTCGTGGGTGAGCGGTGGCTTCCTGTGCCTGTAACGCATTATTCAGCAAATTCACCAACACCTGTTCAAGCGGCACGGCCTCCGCCAGCACCAGTAAGGTGTTGTCATAGGGCTCTATATGAATGTGCGCAGCCATTTTACTGATTTTGGTTTCCAGAATAGACAGCGATGCGCTAAGTGTATCGGCGACCAACACCGGGCCAATCTTGCCTGCCGACTTCCTGGCAAACAGTTTGTACTGCGCCACCATGGTGGCCATTTTCTGGATCAGCGAGATAATTTCATCGGTGGTTTCGCCAATCCCTTCGGTTTTGCCCCGTTTGATCATCAGCTTCAGGGTTTCACTGTAGGTTAGCATGGCGGTTAATGGCTGGTTTAACTCGTGGTTGATGCTGGCAGACATTTCCCCCAGTAACGCAAGCTTACCGGCCTGGATTAACTCATTTTGGGTTTCCTTCAGCCGTTGTTCGGTTTCCCGTTGAATGTCGATGGTTTCCATTAACGTGGTGTTGGTTTCCTGAAGTTGGGCGGTACGCTGCTCAACCCGATGTTCCAACTGTTCGTTTACGGCAGCCAATTGGCGTTGTGCAATATTATTACGCCGCCAAATCATGCTAAGCAACGCCACCAAAATGAATAACACCAGTGCCCCAAACAGAATACCGGTAACCAGCACATACACCTGAATAATCGGGGTCAGTACAATCAGGTGCCAACCCACCTGTGGCAGGGTTTTTTCGGCAATCAGGTAGGTGCGAGGTTTACCCTGATATTCCAGCGTGAGTGACTCCGCGGTAAGCACGTCCGGCAAGGCCGTTTTGTTGGTGAGTTTTAGTAATGTACCCGTACCGTATTGTTGCTGATGGATAATTTCCGCTTTCACCGCATCCGGTAAGGCTACCAGTGCCGTGTAATTCCATTCCGGATGGGAGCTGTAGAACACAGCACCATGATTATCGGTAACCATAAACGGCGCGTTGGCCTCAGCGTTATATTCCTCGATGACCGACAGTGCCACCTTCACCACCAGTACCCCGGTGATTTCACTGTCGCTTCGTACGGGGAAAGAAAAATAGTAACCCCGTTTGCGTGATACCGTCCCCAACGCAAAATAGCTACCTTCTTCCCCGTTCACCGCCTGCTGGAAGTAAGGCCTGAAACCATAGTTACTGCCAATAAAACTGTCTGACTGCTGCCAGTTGCTTGATGCCAGTGTTACGCCGTCCCGCGACATCAGGTACACCGCATCGCTGGACAGCGACTGGTTATAAGTGGTGAGCAAGCGATTTACCCGACGCACGTTTTCATTCTCCGGATTTGCCAGTAATTCACTGATAGCCGGGTGTAACACTAATACCCGGGGCAGCGTGCGGTATTTGTCTAACTGGATTTCCAGGCGACTGGCCACGTCCTTTATTTTTTGCTCTGCTTCCTGTTTTACCGCCCGCACGACCTGGGTATACGACACCCCGCCAACAACCAGTAAATACACAAAACACAACGCTAACGTGACAGCACGGTACATAATACACCCCAAGTTTAATGAGGCATTTATATACTGTTAACACACCGATTTCAAAATAACGTTAGTAAAGCTAGCCGTCTCAAGGGTGTGCTAACCTTTTCTGTACAAATTTTAATCTTCATGAAAGCAGTTTAATCGCGAAACTGCCCTATCCCCTGTTTCGCTCGCGCGTTCGTCACTTCCATCGTTCAAGAAGCTATCATGCGTGGCATGCGCTTGCGTTAATTCTTCTGAACTAGCCTGAACCACTGTGGTTTCGAGTGTCCCTATGCATAAATTTACAAACCGGCAGAATTAAAACATGAGACAACATTTGAATAAGCAGATCTCCCGACGACATTTAGAGTAGATAGTGATAAACTGGGAAATTCAAACGATAACAATTATCATTTATATTCACACAGAGTTGTAAGCCCGAAAAAAAACCACGAAATATTTATGCTTTTAAAAATCTTATTATGGCATTGGACTTTTGCTATGTAGCCGCTTCGCGATGCTTTCATTGATGCTAAAGCATTTGCCGGGGCAGCCAATTATTGAAGAGGATTTTCAAATGTCCGGAGTTCGCATACTCATAATCGAAGATGACGTGACACTCAGTAATCAGGTTTCCCGTTTACTCACCGAAAAGGGCTTTCAGACTGCACAGTGTTTTGACGGTGAGAAGGGGTTGCTTACCGCCCTTCGCGAACGCTTTGATTTAATCCTTCTGGATATCCTGCTGCCCTCGTTAAATGGCCTGTCTTTGCTCAATCAGCTTCGACAAATCAAGCAAACACCGGTGATGATGATTACGGCATCAGGTGCCGAACAGGAACGAATAGAGGGGTACAGAAAAGGGGCTGATGATTACCTGCCGAAACCTTTCAATTTTACCGAAATGATGCTGCGCATTGAGGCGTTGCTTCGACGCAGTAAAGTCAGCCTTGCTGCACCTCAATCAAACGCTGTGTTGCACGTTGATCAATTACTGCTGAATCGTGCGCAGCACATTGTGACTTTTAATGAACAGCAAGTGGAATTAACACCCATTCAGTTTAAACTGCTCTGGGTATTGGTCGAGAATCAGCAGGAAGTGCTTAGCAAGGCATTTCTGTATCAAAGTGTCCTTGACCGCCCGTTCAGCCGTTACGACCGCAGTCTGGATATGCATTTAAGTCGGGTACGCAAGAAGCTTGTAGACGCTGGTATGCTGGCTGATCG
>CETX01126513.1_pt1 | contig 14887 bp, 11 predicted proteins | sample 356501 | NCBI WGS metagenome assembly CETX01 (sample SAMEA2623390, study PRJEB7988) | marine metagenome | biome: marine biome (ENVO:00000447); feature: mesopelagic zone (ENVO:00000213); material: "saline water (ENVO:00002010), including plankton (ENVO:xxxxxxxx)" | depth 450 m | reverse complement strand
GCTACCCGGGGCGGTGATGGGAAGCGAGGCTACCGTGGGGCGCGACGGCATCGTGGGCGAGATTATTCGCCTGGACGACGAGGTCGCGACGTTCCAGATGTATGAGACGACGGAGTTGGTGCGGCCAGGCGATCCGGTGACGAGCAGCGGGCAATTACTGTCGGTGGAGCTTGGCCCCGGGCTGCTCGGGCAGGTGTTCGACGGTATCCAGCGACCGCTGAAAGCGATTCGCGAAGAGACCGGGGTGCGGATCCGCCGCGGCGTCTTGCTCCCGGCGCTGGGTCGGGAGCGGCAGTGGCCGTTCGTCCCACGACTCGACGCGGGAACACGCGTCACCGGCGGCGAGATCCTGGGCACTGTCCAGGAAACGGAGCTGCTCGAACACCGCGTGCTGGTGCCGCCTGACCTCGACGGCGAGCTGATCGAAATAGTGCCGCCCGGCGATTACACCGTCGACAGCGCCGTGGCCCGTGTGCGTCGCGACGGCATCGTACATCCGCTCCATCTCTTCCACCGGTGGCCAGTCCGTCTGGAGCGACCAAGCGGAGAACGCTATCTGCCGCACGTCCCACTGATCACCGGTCAGCGCGTGTTGGACATGTTGTTTCCACTGGCAAAGGGCGGGGCCGCCGCCGTGCCCGGACCGTTCGGCGCAGACAGGACCATTGTGCAGCACCAGGTGGCGCGCTGGTGCGACGCGCAGGTGATTGTCTTCGTCGGCTGTGGCGAACGCGGGAACGAAATGGTGGACCTGTTGGAGCAGTTCGAGGCCCTGACCGACCCGCACACCGGCCGGCCGCTGCTCGAGCGAAGCGTGCTCATCGCCAACACCTCGAACATGCCCGTGACGGCGCGCGAGGCGAGCATCTACACCGGTGTCACGGTCAGCGAGTACTTCCGTGATCAGGGCTACCATGTGGCGCTCATCGTCGACAGCACGTCGCGCTGGGCCGAGGCGTTGCGAGAGGTGGCGGGCCGGCTGGAAGAACTGCCGGCCGAAGAAGGGTATCCGGCATATCTCGGCTCACAACTGGCTGCCTTCTACGAGCGCGCGGGACATGTGCGAACACTCGGCGGGGACGATGGGTCGGTGACCGCGATCGGATCGGTCTCGCCGCCGGGCGGCGACTTCTCCGAACCGGTCACCCGCCACAGCGAGGCGGTCGTCGGCACATTCTGGGCGCTGAGCAAGCCGCTCGCCGACGCGCGACACTATCCGGCCATCGACTGGGAAGACAGCTTCAGCGGGTACGCCGAACGGATCTCGGAGTGGTGGGAACAGGAGTTTCGCGAGCACTGGACCGCTGCGCGCGCGAGCATGCTGCGATTGCTCCAGGAAAGCTCGCACGAGTCGCAGCTGCTCGAGCACTGGTCCGCGGTGCGCTCGGCCTGCTTCGGGAAGCCGACGAGCTGAAGCGGATCGCCTCGATCATCGGACCGGCGGCCCTGTCAGACCGCCAACGATGGACCTACTTCGTGGCCGGCCTCGTCAAGGAGGGGTTCCTGCAGCAGAACGCGCTCGATCCGATCGACACCTTCTGCAGCCCCGAGAAACAGATGCTGCTCGGCGCCTTGATCATCGGCGCGTACCACCGGGGCCAACGGCTGATCGCGCGCGGTGTCCCCTGTGCCGCCCTGCTGAAGCTCTCCAGTCTGCGCCGACTCAAAAGCGCGCGCACCGAGGTGCCGAACGATCGTCCCGACCTGCTCGAGCGGCTCCGCGAAGAGCTCGACCGCCAGCTGACCGAGGCTGGCGACGCCCACGCGTCGGTCCAGGGCGACCAATGACAAACCATTACAGGCCACTAGTTCTGAACGATGTCCAGCAGCTCGACTTCGAACACCAGCGCTGCATTGCCCGGGATTCCCGGCCGGCCCTGCGGACCGTATGCCAGGCTCGGGGGACAGACCAGCCGGCTCTTTCCGCCCACGCTTATGCGCTGAAGGCCTTCGGTCCAGCATGGAATCACCCCCGTCAGCGGGAAGGTCGCGGGCTCGCCCCGATCCACCGAACTGTCGAAGACCGTGCCGTCTCGAAGCGTCCCGTGGTAGTGCACCTGGACAGTGTCGTCGGCTGTAGGGCTGGGACCGGTGCCGGCAGTCATTTCCAAGATGATGATCCCCGATTCCGTACGCTCGGCCCCTTCGAGACCGGCCTGCTCGTCCATGAATGCGGTCGCCAGCGCCAACTCGCCCTCTGCGGCTCCGGCGACTCGCGATTCCATGAACGCCTGTATCTGAGGGCCATACTGGTCAAGGTCGACGTCGGCGTCCAGGCCAAGAGCCGCGTCGCTCAGACCGCGCTGTACGAACGCGAGCTCGTCCGGCGAGAGACCGGCGGCGACAATATTCTGGCCGAGTGCCTGACCGAGCGCGTTGAGGATCTTCTGATCTTCGGTCTCTGGCGCGCCGCCGGTGGCAATTGACGACGAGGAGGACGATTCGGCACCGGGCATCGACTCCGACGAACAGGCAGACAACACACAGCATGCGGCGAGAAGAAGCGGATGACAGACAATAGCTCGCACGATGATTCCTTTCGATGTGCAAGAACGGGCGCGAAACGCCCCCCTCCGGCAAGAGACCCAACTGCCAGGGTCGGCAACACAGATCCACGCAGGTCGTTGAAAAAAGTGGCTCCTCAGGCTGGACTCGAACCAGCAACCCTCCGGTTGACAGCCGTGCCAGGAGCGACTGTGCCAATACGTACCGAGTGGTATGGAGCAATAAATATCGGTCGGTCCGCACACTTCTTCCCGCCTCGCACCGGTACCGTTTCGTACCGTTTCGTAGAGAGGATAGCCACAAGAATGGCCACAGTTTTCGACGCCTCTTCCTGAGCCCTCACTCTCCCCCACCTCGATCGTTCACCGTTTCTGCCCACACAACTCGCTCGACGTACGCATAGTACATCCTAGAGGTGTCTCCATGACCACTGCACTTGTCCCGACTGCACTGCCGGCCGTGCCCGACCTGATTCGCACCTTCCTGGGCGGCCGCAGCCCCCACACGCTCACCGCCTACGGGCGCGACCTGGACGACTTTGCTCAGTTCCTGACCGGCACCAGACGGGAAGCACTCGGCCGGTTCTTCGCCCAGCCGGCCCCAGCAGCCAATGCCGAAGTGCTCCGCTACCGCTGGTTCGGCAAGCGCCAGACCTGCCGCCTGCCCACTCCGGAAGAGAAGAGTCGATTTCTTGATTAGGCGAGGCGAACGAATCGACTCGAACCGACTGGAGCGCGCCCAGCTGATGGGCGTCGTGCCGAACAGACCGTAGGGCACACCGCCTGACCGCAGCAAGGCCGGTCAGCCCGGCGGTGTGGTCAGAGACTGAAGGTTGCGAGCCACGGTCCAGCGCTGCGGTCCGCGGCGCACCAGCCTGAAGCCCATCCTCACGTAGAGCGACAGCGGGCCTGTCCATTCCCCAGCGGCATCCCTGGGGCCAGGCCCTTCAGGACACTCGCCATCCGGGCCGGGCGGCAAGGCCGCGACCGGCACCCGTGGATAGGCTTTGACCGCGGGAACCTTGTTGAAGCGCAGCCAGTTGACCGCCCCGCCAACCAGGGATCTGCCCAGACCCTGACCCCGCCGTTCCTCCGCCACCACCAGGCAGAGGACAGACCACTCTTTGCCATCTGGGCGTAACGGGGCCAGCTGCTGGTCGTAGAGTTTGGGAATCTTGACGGTAGGCGCCATTCGCAACCAGCCGATCACCCTGTCGCTCTCGACCGCCGCCATGCCATGCAGCTCGCGGTTCTCCAACTGGCGTGCGCAGATGTCGCGGTTCTGGGCCGGGTCGCCGGCCAGCCAACGCTCCTGGTCGCACCGCACGTGCCAGTACTGACAGTAACAGAAGCCCTGGTCGGGGCGGTCGAAGAAGTCCAGGAGTTGCTTCGGTTTTATGGCGTCTACGGATTCGATCCAGAGCATGGCCCCAGGCTATCTGATCCTCCCCAATTCTGCTCCCCAGGACGATCGGAGACATTCGCTCCAAGATTGGGGAACGCGGCTAATGCATCAGCTGCTGCTTCAGACCGAGGTTGCGGATCAGCTGGTGCAGGTAGTTCGGATGGAGACCGAGCGACTTGGCAGCCCTGGTGATGTTGCCGTCGGCGTCGGTCACTGCTGTCAGCACGAGCTGTTTCTTCGCCTCCCGCACCCCGTCCTGATACTTCAGTCGTTGGCCCGAGACCGAGGGCGACGCTTCGACCAGCGCTTCCGGCAGGTCCTCCGGCAGAAGCCACTCGGTGGAGCCCATAACGACGGCGCGCTCGATGGCATTCTCCAGCTCCCGGACGTTACCCGGCCAGCCGTAGCCGTCCAGGAGTGACTGCGCCTCGGGCGAGATGCCGAGGATTCGTCGGCCGCAGCGTTTTCCGCATTTCTGGAGGAAATAGGTCGCCAGCAACCGAAGGTCCTCTCCCCGCTGTCGGAGGCTCGGGAGAGTCAGCGCAACGACGTTGATCCGATAGAAGAGATCCAAACGGAAGCTGCCGTCCTCGACCGCCGCGGAGAGGCTCTTGTTCGTCGCCGCGACCAGGCGGATGTCGACCTTGATCGAGCGAGTGCCGCCCAGACGCTCAAACTCGCCTTCCTGCAGCACCCTCAACAGCTTGCCCTGGACCAAAGGCGCGAGCTCGGCCACCTCATCCAGGAACAACGTGCCCTTGTCGGCCAGCTCGAGCTTTCCGCGCTTCTGCGTAATCGCCCCGGTGAAGGCGCCGCGTTCGTGGCCGAACAGGTCGCTCTCCATCAGCTGATCGGAGAGCACCGCGCAGTTGATGGCCACAAACGGCCTGCTCGCTCGCGGACCGTTCTGATGAATGGCTCGTGCCACCAGTTCTTTGCCGGTGCCGCTCTCACCTTCCAACAACACGGTCGAATCGTTCGGGGCCGTCTTGGCCACGAATTCGTACACTTTCCGTATCGGCGGGCTCTCGCCCACCATGTTGTGCTCGATCGCGATGTCGGCCCGGAGGCGTTCAGCCTCGCGCTCCAGGGTCTCCACGTGCCGCGCGTTCTGTAGGGAGACGCCCGCGATTCCCCCAATCGCCACGAGCAGCTGGAGATGGTGCTCACCAAAACGCACCGCCGGGTCACGCGTGTCGAGATAGATGATCCCGAGCTTCTCCTCGGCGGCCGTGATCGGCACGCAGAGGACCGAGCTGACCCTCGCCCTCACCAGCGTCGCCGAAGACTTCATGTCGCCCGTCTGGACGTCGTTGCAGACGATCCCCGAGCCGTCTTGCAGCACGCGCTCGAGCGTGCGGCGACTCAGACTCGACGGTTCGTCGGACGGGGGTCGCTTGTCGCACGTCACGGCCGACTCGAGATCCAGCCGGCCATGATCCAGCCTCACGAGCGTGCAACGTTCGGCCGGCACCGCCTGCAGGATCAACTTGACCAGTTGGCGCTGAATCTGAGTCGAGCTCCTGATGGAGCTGATCACCCGGCTAACGTTCAGCAGCGTGCTCAGGTCTCGGCCGACGCCCGAGGTCGCCGGCAGGTCCGCCTTCGCCGGCTTGAGATAGAGCGCGTCCGCCTCGCGAAGCTTGATCGTCTGGTCCGCCAGGACGTCGGCGTCGTCCAGGGTGACCGAAGCTTTCGGCTCGGGTTCCGGGTGCAGGAAGATGACCAGCGTTGTCTGGCCGACGGCGATCTGGTCGCCGTCTCGGAGACGGTGTTCTTTCACGTGCCGGTCGTTGACGAAGGTACCGTTCGCGCTGTCTCGGTCCACCACCGTCCAACCGTCCTCGGCATCTTCCTTGATCAGACAGTGCTCTCTGGAAACGGACACGTCGGGGACACACACGTGGCTGGCTGGCGCCCGTCCAACGGAAATCTCGGCGTCCTCCAGCTCGAACTGGGTGCCGCGCAGCGGGCCGCTCGTCGCGATGATCTTCGGGCTCATACCCTGGGTCTCGGACCGCCCGAACGGGGCGGATCGGGTGTCAATCATAGGCCGGTCAGCAGCCAGGATCAATCGCCCCGGGGGCGGTCCCTGCGGGGACGTGGATCGGATCGCTGGCCGAGCGGTGGGAACCGCCCTTCCTAGAGGGGTGTGCGGTCTCGCCCCGGACACCGGTCTCAAACGCGGTCACCCCCACGCCACCGGCGCAATTCCAGCTTGAGGTGTGCTGCCGGTCTAACACTTTTCTGAGACCTCTCAGCATTCTCTTAGTCCAGAGCCGCGCGCCGTTGCTCCAGGCTGCTTGCTCGCCGTCAAGCGATCTGGCTGTATCTCACTCATTTCAGGCATGTTAGCGTCGACCGTGTGGCGCTCTCGGTTTCCGCTGCCTGCTGGCACGTCCCTCGCAGTGTCATCAGGTGAACAGGGAGCGTGGTCAGACACATGAGGTTCAACGAGGAAGAGACGGAAAGGATGGAGCGGGACCCTCTCATTTGTCTCGACACTGCCATCGGTGAAAGGCCGGTGGCGAGCACGGTCCGGATGGCATGTGGGCACGAACGTCGCACGGCGTTCGTCGGCAACCAGGCGCGTTGACTCACACGCGTGGGCGCAGCGGCCGATCAAAGGAGGAACGTCATGGCACAGGTAGATTGTTTTCTGAAGATCGAAGGGGTCGAGAGCGAGTCCACCGACGACAAACACAAAGGTGAGATCGAGGTGGAGTCGTGGTCTTGGGGGGAGACACAGACCGGGACAGCCGGACACGCCGGGGGCCAGGGCGCGGGCAAAGTGGCGCCGCAGGACATGATGATCTCGAAGCGGGTGGACAAGGGCTCCCCCACTCTGTTCATCGCCTGCGCCACCGGACATGCCTTCACCAAAGGGACCTTGACGATGCGCAAGGCTGGCGAAGGGCAACAGGAATACCTGACGATCAACCTGGAAGGCATCCTGGTCTCCTCGTACAACGTCAGCGGGAGCGGAGAGGGCGAGATCATCCCGATGGAGCAGCTCAGCCTGAACTTTGCCAAGTTCGAGATGAGCTACAAGGAACAGAAGGCCGATGGCAGCCTCGGTGGCGAAGTCAAACAGGGGTACGACTTTGGGGCGAACATAAAGCTGTAGCTGCCGCGAGCTCAGCTGCGGCTGAGGCGGCCGGAAGACGTACGAGTGCCGCCGTTCCGGTGTCCACCGGGACGGCGGCGACAAGATCGTGGCGGTCTACGCTCACAAGAAAGTCTTTTCTATGCGCGGGTCGAGCCAACGAGTGGCCCACGACAGCATCCCAACTTGAGGAAACCGCGAAGCCCCGTCCGAGGAGGGCCCAGTTCAGCAGTCCGCTCGGGCCCATACATCGATGACGCGAACCGTCAGCGCTTCCACATCCGCCACGCTGTCGGTCGTCTGCCAGGACAGCTCCAGCCGCGATTCGGCGTACATCCGCTGTCCCAGCGGTCCGTTCTCGGCACTGCGCACGACGTTCGAGGTCGTGTTCGCGGCGAAGGCCCGTTCGGTCAGGTCGAACCCGCCGATGCCCAGTTGTCGATCGACGTGAACGGCGCGCCACCCGGGATAGATGGTCACGATGTTGGGATGACTCAGTGCCGAGGCCGCCCGGGCCTCCTGCTTCGCGAAGCATCAGCGCGGCAGGCTGTGCCTCACCAAGTTTGCGGCGTAGAGCCGGTCTGGTCCGCGGCGTGACCCTCGGGGCGACGTCCGCTCAGCGAGACAGGTCGGAAGCGGACTCCGCCGGGGGCCCAGGTCCATCGTGGCATTGTCGAGCACGGGAGCGTCCGAGCACACTGTCCCGCAGCGATCGGGGGGGCTCTAGAATTTGCTGTCGTCTTCAGGGAAATGGGCCTCCGGAAGCCTTTGAATCATGTCTGCCGATCCAGCCCGATACCGCCGTTGGCGTCGATGCGCGCTTCCTCCGCTTGCGGTAGACTGTACCGAGGCCCAGGTAATGAATCTCACGCTTGAAGTCGTGGAGGTCATTGATCCGCTCGAGGAACCTGTACAAACAGGGGGAGAGCGCAGGGTCTTCGAGGCCCACGGCGGCACGATCGGTCGCCGTGCCGACAATTCGTGGGTCCTGCCGGCTGCATCCGTGTCCAGCCACCATGCGCGGATCACATGTCAGGACGGCGTCTTCTCCATTGAAGACACGAGCTTGAACGGCGTGTTCATCAACTCCGCGGAGGACCCTTTGGGTTCCGGCCGGTCGCACGTCCTCGCATCGGGCGATCACATCGTGATCGGTCCGTACAAGATTCGTGTGTCGATTGTATCGCTCGCGGTTCCCGACGACGATCCGTTCGCGCCCTTGGGCGACCGGCCGCCGCCACTCCCGTCCGACCGTCCGGCGGATCTGATCCTGGCCCAGGGCGCGCGCCCGGGAGAAGAAGCAGACCCGCTCAAAGCACTGAACCTGGATTTGGCTCCGCGGCCGGACCGGGGGGGACCCAGTGTGGACGACCTGAAGCGTGGTTCGCCCTTGGACGACCACTACACACCACCGGCCCCGCAAGGGTTGGCGGAGCCAGCCGTACCACCTGCCGAGGGCGGGTGGATTCCGGACAGCTACGACCCGCTGGCGCCAGATGATTCATCGCGCAGACCCGTCTTGGGTTCCCCGGTGTCGGAGCCGGCAACGCCGGTCAAGTCCCACGCACCGCCGCCAGAGAGTGCGCCCGAGCCGGCGCCTTCCCGGAAATCGTGGGCCGCACCCCAGAAGGGCAGCGCACCGTCACCGCCCGGGCCGAGGGCTGCGAACCCGAAGGGCGGTGTTTCCGACGATTCAGGTTTGGCGGCCGTGTTGGCGGGTGCCGGCCTCGGGGATGTCGAGGTCACGCCGGAGCTCGCACGCGACTTCGGTCGGATATTGCGCGTGGTCGTGTCGGGGGTCATGGATGTGCTGCGCGCGCGCCAGCACGTCAAGGACGAGTTCAAGATGGAGCAGACGCGGTTGGGGTCTCTAGCCAACAACCCGTTGAAGTTCTCTGTCGACGCAGACGATGCGCTGTACAACTTGCTGGTCAGGCGCAGTGCGGCCTACCTGGCGCCGGTCGAGGCGTTCGAAGATGCCTTCGACGGGTTGCGCGATCATCAAATGGCCGTGCTGGAGGGCATGCAGGCGGCGTTCCAGTCGATGCTCGCGGATTTCCATCCGGATCGCTTGGAGGAAGAGTTCGACCGTCAGCTCAAGACGACGGCACTACTGCGGAGGCTGAACAAGTTCCGCTACTGGAGTCTGTACCGCGACAGGCTACAGGCGATGACTGAAGATCCCGAGAGAAGCTTCCGCACGCTGTTCGGTGAGCGATTCGCCCAAGCGTTCGACGAGCAGCTCGAACGGCTCAAGAAGCAGCGGCGCCAACGGAACGCGGCGGACCCGAGCGAACACAGTCCTGGTGGGCCCCGGGCCCGCTGAATGGTACGACACACATGTCGCTTTATAACAAGGTCGTCTGGTCGGAAGGCCTGTTCCTCCAGCCGCACCACTTGCAGCAACAAGATCGTTACGTCGAGCGATACGTCGAGACGCGCTGCGAGTCGTTGATCCCGCACAGCTGGGGCTTCGCCGAGGTCGAGCTGGAGCACGATTTTCTGAGCATTGGCAAGCTCGGGGTGCGGCACGCGGCGGGCGTGTTCCCAGACGGCACGCCGTTTCGGATCCCCAAGGACGAGCCTGCGCCAACACCGCTCGAGATCGACCCGGACATCCGCGACCAGCTCGTGTACCTCGCAGTGCCGTTGCGTCGCTCCGAGGCGCTCGACGTGGTTCGTGACCCCGGAACCGATGGCCTGGCACGGCTCGGTGTGCGTGAAGTGGAGGTGCGGAACGCCACCTCCAACACCGGGGACGCCGCGCTGCTCGAGGTCGGGGCGTTGCGCACACGGTTCCTGCTGGCCAGCGAGGCGACCGAGGCCTATGCGTGCGTGCCGGTGGCGCATGTGGTCGAGTGTCGGCCGGATAAGCAGATCGTGCTCGATGAGGGGTTTATTCCGACCGTGCTGCATGTGAACGCGGCGAGTCGGCTCGCCGCGTTCACCACTGAGCTGCTGGGCCTCTTGCGTCATCGGGGCGAGGCGCTTGGAGGGCGCGTGGCGGCGACAGGCCGGGGGGCCTCGGCCGAGATCGCCGACTTCCTCATGCTGCAGGCGATCAATCGCTATGAGCCCTTGCTCGCCCACTATGCCGAGTCCGCGGTCGTGCATCCCGAGGAGCTATTTCGCGTCTGCGTGTCGGCGGCGGGCGAGCTGGCGACGTTCACGGCGACCTCGAAACGGCCTCCGAAACTGGCCGCGTATCACCACCACGGGCTACGCGAGTCGTTCGAGCCAGTCATCGCGGCCCTCCGTTCGTCGTTGAGCGCGGTGATAGAGCAGGCCGCGGTGCCCATTCCGCTCGAAATGAAGAAGTTCGGCATCAGGGTCGCTACCGTCCCCGATCCGACGCTCTACAGGAGCGCGGTGTTCATCCTCGCGGCGCGTGCCGACCTGCCGGCCGACGAGCTGCGGCGGCGGTTTCCCGCCCAGCTCAAGATCGGCCCTGTCGAGAAGATTCGCCATCTCGTCAACCTGCAGCTGCCGGGCATATCGCTCAACGCCGTGCCCGTGGCCCCTCGCCAAATTCCTTTTCATGCAGGATTCGTGTATTTTGAGCTCGATCAGTCGGGCGAGCTGTGGAGTGAGCTCAAGAGCTCGGGTGGGCTGGCCATGCACCTCGCCGGAGAGTTCCCGGGACTGGGGCTGGAGTTCTGGGCGATCCGTAGCTGAAGGGGACTCGAGCGCGATGGCAGACCACGACGACCCGTTCGCGCCATCGGATGCCACTGTTTTCATACGGCCTCGTCCGGGCCACGGCAGGTCGGGCTCCACCCACGAACCCCCGCCGAGACCGGACCGACCATCGCCGGCCCACTCCCAGTCGATCCCAGACGCAGCGCGCCAGTTGCTCGGTGCCGGTCTGAATCCGCTCGTGCAAATTGCGAGTCCCCTGTTGCTATTGGCCGGTCGGCAGCGGGGCACCGTGGCGGCTCCAGACGTCGAGGGCCTCAAGCGAGGCGCCCTCGAAGAAATTCGCCGGTTCGAGAAACGAGCACAGGCGTCGGGCATTGGGAACGATGTCGTGGTCGCCGCACGCTACGCGCTCTGCGCCGGGCTCGATGAAGCGGTACTCTCCACCCCGTGGGGCGCCCAAAGCGAATGGGCTCACCAGACACTGTTGGTGGTGTTGCATGGCGAGGCGAGCGGCGGTGAGAAGTTCTTCCAGGTGCTGAAGGGCCTCTCCGACACTCCGGCCCGTCACCTCGACTTGTTGGAGCTCTACTACCTGTGTCTGGCGTTCGGCTTCGTTGGCAAGTACGAGACGCTCGACCGTGGTCGGGCCCAGCTCGCGGATGTCCAGCGCGACCTCTACGGCAAGATCCGCGCGCATCGCGGAGCGCCGGAGACAGAGCTGTCGCTGCGCTGGCGGGGCGAGGAAGATCGGCGGAATCCGATCATCCGCTACATCCCGTGGTGGGTCGTGGGAGCGTTCGTGCTCGCGGTCCTGGTGGTCACGTACTCGTTCTTCGCAATCCTTCTTGGCGGCAGGGCGAATCCTGTGCATGTGGAGCTCGCCAGCGTAGGGCTGGAAGATTTCACTCCACGGCCCCGTCCACCTGAAGTCACGCCAGGACCGACGCTGAAGGAGCTGCTGGCGCCCGAGGAGGCACGCGAGCTGGTGAGCATCGAAGAGGAGGGCGCGATCACGCGAATCACCTTGCTGGCGTCGGATCTGTTCGCGTCGGCCAGCGCGACGGTGGCCGCCGCGCACGTTGGTACGCTGAGCCGGATCACTGACGCGCTCAACCAGGTCCCGGGCAATGTGCTGGTCGAGGGCCACACGGACGACGAGCCATACGAGGACAACTTTGGGCTGTCGCGTCGGCGCGCCATCGGCGTGGCGAGCATCATCCAGGACACCATCGACTATACCGGCAGGGTGACACCGGTGGCCAAGGGGGCGTCGGAACCGCGCTATCTCCCACCATCGACACCGGAGAACCGGGCGCGCAATCGGCGCGTGGAGATCGTCCACTCGCTGCCCAGTTAACCACGCAACCTCGAGAAGGCCATGCTCTCCTCTCCAAAAATGCGTGTGGTCCTGACCATCCTGGGCCTCGTGATGCTCGGGCTGTTCATCTGGTTCGCGGGGCCCCTCTTCGGGTTCGGCGACAGCCGTCCGCTCCGACCGGTACGGAGCCGGCTGATCATGATGGCCCTGGTCGTCGTGTGCTGGATCGCCTGGGTCCTGATCAAGCGGCGGCGCGCGAACCGTGCGAGTGACCAGCTCATGGCCGCCGTGGTCGAGCAGCCGGAGGCCTCCGGGCCGAGTCCCGAGGCGGTGCAGCTACGCGAACGGTTCGAGGACGCCATCGCGACGCTCAAGAAGCAACGCCGCTCGGGGCACAGCCTCTACGATCTCCCGTGGTACGTCATCATCGGCGCGCCCGGGTCGGGCAAGACGACGGCGCTCCTCAATTCAGGGCTGAAGTTCCCCGTCAAGCAGCGAACCGGCGCCGTCGCCCTGCGCGGGGTCGGCGGAACGCGCGACTGCGACTGGTGGTTCACCGACGAAGCCGTGTTTCTCGACACCGCGGGCCGCTACACGACACAGGACTCCGACGCGGCGGCGGACAGCGCTGGTTGGGACGAGTTCATGGCACTGCTGCGGAAGTATCGCAAGCGCCGGCCGGTGAACGGCGTCCTCCTGACGATCAGCGCCCAGGACCTGATGCTGCAGAGCCGCGCGGAGCTGGAGGCTCACGTGGGGGCGCTGCGCCGTCGGTTGGATGAGCTCAACCAGAAGCTGCACATCCAGCTGCCGGTCTATCTGCTGGTGACCAAGTGCGATCTGGTCGTCGGGTTCACCGAGTACTTCGACGATCTCGCCCAGGACGGTCGGTCCCAGGTGTGGGGCGTGACGTTCCCCTACGAGCGGACCGTCGAAGGCGAGGCCGCGGGGTCGTTTCCAGCGGAGTTCGATGCCTTGGTCGCCCGGCTGAACGGAAGGGTGTTCGCGCGGCTGGACGAAGAGCACGAGGCGCGGCGTCGCGCGGTGGTGTTCGCGTTTCCCCAGCAGATGGCCGCGCTGCGCGATGTGCTGACGGGGTTCGTGAGCGAGGTGTTCGGCTCGACACGGTTCGACAAGCAGATTCTGCTGCGCGGCGTCTACCTGACGAGCGGCACGCAGGAGGGCACGCCGATCGATCGCCTGCTGGGGTCTATCGGTCGTCAGTTCGAGGTGAGGCCCGAGGCGGTGCTCTCGAGGGAAGGGCAGGGGAAGGCCTACTTCATCGAGCGGTTGCTCAAGCAGGTCATGTTCGCCGAGTCGGGGCTCGCCGGGGTCAATCGACGCTTCGAAGTGCAGAAGGCGGCGTGGCAGTTCGGGGCCTATGCAGCCATGCTGCTCGTCGCCGTGCTGGGGGTCTTCGCGTTCACGGTGAGCTTCGTGTCCAACCGGAACTACGTGACCGAGGTCGGCAGAGAGGCGGCGGCGTTGCAGAATGTTCAGTCTGCCCCGGCGACGGCGTCGCTCGGGGAGGTGTTGCCGAGACTGGATGCTGTTCGCGGCGTGTACGAGTCCGCCAACCGCTACCGAGACGCCAAGCCGTGGGGCATGCGCTGGTGGCTGTTTCAAGGAGACTCGGTCGGCACCGAGGCACGGGATGCCTATCTCCGTGAGCTCAACAGCGCGCTGCTCCCCCGGCTGGCGGCCCGCATCGAGCAGGGTCTCACGAGGAGCCTCGAACCGATTGACTTGTACTATTTTTTCAAGGTCTATCTGATGCTGGGGCAACCCGAGTATCTCGACAAGGAGCAACTCGGGTTTGTCGCCAGTTTGGCCTGGCAAACAGGAGACCCGGCGACCGAGAACAACCTCGGGAGACACCTCGACAGCTTGCTGGAGGAAGAGGAGTCGCTCCGGCCGTTCGCCTTGGATGATGCCGTCGTGGAGCAGGCGCGCAGCACGCTCCGGCTGGCGTCGATCGCCAACCTCATGTACGCCGAGGTCGTGTTGACCTACGCCGACGCCGCCCAGGGTGGCCTCCGGTTGGACCTGGCGGCTGGTCTCGGCACCGCAGATCTGCTCGAGCGAAGGAGCGGGACGCCTTGGTCGGAGCCGGTTCCCAGCCTCTATACGGCGCCGGTGTTCAAGGAGATCACTGGCAACACCGACCCGCTGGCGGCGCGGTTCTTTGCAGAACGATGGGTGTGGGGCGACGAGGGTCTCCCGGACGACGCAGACCCAATCGCGCTCGGGAGGGCTCTGGTCGCCCTTTACGAAGCGGACTACATCGCAGTCTGGGACGAGATCCTGACCGACATCGAGCCGGCTCGTCCCGGAACACAAAGGGAGACCGAAGAGCTACTGGCGACGCTCGGTTCGTCGACGTCACCGCTTCGAGGGCTGCTCGAGACCATCGATGAGCAGACCTTCCTGGTTGAGCCGCAGGAAGAGGGTCAGTCGGCGGCGAGAGATGGTCTCGGGCGTGCTCTCCAGCGTGGGATTGGCAGGGCCGGGCGTCTCGCCGCGGGAGCGCTGCGCGGACTGAGCGAGGCGAGTGGGCCCGACGTGCCGCCCGGCACGGCAGTGACCGAGCATTTCGCGCCGATTCACGAGCTCGTGACCGGAGAGGATGGCAACGCACCGATTGACGCCTTCCTCGATCAGCTCATAGCGATCCAGCAACAGCTGAGTGGGCTTGGGGAAGGCATAGGGAAAATATCTCCCAGCGACCCCAGGGCCGAGCCGGTGATCGGTCAGATTCGGGAGGACACGAGTGCGTTGAGTCTTGATGCCACAGGACTGCCGCCCGCGGTACGCGACATAATCACGCAACTTGCTCGATTGGCCGCGGGGAGCGTCCCTGGCCCTGCCGGCGGACTGAGAACCCGCTACAGACAGGGGGTCGTGCCCGCGTGCCA
>CETX01025051.1_pt1 | contig 15144 bp, 16 predicted proteins | sample 356501 | NCBI WGS metagenome assembly CETX01 (sample SAMEA2623390, study PRJEB7988) | marine metagenome | biome: marine biome (ENVO:00000447); feature: mesopelagic zone (ENVO:00000213); material: "saline water (ENVO:00002010), including plankton (ENVO:xxxxxxxx)" | depth 450 m | reverse complement strand
CCCCCAGCATTTCATCTTCACGCTAGCCCTCTCCTTGAAGGGAGGGGAAAAGGCCCCATAGTTGAAAGCTGACCGTCCCGGTGGAATCGGGACTGATCGCTCGTGCACCGTGCGTGCTATAATTGCTGGGCGTCGGGGTGTGGCCCAGTCCGGCAGGGCACCTGCATGGGGTGTAGGGGGTCGTCGGTTCGAATCCGACCACCCCGACCAGAAAAATGGAAGAGCTGTTAACGCGTCAACAGGGACGAGTGTTAACAGCTTTTTTGATGTTCAGAGACACAGCCAAACTAGGCGATATCCTCAACGCTTTTATCTACAGCAGTGCTCATAAGTCACCAAAGACTATAAAAACGCTGTACGAAACCTTGACCCCATTTAGTGAATGGGCGTTGGCCAATCACGAATTCGAGATGGTGTGTTTACGCGGCCGTAAACCCACCATCTACAGCTAGTTCTGCACCAGTAATAAAAGAAGCATCATCGGAAGCTAAGAACAAGACCGCCATCGCCACTTCCATTCTTTCCCCCTCTCTTCTTAGGGGGGTTGCGTCTATAAGATGCTGTCGATTCCTTCGAACTTCATCATCGGGGATTTTAGAAATCATGGGAGGCATATAGCCTGGGTGCACCGAGTTCGCCCTGATGTTATCTTTCCCGTACCGTACTGCCGTTGCTTTGGTTAGCAACCTTACAGAACCTTTAGAAGCATTATATGCCGGATGCCCACTCTCACCACCGACTAATCCCATAATTGAAGACATATTCACGATGGAACCACCGCCATTATTTTGCATGCGTGGCACCGCATGTTTTGTCCCCAAGAATACCCCGGTCGAGTTGATGTCCATGATGCGATTCCAATTTTCTAGACTCGCCGGATCGTCGACCCCTCTACTACTGATGCCTGCGTTGTTAATCAGAATATCAAGCGTTCCAAACCTAGAAACGGTGGTTTCCACGGCAGATATCCAGTCAGTTTCGTCCCTCACGTCTAAGTGCACAAAAAGGGCTTGTCCGCCGGTTTCTCCAATTTCAGACTCTAGCTGCTTGCCTTGCTCGTCGAGTATATCTCCGATTACAACTCGTGCTCCTTCCGAGGCGAACAGCCTAGCTTCATCCGCTCCCATACCATTGGCAGCTCCAGAAATCAAAGCTACTTTCCCTTCTAATCTCATCATCTGGCTCTCAACTGTTTTGTTATTTTGTTTATACGCGTTTTATAGGTGCACCATCATACATTAATGATTCAAGCGCGATGTGGTATCCCTGCGTGGATTTACTGGTCAGGACAGCCATGAAATGAACTGAACGACCTTAGTGGGACAAAGGCAGGGGACATCACGCCTTTTAGTTGCTTAAGAGTAGCTTCGGATGTAGTATCCTCGAAATATCTGCCAACAGTTGAATTGAAATGTGACGGTAAGGAGCGAACGCGATGCGTCTACAAAATAAGGTGGCACTGATTAGCGGTGGTGCCAAAGGCATGGGCGCGGTCGAAGCTAAGCTTTTCGCCAAAGAGGGCGCCAGGATCGTCATCGGCGATGTGCTGGAAACCGAGGGCAAGCAGATTGAAAGCGAGATTAATGAAACAGGAGGCGAATGCCTGTTTGTACCGCTAGATGTAACCGACGAAAACCAATGGAACGAGGCGGTAGCCGCAACCGTAAGACGCTTCAGCAAGCTGGATATTCTGATCAATAACGCAGGTATATTCCGCACCAGTCGGGTGGAGGAAACCAGTTCTGCCGAATGGGATCAGGTGATGGACATCAACGCTAAAGGGGTTTTCCTGGGTGCCAAAGCCGCCATACCAGCCATGCGCGAAGCGGGTGGCGGCTCCATCATTAATCTCTCATCTGTCGCAGGACTAGTCGGAGCAACCTACTCATCCGCCTATAGTGCGTCAAAGGGAGCGGTGCGGCTTTTCACCAAATCCACCGCGATCCAATACGCCACCGATGGCATAAGGTGTAACTCGATTCATCCCGGAGTCATCCAGACTGATATGACAAGGGAAGCCATCGCCGACTCGCAGTTCAAGGCTCAGCGATTGGATCCGACGCCGCTAGCCAGGTTGGGGCAGCCTGAGGATGTTGCTTACGGCGCTCTTTATCTGGCCTCTGATGAATCTTCTTTCGTTACCGGTGCGGAGTTGGTCATCGACGGCGGGTGGACCGCCCAATAGCTGCGCAACCGGCGGCACTGTGGTGAACACCACGATCGTTCAGACACCAGCGAAGGCTTTCAGTAAAGATGGACTGGTCATGCTACAGTTGATTGTCCACCAGGTTAAAGGCAGCGGCCAAACAATCGAAAAATGACGTGGAATGGCAATCCATGTTTAACGCTTGTACAACTACTAGGATTTTTTGCAGACCCAACTGTCCACCAGGCCGTCGTACGAAACCGGAAAATCGCACCACATTCCCGGACGCCGATTCTGCTAATGAGGCTGGATACAGAGCATGTTTGGTATGTCTTCCAACAGAGGGTCAACCTGGTCCATGGATTTCAAAAACTGCTCGTCGGCAAATAAATCCCTAGTCTTTTAATGCACTTGCGACTTCTTGAATAAAACGCTCCGAGGTGTGAGAGTCGGGATCATCGGGATCCAGTGGACTCCCTCTCAATATAAACCTGTCTACTCCCGCCTCTATTAGTGCTGATAATCGATCCACGCAATATGATGGAGAACCGAAAATACCAAAGTTACGTGCGAATTCTCCAGTAACAGCGGCTTCTTGGGTTCCTGCACCCCGACCATGCTGTTGCATGTCATATGATCTGTGGATTTCTTCGAGCACTTGTTGCTGTTCAGCAGAAGCAGGCCCGACTACCCTCCCATACATGGCAGAGAATCTCGCGAACAATGAAACTTGCCCTGCCCCAATTCTCATAGCTTCCTCAGGGTCATCATGTACTACGAGTGATATATAGGCTGTAAACGGGATATCTCCGGCGATGCCAGCCTTCACTCGAGCATCCCGCGCTACATCCATGCCCCATGTAACGCGTTCAACATCGGCGCCTACGTTCAAACTTATCCTGTCAGCGTGGCGTGCGGCAGCTGCAATCACCCTTGGACCGGTTGCGGCGACATCTACAGGTACTTTAGGTTGAATCCCCGCAATCCAAGATATTCGACTAGAGCTTGAATGGCCTGCTAGTCCCAGTGAAACCAGGTCACTACCGTCTTCAAACTCTACCTCATTGCCCCTTAAGTAATTCTGAAGTTGCTCGAGATAGTTCTCGAACTCCGCTACGGAATGAGGCGCACGGCCTAAGTGTGCCAACGCGGAATCTCCTCTGCCAATCCCGAGATATGCACGCCCGTTGCTTTCCATTTGAATGGATGCGATCGCTGACGCTGTCGCGGCGGGATGCCTTGTAAAGGAATTAGTTACACCAGTGCCCAATTTGATGCTTGAGGTCGCTTGGGCTGCTAAGGCTAACGCCACGTAACAATCGCCTGAAAGGTTTTGAGAGTCTACGTACGCAATCCCGTCATATCCAATTCCTTCGGCGGCAATGGCTTGTCGCGTGCCACTGAATACATGGGAACCCGGCCTTCCAGGTCTTCCTGCGCCCATAGTCCAGAATTCAACTGGCATTAGTGATTTTTCTCCCGATCTGAGCTATAAAATAAAAAAAGCCCCGAGGAAACTGGGGGGCTTATGCTCTGAAGTTCTTGGGCAAAAAAAGAGCGCCTTCAGTAGCTTCTGAAAACGCTCCGACATTCTAGCACCCAAAAGCTTTTTTTGTCAAGCATTTATGCCTAGATTGTGAAAATACCACTCATTTTGTACTCACTGGGGTGCCTACTTGCCCCAATTTCCTGAAGCCTTTCTTCTGGCAATCATGTCATTCACTGGAAGTATCTCTACGTCTCCTCTCCACATCAATCCACTAAATAGTAAGACTACCGAATTGTAGTCATCGGCTTCTACCACCGCATAATACCTGTGCGCCGCTTGGTATCCGCCTGCGGCTACTACTTTTACATCGTCGTTGCCTTCAACCCATCTCTCCCCTTCGATTCCAGCCTCCCGGCCAACCGAACCCTCCGCCATCATCCTTCCGACACAAGATTCCCAGGAATGTTGAGCCGTTACGTGGAAAAGCATAGCGTCCTCCAAATCATAAATCGGATTGGCGAATACTACCTGACAGGCTTTTCTTGCGCCAGCACGGGCCAATCTAATACCTTCCAGGGCATGGGTTTCCACTACCGATTCAGCCGGGGCGACAGGGTACAGATAATCTCCGGCAAGCATAAAGGTGCAACCGGTACCGTGGACGCCAATGTGTTCCAGCGGAGCGTTGATTTCCCTAAACACCATACGCCCTGCCACCATGTGTTGCTTGATAACCATTTCGTGATTACCATCAACGTGAACCAAGTTGAGCCGTTAGGTAGTCTGTAACTACCGCCAAACACCTATGCCCGATTCCCATAACAAACCAATGCGTGGAATCCATACTGCTGTGGTTGTTGCTGGAGACATAGCGGTTTTCTTGGCGTTCGTAATCTTAGGCAATACAAAGCATGAAATCACCCTCGGGCAAGCATTACTTCGCACCGCACTGCCATTCGGGTTTGTATGGGTCGTTGGTGCTCCGTGGTTAGGCGCGTACAGAGCATCCACGCTCAACAATCTAAGTACGATGGCATGGAAAATACCGTTAATCTGGCTTTTGTGCGGCTTAATATCGCTTATTGGTAGAGCCTTACTAACCGACTCGTCCTTCATACTGTCTTTTGCTATTGTCTCAATAGCGGTTCAAGGTGTGTTGCTAATCAGTTGGCGCGGTGTATTCATATTGGCCGTCACCAAACTGACGCCAAGCCCTTTACCTCAAACGCGTTTATGATTCTCCAACTCGCCCTGGGACTAATCCTCATCTTTGTGTGCGTCAGTGTGCCACTCTTGCACATGGGCCTTTATCGGTATCTATCTGGAAGGCTTTCCAAAGACATGGGCAACGAACCCGAAGATTAGTCGTCGAATTCCAATATTCCAGAAATAACCATAATGAGATTGTTCCACCGAACCAACACGGAAGCCACAACAGCGATTTTGAGAGATGGCTTCAAAGATCGAGCAGACCCGACAGGGACAAATCTCGGGTTCTACGACCAGATTCCAGAAATCAAAGCCGTTTGGTTTACCGACGTTTCTTTGGATGGCGATGACGGCAGACTGCTCTTGCTAGAAATCCCTGATGAAGTCGCCCAGAAAGTGGACAAAACTGTCCGTATGGGGTTATGGGGGCGCAGTTCCTTGGTGACTAGGTCTAACCCTCAAGATGGACCGCCAAGAGTCGGTGAAGAAGGCAAATCCCACCAGGAATATATTATACCCGCGGAAATCGCGAACCAGTATGGCCCGCCGACGGACATCACTGACTTAGCAGATATATTTTAGTCATCGAATCCTAATATTCCGCCAATAACCGTCCACGATTCCAGGCTGAGTTCCACGTTTCCAAAGAAGAACCTAACTGCAGACCGGCGTCTGATTCAGGTCGATGATGGAATCGATTCCGGCCCATATTTTCTTAGCTGTTTATATGGTCAACTACACACCCTTACCACAATCCTTCTAGTGCCTACTATCGTGGCCGTTCATAGGGGGCATTTTTCAGGGTTGTCAGGTCCATCAGAGGTAGCTCCACCTCTAAGAATTGTCGCACTCCGTTAGCCAGTTCATCATAGCTAGGGAACCACGCTCGAAGTTGGGCTCGCCATGCGTTTAAACCCCCACTCGCATGAAGTTCGAATACGGATTCTCTAGCATCGAGTTCGGAGGCCACATGATCCCATCCCAGATGCAAAACCGCGGCACGTTGCAGTGCTGTGTAACCTCCACCTCCATAAGCGTCCTCTAACTCTGTTGCCATTGTAGGATCCGCGAAATCCGTATCAGCAGGCGCAACTATTAAGGACGAACCAGGCAAATCCCGTAGTATCTCTGACATGCGTTGACGAGATTTAAAGGTGTTTATGGCAGCGGCTGCAAGGTGCAATTGGTTCGGCACAGCGAAACCACCTACCGTCATTTCAGGATCCAACTCTGCAGCCCTTATACAGGTTCTGCTGGTCTGCACATCAACGGCTAGGTCGACCAACTGCTGTATAGTAACGCGATTCTCTTTTAGATCCATTATCTCCGTTAGCGCAAGTGCTATCCCAAGAGTAAATTCGGCCTTGGCTAACCAACCACAGTTGTGATGCCAGAGCAGCCACGACACCAGAGAATGGCGGCTGGTCCGTTCAAGGCGTTCCCCAGTGAATACCCGTTCCCGTGGAATGAACACCTCTTTCATCCAGAGTGATGCGTCGAGTTCATCAAAACGGCTGCTAAGTGGCGAAAGAAATGGATTAGAGTGCCTAGCAGCTGTCCGGCGCGTGACAACGCGTACACCTGGGGCATTCACTGGCAATATGAACCACAACCAACGACCGCTACCGGACGGTAGTTCATCTCGACTAGTGATTAGGACATCTTCCGCGAATGGCGTGCTGGTATGCATTTGCACTTTGCCGCTGACAACGATCCCGCGGTCGGTCTCACCGTCCAGGTGGATTGCTACTGGGTCTTGTCTGAGTCTAGGCCCAATAAGTGGTCCGCCCCCGGCAAAGGTAAGAAATCGGCCGGTGTGGGCGATTGATTCTTGATATTCCCTAGCCGCTGCTATTTCCACAGAAGACTTGTCCAATGTTTCCAGGTGATTCAACATACCCAATGCTATTAAAGCGCCGTAACCCGGGGTATGAGTGATATTGCCGCCGCTAGCAAAAAGTACGGCTCGTATTGCCTCTCCTTGCCGTTGGAGCTGGGCGGAAGTCGTAGGTAACTCAAAAGCCAACGGGTTCCTTTCGGTCGTGCCATCTGGGTCGGTTAGCAGACTATTTTCCCAAACAGGGTCGAAATGGCGGTCATACCATTTTTCATATTCCAGTACCATCGCAGACGTAGCTGGATGGGTCGTAACATCTTCTACCGGCCCTTCTCCCATCACCCATACATCGCGCCCATCGCGTAAGCTTTCGCGGTACTCAGATCCTGTTCGCATAATGTCCTCGACTATCTAGATTCGCAGAGAATAAGCAGCATAAAGACACGACCCACACCGCTTCAGGTTTGGAGCTCCACCTGCGCATATTGTTGGTCAAAGAAGGGAAAATCAACCGGCTTATTGTCATAGTCGATCCAGAGGAGGATAGCTTCCTAAAACCCATAGTCCCCAACTGAACAATCTTCTAAGACCGTTATCCTGTCAATTCGAGCGTAGATCGCACGATTGCGTTCGTTATTGGCGCTATTGGCGCTCTTGTTTATTGTGATCTACTATAGACGTTGTTCCGGCAGCGGTGGAAACACTACAATTGGGCGTCGAAAGCAATTAAACCAAGGTGATATCAATACTTAGCAGGTTATATAAGTCAGCTATGAACTTAAACCCAATAAGCCTCGCAAGGGGGGTGGGGCAGATTCATTACGGTTGGATCATTGTGGCCATAGCCGCGACGATGCTTCTGGTCACCTCTTCCGTTAGATTTGCTACCGCAGCCTTAGTGCCTTACCTGAGCAACTCGGCATCTGGGCCTGAATGGAGTTACAGTGCCATCGGCTTTGGCTTTAGTCTCCAGTGGCTTGCCTTGGCAATTGTGAGCCCCTATATAGGTTGGCTAGGGGACAGATATGGTATACGCAAACTTTTATTGGTAGGAGGTGTTCTGTTTCTCGCTGGCATGTTGCTAATGGGCATGATGACCACCCTATGGCAGTTTTACCTTTACTTCGGAATCATGCTAGGCATAGCCTCTAGTATTTTCACTGTATTACTGGTCTCTGGCGTATCCTTGTGGTTCAGGAGGTTTCTTGGCTTAGCGATGGGGTTCATTTGGTCTTTCCAGGGAATCGGGGTCCTTATTTTTATTTACTTGATAAGCGCGACCTTTGAACAGCTGGGGATGAAGTGGATTTTCTGGCTTCCAGGATTAGCGGGAGGGGTATTGGTGCTTTTGTTGGTCAAGTTCTTTTGCGACGATCCAGCGGAGAAGGGCTTGCGACCTTTTGGCGCACCCGAAGAAGAACCGATAAAGAAGATAGAGAGAAATGAGGAGGCCAAAACAAGAGCCAATGTGTTCCTCCAGCAAGCTCAACGCACCCAAACGTTCTGGAACCTGATTAATATCCACCTATGGGGATGCATGGGCCACCAGATAATAAATGTGCTGGTGGTAGCTATAGCCGTGGATCGTGGCCTGTCATTGGGTGCAGCTGCTGGAGTCCTCGCTATTCAACAGGCCACCGGGGTATTAGTACGAGGTGCAGTGCCTGTAATAGCAGAGGCCGTGGGGTCCAAAAATGTCTGGGTCGTAGGCATGACTCTTCAAGCGTTCCCGTTGCTTCTTATTCTAGTTGTCCACGACACTTGGGCTTTCTACATCTTCGCTGTTTTGTTTGGTGTGGGTCAAAGTTGTGAGGTTCCTACTTTTCCGATTGCCAATCGTCAGTACTATGGCGATGTCCCTCAGGGCAGTCTCTACGGTTGGCAAAATGTAGGAAGTGGTTTGGGAATGGGGTTGGCCCCAGTGTGCGGAGGGTTCATTTGGGATTTAACAGGCAACTATGCAGCACCCTTGATTATGTCTTTTATCTTCAGTTTAATAGGGCTAGTTTCTGCGTTACTGCTCCCTTCATCTCGTACTCTCCTAACACCAAATTGGGAGAGCCACATACCACTTACTAGCACTTCCCCGAACTGATGCGCGACAGGCCAATCTCAGGTAAAAATCATTAGTATTCGTAGACCAAAATTGAGGAGGAATTCACATGGCGGCTTTCACCTATTTCTACAAGGTGCGTATTGACGTCACAAAATCATCTTCCGGAGAAGAGTTGCTTTCGAAATGGCATGAAGAGGCGCAAGCTGCGCTCGGCGCTATAGATGCGGGAATCATTCAAATTTGGAAAGATGCAGCGGATGCAGTGGTCTACGTAATAGCAACATTTGATGGAGCAACCGCTGTGGAAGCGCATGGAACGGCTCTTGCCACCTTTGGCACTTTGCCAATGTTTCAAAGTGGCCACATAATTATTGAAGAGGCAAGGTCTGTTCTGGACTATAAGGAATGGGCCGCATACTTAGCGAATAGGAATAGTTAAGTATTAAGGTTTGTGGGCCAAATCAGAGATCCTTCTAAAAAGCAATCCTCATTACCGGTGCGGAAATATTCCCTCAGATGTACCCCAGCGTTGGGAACCGCGAGATTAGTAGGATCTGATAACGATGCATGTCTGTTGTAGTTATCGGCGATATCAAGTAAATATTTGCTCAAATCCAATATTCCAAACCATGAACATATCGATCGTCTTGATCCCACCGTCAGATTCTAAAGCTGCACCGCAACTGCAACTACAGTCTCTTTCATGCCCTTGACCGGTGAGGCATTAAAATCAAGAGTCAATATCTGCCCGGTTTGGGGTCATTCACGGCTAAATCAGCAGCCTGCACCCCCAATAGCAGGCACGAATCGACAGGAACTGGGCATACCGGGGATGAAGCTTCTTCCAAATCTGCAGTTAATCAAACGGGTGGTAGGCTGACCCCATTTCAGTCACTGGCCCTTCTGATGTTCCTAGGCCCAATTCGTTGTTCAAACTTTGGTCGCGATATAGTATCCCCGAAATATTCATTCATATTGAAGGTAACTATGAGTCTCGACAATATTTCGGTGATTGCCCAGCTATTCAGTAGTGTTGCTACGTTTGCGGTTGCGATATTGCTCTTACGTTCCCTCAGGTTACAGCATAAAGACTCGGTAACTTCCCTTGGCGTCGGCATGACAGACTCGCTAACAGAACTCTTGACCATAATGAGTAAGGACGCCGAATTTTCTGATCTATTCCTTCGAGGAGTCGAATCAGACGGGACTTTGAACAAGATTGAAACCCATCGTTACAATGTATTTATGAACGTGTATTTCTTGCAGGTTCAAGAGATATGGGAATACGACAGCACTAGTACTCAGTCTCGATTGTTAGCCATGGCTATGATGCAAACAGGGCCTGGGGTTTACATGTGGTTCAAAAAGGTGGGTCCAATATTGTTTAAACCCGAGTTCGTCGAATATGTTGAGGCCGAAGTTGTGGCAGCTATCAAATAGAGTATCGGAAACCTGCAGAAGGGGCAGTTGTTGTAATAAAGAGACCAAGATTTACATACGTACGGACTCTTTACTAGCATAAACCTTGGGCTGGAATAATTGGATTGTCACCAAAGACCCAGACAAACTCAAGGCCGCGTTAATGGGGATTTTGTTGCCCAACAACAGCACTCGGTGTAGTATCCCGGAAACATTCACCTAATCTGCGGGATAGCAAGGAGAACTATCGTGGCCCAAGAACCTAACGTGATCGAATTGTACGAAGGTGCGGTGCAAAACATTCTGCCCATCCTAGGCGGCATCCGGGAGGACCAACTGACCGCCCCTACGCCTTGCTCGGAATGGAATGTGCAGAATCTGATTATCCACAACATCAAGGTAACCGGCTTCGCACAAGGGACCATCCGAGGCAACAATGCTGTAGACGCTATGGACGTAAGCGGGCAGGTCCCTTCAGAGGGAGCAGTAGATGCCTTCGTTACAGGCACCAATGGGGTACTGGATCTTCTCAAGAATTCAACTGATCTTGGCGAGGTTATCGAAACCCCATTCGGTAAGATACCCATCGCCCATTTCATTATGTTCCCGATCATTGACATCGTAATTCACAAATGGGACTTAGCTAAGGGAACTGGCCAAAACACCGACATAGACGCAGGCTTGGCTGAAGCCACCTACGGCGCTCTACAAACAGGGGCCGAATTGGGCCGGCAATTCGGCCTATTCGCCGCCGAAGTAGAGGTTCCGATGTCAGCTAGCATCCAGGACAAACTGCTGGCTGTCAGCGGCCGTATGCTGTAATCAACCGGTACCCAAAATAGGGGTCATCATTGGAAGGGTCACCGTTCTGCATAGTGCGGTGGCCCTTTTCTATGCCGCAATACTTAACAAGTCATTGATGAGCTTAGCGGACGTCGTAACCGAACCGAAGCCATACTCAATAGTAGCCAAAGTCCCTTCGTGACGCTCAATGTCCATCGCGGCTACAGCGTCCCTCGGCACTAAGATTTTGAAGTCTCGAAAATATGCGTCACGGATAGTAGATTCAACGCATATCTCGGTGGTAACCCCGCAAATGATTAGGGTATCGACGCCCAGGCCTCTTAAAATGACCTCCAAGCTGGTATTGTAAAAGGAGCTATAGCGGGTTTTGTCCAAGACATAATCTTCCAGCCGTTGGTCCATCCTAGGGTCTAATTCGGAGTCCCAGGTTCCCATTACCAATGAGTTGATCTCTTTGAATTTGGACCGTCGGACCGAGCGGAGACCAGCGTCCTTGTAGTCAGCCCGCAGCACATATCTAGTGAAGATGATGGGGACATCAGCACTGCGGCACGCATTTATCAGATTGCTCACCGGCAATACTGTTTTTTTCAATTCGGTGATGTCCATGCCTCCCTTGTTCATAGAGCCTTCGTCATTGAGGAAGGCGTTCTGCATATCAACGACGATCATGGCCGTCTTGGACCCTGATAGTGATTCATTATCGCTGGGCATCCGACACCTCGCTAGCTAATCTGGTCTCGGCAACGGCTACACGTAATAATTCCGTGGCTGGCTGGTATTTTATCAAAGCCCTGATTACCCAGATACATGAACCAACAATCCTGACATAGCATCACAAATCACACGCCGGCCCGTCACCGGAGGCCCCAGACAAACTTAAAATGCTATTATCGTAAAATAGTCCAGTACAAAGGATGCAGACAATGGCGGCACGAAGATTTACCAACGTGATCACCGAAGAATCTGAGTTGCGTGGGATTTTTGGCGAAGTGTCAGAGCGTGCGGCGAAAAAGCAGATCGATCGGCTGGATGTTCATTGCCGCGCCATCATCGAAAAATGCCCTTTTATTTTGCTCGGCACCTCTGACACCGAAGGTCGCTGCGACGTTTCCCCAAAGGGAGATTACCCCGGTTTTATACGGGTGCTGGATGATAAGACGATCGCCATTCCCGATCTGCCGGGCAATAATCGGCTGGATACGCTCGGAAATATGGTGAAGAACCCTCAGGTAGGCTTGATTTTCATGATTCCCGGCATGAATGATACCCTCAGAATCAACGGCAAAGTCCAACTGGTGAGAGACGTTGAGTTGCTGGAGAGCATGGCCTTCGAAGGGAAATTGCCAAAATTGGCAATCGTCGTTCACGTCCAAGAGGTATTTACCCATTGCCCCAAGGCATTCGTCCGCTCCAGACTGTGGTCGGATAAATACCGGATCGACCGCAGCGAATTGCCTTCATTCGGCGAGATCTTGAGAGATCACGCAGGTCTTGATTACGATTTGGAGGAGTTTCAGAAAGGGCTCGATGAGAGGTTAGTGACAACGTTGCATTAGCCGCCTATTCGGTCGAAGTTCGATACCCACGTCGGGGCTCGTTGTCACTCCAAAACTTTCTAGCCCCATCATCAGCCGAGGTTTTGTTAGGTGCTAGGTGGCATGGAGATTTGAGGATTTTAGCCCCAATTTATTTTCAACTTGTAGGCACGATTTTCGGATTTAGCCTCAAAATGGGTATACGGTGGACTGCTGTGTACGCCTGTGCATAAAAATCAACTTACTCTTAATCAGTTGCCCTAAAGTGGGCTGGCGTCGTCCGCACCCTGGTGTCACTCTACATTAATCAACAAAATACGGGGCGATACTCACCCGTCCTGATAAGCATCGAAGGGGCGAACCGATTCCCTGCCTACCTGTACCCACAGGGTATGAAAGGTCACCTTTTAATTACCAAGTACTTTCATACCCATGATTTCATTAGAGCTAATAGCGTCATGCTTTCATGGGTGCCCGTACACTGATTTGCGGCATTTCTGCATGCTCAACGCACTCATCCGTTATAGTCCGCCCGATCATACTGACGCAGATAAACAGGCAGGAGGTCTAGGTGATTATTACTGTGCTGTTCGGCCGCCATCTATTATCAATTCCGTACCCGTAACGAACGAAGATTCATCGGAAGCCAAATAAAGAACTCCATAAGCGATCTCTTCTGGAGTGCCTATTCTACCTAACGGCACCCGGCTTACTCGTTCTGGGTTAGCCGCTCCAGCTCCGTGAAGCATGGGAGTACTAACAATCCCAGGATGAACTGAATTGCATCGGATGTTTTCGTGAGCATACTGAATCGCTATGGACTTGGTAAAAAGGCGTGTCGCGCCCTTGCTAGCGGCATAGGATGCTGGAGTTTCCGGGCTCGGCACGATACCTGCACCAGATGAGATGTTAACAATCGAGCCTCCTCCTGAAACGCGCATCATCGGAATGGCATACTTCGTCCCTAAGAATGCACCTTTGGCATTGACATTCATCACACGTTCCCACTCATCGTCAGTGATGTCTTCCACGCGATTCGATCTCGTATATTCAGGGACGATACCCGCATTATTTACCAGTATGTCCAATCTCCCGTACTCGGTCATAGCGACGTTAACGGCGCCCTGCCAGTCTTCTTCTTGCGTCACGTCAAGGTGAACATATATGGCGTGCCCGCCTGATTTTCCTATGTTCATCTCAACTTGCTGTCCCACCTCGTCCAAAATGTCGCCAAATACCACACGGGCCCCTTCTTCGGCGAACATCATTGCCTCTACGGCGCCCATGCCCCTTGCCCCACCGCTGATTAGAGCGACCTTATTTCTTAATCTCATACTCAGTCATTTTGTTCACTTAAGAGCCGGTATTCGCTGCCAACTAAATCCCTTGTTCAGCTTCAAGTCCCAGAGCAACTTTTCCGTACGCCTGGCCGCCCATGTCCATGATGAGCGCGTCCCGGTGGGCCGCGGCGTGGGCATCCCGGTGAAATCTCTGCAAGGCCTCGGTATCGAATAAAGCGTGGCCTCCGCTCAGGTCGAATAGCCGGTTGACCGAGCGTAGGCAGAGTTGGGTGATGAATGCTTTATCTCGCCGGTATCGGGCCCGTTCAACGGGAGTGAATGTTTCGCCGGCATTCGCCTTCTTGAACATTTCACGGATGTCATAGTGCATAAACACCCGGCCGGCATCCACCTCGGCGGTAGCCTGGGACAGACGGATCTGAATGGCTTGCGATTCGGCGGTCTTGCCAGGACCCGACGTTCCGATAAGGCGGACAGTAAACTCGTCGATCATACCCTGGGCCAGGCCTACTATTGGGGCTACCAAGTCCCATCCAAGCGAGACTGGTATAGGTATGAGATAGCAGGCTTGTCCGTGTATCTCCCATCCGGTCCAGTCCCCGTTTCCAGCACTAGCCACGTCCAGTACTCTGTGGGAAGGTACAAACGCATCCTCGATAACGATATCCTTGCTACCGGTGCCCCGCAGTCCGGAGACGAACCAAGTATCGACGATCTCGAAATCCTGGCGGGGGACCAACATCCAAGTGCGTTCTCCAATCCCAGCCGCGCCTAATATTAGCCAACTGGCGGAATCGCATCCGCTGGAGAACTCCCAACGGCCAGTCAAACGATACCCGCCGTTCACTGGCTCGGTCTTGGAAGTTCCCGGAGTTAGGGAGCTTGAGAACAAGACGTCTGGACCGTCGGCAAATAGCTCCTCTTGCGCTTGTAAAGGCCAAAATCCGGTCATGTAGGCGTTGGCCCCCCAGACTGAGTAGCACCAGGAAGAAGAAGCACAACCCCGGGCCAATTCCTCTCCAACCTGGAAAACCAAGCCGTCAGCTACGTCCAGGCCGCCGAACCGATTCGGCACTTCGATGCGGTTCAACCCCGCCGCTCGAAGATCTTGAACCGTTTCATCAGGAATGCGGCGAAGTTCTTCGGTATGAGCCGCACGCGATTTCAGTACGGGCACCATGTCCGATGCCCGGCGGAGCAACCCCTCGGAGGTCAATTGGGTCACTTCAGAGTTCGTATTTGCCGCCACCGAATTTCCTCCAACTACTGATTGTTGGTTTTTCATATAGTAGGGTATCAGACCGTCAAGGTTCGAATCGGCAGTTGCTTATATTTCATGGAAAAA
>CETX01016245.1_pt1 | contig 15363 bp, 33 predicted proteins | sample 356501 | NCBI WGS metagenome assembly CETX01 (sample SAMEA2623390, study PRJEB7988) | marine metagenome | biome: marine biome (ENVO:00000447); feature: mesopelagic zone (ENVO:00000213); material: "saline water (ENVO:00002010), including plankton (ENVO:xxxxxxxx)" | depth 450 m | reverse complement strand
AAACAAAGAAACCGTGCAGAAAAACAGGTGTTTCGGACAGAAACAAAAACCGCAATAAAAAATAAACAAATAAAAACAGCAACTTAAATCAACAATACAACAAACCATTGAAAGCTGCACGGTTTTAAAGGAATATGCCCGCCTGCACTTTGCTTAATCAAACTTTACAGTGTTGTTTATTTGCTACACTTTCACGCGGTAGGTGTCAATGAGGTTGTAACAGGGCATGAAAAGTATCCCGTTGCTGTTCGATGGGCAGCGACTGCGGGAATTACGGCTAAGGGCTGGCTTTACGCAACAGGATATTGCATACCGCATTAAAATTACCCGGGAAACGGTGAGCGCAATAGAACGGAACCGGCCAGGCGCCATTAAAGCATTAAAATGGTCGACTATTCACCAGTGGTGTTACCACTGTAAAGACAGGATACCGCACGAAACACTGACTGAATTTACAAAATATTTAATAAGGCTTATTGAATTATGATTCTTTTAAATGCCACCTTATGAAAATTTGTTATTAAATGTGAAATGGATTTCACATACATCGGTGTATTTATAGTGTTAGATAATAAGTTCTTCGACAAAAGGATAATTATCAGGGTGTTATAATGGAATATAAATTATATCTGGTTAGCAGTTTACTAACGTCTATTAGAGATTTGCTGGTTGTGATGGAAGAAAGCAACACAGACCATTACCAGGCATTGCACGAACTCATTAACACATGCATTAAAGCGGCAAACGATGACTAAAAAAGGGGCATAAGCCCCTTTCTACATAACAACCACATTATAAACCGTCCATTTGGGATAGCCTGTTTCCTGGGTTCTACCCATAACATCGCAACCATATTTTGTACGCACGGCGCCACCAAATGAATTTTGCGCATAAACGAAACCGAGCACCTGATAAGTGGTTTTATATCCAGTGCCTAATTTAACTTTTTTAATCTCTGTAATAGAGGCATTGCTAGAACTTTCAAACTCAGCGCTACGCGGGTTTTTTAAACGATTTTTAACTGAATCCTGGCACGCCACCAAAGCCCCCCATTGATCTGGATGGTGAGGCCCTTTTTTACTACACGATAGAGTTGCCAGGCACATTACCAATATTAATAAAACTTTCATCCATGGTCCTTGTTAGTTAATACCGGTATTAACATAAATCATTATGCGCAATAAAAAAAGCCGCTTTGCAGCGGCTTTATGTTTACACGGTAATCAGGCGGTGAGTTTTAATATTTTCTCCAGCCTGGTAGTGACTGGCTCTAATAGCCTTACCAGCTCAATAGGCTCTACCGTTCTCATGGGGCCGTCTTCCATGCCCTCAAACAAATGCTGTAAGCCGTTTATGTACTGGCTGAGCATTACCAGGTCTTCGTAGTAGTTATTTTCCATGTTACACCCCCAGCGGCAGCTGGCGAACGTCTTTACCAATGAGCGCTGTGCTTGGCATAGGTTCGCCCAGTAAGTTGCTTACGTTTCGCAGGCTGGTGATCAGGCTGTCGTGCATAAAGGCGTCTTTGGTGGCGGCCAGCAGCTGCAGCAGTTTTACTTTTTGGCTGCGCAGGGTGTTTTGCTCTTTGAGCGTTACGCTACCGTAAAAGCCCTGGCGGCGAATGGCCGGCAGTACTTCTTCGCATACCCACTGGGTAAACTTAACCGCTTCGGGCTTATTGGATCGAAAGGCCACCATGTACACGGCAGGTTCGCTGATGAAAATAGTGTCCTGAGTGCCGGAAGGGGTCCGCAAACTCCGGAGGGCTTGCCACGATTCAGGCACTTTTTTAATGCTAAAACTCCCTTTCCACGAAATTTCGAGGGCTTCAAATACCTCTTTTGCCACAAACCAGGCATCGCCTTTGTCATCGATGGCGGTGTTAATTTGAATACTCGAGTAAAGGAACGGGTTGGTATTGGCCTGTAAGTCGGCCGATTGAATGTTAGTCATAATATGACACCTTTTTGGTTTAAGTAATATGCATGCCATTTTGGGTGGCAGGTCTCAACTAGAGTCCAAAAAGAAACTCCGGGCCTATTTCCCTTGCGGGTATTGTATTACGCCTCTCAACCCGCCATAAGAATGGCGCGTGACTGCTTTTCAGGCACAAAAAAACCGCAAAGGCTTTCGGGTGCGGATGTCCGCTTTTTGGTTCTAGTACCTGAAAAGCTACACCTGAATTATTCAGGTGTCAACTATTACGCTTTTTGTTTGTTATACATCCAGTGCGCTTTGTTTACCGATGGGAATACGCAAACCGTACCGTTCGTTAATATCCCGTGCATACTCGGCTTTTATGTGTGGGTCTTTGATTTTATCCAGTTTAACCAGGTCGCTGCCCTTGTTGGCTTTAAATGCGATCCCTTTAGTTTCGTAGTCATGCAGCGCTTTACGCCATTCTTTTTGCAGGGCCAGCAGGTAGTCGGCAGTTTTTTCGTTGCCTTTCGCGCGAATGTTATTGGTGTTCGTTTTCATCAGAAACGTTTCTGTCGCCTCTAGTAGGATATAGACCGTCTTTTGGACCCCTCTCGAGGGGTCTATATCGTTAAAAACAGGCGTTTTTAATAGCTCAGTTCCGTAAATTTCGGCATTATCACCATGAAACGCGGATTTTCTCGCGGTATCCCACTTGGTTCCCAGCATATCTACGATAGGTTTTAGCGGTACGTAGTCTTTATTCTCAAAAGTGATCACGGTAAGCAGCATGCCGTGAAATTCGATAATGGTTTTAAATTTTACTGATGGTTCGGTCATTGTTAGTTCCTCTGTGTTGGTTAAATATGTGGTGCCTGGCGATAAATTGCCCCAGGCGCAATCAACATTTCATCGTCGCGCAACTGGGCCATAGATATGCCGCCGCCTTTCTCTTTCATAGCTGGCCTGTCGAAGGACCAACGAATGTTTTCGTCAACAAACCAGGCTGGCACCTGCTCACCGTTACAATCTATTGTTTCTGTACTTTTGTTCATATTTCACCTTTTCCTTTTTTCTAATGCGACTCAATAGCAACTCTCTCTGGTGCTTCTCAATATCCTTTTTATGCTCTTCAATGCCGCGCTCCCATTCAATAATTCCCTTACTGATAACTACAGCAAGATATACGACTAAGACAACAAGGATCACGCACAGCAATATTGCAAAAGCCAATTTCATCGCTAATCACCGTTTCCGTTAAATTAAAAATCGTAGTTTTTGCCGTTTACCAGCACTGTTTCAATTTCAACATCGGGCGAACAGCTTGCAGCTTTTTCAGGATCGAGATTCACACACAAGTTGTCATAGTTAAAATTTTCCATTTCGTCATCCGGCCAATCAATGTTTTCAACCATTGTTGCCATGTAAGTAACTTTTACTTTCGCCATATTTCACCTTTTAGTTAAACTGCTCAAAGCGCGGAACCATCCAATCTTTAACCGGAAAGCGATCGCCGAGTTCAACAGTGTCTTTTTGCTCAATGAATCGCCATTCTTCTGCTTCCGGCCAATCTTTTTGGACCACTTCTATTGCACCCTTTTCATTTGGGGCTACGACCATCGCGCACAAAATCGCAACATCATCATGCCCCCTTGTGCCAGAACACCACCACCCGAGAATAGATCTCCCTGGCGGATAAGTTAAAGGACGATGATCATCTGTTGGTTGAAACCAACTTACCCAATAAAAATTATTCATATCCCACCTTTCCGTTAAAATTACGCAGCACTTGAAAGTCTGTTTATTTCATCAAAGCCAATCCTGAAACCTGCAGCATTCTTATGGCCACCTCCACCAAACAATGATGCGATCACAGAGACATCTACGCCGCCCTCTCTAGAACGCAGGCTATAAACGCGCCCTTTAGCGGTTTCGTAATAGCAGGCGGCAAATGGCTCACCCTCGCTCATGATGTTTCCCGCTTCACTGCTGTAAAAATACGGGGCATTCATCACCGGCACATCATAACCAGCGATTGTGGTGCGGTGAGCGGCGACATTTATTAACTCGTTAACGTCTTTCATATGCTTGCGAAGAATTGCGCTACCCTCTTTTTCAAGCGCGGCCGGGTCACGGCTCATTAACTGATCCCATAACTCAAATTCATAGGGGTAACTGAATACACATGCTTGAATTTCTTTAGTGCCAGGCAAATCAAAACGCCATAAGTCTCGATCTTGAATATGCTGAATAAGCGCTGGCGCCGGTTTATCGTGAAAGAAATCCCAGGCAATCATGGCACCAGAGCGATCCATATCGAACAGAGCGCCAATCAAAGGCTTATTTTGTGACGCGCACCAGGGGCCGAGCTCATCAAAGAAGCCTTTATAACCCAGCTTATCTTTAACCGGCTCAAGCCCTTTCAAATCTTCTTGCGCTGATTTGTGATGATCAAGGATCAGAATGCTATTGGCCTTAAATGACAACTCAGTTAAAACATCAAGCTTGTAACTGAAATCGACCAGAATCACATCGCGCCCAGTAACGTCTGGCGCTTCATGCCCATAATGGCCAGCGTGAAATTCCACGTCATCACCCAGCGCATGACGGACCGCCCAGGCAGCGCCGAAACCATCCGCGCAATTGCCGTGATAAATACAAAGCTTTTTCATAATTTTCTCACTCTTTTGATCTTTCCGCTAAATTAATCTTGCTGCTTGCGCAGCTTATCAATGCATCTATTTGCATAGTCGAGCTTCTGGTGCAGTGCGGCAATTGTGGCAAATGGATCAACAAATTGACCGTTAGCTAATTGCTCGACCATTTTCCAGGTAGCTTCATAGCACGGCCAATCACGCTCCACTACAACGCATTCCTTAACCGCGTTACCATCTGCAGCAAGTTCGTCGTTTATTGATTGCAATAAGTCCCGCTCACCGTCCTGCAGGTTCTTTATCTTAAAAACTTGATAGCGGTGCTCTCTTTCAAAGTTGTTCATAATTTTGATCTTTCCGTTAAAGTTGTTTAATCAATAAATTCATTGTCACGTAACCAGGTAAGCGCCAGGCTCTGGTCACGATTACTGAAATCCGGTTGCTGGGCGATATTGGCTAATTGCCAGAGCATGTCTTTGGCTTCACCATCCAGCTTTACCGAGGCGTCGATCAGGCTGATTTTGTATTGAGAATTGCAGGCCGATGCCAGAGCCATGGCCAGGAACGCTGAGGAACCGTTAAACCGGTGTTCTTCTATACGGGCTTTTACTCGTTCGATTATTTTCATTGGTTGGTCCTTTTAGGCGGCTAAACGTAAAGAGCGCAGCAGCTCCTGGTGAGCGAATATTTTTCCAAATAATCGCTCTATGGTTTGGTTGGCGCGTTGAATTGTGTCTGGGTCTTTCATATCCCACAGGTGCGCTTTTATCATGCAGATGTCGGCCCGCAGTGCGTCGATCTCCTGGCGGATATGCAACACATTGTACTTACCTGGGATCAGGCTGGCCGTTAGCCAGGCACTGGCGGCTAACTCGGCTAAATGAAAGTGCCGCGACGCTTGAAATTCACAGTTCATTGGGCAAGTTCTCCGATAAGTTCAGTTTTGCGGGATACCTGGCGAAACACATTGCCAAAGTGTTGTATTTCCTGTTCATCGAAGCCGGCGTTGTGTAAATCACTCATTTTCAGGCTGTGCAATAGCTGGTCGAGCAACGCGGTACCTTGGGGGTCGTGCATGTAGGGCAGCATTACGTCGCCATAGGGGCTAAACTCATAATGAAAATCCGCAATATTTGGGCCCAAATAGGTTACGGCGCAGCCTTTGGTATTCTGATCAAGCTCGTTACCTTTAGGATCGTGAAAGGCCGTGCGGCCATCCAAAAAGCAAATAGCGTATTGCTTGAGTGGCTTAAACCAACTTTCGCTGGTGCTGGCATAGGTAATACATATGGCTTCGGTTACGTCGCCGCTTTGGTAACTGCTGACCAGCTTATTGATCCATGCTGCATTACCCGGGAAGTCTTCGGCTAAATGCCAACCCCGTTTTTTACAGCGCTTTTTTTCGCAATTGGGTTTACAGGCGTTTTCCTTGGCGCCCCAGGGGTGGTTCATCCACACGCGGCCGGCCCATTTTTTGGAAAGGCCGTCGCCACGCTTGGTAAAAATTTTGGCCGCTTTTACTACCTGGTTGGCTTTTACGCTGGATGCCGGGTCCAGGTCGATATCGCCCATGACATTTCTGCCGGCCTCGACCAGCTCGACCGGTGAATACAACTCGGTATTAAACGAGGTTTGGTTACAGGCTTGATGGCTCATTCCCAGACCTCCTTGAATTCAGCCTTTAAGGCTAGTTGTTCTTTGATCCGCTCAATATCACGCAGCTTGGCCCGTTGATTTCGTAATGCCTGTTCTTCCTGGCGTTTTGGTGCTGATTTTTTGCGGCGATAATCACCGGCGCTTAATAATTCGTTTTGCATGGTTAGTTCCTTCGTTAAATAGCCCGCCTGGTCCGCGGGGTTAAATACCTTGGGTTGGTTTATCTTTATTGCCGATCATCTGCATGGAGCCGCTTTGATCCACAATGATTTCGGTAATGTATTTCTTGCTGCCGTTGTCGTCCCATTCCCGGGTGCGCTGCTTCCCCTCGATGTAAATCTGGTCACCTTTACCCAGGAACTGCCCGACAATCTCGGCCTGCTTGCCCCAAATCACAATGCGGTGCCAGTCGGTGATCTCCTGCTTTTGCCCGTGCTGGTCTTTGTAAACCTCGCTGGTTGCCACCGAAATATTGCAAACGGCTTTGCCTGATGGGGTGTAGCGGACGTCTGGGTTTTCACCCAGCCGGCCCATGATGATGCATTTATTAACGCCTCTGGTTGCCACGTTACTGCCTCCTATTTGTGTAACCGATTAACGCGGTGAATGTTATGGATTTCATTTTTGCGGCGGTCCCGCTCGATTATCACCAGCATGAATAAAAACCCGACGATGCCGGCCATAAAACCACTTTCCAGCAGGGCCACTAGCACCACCAGTGCCAGGCCAATAGTAAAAATAAACAGTCTATCCGGGCGCATGGGTTACCTCCTTTGTAAACGCAGGTTGCCGCGCCGTTTTGGCAGGCGGTGTTCGCTGTGCATCACTTCGTCTGGCTGCATTTCGCGCCAGCCGTGAACGCTTTCGGGTTGCTCTCCTTCCCACTCAAAATCGCAGGCGGGGCCCTCGTAAAACTTATCGTTATTTAAAATAACGCTAACCGGTTGCTGGGCGGGTACTGGCATGCGCCCCAGGTTAGGAATAAACGCTAATGTCATGGTTATGACTCCTGTAGATGACTGACGCAAACACCGCCTCTTACGCCATTAACGGTTACTAATGCATGGCGACTGCTGGCGATATCCCATGCGGCTGATGTGGTGCGAACCACCTTAAAATTGTGATTACCTTTGATGGGGTAATATTTGAACTGGGTACCTACCGGGTAGGTTTTATTAAAGTAACTGGCTTGCATGTTGATCCTCGTAATACCCTTTCATTTTCTCTGGCACGCTAATCGATACGCCGTACTCTTCGAGTTTTCGTAAATCGAGCTTTTGCATGTGCCCTACTCGCTTGCCGTTGATACTGCGGCTTGAATCGTCTTCGGCAATCACGCCGGCCTGGTCGATTTGGCGTTTCAGCACCCGCCCGGTCTTTACCGGCAGGTTGTTGTATTTTTCCTTTAGCGCCATGGAGGTGGATAAATGCGACATCATGTGTGTGGTGCGCAGCAGTAAGAAGCTAGGGGTTGTATCGCTGTCTTTTTCTTTTTCAAATTTGTAGGGGAACGGGTAGCGATCGGCGGATATCTCGTCGGCAATGATTTCGACAATCCAGATCCACGGCTCCCTGTCGTTGTTGGTATCGGCTATGTGCGCATTCATTTCGGCGATAAGGTCCCGCTCGAACTCTTCGAGAAAATCTTCCCAGCCACCAAAGGTGCGAATAAGCCGCCAGGCGGTCATCAATGCGGCGTAATTCGTGACCATGCGCTGGGCGCCGCTGTCGTCAGCTCTGGCCCGGCTGTATAACTGGCATTTACCCAGGGCGTTTTTATAACAATCCAGCACGGTACTTTTTGGCAGCTCAGCCAGCCATTGACACCACTCGTACATGGGGAACTTGGGCAGGTTCTCGTCCAGCAGTGCGCCTTTGCCGTGGTTTAGGTTGGTTCTTACCGTTTTACCGGTGATACTTTCTACCGGCACGTCTTCACCGGCGAGCAACACAGGGGCACTCACTAAAAAGTGGGTTTGGGCACTGCCACGTGTGGTTTCGGTGTATTGGTAGCATTCCTGCAGCAGGCTAACGGCCCGCTGTATAATTTCGGTTTTGCGGGCGCTGATCTCTTCCCAGCCGATGGGGTGGCTGGTACCGCTTACGCTGGTTAATAACCGGTATTCGGTACCCATGCTTTGGCCAGAAAACATTTTCATGCCGGTGGTACGTTCCAGGCGTTTAATCAACGTGGATTTACCGCGGCCTTTATCGGCCTGCATGATCATGTGCGGCCAAAAGCCCAGGAACAATTTAAGCTGTGCGCCTACTACCCAGGTAAGCGCCAGCGCGGCGGCATTGTTTTTAAACGTGTCCTGGTAGGCGGTCATGATGTCGTAAACATGGCCGCGCATGCCCCGGTGAAAGGAAAAATCGTTGTAGGGGCATTGCTGCTTTGGATCGGTAAAAAAGCAGTCTTTGCCCTCATTGACACGCACTTTACCGTTTAAGTAACACAGCCCCACAAAATTGGCGGCGTGAATACTGCCAATACCAATGGTGCGCTCAAAAATACTGAGCATGCGGGCAAACTGAGCAGGCCGGAATATAGGCCCGGCTTTGCGCCACTGATCGAGATTATGCAGTTGCTCGTCTTCCATCACGCGGCGCTGCAGTTCGTATTCGCCCCGGGGGCTTTGGTAAATGGCCACAAAGTTTATGCGGGGGGCGCTGTCTTCCTCGCCACTCATAATGGCGGTGGCACTGGCAATTTTAACGCGGCTGAGACCGGCCACCCGAAATCCGGCCACGTCTTCATACGTTTCCTGCGTCTCGCCGTCATCGCCTTTGCTGATTTTAATCATACTGGTGAAGTCGGGTTTTACCCGAAAACGCCAATACTGCTGATAGTCGTGGTGCGGCAGAAAAATACGCTGCTTGTACCCTTGTTCATCATCTTTGGATTTGCCGCTTAAGCCGGGGATTAACCAGGGCTCTAACTTTTCAAAGTGATGCCGGTTTTTGGTGGCTTTCCATACGTCGTTGGCATCTTGCCCCACGTCCCAATCCATGCGGTCTACAAAAAAGCAGGCTACCCCGGCCGCCAGGCAGGCTTCGTGTATGCGCCATTCAGCCTCGGCGCTATAGCAGCGGTATAGGCCGTTGGGATTACGTTTATCAGGCTTTGGGGCGTCTTTGTCGTAACAACTGATCACGCGCTTACCCTGAAACGGTTTCCAGTTAATGGTTACCTGGGTGCCCCGCAAGGCGATAGCACACACACCGGGGTTATTACTAAACGCGGCTTCAATACTGAGTGCATCGAGTGGCCCTTCTACCACGTAAACGGTGTGCGCGTTTCTTACCGCCCGGGGATCCAGCGTCCAGTACACACTATTCTTTTTACCCAGGCTTTTGGTTTTCATGCCCCCATTTAAGTCGGGGTTGTAATACCGGTAATCCACCCCGGCCAGTGAGCGGGTGCCGGGCAAATAGGTTAAAAAACTTACCGCTTCGCCGCCGTAGTGGGGTTCATTGGGCTTTAATTTGGGGTTGGTGTAGTCGGTCCACCCCAGAGTGCCATTTTTAATGCCGGCGGTAATAATGTGATCCGGTATGCCGCGATCGTTTTTTAAATACACCCGGCACTTTTCGGCGTATTCGGTATTCTGCTGCGCAATGTAGTTCAGCAGCTGCTGATCGTCTTCGTTTTCATCTTCGGTGTTGTTAACCGGCAAATAATGAATATGAAAGAGATCATGCAGTAATTTATTAGCGGCGGGGTAATCGCAGTCTGCCGCCCACATAGCCAAATCCAACACATTACCGCCGCCCTGGCCGTTCACCATCCGCCAAAAGCCGTGCTGGCGATTAATGAGGATCTCCGGGTGCTCCGCATCGGGTCGCGACCAGGTTTCAGACTCACTATTTTTTTGACGAATCTTTAGGCCTAATCGCTGGGCCGCATCGTGTAACATGATCCGTTCTTGTAAACTTTCCTGACTAAGCATTATTGCTCCGTTCTTATTCTTCGCGGTTTACTCACCCAATTGATTAAACAGGTTCTCGACAACCTGGCATACAATCTGGTGGGCGATATTTTCAATGAGCCTGTTTAAGAGCGCCTGGTGGGTGGCCAGAAACTCGGCGTTGTTTTTGTAACCCTGTTTCTTTGCCGCCAGCGCGATTTCTTCACCTATTAACCGGCTCTGGGTTTCAAGCTCCGCTTTCATTTGTTCTAACGACAGTGCATTACTCATACAGATACCGCTGCTGCAGTTGTAAAATTTGCGCCCGGTAGTGGCGAAACTCGCCATGCATGTAGGCCTGCAACATGGTCACCAGTTGTTGTTGTGCGCACGGCGATAGGGTGCACCATGCTGCAGGGCTTACGGGGCGGTGAGCGTTTAATGCGCCCAGCGTTTCTACTAAAATCCAGTTGTCTGGCGTGGCGGGCTGTGCGTTTAGGTCGGCCAGCACCGTTGCCAGCGATGCTTTAGCCGTCAGGCGTTCGCGCTGGGCTTTAATTTCGTTTCGTAGCGGATTAAACGCAGTCGCTGAAAACATCATTGTGTGGCCTCCTGCATGGCTTTGATGAGGTCGTCACGGCTTGGCTTGGTATACACCTGAGTGGTGGTAATGTGCTCATGACCTAAGACTTCCTGCACCTGACGCAGGGCTTCGCCGGTGGTGGCATTTTGTAAACGCCGGTAGGCCCAGGTATGGCGTAGCCAGTGGGGCGAGGCTTTTACAATCTTCGCTTCGTTACACCAGTGGGTCATACGCTGCTGATAGGTGCGTATGCTCATACGCTGGCCGCGGCGACTTAAAATCAGTGCGGGGGATACGTCTTCGGCGCCCAGGCGCTTGATCATCTGGCGGCGAATGCGTAGCAATTCCTGCAATGCACGCTTAGCCTGATCGACTAAGTAAATTTCCTGGGCTTTATTTAAGCCTTTGGCATTACCTTGCTTACCCCCTTTTTGCTTGTGGCTGGCAATATTCATGTAACCGCGCTCGATGGCGTCGGCGGCTTCGTCGATATCCAGCAAATGGACCGTTTCGACCCGGCGTGCGGTGTGGCGCATTAACAGCATCCAGTTCAGATCGCGCTGGGCTTCCAGGTCTTTAAATTTGCGAATAGTGGAAAACAGGCGACGTTCTTCGTCGCGGGTAAAACTTTGTGCATTAGCCATTGTGTTGCTTCCTGCGTTGCTGCCTGGCAATGAGTCGCTGTGCCAGTTCTTCACCAAAGAACAACCCGATCAGACCGTCTTTAATCTGAATGTGCTGATCGGCGCTGCGGTTTGTGTTGACCTGTTTAATACCCGCTTTACGCAGTGCATGGGGGATCTCACTCACGGGGCAACTCCAAACCCACCATTTCAGCCTGAATTTTAGTGAGATTTGACAGGCCAGCGCGCTGGTTGTCGTTGACATTGGCAAAGCACAAATGCAGTAAGGCCGCGCTCATTGAGCGCAAAATGGTGCGTTCGCACTGCAATCGCTTGATCAGCATTTTCAAATCCGTATGGCTCATAGCGTCCAGTTGCTTTCCCGTTGCCTGTAGATCCATTTTTTTATTAGTGTCCATGGCATTTCTCGCTTTCTTTACGTAACCGTTCCTGCAGAACAAACCAGTTACCCATTTTGACGTTGGCAGCGCCGCTGATCGCGTTAAACTCAGCAGGGGTGATGATGTTGTCTTCAAGCGCTTCACAGATGGTTTGGCAGGCACCACCGACCGAACTTTGCCAGCGGCAGAGCACATCGATTAGGTGATGATCGCTTACCAGTTCCCGCGGCATGGGCACCGCGACAAAACCACAGGCCGCGCACATTTGATAAAGCAGCCCGTACGCCTGGCTGTAATTCATCATTTCCAGCGCCTCAAGTACCCCAAGTTTGTGCCCGGGCAGGTTAGGATTTAATTCATTGCGAACAGAGTTCGGGGTTTTGTTTAACAACATCCCGTATTGCTCGGCCGCTTGTGGCATCGCTTTAAGCAGCAGATGCGCAGCATGTAAAACTGCGTTATACTTGGCTTGGTTTTGCATAGTCACACCTGTGTAAAATTGTTAGTTCCTGCCCCTTGCAACTGGTCCTTGCCTGGGGCGTTCTTCATTCCGAGTCCTAAAATGTTCAGTTGGTCGTCAACCTCCGGTTTCAGCGTGTGATACACCGCCAAGAAATCCTCTTTGGTTAAAAAGGCCCGACCGGCTTCGTTTCCCTGTAAATAAAACCACAGCGATAAATCGGGTGAGTCGGTGATCTCGTTGGTGCAACTCTTTAGCCGTAGGGTGTCGTAACGAGTCACCATCCCGAGAGCGTGAGCGCTTTTAAACCCATTCAAATCAGTCAGTAAGACTTTACTTAGATTGAGTTCCGGCATCGCCCGCCCCCAATGCTTTTTCAACGTTATCAATGCCGACTTCCACGCACCGCTTCACGATTTGTGAAATCGTGCGGTCTTCTCTTGTAGCCACCTGCTGAATTCGTTGCTGTAATTCAGTTGAGGCAACAAACCCAATTACGGGATTTTTGCGTTTAGCCACTGTTTTGCACTCCTTATGTGTTAACATGCTTAACAAGATTAAGCTTTGACAATCATAAACCCCAAATTCGGGTTTTTCACCCCATATATGGGTTTTTATTAGACCGATTAGCGCTATGCAAAAAGAAATTGATAACAAAAACGAATTTAAGCAGCGTTTGGAGTGGATGTTAGCTGGCCGCAAGGTAACCCCGTGGGCAAAAGAAATGGGGTTAACCAGTGGTACCATGGGGCGATTATCGAAAGGTGAAGTGCCTGGCCCTGAGATTTTGACCGCCATTATGCGCCGGGAAAATGTGAGCATTAGCTGGCTGGTAGACGGCAAGGGCTTACCGTTTATTGTCGATACCCATTTTACCGATGATTCGTTGTTAACGATGTTGCGCATGCATGCGGCCGATGCGCCCTATAGTGTATGTTTTACGTTAAATGCGGATCGGGGCATGGCCGTGTTTATTTTTTCTCAGCCCGCCAGCTACTACATAAAAAAAGACAAGCCGCTGGAATACCGGCAGATAGAAGTGGTGATTGGCCCGTATACACAAAAGATCCGCAATGCGTTAATTCATCAGCGCATTACCGCCTCTACCACCAAAGCCTTTTTGCTCGACGATTTGGAGTTTAGTAGCTTGATCCGTGGTCAGTACGGCACTTACCAGTTATTCGGCGACGGCGGACTGACTAACCCTGGCTTGATCGGCAAGGCGCCACCAGACACGGAATTTTTAGATTTTTTCAGGAATGCCGCTTCGGCGGACGCTGACCAAACCACCAAAAGAAAATCGTCGTTGCCAGATACATAACGGTTTGCCAGATATCGCCCGCCAGGTTAACCGCTTGTTCGGTACTCACGCTGGCATCACCTAACAGCGTATTGGCCTCAAACAAAATAAACGTCACCACAATGGCCATGTACGTAGTTAAACAGGGGCGTACTAAGCCCCGCAGTACATCCACCATCCCCAGTAAGGCCACAATCCAAACCGGGGCAGTATTGCCGGCAACATACGTAGCTTTGTCATGCTGATAGCTGGCCAGTTGCAAATTCTGCTGATACAAATCGTTTTGGGCGCTGCGTTCCTGCTCGGCAATGGACAAATTGGCCTCGGCTTCAATTTTCACCATATCTTTGTCGTGGGCCAGGCGTTTATCTTCCTGCTTACCCTGCAGCTCGACCATTTTATAATTGGTATAGCTTTGCACGGCGGATCCTAAAATTCCGGTGACACCGCCGCTAACGATGGTGGTGAGGGCATCGCCCAGCCAGTCAATCATGTAGTTTGCTCCCATGCATTGGTTATTCTGATCTTAAGCGGGGCGCCGCCGGTAATGGCCATTAAATCGCCAATGGCCCGGCGGGTATCAAATATCGCCCGCTGCTGTTGATAAATCCCGGTACGATAGCCCATTAGCACACAGCCCAGCACGCTGGCCCGATACCCTTTTGATTTATCGCCTGCCCAGGTGCCGGCATGGGCCAGAATACCGGTGCGTTGTGGCACGTCTTTTATCAGATATAGGTGACTGCGCCCGCCAATGGGTTGACGGGTTTTAACCACTTCCATGTCATAAACACCCGCCGGAATACAGCTGATATTGGGTTGGTTATTGCGCCAGGGGAGCTCTAAAGAGTGGGCCATCCATGGCCCCAGGCTAATCACACCAGGGGTACCCTGTTCGTCGGAGATTTGACGAACCAGGTCAATCATAATTTCGCTTCGAGTTTTGATAGGCGGGTTTGGTATTCCTGCAGCCGGTTTTCGGTGCGTTGTGCTAACGCTTTTAAATCTTCGAGCTGCTGCTGAATGCGCTTATTGTCTTTTTCGGCATCTTCGGAGGTGTAGCGCGTGGTATTTAACAGGGAAAATGAGGCCAGAATGGGCCGCATGGAGGCATTGAGCTCCGCCACCTGTATCGACAGTTTTTCAAAATCATCCTGCAGCTTTTTATCAGTGCTGTGAAAATCGGTAAAGACAAATTCACCGAGGAAAAATAAGACGGCCAGCAGCAATGTACCGATGTTATTGTAGAACCACGAATGGGCTTCTGGACCTTGCTGAGCCATGGTGTCACCTATTCCCCCTTAGATGACACCAGTGTGCGAGGTTTTGCCAAGCAAAGTTAGGGTAAAATTAGTGGTATTCTGCTACCGCATCACCGGTAATTTCAAACTTCCAGCCTTCGCCTGGGATCATCGGCAGGTAAAAGCGGAGTAGTTTTTTATCGGTATTCTGATCGTACGAATACGTCGGCGTGGTATCAAAACTGCCATCGGGCAATTTGCCGTAAATATAGATGGTACCGCTACCGGGCGTCATACGAAAATAGTGTTCGCCGTTCATGCCCTCAATGATTTGACCGTCGATAATTTGTTTCATGCGTTTACCCTCAAATTGCGTGACAACAACTGTTACAAAGGGAACACCGCAATACTAGGGCAAATGTTTCAATATCAATAATGACAACTCGCACCGGTGAGCCGAGTCGTACCCGCCCCCTCATAGAGCCTTACAGATTTAACGAACGTCATGGAACTTATGACAGCTTTACGCTGATCGTTTATCGGCTAGATAATGAAGTGGACTTGCACGGCTTCAATGGCCATCCCTCCATCGCCATGTGGCGGGAACTGTGCGACCATCT
>CETX01146588.1_pt1 | contig 15483 bp, 12 predicted proteins | sample 356501 | NCBI WGS metagenome assembly CETX01 (sample SAMEA2623390, study PRJEB7988) | marine metagenome | biome: marine biome (ENVO:00000447); feature: mesopelagic zone (ENVO:00000213); material: "saline water (ENVO:00002010), including plankton (ENVO:xxxxxxxx)" | depth 450 m | reverse complement strand
GCAGCAGATTGGGATAGAGTTTCAGGCCGAACTGGTTGCTACTATCAGGGTGTTGAAAAACCCTCAGGGCTATTTTCTGGTCTTGAATATTCTTTATATCTAGGATAATAAGCTGGTCTTGTCCAAATCTGAACCATGTAAAGGCTGTGATGAATTTCAAGTAATAAATATACTTAAGAAAATGGCAGGTGGTAAACCCACCTCATCAGTAGTGGAGAAACCAAAACCACAATCAGATGAAAAGCCGAGGTTGGTGCAAAAGCCTAAAGTCAAAATAAAAAAGAAGAAACCTGAATCCAGACAAAAAAAATATTAGAAACGCCGCCTTTTTTACTTTTTCCACTCTTTTTGATAAGATCTCCTATCAGTGTAAGATTGTGGTAGTAATACAGTTAATTTGCTAATGTATTGATAATTATGAATAAAAAATATCGTGCTGCGCTAATCTATAGCCCTTCGGGGATGGGTCCTTACGATGGAGAACTACAAACTTTTCATGATAATTTTGGAGTTTTGCCTTCTTTGAGCCTGGGATATGTAGGGGCCATTTTAGAGAATGAAGGGTGGATTTGTAAATATTTTGACGTAATTCCTCACGGATATACTGCCGAAACGTTGGCGAAAGCCGTGAAAAGTTTTAAACCAGATCTGTTATGTTTTACCGCTTACACTTATCATTTTCATGAAAACCGCTACTGGATCAAGTTATTACGCGAGGCGACTAGTGTTCCTTCATTGGTTGGGGGAATGCATATGGGACTCTATCCAAGAGAGACATTTGCTTATAATGAACTGGATTATGGTCTTATAGGCGAGGCTGAGTCAAATCTGCCCCAATTTCTGGAAGCATTTATCAATAAAGACGGCTGGAAGAATGTACCTGGCTTAATATGGAGAGATAAAAAAGAAGTTGTCATTAATCCACCCTCTCGAGCTCCATTTGAAATAGATTCATGCCCTTATCCCGCACGTCATCTCTGGCCAAATGAAAAATACTATACCTTTGCCTCTGTTCTCCGGAATTTTACTCCATTAATAACCAGTAGGGGATGCCCGTTTCGTTGTATTTTTTGCGAACAGGGAAATAAAAAATTTAGACCTCATAGCCCGGAATATACCGTTGAAGAAATTTCTATTTGTAATGAAAAGTTTGGGATAAATGAATTCGATTTCTTTGATTCTTCATTTACTGTGCAAAGAAACCGCGTTTTTGAAATTTCAGAATTGATGTTAAAACGCAACATTAAGATAGTATGGTCTGCTCGCTCAAGAGTGGATAGTGTCGATTACGATCTTCTTATGGCAATGCATAATTGTGGCTGCTATAGAATATACTTTGGTATCGAATCCGGCGATTCCGAGGTTTTGCGCAGGATGAAAAAGGGTACTGATCTTGATAAAATAAGACAAACAATTGAAGACTGTAAAAAAATTGGCATTGAAACTCTCGGTTTTTTTATGATCGGCTGTCCTGGGGATACGCATGAGACTGTAAGAAAAACACTTAAATTTTCACTTGAATTGGGACTTGATTTTGCTCAGTACAACGGAGTTCGCGCTTTACCGGGGACAGAACTTTATGATATGGTTCTCCCCGAACAAAATGAGGATTATTGGAGAGAATATATAAAAAATCCGGGGAAAAACAATTTTATAGCCCGTGCTGAATGCAACCTTACCCAGACGGAAATTAATAACTATTGTAGAAAAGGTTTTTTTAATTTTTATTTTAGACCCTCATATTTATGGCGACGACTTAAACGTTTGCGTAGTTGGGAAGAATTGAGAAAATACTCTAAAGCCGCAATTGATATTGTTGTGAAAGGATAATATGAAAGTTTTAACGGTTGTTGGAACACGCCCTAATTTTACAAAAGAGTATGCCATGGGCCGGGCTCTTAAGAAAGTCGATATTGAAGAGGTGCTTGTTCACACAGGACAGCATTATGATTATGAAATGAGTCAAAGCTTTTTCGAAGGGCTGGATCTTCCAAAACCAAGTTATCTAAATGAAATTATCAAGTCAGGTTTTCATGGGGATGAAACTGCAGTTATGCTCAGTTTTTTAGAACAGGTACTGCTTCGGGAGAGACCTGATGTTACACTGGTGTATGGAGACGTCAATTCCACTCTTGCGGCAGCCCTGGCTTCGGTAAAGCTAAAAATACCAGTTGCCCATGTTGAGGCCGGTTTGCGTTGCGAGTATTTCTATAACCCTGAGGAGGTTAACCGTCGTCTGACAGATGCTATGAGCGAACTTTTGTTCCCTCATATTAGATCGGCATATAACTCTCTAATTTTGGAAAACTATCCTGTAGAGAAAGTGGTTTTGGCAGGAGATATTGTCATGGACAGCCTGCTTTTAGTGGCGAGTGAAAAAAATATTCAAGTTTCGGATGAAGGATATATTTTAATGACCATGCATCGGGCGGAAAATACCGGTTCTCCAAAACGGATGAAAAATATTCTGGAAGGAGTTATAGAGAGCAGAACCCAGGTTCGATTTCTTATGCATCCACGAACTCGTAATGCTCTGGTGAATGCTTCTCTCATGGACCGTATTGACAAAGCAAAAAATATCGATGTTTCGGGTCCTGCATCTTTTGTTGAATTTGTTAAATTGCTTGCGGGGGCTTCAAGAGTAGTTACTGATTCAGGTGGAGTTAGAAGGGAAGCATATGTTTTTAAAAAACCGGTAATCAATATAAGCGAACTTATTTGGGTTCCTGAAATGGTAGAAGCCGGCTGGAGTATCTCCGTTAGAGATGATAAAGAAAAGATTAGAGACAAAATTATAAACTTTCAGCCTCCAAAAGAGTATCCATCGATTTTTGGTGATGGAAAAGCTGCGGATATCATTGCAAGGGAACTGCTAAAAAGATACGGTTGATGTAAAAAGGTTAGATTACAGCTTTGGAATTGAGATTCAATGCTGTCAAGATAAATCTATTGTGAAAGTGTAATTATGTGTGGAATTCTTGGATGTTTCTCTGCTGACAACGTGTTGCCCTCACAGGATATTTTAAATTACGCTTTACAGACAATGCAACACAGGGGACCCGATGATACAGGCTTTTATTCTGATGACGGTATTTATCTTGGTCATGTGCGTCTTGCAGTTATGGACCCTATGCATGGACGCCAGCCGTGGATAGATTCGGAAACAGGAGTTGTTCTTGTCTACAACGGAGAACTATATAATTTCATTGAAGAACGTGAAATTCTAAAATCCAGGCGTCACAAGTTTTCGACTAATTGCGATACAGAAGTTTTAGCTCATATGTACCTAGAGTATGGAACAAGCATGCTCGAAAGGATGAAAGGCATGTTTGCCTTTGCTTTATATGATCCGCGTATTAAACTCCTTTTCTGTGCCCGCGACAATATAGGAATCAAACCTTTATACTATCAGCATAAAAACAACGTTTTTACCTTTGCTTCCGAAATAAAAGGACTTGTCGCGTTGGGTGGAACTTTTAAACCAGAACCAAAAGCGTTAGCTGACTATATACACTTACAATATGTTATGGGTCGCAAAACATTTTTCCATGATGTCTTCCGTTTGCTACCTGGTGAATTTCTTACTTTTTCAAGCGACGGATGTTTTAAACGAAATATCTATTGGAAGCTTCAACCTGAGGAAAACTATGAAGGATCCTTTGAAGAAGCTACTGGACGCCTCAGGGAACTACTTGCCGATTCAATAACCTCTCAGCTTAGAAGCGACGTCCCTCTTGGCGCACATTTGAGCGGAGGAATAGATACAGGAATAATTTGTGCGTTAGCGGCAAAGCAGATTATGCCCAACAAGCTTCAAACATTTACCGCCGGTTTTAGCGAGGGTGGAATTTTTGACGATACTGATGCGGCAGAGCTTACAGCACTCCATGTTGGAACCAAACATCATGTGATTCATCCAACTCATAATGACTTTGCTCAGTTGTTTCAGAGTTTAATATGGCACTTAGATGAACCGATGGCAGGCCAGGGTGTTTTCCCTCAGTACATGGTTTCTAAACTTGCAAGGGAAAAGGTAACAGTTGTCCTTGGTGGGCAGGGGGCAGATGAAATATTTGGAGGTTACACCAGGTATTATGCCTTACTATTAGACCAATCAATTCGCAATAATGCTAAATGGGAAAAGGAAAATATTGGAATAAGCTTGGAGGAGTTGGGGCAATCTATTGGACAGCTCAAAAATTATGCGTCGCTTTGGTGTAAGATGCAGGGGAGCGAACCCTTTGAAGAGCCTATATTGCGGTATTGGAAAATGATTGATCGCTCCGGAGATTTAAATAATCATTTGACCGATGAATTTATAAAATCTTTAGAGGGCTATTCTCCTTATGATACTTACAGGGAATATATGGCCAAATTTCCAAAGGCAGAACTCCTGAATCGTATTCTTTATTTTGAGGCAAGCTGTTGGCTACCAGCACTTCTTCATATAGAAGACAGGGTCAGTATGGCCGTATCTTTAGAAAGCCGAGTTCCTTTTCTGGATGTCGATCTGATCCGGTTTGCATTTAACCTGCCTACAGGTATCAAATTAAAGGCAGGAAAAACAAAGTCGGTAATGCGAGCGGCTTTTCAAAGGGAACTTGCTTCGGAAATTAGAGATCGCAATGATAAAGTTGGTTTTCCTGTTCCAACTAATCGCTGGTTCGAGGGAGCGCTTTACAATTTTGTAGGAGATATTCTAATGTCTAAAGAAAGTAGGAATAGAGGTATTTTTAAACCCCAAGCTTTGATTGCAGCTACAAATCCGAAAGACGATCAAGATCGCTCTGTGTGGGGTATGCTAAACATGGAACTGTGGCATCAAAATTTAAAATCGCATTAAATTTAATAGCAAAGTAGGCGGGTTTAACAGTGTGCAACTCTAAAAAAGAAGACAATAATAATTTATCGATGGAATGGCAGTGCCCTGTCTGTACCAGTTCTCATTCAAACAAGAACCGCATACTTCTACTTTCTTATCCTACAGGACCATTAAGTTTTTACCATTGCTCCTGCGGCCTTCATTATAACGATTATGCAGTCAAAGGGACAATACCTCAGGTTTATAATGATTCCTATTATAGTCATGCTCGTTACACTTTTGAATTAGGACAACAGGAGTACGTGAAGCATCTTGTAGATTTTGTGGAACGTTCTCTACCGATGTTAAGCTTTCAAAATAATACTATACGGCACCTTGATATCGGGTGTGCTACTGGCGACTTTGTAGCATGGGCCGTAAAGCAGGGTTGGCAGACAGAAGGTATAGATTTGTCACCATCTGCAGTTTCAAAAGGCAGGAAGCGTTCTCTTCCACTTTTGAATACAGCCTTAGAGGCTCTTACTGAAAACCCTTCAAGTTACGACATTATAACCCTTTGGGATGTTCTGGAGCATATCCCTGATACATCAAAAGCGCTTAAAATTATTCATAACCTTTTGAAGGAAGATGGTCTATTGCTAATAAAGACCGTTACAAGTATATCTTTAGTTGAGAGGTTAGCCCGATTTCTATACAAAATTAGTTTTGGGAAAATACAGGGACCCATCAAGCGAATGTATGTCCGTGATCATCTTTACATCTATACAGAAGATCTCCTCCGTCGCTATTTATTAAAAGAAGGGTGGAAAGTTTCTTTAATAGAACAAAGCGACACTCCCCCTAACGCATTATCCACTTCTTTCTTTATGCGTCTGTTACTTATGTTAATTTTTCTTTTTCAAAAGATTACGAAACAAAGCTATGAAGTTTTCTTAGTCTGCCGGAAGAATGCCTGTTAACGACGATGTTTAAAAATAATCTCGTTAATTTTAAAAATGAAAAAAGTTTTTAATTGTATGAATAAAAAAATAAGATTTGTACTTATAGGTTGTGGCTCAATATCAGCCAAGCACGTTATAGCTATTAACAGGATCAAAAATGCAGAAGTAGTTGGAGCTTACGATGTTAACGCATCTTCTGCAAAGGCATTTTCTGAAACCCACATGATTCCGGTATTTACTGATCTGGAGGATATGATAGAGAGGACTGACCCTCATTTTCTCAATATCTTGACGCCATCAGGGCTCCATGCCAAAAACATTTTTGAATTAATGCGCTTCAATAGGAATTTTGTTGTGGAAAAACCACTGGCATTGCGACTTGATGATGTAGATACAACCTTGGAAGAGTGTGACAAAAGAGGATTGAAAATATTCGTTGTACAGCAGAATCGTTTTAATCCACCTGTACAAAAGTTAAAGGAGGCCTTGGACAAAGGTCGCTTTGGGAAAATTGTTATGGGAACGGTAAGATTAAGGTGGCGCAGAACCCAGTCATATTATGAAAAAAATAAATGGAAGGGTGCTTTTTCTCTTGGTGGAGGTGTTTTAAGTAACCAGGCAAGCCACCATATAGATATGCTGCGTTGGATGATGGGACCGATCAACAGTGTTTTAGCTACCACAGCTACACGACTACTTGATATAGAAGTTGAAGATACAGGTGCTGCTATATTAAAGTTTAAGAGCGGCGCTATTGGAATTATTGAGGCAACATGCGGGGCGCGTCCAAAAGATTTGGAAGGTTCATTAAGTCTGCTTGGGGAAAAGGGCGCTGTTGAGATAGGGGGTTTTTTTATGAATGAGTTGAAAACATGGAACTTCAGCGAACCTAATAAAATGGATAATGAAATATGGACTTCCTTTGCAAATGTTCCCGATGAGCCGGCATGGAACCATACAGAGTTTTTTAAAAACGTCATAGATAGTTTTATCTGTGGCAAGGCAGGTCTTATTGACGGCGTAGAAGGAAGAAAGACTGTGGAGCTAATTAACGCAATATATGAATCCGCAGATACCGGGAAAGAGATTTTTTTAAGATTTACTCCTGAAAAAAGCCGCTTAGGTAAGGGTGTTGAATGATAAGCAGGAACACTATGGTGATAAATTATATTAAAATTCGTAAAGATCAAGCATCTCAGGTTGCATTTTTAATTTTGTTTTCTGCCCTGGGTTTTTATCTCATGTACATTGTCATGAACAGTCCCATATATCAGGTTTTTATGTACGAACATGAAATAAAACCTATCCTAAACTCTTCATTTCAGGGATTACTCTTTTCAGATTATCACGTTAGAATAAATATTTTCAAATATCTTTTTACAAAGTTCTTGTTTAGTCTTTTTGGCTATAATGAAATAACCTATAGAGCTTTTTGCGTTGTAGTTTCTTTTTTGATCATTGTAACTGCATATAAATTTAGCAGTAAGCAGTTTGGCAGGTTAGAAGCTATCTTGTTTGTTCTTTTATTCAGCATATCTTATCACAATCTGCAAAACATCTTCTGGGTAAAACCTGGCATATTCAGTGGTTTTGCATCTTTTTTAAGCTTTTATTTTTTGTTGAAAGGTTTTGAAGAAGGTAATGTTAAAAACTGGGTTGCATTTGGAATTATAAATTATTTAAACCTAGTTGAGATAACGCTTGGATATTTTTTCTTACCAGTTTTGTTGGCTGTTTCTGCAATTATAGTTATACTCCAAATTCGAGAGAATGGCTCCTTTTCACCGTCATTAAAAAAAATACAGTATTTCCTTATTGCATTTTTTATTTCAGTCGCAGTATCCATTCTTCATTATTATTTGAGGGGCTTAAACCTGTTTCAAATAGCCATGGATATAATATTTGCACCACAAGGGACTCTCTCTACACCACTTTTTAATGAAAGCTATGTGCCTGATAACTCTTCTTTTTACGCCCTATTTATTAAACTTATGTATGGTACTTTTGTTACATTGAATTTTGATATGGTAGATAAAGGAATTGTCGGATTACCAAGGGCTCACTGGTGCTATTTTATTCTTTTTTTAATTGGCCTTCTGGGCTGTTATATAAAAAACAGAAAGTTGTTTTGGTGTTTTCTATCGGTATTTCTAATTCCGGTAGTAATTTTTCTCATGATTTTTCATATGGCAGTCGCGCGGTATTTAAGTTTTATCCTTCCATTTTATATCATTACAGTTGCCGTGGGTTTTGTTTTCCTCTTTTCATTTATCGTGAGGTTTCTATCATCAAAAATAATGAAAGATGGTGTTGTTTTATTTTCTGCTTTCTTTATTTTTGTATGGCTCCTGCCGCCTAAATCATTTTGGAGCTTGAAATATCTTGATGAAACATTTGATGTAAAAGGACTAAGGGCAGTGAGTGAATTCCTGACTAAAAACATTAAGCCATCGGATATTATTTTGAATGTTACTACCAACGCTGAACTAAGAGGTCAGACTGGTGATGCATTGGTGCTGTTTAGTTATGGTTATTATTTAAATAAGTTTAAAGAAAAACATAGGTTAAGTCTTTTGCCGCTGCGGAAAGGAAATGTTGGAGTCTGGCTTGTATTGACTAAGCCTCTTGAGAAAACTAAACTGCGTCCATTTTATTTCCCAAATAATTATTCCCCGAGTATTGTATATCAAGTTAACAGTATGGTTTTATATTATGGAAAACTTGAGATGCCTTATCAATATAACATAGAATCAGACAATGTTTTTATAACGCCCTTTTGGAGGTTTATGAAGGCATATGCCCTTCACATGGATGGCTTCGATCCCGAAGCGGACACCTATTATAAAAAAACTATTGAGAGTGGTTATAGTCTTGACAGGGTGTATTATAATTTAGGTGTATTACATTCAAAGTATAATCTTACAAATGCAATTTCTTACTTGCTTGAGGCCATCAAAATAATTGAAAGCCGAACTGTGCTACCAGACGATGTAAAGGAATCGAACTTTATTCATTTTGATCAAAACAAAGGCGGCTTCAGGGGCATTCAAGGCTCTACCAGCATGAACAAAGTTAGGTATTTTGTTGTTGAAAAAAAAGGAATACAGCAGACAAAGTGGGTTAAAGAGGACATTATTAACTGGGCTCCTTCAATTTATTCCGAATACTATACTGCTACAGGAGATTTGTTTTATCTAATGTATTTAAAGTCGGGCGATCCTGAACACTTTAAAAAGTCAAAAGAATACTACCAAAAAGGTCTTGATTTATTACCTTCCCATAGAAAAAAAAATAATATTAAGCAAATCATGGAAGGTGATAAAAATAAAACGATAGGAGCTATCGCTATCTTAAATTTGATATCGATCCACGAATGGTTTCCCTCATTATATGGTTAAACTGAGATGGCTAAGTAGAATTTTTAAATATTTGTCTTATCGCACGAACTTGATAGAGGAATTAAAAATGCTAAAAAGAACCTTGCATAAGTTAAGGTTTAATCAAATGTCTTATAAATTAGACTCAGATAGAACTGCCACTAGAAGAAGAAATTTTCCCGTTAAACAGGAAACTGCAATGAATCAACGAATAGCCCAAAAAATAATTGATTTTCTTGAACTTTCTTCAGAAGACAAAGTGCTAGATATTGGCTGTTCGGAAGGTTTTTTTTCCAGAGAGTTTAAAAATAAATCCCAGTATGTATGTGGGATAGATTTTTCACCGGGAATGATTAAGGTTGCCAAGAAAAAGGGAGAGGGGATTGCAAACCTGTCATTTAAAGTTGCGACGATTTTGGATTTGCCATTTAAAAATGAAGAATTTTCTAAAATTAACTGTTTCTCAGTGATTCAGTATCTTGACAATTTCAAGCAAGTTCAAAAGGCATTTCATGAAATTTCACGTGTTTTAGTTGCAGGTGGAAAGGCATTTGTTGGCGGTAATTATTTTAGTAAAAATGAAGTTCTGCATGTTATTTCTAACCATGAGGCCACAAATAGCCCTGTATTGGCCAAATTAAGCTATTTAAAAAACTTGTTTATTTTTAACTTTTTCCCTCCTATTTTATTTTTTTCTAAAGAAAATCTTTTTTTATTGGGAAGAAATTCAGGTCTAAAAGTAGTTTTCATAAGAAAAACCATAGATGAACCATATGAAGCTATTGGAATGGATGCTTTATTTCAAAAAATGTAACTTTATTAGGCAAAAGCATGAGATTATTAAATGAGAAAAATCAGAGTAGTTATACCACTATATAATGAGGTAGCTTCTCTGCCAACATTAATTTATAGAATCAAAGGGGTCCAGAAAATTTTAAAAGACGATTTTGATTTTGGGTATATTATCATAAATGATGGAAGCACTGACAAAACTTTAGAAAAATTGCAGAGTTTCCTTGAAAATAGTAAATTTGTAATTATTTTGAACCACAATGCGAATAAAGGTTTTGGCGCAGCTCTAAAAACCGGCATTAGGAAAGCCTTAGAAGTTGATTCTGACATTATTGTTACTATTGATGGCGATACAAATTATGATCATTTTTTAATCCCCCAATTGGTTTCTGAATTAACAGATGATATAGATATTGTTACAGCATCTCCCTGGCATCCGGAAGGAGGGAGAAAGCAATTTCCCAAACATAGGTTGCTCTTTAGCCTGGTTTTATCGTGGTTGTATCGATTTGTCATTGGTAAAAAATATCAAAACCTATACTGTTATAGTGCGGGTTTTAGGTGCTACAAAAAAGAAGTGTTAGATAAAGTTAATTTTACAGGCAACGATTTCTTGGCAACTGCCGAAATAATTATTCGCTCTATTCTAAAAGGTTTCAAAGTAAAGGAATACCCTGTTCATGTAGCTCCAAGATGGTACGGAATATCTAAAATGCAGTACTATAAGCAGACTGTCGTTCATTTGAAATTCATATATTGGCTTTATTACCATATTAAAGAAATAGAAACAAATGAGGCTTAATATATTTTATGAATCAAAAGAAGATTTAAATAAATTAATAAAAGTTTTCAGCTATTTTGAGAAGATATATCATAATAAATACAGTATCGAATACGATTATTACACAGCAGCCAATAAACCATTAGATGGTATTTATTATCTTAACAGACGTTATAATATCTCCAGGGCAAAAACCAGTGTTTTTTTATCAAAAAAAGTTTATTCAACAGCTTTCAAGTTGATAAATCTTAGCGATTTTTTTGATAGTAATTTGATATTAAATAAGAATAAGTTGCCTGTTTATAAGGACTTATTTTTTAATGAAGATATTAATGATTTTATTAATTTTGATGTCATCGAGTTAATTTATTTCGTTATTTATAATAGCTTTGATGAAAAAAACAATCCATTGAAACAATACTTGGATAAGCCGGTAGTAAATTATTATTTTGAGATTTTGAAACAGATTATTGACGAAACGGTATTTCAAGCATTTCCTAAAGAGACACTATACAAAAAGAAAGCACAACGATTTTATATTTGCCTGTCCCATGATGTTGATTATATTACTCCGGGGTTTAGGGAAAAACTGTGGGATATAATATTATTACTAAAATATATTCACAAAAACCTAAAAAAAACCAATAAAATTAGAGGGTGTTTAAATAATTTAAAAATTATTAAAAACACCGATTTAGTACGCAACATCATAGCAATTGAAAAAGGGTTGGGCTTTAAATCAACCTTTTTTTACTACTCAAAGAGAGATAAAAACAATACAAAAGATAAAGTTTTAAGCTTGTTATTTGATCCAGAGTACCATCTTTCGAAACTAAAGGAAGAGTTTGACTTATTGATAAATAATAATTTTGAAATTGGGCTTCATGGCGGTTTTTCTTCCTATAAAGATCATATTTTATTCAAAGATGAAAAATTGAACTTGGGAAAGCATGCTAATAGCAGAGTAGTCTCAAATAGATTTCATTGTTTAAATTTTTCTAAAACAAATTCAGGCAGAATATTGGCAAATAACGGAATACGATTTGACTCATCTTTAGGTTTTGTTTTTAAACCGGGTTTTTATAATGGATTCGCACATCCTTACTATTTAAACTTGGAAAATACGAAGATTTTTGAAATTCCATTAATTGTAATGGATGTAACTTTATTCAGGTATATGTCTTTAAACCAGGATGAATCATTTGAACTAACCATTAAAATACTCAATGAGGTAAAAAAATTTAATGGCATTGTTTCCATTTGCTGGCATTATGGTTTTTTGAATAAAAATTACTATAATGGTGAATTTCTGGAACTTTATCAACGTGTTTTGCAATGGATTCACGATAATAATGGTTTAGGTATACCTTTGAGAGATATAGAGAAATATTATGCGTAAAAGCAATTTAAAAATCGCTTTAATAAACCCACCATCAGACGTGATGGGCACAAACAACAGTTTTAAGCGCATTAATAATTTAATTCCATCTCTTGGTTTCGCTTATATTGCTGCAGTTTTAGAGGAGAATGGATTTAAAAACCTATCAATAGTTGAATCTGCAATAGATGATCTAAGCTATGAAATGATTGAAGAAAAAATGAAGCAAACTAAACCTGATATAATTGGAGTTTCCTGCTTCACCCCATCTTATTATAGTTCAGAGGAAGTGGGTAAACGGATAAAAGTAATATTACCTGACAGTATTTGTGTTTTAGGGGGACCTCATATTTCGTCCTGCCCTGATGATTTTGGCGATAGTTGTTTTGACGTTGGCGTCATCGGTGAAGGTGAGTATACATTTCTAAAATTAGTTCAACAAATTGAAAAAGAAGGAATGAATAACCTTGAAAAAATTGAGGGCATTGTTTTTAGAGCTGGTAATAAAGTTCAAATTACCCAAGGTCGAGAATATATTAAGAACTTGGATGAGATTCCTCATCCGGCCCGGCACCTTCAGCCACCTTTTAAAAAACATCGACCGTTATCAGCATCATATGTGAAACTTCCTCAGGCATATGTAATAACAAGCAGAGGCTGCCCTACCTTATGTACTTTTTGTGATAGGGCGGTTTTTGGTGAAAAAATTCGTTTTCGTTCACCGGAGAATGTTGTAGATGAAATTGAAATGTTAATCAATAATTATGGAATACGCGATATTAAATTCATTGATGATACTTTTACTGTTAAAAAAAGCAGAGTGTATGCTTTATGCGATGAGATAGAAAAGCGCAAATTAAAATTCCCATGGGAGTGCTTAACTCGTACTAAAGCTGTTGACAAGGATTTATTAAAAAGAATGAAGGAAGTTGGCTGCTGGCAGGTTCTTTATGGCCTTGAATCAGGGGACGATAGAATTCTTAAATTATTAAAGAAGGGAACAACGGTACAAGACAATGTAAACGCGGTAAAACTTGCAAAAGAAGTAGGCTTAAATGTCAGGGCTGATTTTATAGTTGGAACCCCCGGGGAAACATATGAAAGCCTTTATAAATCATTAGATATGGCTTTGGAGCTGGATGTTGATTACGCACATTTTAATCCATTCGAACCTTTACCAGGCACAGAGATTTACAGGAATCTAATAAGTGAGGGAGTAAAAATTAATTGGAAAAAAACAGGAATCATGGATTTTGAGAGTAAAAAATACATCCCATCTTCATTGTCTCCAAACCTTTATAATAAATTTTTGATCGATGCCCACAAAAAATTCTATCTTCGACCAAAATATATTTTTAAAAGATTGCTTTCAATAAAAAGCTTTGACCAGTTTAAAGGTCAATGGCAAGGTTTTTTGGCTTTACTAGGACTTTAGTGGTTTTGGTATCTTAAAAAACTCAATTTCCGGCCAAGAAAAAAAATGTCACTATTTCCCTGAACGCTTCTATAAGCATTGGAAAATGTAATTTTTCATTTTGGTAGATTTCTTAGCTAAGTTGCTATTTGTTGTTTGTGCCCCGAGTATGGCCTCAGTTTTAGGGGTATTGGGTGAGGTTAAGTAGTTGAAATGAAAAGAAAATAGGGAGATTGGCCTCCAGCACCAAAAACGCTTGAACCTATGCTCTCACTTTCCGCTGCGCTTCAACTGACGGCAAAAAATCATCACTCTAAGGGTGGTACTAAGATTTAGGGTAGGTCACAGGTTTACTTGTTTATCGTGAACTAGCCAGTGCACTTACATCTGAATTTACGATATATTCAAAACCATTAAAGATTTAAAATGAAAGTTGCTTTTATATATGTGCCAGCCAATCAATCGATTCCCTTGGGTATTGCATATTTAAGTTCTGTCATAAAACAGGAAAATTTTAAAACAGCCTTTTTTTTATTATCTGGGAAAAACGATACCAATTGTTTGAATAGTGTGTGTGAATATTCACCAGATGTTGTCGCATATAGTATTATTACTGGGAACCAGGAACTCTATCTTGAATTTAACAGAAAGGTAAAAGCGCAATTAAATAAAGTTGTTTCAGTTTTGGGAGGGCCGCATCCGACTTTCTTCCCTGAAATAATCAGTGAAGATGGTATTGACGCTGTCTGTCTTGGTGAAGGGGAGTATGCCTTTCGTCAATTCATGCTTTCCTTCATGGATTTAGGAACATTGCCTAAAAACGTACAAAACTTCTGGATTAAACATGATGGAGAAATTTCTAAATCAGAGTTGATGCCTTTGATAACTGATCTTGATGCCTTGCCGTTTCCAGATAGAGAGGGATTTTTTAAAGTGGATGCTTTTACTAAAGAATTTGTGAGAAAAACAGTAATTGCAACTCGGGGATGTCCTTATACATGTGCATATTGTTTTAATGGTTCATTCAACAAGCTTTATTCAAATAGAAATATTCTAAGATTTCGCTCACCGAAAAACATATGCGAAGAAATCTTGGATATTCAATCAAAGTACAAAGTAAAATCCATCTATTTTCCAGATGATGTGTTTACAATTAACAAATCCTGGGTTTTGAATTTCTGTGAGGAGTATAAAAAAAAAATAGATTTATCTTTTAGTTGCAATCTCAGATTCGATAATGTAGATGAAGATATAGTTAAAGCCTTAAAAGAAGCAAATTGCGGATTAGTCTATACAGGTGCAGAATCAGCTAACGAATACATTCGTAAAACCGTTATGAACAGAAAAATGAAGATTGAACTCATGCTTGAAAATGCCAAATTGATTAATAAATACGGAATAAAAATACTTACGGAGAGTATAATTGGAAATCCTGCTGAAACCTATGAAATGACATTAGAAACGTTGAAGCTGAATCAGAAAATTAATCCTCAATATGCAAGCGCGTCCCTCTTTGCGCCATATCCAAAATTAAAAGAGACGGATTATGCAATTAAAGAAAACTACTTTAATGGAGATTTTGGGAAAATAACAAGCAATTTTTTCACAGATTCTTTAATCAAGTTTAAAGATGAAGGAGATAAAAACAGGGTGTTAAACTTAAGGTGCTTTTTCTCGTTTCTGGTAAAAAACCCAATATTTGAAAATATCTTTCTATCATTGTTTATAAATATAAAACATAATAAACTAATACAATTCTTCGGTCATATCTTTGATGGATATTATAATTTTAAATGTGCTCCATATAAATTTACTATTAAAGACTTCATGCAGACTGTTATACAATACTTGAGTACTTCAAAATAATTTTTTAACGTTAATTTCTCACCCTATAAATCCTCAAAAATGTATAAAGAAAAGCAACTTTTAAGAAATTTTTTATCGGAAAAGAACCTTCGTCATTCATCCAAGCGAAACA
>CETX01129850.1_pt1 | contig 15732 bp, 11 predicted proteins | sample 356501 | NCBI WGS metagenome assembly CETX01 (sample SAMEA2623390, study PRJEB7988) | marine metagenome | biome: marine biome (ENVO:00000447); feature: mesopelagic zone (ENVO:00000213); material: "saline water (ENVO:00002010), including plankton (ENVO:xxxxxxxx)" | depth 450 m | reverse complement strand
AATATTGAAGTTAAAATCACCAAACGCGGAACGCGGTAGTTTCCAGATGAAACTTAAGTCTACACCACGCACGGTTTGCGGCTGAAGATTGCGGTACATATCCGCGACGTAAGTCACCTGACCAACAGGCTCGAGCCCGGTGCCAGCAAAGCGTGCAATATCATCAGCGTCAGGCTCTAAACGTGTAACATCAGGGTTTGTACCACCCTGCACACGCTCCAGATAGTCCACAATTAATGCATTACCGCCACCAAATACACCAACAATGCCGGTTTGCTCAATCGACCAGTAGTCAGCTGACATGGTGATATTACCCATTGTTTCGGGCAGGAAGTCAGGCATGAATACGATACCACTGGTCCAGTTGGTCGATTCTTCGGCCTCAAGATCCGGGTTACCTGAACGGCGGGCGGTTGCTACATTTCGTTCATCACAGTCTGCAAAACTAGCGATGCGGCCGGCACGCAGGTCAGCTTCACAAAACACCCAGTCGGTGCGGGTATTGCCTCGGGTGATCAGCGAGGCGTTAACCTGCTCAAGGTTTGGTGCACGGAAGCCCTCTGAATAAGCACCACGTAAGCGTACGTAGTCGTTAACTACCCAGGAGGCTGAAATTTTCGGCTTAGCGACGCTACCAAAGTCACTGTAATCCTCAAACCGTCCCGCTAACTGCACATTGAAAGATTGAATAAACGGAATATCCATCTCTTCACTCACCAGTGGTATGGCCAATTCGGCATAGGCAGAAAAGACTTTACGAGAACCATAATTATCAGGAGTTGGACTAACCCCAAACAAGTTACTCTCCTGTACATTCCCAGTCACCGTATCCAGCCAGGTGTTAGTGCCATCTACGTTGTCATCACGATCATCGAGCTGTGTTTCTCGACGGAATTCAGCTCCAATAGCTAAGCCTACATCGCCAGCCCAGGTAGTGAAGATATCAGGCGTCGAGGCGTTGGCATCAATTTGGAACAGAGTGGTTTTGTTCTTTCTATTGGGTGTTATACTGATAGCATCCAACGCGGTTTGTGAACTGAAAACCGTATCAGAGCCCGGGTTTTCCAAATCCCCACCATTAAAGGGATTAAACGCATCCGGGGTAGAAAGACCAAGGTTTTGCTGCAGCAAGGTGGCACTAATACCATCCTGCAGGTCGTCTACTTTTGCTTCGCTGTAGAAGACCGCGGTTTCCCAATCCCAGTTGGTAGTCGCGCCCCGCAAACCGGTTAAGAGTCGGTATTGTTCAGCAGTAACCCGCACATTCGTTGCGCCTAAATCGCTAAATCGTAGACGGCTTATGGTAACCGGCAAACCCTCGGCTGGTGCGTCAATACCGGCTAAGCGGTTAGGATTAACTGTTCCGTCAGCAAAAGTAACCGGGCCAAACGGGTTCCAGTAGTTGGAGGCCGGTACCGTCATACTAATTGAACTAATAGAGAACACTGCATCCTGGGTACTTTCGGTTTCGCCACGGTAATAGCTAGCTTCACCAAACCATTGGATGTCTTCGGTAATGTCATATTTGGCCATCGCAAAGGTATTAATACGCTCCAGGTCAGGCATCAATGCAATCGGGTAATTCTGACGAGAGTCCCAACGCAGGTTTTCATCGGTACTTGTAGTGGATGCGCTGCTGTCATCAATACAAATGCCATTCGAAAGTGCAGCTAAACAACCGGCGTTGTAGGCTGGCTGGACATGAAAAGATCCTCCGGAGGAGGTAATGCGATTTCCATCCTGATAAACCGGCACCCCGCCAATAGTTTGAAAATTACCCCATGGGGTTGTGGTACTGGTATTGCGTAAAGAGCCTGAGCCTTCTGCTGCAGTGCCAACAAATAACGGGCGCAGATCGCCCGTAGATGAAAAGGTTTGATCGGTTGCAAGTAACGCTGAGCGGTCTGTGTAATTAGCAAATAAGGTAAAATTGCCCTTATCTCCCAAAGCAAAGCCAAAAGTACCGTTCAGATTTAGCTCGTCCATATTAGTACCAGACGCCTTGCCATATTGGGCCTCCAGTTTGACGCCTTCGTATTCGTCGTTCAATACAATATTGACTACCCCGGCCACGGCGTCAGAACCGTAAATGGCGCCAGCACCATCTCGCAGGATTTCGACCCGTTTAATGCCGTTCATCGGGATGGTGTTTGAGTTAAAGGTAAGTACCGGTGCTAGTGTGCCACTGGCCTGGCTGCTAGGGTAATTTACCCCACGGCGACCATTGATAAGCACCAGGGTACTGCCTACACCTAAGTTTCTTAAATCCACAGAACCAACGTCACCCCTGGCAAAGTTACTACTCACCTGGCCACTGGTCTGGTTAAAACTCACATCACCCATCTGTGGAATTGAACGGAACAATTCATCACCGGATACTGCACCGATGGCCTCTATTTCATCACTGCCGATAACAGATACGGGCAAGGCATCACCGACGTAAGCACCGGCAATACGAGAGCCAACAACGGTAATACGTTCTTGCTGTTCTTCTGCGTTCGCATCGGTATTTTCTGGTGTTTCCTGGGCATAACCTGCGGTAGAGGCTGCCAGTAATGATGCAATGACACCACGCGTCGTTCGTTTAAGCTTGGTTTTTAATTCAGTTTTCTTCATTTCACTTGCTCTTGCTTCAGACGGCTTTGTAACCGGTTCGGGAACCGGTTCATCGGGCTCTGAGCGGGCGACAGCAGGGCGTTTTATTAGAATTGTTCCCTTTGCTGACACAGAGCCTTCCAGGCCGGTGCCTATTAGCAACCGGTGTAAGCCGTCCTGAATAGAATAGTGACCGTTGAGAGCGGAGGTCGTCTCATGTGCCACCAGATTATGCGGGAATAAGATAGCGAGGCCAGCCTGACGGGCAAATAACAAAAGCCCTTCTTCGGCAGGCTGTTCGGAAATGCTAAAGCCTACACTCTGTTGTTTCTCGACCTGTTTGGCAGCGACTGGCGCCACTACAAAAAGCGCAGCTATTAACCAACAAAATAAGAGGACTTTTATCCGCTTTATGCTCACCACTATACCCACGTATCAGCCGCTCTTCTTGTGCCAGCATCTCAATAGAGAAGCGAAGCTTGTTTTGTCGGCCTTATCTTTTAAAAAGCAAAAGGAAAGAAAAACCCGCTACTGATTAACTGAATTTTTTTGGACTTTTATAGAAAAAACAAATAAAACTTTGTTTTTACTATGAATCTTTTTTGATAAAAAACGTGTCCTTGCCTTGTCTTTCAACCTGCAACCCGAGGTTTATTTCTAAAGACGAAAAAACCGTTTCAATATTATCGATTGGATAATACCCGCCTACCCTGATCTCACCCAACGAAGCATCACTGAGAATAATATTGAATGTAGTGTATCGACGCACTTCTTCCACGACCTGACTCAAAGGCTGGTCTTTAAAGGCGAGATATCCCTTGCGCCAATACAAATGACGGTTGAGGGATTCTTGATCTTCTTCGCTAACCGATGCAACGATACTTTCGTCAAACACCACGCGTTTACCCGCCCCGACTACGACACTGCTGACCGGTGAATTCTCTGCGCGATTAACCTGAGTTTGTAGTTTCGGTGCGGTGTTCGGTTGCAACGACTGTTCTCTTTCAGACTCATCTGCACGCACTCTGACGGTGCCATGAGACACCAGTACATCAACTTCCTCACCTTTGAGTCTTACGGCAAAGCTGGTACCGAGCGCCTGCACATCACCTTTACCCGCTCTGACAATGAAAGGATGGTCTGCGTCAGGGGCGACATCAAAATTGGCTTCACCATTGAGTAACCTTAACAGCCGTTTACCATCCTGATATTCAACAATCAGGCGAGAGTCGGTATTCAGCGTTACCACGGAGCCGTCGACCAACGTAAGCGTCTTCTGGCCACCCACCTGGGTAACGTATTCGCCATTGGTTGATTTAAACTCCACTATGGTCTTCATGTAATACACAAGCGGAATAAGCACCGCTAAGGCAAAAATGGCCGCCACCTTAACCGCCCAGTTGTGCCAGGAATTCCCCGACGTCACCGGCGCTGTTTGTTCAACCGGCCCCGCTTGCTTGCTTGCCGTTTCTTTTAGCCTATCAATACTCTCTGCCATTTGCTTGAGGGTTTCAAAATGCAAGCGACTCTGCTTAGTCCAAGCATTGAGGGCCCGCTGTTCTTCAGACGACAAGTCGCCCCCATCAATTTTAACCAGCCATTCTCCCGCCTGCTGGCGGATAGCTTGTTTACTATCCTTAAGATTTACCACGTCTTTCATTCTACGCTACTCTTTAAACCCATAGCCCGCACCGTTTCTGGTGCAGCAGTCGAAGCGTTTTCTGCCGCCTGACGTACATAGTTATCGCACCGTTCATACCCCTTTGAAAGATGCTTTTCCGTTGTGCTTACAGACAACCCTAACTGGTTAGCAATCTCTTTTATGCTCAGGTCCTGAAGTATTCTCAGTCGGGTTACTTTTTGACATTGTTCAGGTAATGAGTCCAGAGCTTCGAGCAATAGTTCACTTTGACGCTCTGCAGAAATAGTCTCTACAGGATGGATATCCTGAGACGGTATGCTCTGAATTGCATCATCATCAAGATAATCCGTTAGTTTAGCCGTTAGTTTGGTATTCTCGCGCTGCACCAGGTTTTTTGCTGTTTTAAACATATACAGCTTGGGATATTCAATCGTATCTTTCTGATCGGCAGCGAAAGTGCGTATAAACGTTTCTTGCAGCACATCTTCAACGTCGCTTTTATGGGACAGGTATTTGCTGACCATATTGCGCAGAGAAGATTTACAATCCACAAAAACTGAAAACACCGCCAGCTTTTTATCTAAGTTGTGCATAATGTTCCTTGCGGCCCATGACTAAAAATTATTGTGTGGGGCGGTCAGTATGACATCAGTCTATTATTGTTCTTAGGCAAGGACGAATCGTCATTTTTGTTTTTTATACAATTCGTTATACGGTATGCTATCAGTAGAGTCTGATTGACTCAATGCCGTTGTCGAAAATTTCCCGGCGGCTTTTCGGCTTTGAACTCGCGCTTTAATTACTTATTCTGTTCGCTCAACCATGCCTCTCTTCCCGGTGAGCATATCTTTAGCCAGTATACTTTTCTCATACCGACGTCGGTACCAATATGAACAAGAGTCTACGTTCTAACCTTAGAATGCAAAAAAGGTCCTCCCGGACCTTTTTTACAAACTTAATTCAAAGCTAACAAAGTACTGGTTACATACAATTAAGTTTGTGAATGAAGGCTCTTAAAATTCAATCGGTTACAAAACCAATTTCCACAATTAAAATTGTGAATAGCCACCAATATCTATTCCTGCCCCAAATTATGAAATGCAATTAAAAATGTGAATTACTCTTCACATAAATATCTTAAACATTAAGGAATAACCCATTACACCAAGTTGCATTTTCAGGATCAAAATAATTAAGATAAACACTTAAAAATTGCACTTTTTACAAGGAATTATGGTTGAATAAGAAGATTTTTAGCCACAAACAAAATTTACAATTCCTACGAAAAATTACCGTAAGTTAGACTTAATATCATAAACGGTATTTTCATGCCACTTTTGGGTATATTGATTTTCAATAGCCTTTTTCTGCAAACCACAACATTGATGAAGACGTTCCAATGATACTAACTGCCCTAATGCTCCCATTGTGTTTAATCCCTTCATTGAACCAACGTCCGGACCGCATAAAAACCAAACTTTTTTATCACCGCAGGCATGAAAATATGATAATAGTGCGGCCTCCCCACCATCAATAGCAAGATCCATTAGTTCTGGATATTCAATGATCCATTCAGCCGATTGTTCGTCGCTTACTTTATAGATTACTTTAAATGATGCTCTCAGGTCTTTTTCGCTAATGGAAATTGGAGGCTTATCACGTGGTTTTTTCAACGCTTCTTGAATCACCTGTTCAACTGTATGTAACTCAAAAGTACTAGCAATTGCCTTCCAAGTCTTTAAATAAACTGAATGAATAATTACATTTGTGTCAATTAAAATGATATCGCCTCTCGAAGGTCCATCTTGAAACATCTACCACCCCTTACAGTTCAATTGCAGGTGCAAGATGATAGCTTGTCATCAAGTTATTTATCTCTGAGAAGCTCATATCTAAATTTTCCGAAGCTTTACGAGCTGAGACAGTGCCATGATGTATAGCTTTGTGCAAAGTATTTACAAAAAATTCACTAAATAAGCGTGGTCTCTCTAAAGGCACTTTCTCGCCATTGAATCGCAGAGCATTATCATCAATTGCATCCAGCTGGGCTTGGGTTATTTGTCTCAACCTAAACAATCTAAATTTCATAGCTATAGCGCTTACTTCAAATGTGTTCGCTAAATGATTTATAAAGACTTCATCAATTACACCATTAGATGCTTTTACCTTTGATAGTATAGATGCCTTAGGCATAAGAAGTGCTTCAGCAAACGCATCAGCAAGCTTTTCTTCGATTGGCTTTTTCCCACTTTTTATTGAATAAGCTTTCTCAGAACGTTTAGGTGGAAGAGCATCCCATGTAAGAATATGAAATAACTCATGCGCGTAGTTGAAGTTACGCCTTCCTAAAACTTCGTTTCTATTTACAATGATGTAGCTACCTTTTGTAACATTAACAGCTGCCGCAGATACTTTATTGTTAAGCTCAAAATATAAAGTATGTATACCCAATTCAAACACTTTAGCCATCAAATTTTTAGCTGGGTATTCACCAAGTTTCAAGTGCACTACTAGCTTTTCAGCATATTCCTGAGCATCATCGATGGTACTATCTTTACTGAGAGGTAGCTTAAGTAAAAATGGAGTAGAGCTATCACAACTTTTGGATATATGTTCAAATAAGCCTATCACTTTCGACACTTTCGATTCAGTATCATTCAACTCTGCTTCTGATGCTTCTTGCTGTCTCCATGAAAATTTTGCCTTACCCACTAAAGAAGTTGGATCAAGGAAATCTTGCATCGCCACTCCCATATATTTTAGGGCATCGATTAGTTCATTTGGTTTTAGAACCCTTTCACCATTCTCAATTGATGAAAGTGTCTGCCTATCATTAAACCCCATGGCTTCAGACAAATCTGCTTGTTTAATGCGTTTAATTTCTCTGTAGGCAGCTAACTTTCTAGCTACTGCATTAGACATAATTCTCTCCTCACAATAATGGGGCAAGTTTAATCTTGCATATAAATTTATGCAAGATTAAACTTGCCCCATATAGATCTTTTTTAAATAACAAACACTCATTGTCGATCAATCATCTCCATACTTTTGACAGTAACTAGTTTAAGCTCTTTACATTTGGGAACAGACTTCTAACTTGTCGTATTATTGAATCAGTTAAAATATCTTTAGTTTCAGCACTCCTACAGATTTCGATTGCAATCTGGCCAGTACTTGAATGACTGACTAAAGAATCATCAAAGCCAGCCTCAAAAAGTAAGTCATCAATATTGTCCCTAGACATATAACTTTCACCCAAATCAAATTTTATTGTTACATTGAATGTCTTCATTTTACTGCCTGTTGAGTTGCACCCAAAACTGATCCACTTTACCCCATAATTTGCATCGAAAAGTGATCCACTCCTTTAATGACTCCTGCGGATCTTCTGGCAGGAGAAAACGGAGTGATAGACGTGGCATTATTAAGTGTGATCAGGCGCTGGCATTTCAGAGATGGACTGTCACAGCGGGAAATTCCCAGACGAACTGGCTTATCCAGAAATACCCTTCGTAAATACCTCAACAGCCAAATTGTTGAGCCCAGTTACCCCAAGCGGCCGACTCCTAAGAAACTGGATGAGTACGACCAGTTGTTGTGTGACTGGCTTCGTAAGGAATCAAAGAAACCGCGCAAGCAACGCAAATCGGTAAAGCTGCTGCATCGGGAGTTAGTCTCGCTGGGCTTTAGTGGGTCGTATGACCGGGTGGCGGCGTTTGTCAGGTTGTGGCGGGAAGAACAAAAGTTCCTGACGAATAAACAGGCCTATGTACCGCTAAAGTTTGCGCCGGGTGAAGCTTTTCAGTTTGACTGGGGCGAAAACTGGGCATGGGTAGGAAGTCGCAAAGTGAAGCTTCAGGTGGCGCATTTTAAACTGAGCTACAGCCGGGCGTTTTACTTGCGGGCCTACTGGACTCAGACCCATGAAATGCTGTTTGATGCCCACGCGCATGCCTTTAGGGTGTTTAAAGGCGTACCGGAGCGTGGCATTTACGACAACATGAAAACGGCGGTAGATAAGGTCGGAAAAGGTAAGCTGCGCACTATCAATAAACGCTTCCAGGCGATGGCAAGTCACTATCTGTTTGAACTTGAGTTCTGTAATCCGGCGGCGGGATGGGAAAAAGGACAGGTCGAAAAGAATGTCCAGGACAGTCGCAATGCACTGTGGAATAGCCTGCCCAGGTTTGACTCGCTCGATGCACTGAATGCTTGTCTGGAAGAGGCTTGCCGGCAGCAGTGGCAAAACCAGCTTCACCCGGAATACGCTAAACAAACTGTTGAACAAATCTGGCAGTCGGAACAATCACACCTAATGGCAATTACAGCCCCGTTCGATGGCTTCATCGAACACACTAAGCGTGTCTCATCCACCTGTCTGGTGATGTTCGAGCGCAATAAATACAGTGTACCGGCCAGTTATGCTAATCGCTTAATCAGTTTGCATGTGTATCCTGCCAAACTGGTGTGTATTGCCGAAGGAAAGCAGGTTGCAGAGCACAAGCGGGTATTTAGTCGAGACCACAATCACCCAGGGCAAACGGTGTATGACTGGAAACATTATCTGCTTGTCGCCCAGCGTAAACCCGGCGCATTACGCAATGGTGCGCCGTTCGAGACACTACCGGATGCCTTCAGTCAGTTACAGTCACAATGGTTAAAGCGTACCGGTGGAGACCGAGACATGGTTGATATCCTGTCACTGGTGCTGCATCACGATGAGGCGCTGGTTGAACAAGCCATCACTGAATCGCTCAAAGCCGGGCTCACATCCAAACCGCATATTATTAACTGTCTCAACCGGTTGCTCCAACCACAAGCCCCGGAGCCAGTGCCATTGGATAACCGACTGAAACTAACTGTCGAGCCAACCATCGATACCGCCCGTTATGAACAGTTGAGAGGGACTAAGTATGCACATTGAAGCCTTAATCCATACCCTGAAAACGCTTAAACTCCATGGCATGATGCAAAGTATACAGGAGCTATCAGCGCAGAACTCACCCGCCTATCAGCAGGCGATACCCATACTCACCACCTTACTCAAAGCCGAAGTCTCCGACCGGGAAGTACGCTCCATCGCGTACCAAATGAAAACGGCCAGGTTCCCCGCCTACCGGGATTTATATGGCTTCGATTTTACCGAAAGTACCGTGGATGCCACGCTGGTTAAAGGATTACACCGCTGCGAGTTCGTACAGGACTGTCAGAATATCGTTCTGGTCGGCGGGCCTGGCACCGGTAAAACCCATCTGGCTACCGCAATCGGTGTGCAGGCGATTCAACATCATCACCTCAGAGTGCGCTTCCTGTCTACCATCGAGCTGGTTAATCAGTTAGAGCAGGAGAAGTTACAAGGTCATGTGGGACGAACAGCCAACCGGCTTGCTTCTGTCGATATCATTATCCTCGACGAACTAGGCTATGTACCCTTTAGCCAGGCAGGAGGCACCTTGTTGTTCCATCTGCTAAGCAAACTCTACGAACGCACCAGCATCATTATTACAACCAACCTCAACTTCACGGAATGGTCTAAAGTGTTTGGCGATGCAAAGATGACTACCGCCTTGCTGGACAGACTAACGCATCACTGCCATATCATCGAAACCGGTAACGACAGCTACCGTTTTAAACAATCAGCACAACGAACCAGGGGGAAGAATAACTAGCAATCAAAGCCAAAAAGTGGCATTAATCTAACTAACATGGTGGATCAAAATTCAGTGCAAACCGTGGATCAGATTTAGCTGCAAATCAACACAATTCCATATACATACGTCTTTCGCCATCAGATAAAAGATGTACTTCGCGATTTTGCCTGTCGCAAAAAATCCAATGCCGACGTCCGATCTTATTAACATCCCTAACCGTCAAATAGGATCGGTATTCACCATTAGAAATGTCAGCAATCCATTGCTTATATTTCAGTACTGTTTTGGGTGGTTTTAAATAAATCAACTTCTTCATGCGACCTCCTTTTCACAATGATCTCAACGCATATTAGAGATCGAAAAAGGATCTGAGATCAAGACCCCAAATCACGTAACCACATGAAAAACAACACTTTTGCTGTGAAAAGAGACTAATAATCAAACTGTAAATTGAAATATATCAATGAAGTCTTCTAGCGTGATTTCCTAACTTTTTGATTTTCTTGGAAGGCGACAGTGGTTTTGTTTTGAAAGCTGTTTTTGAATAAAAAATGTGAAAAAATTAAGACGCTGTTGAAATTATTCAGCTGAGATACTTTTATTGTGCATATTTTATGCAAATTATTGGGTCTAACCTGAAACTTAGTATTCAAAGTTCAAATATGAAATAGCGCTATTGCAGTAAATAATTCGCCATCCCATCCAGCCGTTCTTTCGTCTTTTCCCAATTCGGCATAACTTGGCTCATTAGCCTGTAAAACCGTTCACTGTGGTTATGTTCGGCTATATGACAAAGCTCATGAAGGATCACATAGTCGATACAATCGCGAGGGGCTTTAACCAAATGCGGATTCAGGGTGATCCGACCGTTAGGAGAACAGCTTCCCCATTGGGTTTGCATGGTCATTATGCGCATAGGTGGCCGTTCTTCTACCCAAAGGGCTTGTTCCAGCATCGCATCGAGGCGCTTGGCGAAGGTTTCCTTAGCCCGCGCTTTGTACCAGTCTGTTAGTAGCTCTTTAACCTTGTCAGCGGACTTCGTTCTTACTGAAACTTCCAACTTGCCGCGTAGCAGTTTCACGCCTTGAACCTGCTCTGGCGCTTCAATCACTTTCAGCAGGTACTGTTTCCCTAGGTAGTAATGGCTCTCACCACTTATGTACTGCCTAGGGGTGGTGAATTCAAGCTGTTTTCGAAAATCCCTAAGCTGCTCGTATATCCAGCGCCCACGCTTTTTAACAGCAGATAACACGACTTCGCTCTCAGCTCCCTCAGGAGCCGATGCAATTACCCGACAATCGGGATGAACCTTGATTAATACCTTGCCTGTGGCTTGCAGGCGCTTGACTCGCTCAAATGTAATCTGCTCGTCACCATAGCGGAAGCTCATGGTCTGACTTTGAGGTTTAATCGGAACACTCATCTTGTTATGCCCATTCAAGCACCGTTCAACCCGACCCGGGTAATCTGAACAATCATCTCAACTATCTTCTTGGCCTGATCCATTCCGCCACCAATGGCTTTGCATTCCTGGAACATACGCGGCAGTAGCTTTTTACGAATATCGGCTTCGATGTTCTGTGGATTGATGGAGTTTTCCGCGACAGAGGTTTCTACCGCTTGGTCAATTTCAAAGGCAACTTTGACCCACTTATCCTGAACTTGCTGGTCGAGGACAGCCAAAGCTTCAGGCAGCACTTTCTTGAAAACACCAAAGTAGGCCTGGGCATGGCGATTACCGGCAAAGACATCGGGTATGTCGTTCAGGCGTCTGTCTTGAACTTGCTCTTCGAATTCACGGAATAGCATGTACTGTTTCAGTGGATGGTCGAATAGCTTTTCGGCCTCTTCAATGGCTTGGCGTAACAGCTTGGAAAATGCTTCTTGAGCATAAGGGTCATCCCGTAGCTCTTGTTCAATCATTCGGGTTACGCGGGTTTTGATGATGTCGGTTTCGTTGCGGGTTTTATCTTCGCTCCAGTCTTCCGGCTGTTGCCTTTGTCCCATCTTGCCCACTTCATACACGCCACCAGGTTCTTTAACCTCGACACCCACCACATGCTTGTCCAGCAGCTTTTTTACTTGTTCGGCGTATTCGTCGTAATCAATCTTCTCACCGGCATCTTGCTGCACCAATTGGCGCAGGCTGGAGAATTGCTTCACCGTCTCTTTGTAGTGACGACGATCCTGGTCGCTAAAGCTCTTGTCTTCAAAGAAGGTGGCCGATTGCAGCGCTACCTTCAAGCAGCTAGCGAAGGCCGTCAGGGCTTCGTAGAAGTCTTCACGCACCTTCATATGCACGTCAACCAGCTCGCCGCCACGCTCTTCAATCTTTGGAACCAGTACCTGACGCAATTGCTCGATGTCGTTCTTGTTTTTCACACCATCGAATATGGCCCATAGCTGCTTATAGAGCTGTGGCAGGCGCTTATACTCGGTACTCATCTGGTTGTAGAGGCCAGCAATATCATTGATGTCGTAACCGCCCTGAGTGCGGGAGGCCAGATCCTGATATTTCTGGATGGTGGTATCCAGTTCCGCGAGAATGCCGCGATAGTCGATAAGTAAGCCAAATTTCTTTTTCGGGTGCAGTCGGTTTACCCGTGCAATCGCCTGGATCAGGTTGTGTTCTTTCAGTGGTTTGTCGATATACAGCACAGCGTTTTTCGGTTCATCAAAGCCTGTGAGCAACTTATCGACCACGATAAGTATCTTCAGTGAGTCATCTCTGTCGAAGCGCTCGATAAGATGTTTGGTGTAAGCCTGTTCATCCTGGCTACCAACATTATCTTTCCACCATTTGGCGACCAATGGCGTCGTGCTTTCATCTACAGCTGTATTCCCTTCACGCGTATCTGGAGAACTCATTACCAAGGCTGATTCAAACAAACCCGCCTCATCCAGGTACTTCTTGTATTTGATTGCGTCTTCGCGACGCTCGCAGGCCAGTTGTCCTTTTAGCCCCTCATCAATGTTCTTTACGAAATGGTTGGCAATATCTAAGGCAATCAAACGAATGCGGTCATCCGCACCGTATACCTGGCCTTTTTTGGCAAATTTGCGCTTTAGGTCGGCCTTTTGCTCGTCTGAAAGCCCTTCAGTAATACGCTCAAACCAACTGTCGATGGCGCGCTCATTCACATCCAGATCGGGGATGCGCTCTTCATACAGCAGCGGCGTCACCGTCTGGTCTTCCACTGCACGCTGCATGGTATAAGCGTGCACAATGGGGCCAAACTTATTAGTGGTCTTGTCGTCTTTTAACAGTGGCGTGCCGGTGAAGGCAACAAAGGCGGCATTGGGCAGCGCCTGCTTCATGCGGATATGGTTTTCACCGCCCTGGCTGCGGTGGCCTTCGTCAATCAGCACAATGATGTCACCGCTGTTGTTTACACACTCTGGCATTTTGGTAGCGGTGTTAAACTTCTGGATGAGCGAGAAGATGATCCTCTCAGTGCCTTTGCCAATCTGTTCGGCCAGGCGTTTTCCAGAGGTGGCCATCGCCGCTTCTTTGTCTTTCTTCCCGGCCAGTTCGCCGCCCGAAGCAAAGGTTTTGCTCAGCTGGGTTTCTAGATCTACACGGTCAGTCACCACCACAATACGGCATTGCTTCAGGCTTTCGTGCAGGATCAGCGCCTTACTTAAAAACACCATAGTGAATGACTTACCTGAACCCGTGGTGTGCCAAATCACACCGCCTTCACGTCCTCCAGTGCTACTTCGGGTATTTATGCGTTCAATCAGGCGCTTGATACCAAATACCTGCTGATAACGGGCAACGATTTTGCCAGCCTTTTTATCGAACAAGGTGAAGTAACGTGTCATCTCCAGTAACCGGGCAGGGCTTAACAGACTGATCAGTAATTGGTCTTGACCAGTAACAGCAAGCTCACCCGCAGCGGTTAGGCTCTGGTACCAATCCAAGTCTTTTGCCGGGCGATAGTTGAACAAGTTCGCCAGCTGTTCATCTTTGAGTGTTCTGTTTTTGATAGCGTACATCTCGACATCGGAGATGTCTTCCTCTCGCCAGGCGGCCCAGAACTTAGCGGGTGTGCCACAGGTACCATAGCGACCTTCGTTACCGTTTATGGATAACAATATTTGGCTATAGGCGAACAATAACGGGATTTCATCATGGCGCTGATTACGCAGGCTTTGCGAAATGCCTTCGTCAATGGTGGGGCCTTTTTTAGCATTGCCATCCGGGCGTTTCGCCTCAATTACAACCAGAGGAATACCGTTCACAAAACACACGATGTCTGGTCTGCGGCTTTCCACTCCGCCAGAGCGAGTAACCGTAAACTCTTCGGTAAATACAAAGCTATTATTGGTTGGGTTTTGCCAATCAATCAGTGCAACCGTCGGGCTGGCCTTTTTACCATCCACAAACTCAGTGACCGAGATGCCATACAGCAGGTGGTTGTAGAGGCGCTCATTAGCAGTTAACAGGCCTTCGTTTAGTGCAGGGCTACACACCTCGGCAATCAGGTTGTCGACAGCCTTTTCAGACAGCGGGTAGCTCTTACCTGCAAAGGTAAAAGTACGCTTTTGAAGCTCACTGCGCAGCACTTGCCGTAAAACCACTTCATCGGTTTTACTACCACGGGCGGCTAATGCGAGTTCAGGAGAAAGGAATTGCCACCCGAGGTTGGTCAATAACGTCAGGGCCGGTAACTTGGCACTGTATTCTTCCTGAAATTTTGGTGTGTACTGTGTCATTCATTATCTCTCTTCAATCCCTGATACCCGAGTTAAAGCTTCTGGTTATGGCTTGGATGCTGCACAAATAAGAGTGGTGATGTCGGAAATAGAACAAACTAAACCGATGATTATCATGAAAATTGTTAGCCATAACGACAGAGGAATCTTGTCACGGAAAAAACTGAACTTGAGCTGCTCGTTTACCCATTCAATTTGGTGTTCCCAATAGAACTTATAGTGTGCATACCAGTTGCTAAATAATATTTGTTTGCTGATACATGCCTGATAGTACCGGTTCTCAATTTCTGAAAGCTCTTTCTGTAAGTCTGAACAGTCACTTTCTTCGTTAATATTTTTAACCTTGAAGTAAAGTGATTTCAGCTCGTTATACAACTTAGTAAGAGCTACACCTGATTGTTCATAGGATGATTTCTTATGGTCATACAGGCTAATGTAGAGGCCAACAACACCCAATACGATAAAAATTGCTGAGACTAATCCTGTTGATAGCCCTTTTACCGCAAGTGCTAAAATGCCAAACGCCATCGATGAAAAGCTAATTAATCCAGGTGTCTTTTCGATAATGTCGTAGGTGGCAAAATGTTTCTTTGCCCCAAATCCAACGTCATAGCCTTTTTCAGCAATGCTCTTTAATAAATCCAATTTATTCATATAAGCCTCACAAAATTGGTACTTGAATTTGGTCGCGAGCGACTACCACGCCATTTTGAATTGCATAACACTCAGCCAAATGAACGCCCTTAAAATCGGCCGTTTCTTTACGTGACGACCCTTCATAATTTGGTATATCTATTTCTCCTCGGATACAGTCACGCCTTTCAGCTTCTGCACCAACATTTAATATTTTCCACTTTACGGAAAAATGGCCTGGAATATCGTGATTTTTAACCTTGAAGATAAGCTTTTTGTTATTACTAATACCAAAGCCGTTCGCCAACATGCCACGTAAGCTTTTTGGTAGCCCTTGATTTTGATGCACGGAGCAATCGATTTCGAAATTGTATTTAATATCCACAGAATACGTATCTTCGATAAACTGCTCCGTGTTTCGCCAAGTCCCCAAAGCTTTTGAAACTGATTCCTCCACAACAATTGAAGCGGGGAAATGTCGTCCATAAACCA
>CETX01114648.1_pt1 | contig 16243 bp, 18 predicted proteins | sample 356501 | NCBI WGS metagenome assembly CETX01 (sample SAMEA2623390, study PRJEB7988) | marine metagenome | biome: marine biome (ENVO:00000447); feature: mesopelagic zone (ENVO:00000213); material: "saline water (ENVO:00002010), including plankton (ENVO:xxxxxxxx)" | depth 450 m | reverse complement strand
CCCTAGTCCGCTACATATGCGTTCTTCAATCGCCTTGAGGGTGGCTTCGTCGGGCTGTTCGCCAGCGCGGAAGCTTACGATCAGGTGATAAGTTTTGTCGCCCTTGGCGCGGGTGTTCATGTGTTGCGTCGCAAGGATTTCTTCAATGGCGGCAGGAACCGTTGCAGCCTCACAGTTCGTTACCTGAACCAGGCCAAGCCGATGATCCTTGCTTTGCGCATCGGTGATGTAGCCCGCCAATCCTCCGAAGTCGCTTTTACCCAGCGTTCGCATGGGGACGTGTTTGATGATCATGGCCACCTTCCGTTTTTTAGCCGCTAAAATCTTCAGCTCGCCCTGGGACGAACGATGGACTTCATTACCTCAGCCATTTCCGCCTGGGTCGCTTCGATGCGTTCCAGCAGGCGGTGAATGGTCTCCGTACCAAAGGCAGCTGTTCGCACGTCATCGGTCAGCCACAGCTTCAGCAGGCCACCCAGTCGGCCAAGGTCGCCATTGATTCGGGCCAGCTCGCGCACACGCTCATAGTCGGTAATGCCCTGAATCCGGTAGCCCTGGCCTACGTTCAGGAGGAAGTTCGACAGGCTCTTGCCGGCAGCTCTGGCGTTTTCAGCGATAGCCTCTCGTTCCGAGGGGAGGCAATACACCTTGATTGGCGAATATGCTTTCCTGGTTGTTTTTTCTGTTTCCATGTGACGCCTCGTTACGCTGTATGACTGGCCTCGCAGAGCAGGATGACCGTTGAGCACCGCAGGTGCGAATAAGGCTCAGTGAAGAGGCCAACACGCTTGCGTGGTGGGCCTACTTCACCCATCCTGCCCGCAGTTCAACCACGACTTCTCCGCTGCACTACTGTCAAATTCATCGCTATTTTTGCCCCATCTGGCGCGCATCAGCCGGTATTGAATACAAATCGGTATAGAACCGCGCTGTAATGACCAGTAGCAGCGCTGTAACAGTGATCCAATAGCGATGAAATAGCGGTTCAGTAGCGCTCATATGAATTTCAGGATTCAGTTTTTGCCCAGCCGGCATGTCGATGATTCGGTTTTAACGCCAGGCGAGGGTGTCGCTGTGAAACGATGCCCGCTATCGAATCTGGCTTGCTCAGCTTTGGGCCGTTTGCACAATCTTGAAGTTGATGTCATCACTTCTTCCTGGCGTTCCTATCACGGCGCAAGCCGTTTTATTAATCTGAGTATTTAATAACCTCAGTTCTTTTTACCCTTAGTATTTATTAGCGTCGGGTTTTCCGAATACGGATTATCCGTAGTTGGATTTACCGTAGTTGGAAAATCCGAACGTGGTGAATCATGATCCCGGTACTCGGGCTGGTCTGACACGAGCCAGGTCGTGTGACTGAACTTGCCTCGCTCTCCACGTTCTCGCTTGATTCGCAGATAGCCTGCTTGTTGCAGCTCCTGGAGCCCTGTTCGCGTCGCGTCTCGCCCCGACTTTTTCTGTTTGGACAGGTGCGACAGTCGAAGCCTGAAGTTGTCGGGCAGTGACAGCACGAACACCAGGATTCCCAGCGCTTTCCAGGACAGATTGGGGTCCCGGATAAGCTCATTGGGAAGCGTGGTGAAATTCGACCGGACTTTGCGACGAACAATGACGGTATCATCCACATCATTGCCCTCATGCCTCGTCGATGAGTTCGGCAACATCACTTGCACGGAAATATACGCGCCGGCCTACTTTGCGTTTGGCAGCGTTCCATTTCTGCGCAAACTCAGTTTGACTTCGCAACGCTATGCGGAGACCATCTGGACTACGCTTAAGTAACTCTGAAAGTTCTGTCAGTGACAGCAGCGGCCCATAACGGTCAAGCAGTTGTTCTTCGGTGGTCATCGGTTGGCTCCTTGTGAATACGCCCAGTAAGTTCAATGTTCTCTGGGCTTCGGTAACCACCATTAAAAGGAACGCATGGTCATGAATACAGGCGCGGAAATGCCGAATATCACGCAAAAGAAAGAGAAGTCGAGTCATGGCCGTGGTCGTCCGCCTCGGCACGAAAGTGAGCGGCTAAGAACCATCGCGTGGTACCATTTTTTGGCTGATGACATGTCTCCAGCCGACATGTGCGATTGGCCAGCTTTGAGGCAGGTTGACCAAGCGACGATATATAGATATCGCCGTGGCGATATTTCACCTAGAAGCGATATTTTGAATGCAGAAGATGAATTATTTCGGGCCGCTCTGAACGTTTATGAGATTGGCCCTATGCAAGTTCCATTATGGGACGCCATGTGGGGAAGCATTACGCCTGCTGACTTTCGTCTCGCTGATCTGTTGATGCCCGGAGGGAGCTGGCCTCAGGGTTGGCTGAGTCAATACTTCTTTGATGACGCCGTCCTTTCTCGCATTATCGACTTTCAAAATGAATGCCTCCCTCGGGGAGAGCTCGAATTTACTTCGCAGCTTGAGGTTTTCTGTACTGCGCTGCGAATCTTCCGTGCCTGGAGATTGCTCGGACAGGGCAATGCTTCCGCGTTTCAGGTTCTTCTCGAAGGAACTATGGCTTTGCCGGGAGCACGAATGCTGCTGGAGCGCCATGGCTTGATTAAGCCTCTTCGGAGCTGGATAACCTCACAATTTCAATCTGACTCTTCGCCAGACAGAAGCACTGCCTATTGGGCGCCCTGGATGGACGATGACGAAGAATTTGCGAGAAAGTGTATTGAAGCTGAAGAGCTCAGGTTGAAAATGCGCGGCGCCCTGTTAACTGAATTGTTTCGCAAGGTTGAAACGGGCTTTGCCGACGATCTAATGACAGATGAGGCAGAACGCGATACTTGGCACTGACGCTTATTTTGCCGCCGGAAAGAAACGCTAAATTTTTAGCGGCTAAAATGCAGTCGCCGTCCAGCTTGGTTGTGCCAATTTCGCCAGTTTTTGTATGTAGTAGGTTGTACGCTACTACAACATACTACATACATAGCGCAGTGCTCTGCGCTTAGCTGGCTGTAATGACGATCCGTCAGCTCGGTTCCTTCTCGTTCTGTTGCTTACCTGCTCTGCGCCTCGATATAGCATCCAGCTCATCTACCAGGTCCTCCGCTCGCAGGTGGGTATAGCGCCGCAGCATCTGCATGGACTTGTGGCCGCTGATTGCCGCTACCTGTTGGTCGCTCAGGCCGCCTTCGACAAAACGGCTGACCGCTTCATGGCGAAGGTCGTGGAAGCGTAGGTCTTTTAGCCCGACACTTTCCTTGGTGTTCAACCAGACCTTGTTGAAATTGTAGGGTCGACGCTGACCATCTTTTCCAGGCTCCCCGAAGAAGATCAGATCGGTATCAATGGGGCGAACAGGGTTGGCCAGCGCCTGACGGAATATGTCTACGGCGGCACTGGTGAGGGGAACGGTGCGGGGCAGGGTGTTCTTCGTCTCCAGAAGTCGCACGATGCGCCGTTTCAGGTCGACCTGGCTCCGACGAAGGGTGGTGATCTCCGACGAGCGCATGCCTGTTTCCAGGGCGATACGCACTATCCAGCCGAGCATTGGGTTGCTGTGCGCATCGACTGCCTGCATCAGCCGTGTTTCCTCGTCCAGGCTGAGGCGCCGTTCGCGACCGGGTGGCGGTGCGGGGCGGCGAATGTTCTGTACCGGATTGCTTGGCAAGCCAATGCCCCATTCCTTGATCGCGGTACTGAACATGTGGCCCAGCAGTGCCAGATCAAGGCGGACAGTGTTAGGGGAGCGGGGTTTGGGGGCGGGTCTTCCCTTGGCGTCCTTTCTGTCCACTCCTGCCAGGCGGTCATCACGATACTTGGCGATGATTTCCGGGGTGAGGGCGGCCAAGGAGTACTTGCCAAGGTGCTGGATCAACGGCTTGGAATGACGGTTGTCGCATGCCGCTGAAGACGGCCTTTTGGTGGGCGAGACTTCTGCCAGGTAGCGCTTGAGGGCATCGGCGACGGTCATCCGTTCAGCCGGAGCGCGCTGGATGTAAACGCCGCGCACCATTTCATCTTCCGTGCGACGCGCCCAATCTTCGGCATCTCGTTTGGTGCGAAAGGTCTTAGTCGCTGTCGGAAAGCCGACCTTGCGGATGACGGCTTTCCAGGTGCCAGAGGGGGTCTTTACTAAGGTGGCCATGGTCAGTTCCTTTGTATCCACGTGTTGGCAGTGTACCGAAAATGTACCTTTCGGTGGTGCTAACAGATAGTGGTGGAATATGACTTGCGGGAGCTTGATTGCATTGCCATTTTAACTTTCTGATTTAAAAGGCTTTTTAATTGCAATCCCTGAGTTTTGAATGGTGGGCCCAGTAGGACTTGAACCTACGACCAAGCGATTATGAGTTGTCAGATCGCGAAGGCAACTGAGCAGGTAATTGCCTGAGATAGATCAGCGTTCAGGCTGACTCGGGCGATTACACTGCGCAATCGGTCTGTTTGGAGTCCCTCAGTGGAAGCTCGCCCTGAAAATAAGTGGGATGTAGTCATCATCGGCGGCGGCCAAGCCGCGTTGACCACCGCGTACTTTCTGCGGCGTACGGGGTTGTCGTTTGTGATGCTCGATGCCGAGGATGGCCCTGGCGGGGCTTGGCGTCATGGCTGGGACTCCTTGCGACTGTTCTCGCCGGCGACTTGGAGTTCGATTGCCGGCTGGATGATGCCGCCAGTTCAAGAGGGTTACCCGACGCGTGATCACGTCATCGACTACCTGACACGCTATGAGGCGCGTTACCAGTTCCCGGTCGAGCGACCAGTGCGAGTCACCTCGGTCGAACGCATCAATGGCGCGCTGCGCGTCCATGCCGAGCAAGGGCATTGGGATGCCAAGGCAGTGGTCAGTGCTACTGGTACCTGGAGCAATCCCCATATCCCCAACTATACGGGTACCGAGTTGTTCCGCGGCCAGCAGTTGCATTCGGCCCACTATGTCGAGGCCCAGCCGTTCGCAGGCAAACGGGTGCTGGTGGTAGGCGGTGGAAACTCCGGGGCACAGATCCTGGCAGAGGTCTCCAAAGTGGCCGAAGCCACCTGGGTGACGCCCACCAAGCCGCTGTTTCAGCCCGATGATGTCGATGGTCGTGTGTTGTTCGAGCGAGCGACCGACCGCTGGAAAGCCCAGCAGGAAGGTCGCGTCATCGAACAACCAGTGGGCGGGCTGGGCGATGTGGTGATGGTACCGCCCGTGGTCGAAGCGCGTGAACGTGGCGTCTTGCACGCAGTTCGCCCCTTCACACGCTTCACCCGTAATGGTGTGGTTTGGCCCGATGGCACGGAGACCATGGTCGATGCAGTGATCTGGTGCACCGGCTTCAAACCCGCGTTGGGTCACCTGACCAACCTGGGGCTGATCAACGATGAGGGGCGAGTCGAGGTTGAGGGGACTCGCGCCGTCCACGAACCCAGGCTCTGGCTGGTGGGCTATGGCGAATGGACGGGATCGGCTTCAGCAACCCTGATCGGGGTGACCCGTACGGCACGTAGCACCGCAACCGAGATCGAACAGTTTTTGGCAACGGCGGAGGCCTGAGGGCCTCCGCTCTGAGCCGCTTGATCAGGCCTGCGGAGCCGCATCGAGGTGCCTGGGCAAGGCGATGGAAATCAGCGCAGCGGCCAGCACAAACGCACTGGAAACCCACAGGCAGGCCTCCAGACCATAAGCCTGGAATACCCAGCCCGAGAGTAACGTACCGATCAGTCGCCCCAGCGCGTTGGACATGTAGTAGAAGCCCACATCCAGCGACACGCCATCCTCCTTGGCGTAGCTGACGATCAAGTAGCTGTGCAGCGACGAGTTCACAGCGAACAGAACGCCGAACAGCATCAGCCCACCCAGCAGCACAACCTGAGGCGACAACCCCGCCGAAAGACCAAGGGCAATAGCCGCAGGTAAGCCAGCCAGCAGTGACGCCCAAACAAAAGCAGCTCGCCCATCGGGGACATGACCACGTTTTTTCCCGGTGATGTTCGGGGCGAACGACTGCACGATGCCGTAGCCGATGACCCAAGCCGCCAGGAAGCCGCCCACCAGCCAGAAGTCCCATCCAAACACGGTGCTCAGGTAGACCGGCAAGGCCACCACGAACCACACATCACGGGCACCGAAGAGGAACAGCCGGGCCGCAGAGAGAATGTTGATCGCCCGGCTCTTGGAGAGGATGTCGCGGAACTTGGGCTTGGCTTTGGCCTTGCCCAGGTCTTTCTTCAGCAGGAACAGGCTAGCTATCCAGATCAGGGCCAGTACGGCGGCCATCGCCAGCACTGCGCCCGTGAACCCCATCAATGCCAGCAACGCACCGCCGAGGAAAAAGCCAACTCCTTTCAGCGCATTCTTCGAGCCAGTGAGGATCGCCACCCACTTGTAGAGCGTGCCTTGCTGGTTGTCAGGCACCAACAGCTTGATCGAACTCTTGGCGCTCATCTTGTTGAGGTCTTTGGCGATACCCGACATGGCCTGCGCGCCCATCACCCAAGGGATGGTTAGCCAGGCGACGGGCACAGTGAGCATCAACAACGCCACAACCTGTAGGCCCAAGCCAATGTTCATGGTGCGATTCAAGCCCAGCCGAGCCCCGAGATAGCCGCCCACCAGGTTGGTGATAACGCCGAAGATCTCGTAGAACAGAAACAGCGCCGCGATCTGCAGCGGCGTGTAGCCCAAGGTGTGGAAGTGGAGCACCACCAACATGCGCAAGGCACCGTCGGTGAGGGTAAAGGCCCAGTAGTTGCCGGTGACCAGCAGATACTGGCGCACTTCCGGGGAAAGGGCTGACAACGCCTTCATGATCGCTCCCTGTTAATTGGCCAAACCGACCAGTTTGGCCAGCTCTACAGCGCGGTTGGCGTATCCCCACTCGTTGTCATACCAGGCGTAGATCTTCACTTGGGTGTCATTGACCACCATGGTCGACAGTGCATCAATGATCGAAGAACGTGGATCGGTGCGGTAGTCAATTGAGACCAGGGGACGCTCCTCGTAGCCGAGGATATTCTTTAGCGGGCCATCGGCGGCGGCTTTGAGCAGCGCATTGACCTCATCTGCAGAAGTGGCGCGCTCGACTTCGAACACACAGTCGGTGAGAGAAGCGTTTGCCAGCGGTACGCGCACGGCATGGCCATTCAGCTTGCCGCGCAGCTCGGGGAAGATCTCTGCGATGGCCGTGGCCGAACCCGTGGTAGTCGGGATCAGACTCATGCCCGAGGCACGAGCACGACGCAGATCCTTATGCGGCTGGTCGAGGATGCTCTGGGTATTGGTCAGGTCGTGAATAGTAGTGATCGAGCCGTGGCGAATACCCAGGTTCTCGTGAATGACCTTGACCACAGGAGCTAGGCAGTTGGTGGTGCAGGACGCAGCGGTAACGATGCGATGCTGAGTGGGATCGAACAGGTGTTGATTGACCCCCATAACCACGTTCAGTGCACCTTTCTCCTTGACCGGCGCGCACACCACCACACGCTTCACCCCCTGATCCAAGTAGGCCTGCAGCACTGCAACGGTTTTCATCTTGCCGCTGGCTTCGATGACCAGATCGCAGCCCGACCAATCGGTGTCAGCAATCGCCTTATTGGCGGTGACCTTGATGCGGCTGCCACCGATCACGACATGATCACCCTCGGCGCTGGCTTCGTTGTTCCAGCGGCCATGCACCGAATCGAAGTTGATCAGGTGGGCGTGAGTCGCTGCGTCACCTGCCGGGTCGTTGATCTGTACGAACTCGAACTCTGGCCAGCTCCAGGCTGCACGCAAGGCGAGACGTCCAATACGACCAAAACCGTTGATACCTACTTTGATGCTCATGTTTGTATTCTCTCGGGGCGGCTAGCTGCGGGGAATTACGACTGGGCTGTGTCGAACTGGCTGATGTAGTGGGTATGTGCTGGGTGCTGAATCGCACGGGGGCGTAGCGCCTGCACATCACTGATCGCCTCGCGCAGTGGTACGCCGCACTCGATCAGCAGCTGTGCGGCAATCAGGCCGGTACGACCCGACCCGCCTTTGCAGTGAATGGCAATGTTCTTACCTTCCGTGAGCAACTGCTTGATCCGCTCGCGATTAACGTCCCACGCCACCTGGAATCGCTCACCGGGCGCCTGATCGTCCTCCACCGGCAGGTGGAACCACTCGATGTCGCGCTGCTGACACTGCCCAGGCAGATTTTCGACTTCGTTCTGGGTCAGTTCTTCGGTGGGCATCAGGGTCAGCAAGGCTGAAGCACCGGCCCCTTTGAGAGTGTCCAGCGCCTCAGCGACCGATGTGTCTTTGGTACCAGGGCACGGCGTGAAGATCAGTTGGCCTTTGACCTGCTCGGAGGTCAGCACGGAGTACGGATGCTGTTGCACGATCAAAAAATCCTTCAGATGGAACGTTGATTAACGCGTTTCGAGAGTTCTTCTGCCGATTCCTTTCGCTCGGAATAGCGGTCAACCAGGTAGTCGGAACGCTCACGCAGCAGCAGGGTGAACTTCACCAGCTCCTCCATCACGTCCACTACGCGGTCATAGAAAGCCGAGGGTTTCATCCGGCCAGCCTCATCGAACTCCAGGAAAGCCTTCGGGACAGACGATTGGTTCGGGATGGTGAACATGCGCATCCAGCGGCCAAGTACACGCAGCTGGTTGACCACGTTGAAGGATTGCGAGCCTCCACAGACTTGCATCACCGCTAGGGTTTTACCTTGAGTTGGGCGGACTGCACCCATGGCCAACGGAACCCAGTCGATCTGCGCCTTGAATACGGCAGTCATCGAGCCGTGACGCTCCGGCGAGCACCAGACTTGTCCTTCCGACCACTGCATCAACTCGCGCAGCTCCTGCACCTTGGTATGGCTATCTGGAGCATCGTCCGGCAGCGGCAGGCCAGATGGATTGAATATCCGAGTTTCGGCACCGAAGTGCTCCAGCAGGCGAGCGGCTTCCTCAGTCAGCAAGCGACTGAACGAACGTTCGCGGGTCGATCCGTAGAGCAGCAAGATGCGCGGCTTGTGCTTGACGGTAAGAGGGCCGCCGAGTTTGTCGAGGGTGGGCAGATCGACTAGTTGAGCATCGAGATTGGGGATGTGTTCTTCAGACATACGTCTACTCCTGAGCGAGTGCTGCGCGAGGCTGGTCGAACCAGCGGCGCTTGAGCCACAGCGCCACCCCGACAAGGGCGATCAGCACCGGCACTTCCACCAGAGGGCCGATCACCGTGGCAAAGGCCACCGGCGAAGCCAGACCGAACGTGGCAATAGCCACAGCAATAGCCAGTTCGAAGTTGTTGCTGGCAGCGGTAAAGGCCAGCGCGGTAGTACGTGGGTAGTCAGCCTCCAACAGCTTGCCCATCCAGAAACTGATGAAGAACATCACCACGAAGTAAATGGTCAGCGGGATGGCGATGCGCAGCACATCCAGCGGCAGTTGCAGCACCATGTCGCCCTTGAGGCTGAACATCGCCACGATAGTCAGCAGCAAAGCGACCAGCGTCAGCGGGCTGATGCGGGGGATGAAACGCTGGTTGAACCACTCTTCGCCTTTGCGGCTGATCAGGAGCTTGCGCGTCATGAAACCAGCCAGAAACGGAATGCCGAGATAGATCAGTACGGACTCGGCGATGCTGACAAAGCTCACGTCGATCACGCTGCCCTGTAGTCCGAACAAAGGTGGCAGCAGGCCGAGGAAGATCCAGGCATACAGGCTGAAAAACACGATTTGGAAGATGCTATTGAACGCGACCAGGCCAGCAACGTACTGGTTATTACCCCCTGCGATCTGGTTCCACACCAGTACCATGGCAATGCAGCGCGCCAGGCCGATAAGGATCAGGCCTGTCATGTAATCGGGGTAATCGCGCAGGAAGATCACCGCCAGGGCGAACATCAGTACCGGGCCAATCACCCAGTTCTGGATCAGCGACAGCGCGAGAATGCGCTTGTCCTTGAACACCTCGGGTAGCTCTTCATACCTGACCTTGGCCAACGGCGGGTACATCATCACGATCAGGCCAATGGCGATCGGGATATTGGTCGAGCCTACCGACAAGCTGTTGAGCCTGGCCGGTAGGCCCTCGAACAGGCTGCCCAGGCTGACCCCAATGGCCATGGCGAGAAAGATCCAGATCGTCAGGTAGCGATCAAGAAATGAAAGGCGGCTTTTGCTCATCCTCATGCCTCCAGAGTTAGAGCGTACCGATCAAGGCCAGCTCAGCCTTGAGTTGCTCGGTATCCATCTGCAGCGGTAAAGCCAGGAAGGCTTCAACGCGGGTTTTAATCTGCTCCAGGGTGGCGGCAAAAGCGGCTTCGATCTCGTCCTCACTGCCCTGGTATTCCGATGGATCAGCCAGCCCCCAGTGAGCCTTGGTCGCCGGCCCAAAAAATACCGGGCAGGCTTCGCCGGCAGCCTTGTCGCAGACCGTGATCACGAAGTCAGGGGCTAGACTCTCGTGAATATCGCTGGATTTGCTGAAGAGCCCTGTAGTCGAGATACCTGCGCTCTCCAGCGTTTTCAGGCTTAGCGGATGCACTACACCTTTCGGCTGACTGCCGGCGCTGTAGGCTTTCATGCCAGCCGGTGCCAAGTGGTTGAACACAGCCTCGCAAAGAATGCTGCGGCAGCTGTTGGCGGTGCAGAGAAACAAAATCTTCATCGAGCTATCTCGTAAAAGTAGAGTGCGGCTCAGCAGCAGGCAGCGAGCCGCTGCGGGCGGTCGCCCATCACATCGAGGCGTTTGGCATCCAGGCTGAGCCAATGCTGATTGGCATCCAGAGTGGTTTTCAGAACAGCGATCACCCAGTCCGGTAGGCTGGGGTGCAGGCGGTAATAGACCCACTGGCCTTGTCGGCGATCTTCCAGCAGACCGCAGTTGCGCAGTTGTGCTAGGTGGCGGGAAACCTTCGGCTGGCTTTCATCCAGCGCGCAGGTCAGCTCACAAACGCACAACTCATCCTCGCGGGTGATGAGCAGCATCAGGCGAACGCGGGTCTCGTCAGCCAGGCATTTGAATACGGTGGTCGGTGTCAGGTGGTCAGCCATAGAGGTCTCAACGTTTAGTTTTCACCAGCACGAACATCTTGATGCGCTCGTGTATCTCGTGAAGGGTGTGGCGGAATGCGTCGGGCTGGGTGCTGGTCACCGGGTCTTCAAAGTTCCACGCCAGTACCTCACCAGCACCTGGAAGGGCCTGGCACTCCAAAGACGACTTATCGCACAGTGTGATGACGTATTCGAAACGCTCGCCGGCAAACTCATCAATGGACTTGCTGCGCAGCCCCTCGGTGCTTACGCCAAGGTGCTCAAGCGCATCCAGGGTGCGCGGATCAACCTCACCAGGCTCAGTGCCGGCGCTGAATGCCTCGAAACGTTCGGAATCAGTGTGTCGCAGTAGCGCTTCAGCCAGCTGCGAGCGAGCAGTGTTAGCCACACAAACGAACAGCACGCGGGTCTTGTTAGACATTGCCAAATCTCGAATCGAATATGGTTTAGCAAATATATGTTTTATCGAATATACAGTAAAGCGAAAATCATCATCCGGTGCACGAGCTCCCCGGAAAGTGATGTCAATAGCTTGGTTTTGCTGGCTTCCTGCTGCCGTCAGACCGATATCGTGAGCTAGAAATACTCAGTAACATCTGCCTGATCGCATATATGAATGTTGTAATCTTTTCGTCATCAGAAGAGCCTTAGGCTTCATCGCATCTCTAACCCAAGCAGGAACCTTGCGATGAAAAAAATGACTTTGACTGCAATGCTGTTGACCAGCCTGTTCGCCACCGCCGCCTTCGCTAGTCAGTACGACAAGCCTGGCTTTGTCACCGAAGTCGAAGATGGCCGCCTGTGGGTGTTCCGCGAAGGCTCTAAGGAACTGGAAGAATTCAAGAAAACCGGCGAGCCGGCCAAGCAGTTCACCGACATCGGTAGCGGCCCGAATGGCATGACGGTTAAATCTGCGGACGATCAGACCCTGAAGGACTACCTGCAATCGCTGAAGAAGTAAGCGGAACCAAGAGTCCGAGCGCCTGTCGCTCAGCGCCGCCTTCGGGCGGCTTTCTTTTATGCGTCCGGTTCGTGTTGTTCGCAGCTATGCCCCCTCAGGCCAGCAACTGGTTATTTGAAGCAACCGGTCTCGATGCCTCGTAGGTCTTTTCAGTCGCTTGGGTAATCTGCTCAAGCACGGGATCGCTTATGGTAGTCAACTAGCCCCGAAGCCAAGACCATAAGTGCCTATGATGCGTACTGTTGGGCCCATTAAACCTACAACCCCACCATGGCGGGATCGCCATCTGCGATCACTCCCGCCAGCGCTCACGCAAGAGGATTCGCAGACTGATAGTGCTGGTCACAGAGTCACGCCCTCGATAATGGGTTCATCGTAGACATAGCAGACGCGCTGCCCGAGCCAGTCCTGAGGAAATGGCTGCTCCTGCCTAATCGTATCCTCGATGATGGTAACCATGACTTGCCGTGCGAGAGCCCGAAGATCTTGGCATCCAACAGCCTGCATAACCGACGCGGGCCCTGATAGGCCTCATTGAGGCTGGAGCGCAATACACCAAAACCCCTGAGAAAACAGGCCAGACCGCTTACCTGCTCGAAGCGGATCGGAGTCTCAGTGGCCAGGAATGACGGCCAGGGCATCAAGCACATCCCTGCGCAGAAAGCGCTGGAAGCCGACTTATCTGGACTAATAGCCTTCAAATTGGGCCAAAAAATCAGATTCTATAATCGCTCTATAATCACTTTATAATCGCCTATAAAGCTCATTCCAGAGTGCTCCGGCAGCCTGCAGATAGCGGCAGCCACACTGCGCTACTAAAGGTTGACCCGCCGCGCGCCACGAATGCTTGTGTTCGGGCCGAGGTTCAAGCTCCGTTGGTTAATCTTGAAGCAAACCATGAGCCGTGATCCGCCTTCGCGCGTGCGCACGTCGATTGCAATCAGCTTTCGGGCTTGGTCTTCTTCACCGGCGGCAGAAAAAACATTGGCCTCTGTGGAGGGGCAATCAGCGTGTCAGTGGATTTGATGCTTGTGCCTTTGCGGCGTTTCGTTTTTCCGTCCTTTCCGACCGCAAGCACATCGCCTGTAGCGATCGCCATATCCAGAGCCTGCTTTACACGTAGCTCGTCGGCCATGGTGTAATTCGTCAGTCCGGTCATTAGTCCGCTGAACGGCTGCCGCTCACGATCATAAACCTGCCTGGGGAGGAGTTCTGAGAGCTCATCACGGATGCGATCGGCCGTTGCGTCATCAAAATGGTGTTCATCCAAAAGAAGATCAGGCTGCCCAGTTACGGCGATATCGCGATTGGCGTCATATCCGAAAAAACTGGACGGTGACAGCATATGGGAAAAATTATTGCCGTACTTCCAGTGAATTTTCTTCATTACATCGTTGGCACGGTAGTTGTTCGCCAGGTGGATAAACCAATAGGCCATCGGGTTGTTGCCAGCTGGACGGATGAAAAATACGGTCATGTACTCCGCGCCGCTTTCTTGTTTGATTCCCTCCGAAAGGAAGCGCTGAATGATGTATTGCCAATTTCGAGGCTGATGTGCCTTCAACTCCTTCAGCGTGCTCCATGGCACATGGTGATCTAAGCCGATATTGGAAATAGCTTTGCGGTTTGCCTGTCGGTCAGCAAGGTACGTAACCAGGAAGTCGACATTGAATGTAAGCAGAACCTCTGCACTGCTCAGATTCTGGAAAATCCATTTGATCTTGGGAAATGGTACGTCGCCGTATCCATACTGATCCAAGAGAAAAAGCACGCGTTCGCCTTTCCCGAAGAACTTGAGCTTTTGCGCAATGATTGGCAGGGCCTGGGTAAATTCGGCACTATGCAGGTGGACATCGCTACCCACTCGAGAGGCATGGCCGCGAGCGGCCAGTACAGCGTGCAGGCAAGCAATGTTTTCAGGTTTCACATCTACGAAATAATGCTGCGAGCGAATGGTGCGCGGCTTGATGCGACCCTGGTTGTTACGCACCTCTGATTCTTGAATGGCCTCCAGTGCAATTACTGGAGAGCCGAAGTGGGTGCCGCCAGCGCCGTCATGGTAGATGCCGCCGCCGCTGAAACCATCAACTATGGATAGCCCCAGCTCCGGCATCTGCTGATTCCGCATCAGAACATCAATGTAGGCCTGTATGTAATCATCAATAATCTGATGTTTGATCCTGCTGTGCGGATCAATGGTCGGGAAGGTCTGCGTTCCCCAATCCCAACGATACTTCTCTTCATCCTTGGCCATCTGCATTCCTTATTTTGGTATCAGGCGAGATTGAGTAGCGGAATTTCATCCCAGGTCTGGCCGTTCAGCAGCCGCCCGTTGGCCTTTTTCGAGCGTTTCACTCCATCAGAGCCCCAGCCGCCCCATTGCTTGAAGAAGAAGGCTGAGCCGAATGAATCGCATTGCTGGTGTATGTTATCCACCCATTCTTGTTTCATCGGCCGGGCTTTCGGCCCTGACTCACCACCAACGATCACCCAGTGAATCTCAGTCAGATCCAGCTCTCCCAAATCCTCCAACAGTGGCTCAACAGAGAGAAAGCGAATAGTGGCGTTTACACGGCGTAAACAGTCGATCCTTGGCACTCCATACTCGCGATCCTCAACAGACACCCCCAGCCAGGCATTGGCAGGCGGTGTCCGGCTGCCGAAGTATGTAGCTAGGCGCTCGGCACGCTTAGTGAGTATTTGGAATGTGTGCTGAGAGGCCTTCTGAATCACCTCGAAGACTTGATCGATGTAATCGTCTGGCACATGTTCATGGAACAGATCAGACATTGAGTTCACGAAGTAAATCGTCGGTTTCTTGCGCTGCAACGGCTCCTGAAGCTTCTCCGGTCGCAGACTCAAGCGAAAACCGTTTTCATATCCTGGCGTCCCCATCGCCTGCAGCCGGTGCGCCATGTTTTCGGCGTAGCAATGCTTGCAGCCTGGCGAAACTTTGGTACATCCCACCACGGGGTTCCAAGTCATTTCCGTCCATTCGATGCTTGTCTGTGTACTCATTGCACAGTCACTCCTGTCCTGCGTCGATATTAGTGAGAAGCTGGCGAGTGAGTCAAAGTGCCAGCATTAAGTTCAAGGGCGGGTCGAGCTGCTAGGCCACCAAAAGAAATAGCGGGGTCGATATAGCGCATGGCTGACTTCATGTCCTTCCAGCCCACGTAGGTCATCAGTGCCTTGAGATCCCAGCCATTGGCCGTGGCCCAGGTGGCGAAGCCGCGGCGCAGCGAATGACTGGTATACAGCTCAGCCGGGATACCCGCACGCTGCAATATCTGGCGTAGCAGGCTGATCAGGCTGCCGGGATGCAGCGCTCTGTCATTCAGGTGCCCCCAGCGATCCAGGCGGCGGAACACGGCCCCTCGTACTATGCCGGCGACACTGATCCAGTCGAGATAAGCCTGTACCGGACAGAGGCGTTTCAGGGCTGGAGCGTAATGGGTCGTGCCAAGGTTCTCCCGATCCCCCTTGCTCTGCGGCAAGAACAAGGTCATGCCGGCGCCGGCCTCAACCTGGACATGCTCAACCTGCAAGCGGCAGAGCTCGTCGCTGCGGAACCCCCGCCAGAAGCCGACCAGCAATAACGCCATGTCGCGTCGGCTTCGTAGCAGACTTGCCAAGTCGCCCGACTGCTGAGCGCGTTCGACCTCCTGATTCAGCCACTGAACTGCCTGTTCTAGATGCTGCACCTGCAGTGGGGCTGCTTGCTTAGCCTGCGCCGGATGCAGGGTGCGGATGCCCTTGAGTACCTGGCGCACTGTGGGTGTTTTGGTTGGATCGGGGAAGCCTTGGTTGATGTGCCACTGGGCGAGGGCTGCCAGCCGCTGCTTCATCGTACTGAGGCTCAGAGTGTCGGCGTAGTCCACCAGGTAGCGCACGATGCTGTCACCGGTCGCCGGTAGGAAGCCGCCCCAAGTCACCTCGAAGTGTTCGACGGCCGACTGGTAGCTGCGGCGGGTGTTTTCCCGCGTGCCGGCATGCAGATAGCGCTCGACGTCCTTCATCGCCTGGGGTTTGCCCTATGTGTACTGGAAAACGACTGAAAAATAGCCATTTTCGCCCATCCCATTAAATAAGTCTCGGTTATTTTATCTTATTTCATCCTTCAAATCCTGCTTTACTTCAGAACAAATTAGTATGTAAATACGTGGTATGTAATCCAATACGAAATCGTAGGAGCAGACCATGGCCCGCGGCGGCATCAATAAGGCGCTGGTTCAGAAGGCCCGCCAGGCCATCCTGGCGCGAGGAGAGAACCCCAGCATCGATGCGATACGGGTCGAACTGGGAAACACTGGT
>CETX01099447.1_pt1 | contig 16278 bp, 12 predicted proteins | sample 356501 | NCBI WGS metagenome assembly CETX01 (sample SAMEA2623390, study PRJEB7988) | marine metagenome | biome: marine biome (ENVO:00000447); feature: mesopelagic zone (ENVO:00000213); material: "saline water (ENVO:00002010), including plankton (ENVO:xxxxxxxx)" | depth 450 m | reverse complement strand
GGGGTCGACGACGACGTCGATCTCATCGAGTACCTGCAGGCTATTTTGCGCTACAAATACCGCATTGTGCTCTCGGCCGTGGCGATTGCCGGTGTGGTGTTCGGGCTGTCTCTGCTGGTCGACAACCAGTACATGTCCACTGCGGTGGTGGCAGTCAATATTAAAGAAAAGGCGGGCGGCGTATCGCCCAAGGAGTACCGGGCCAGCGACGCGTTGGGGCTGCTGGAACACGATTTCATTATTGAAGGTGTGCACTCCAACGAACTGGACCGGCTGTTAGCCCGGATGCGCTCGATGAAGTTCAGCCAGCAGTTTATCGAACAAAACAAGCTGTTACCCTATATCTTTCATAACCACTGGGATCCACAGCAAGAAGCATGGAAGGAAGGTTTTAAGCCCGATTTACGGGAAGCGGGACTAACCTTTATGACCCGTTTGCGAGGCGTTGAACTGGACGAGGCCAGCGGATTACTCAGGATCAATTTTACCACCCGCGACCCGCAATTCTCAGCCGCCCTGGCAAATGCTTTCGTTAGTCAGTTTAACCAGTTTATCCGCGACGCCGAGGCCCGTGAGCTGGAAGCCCGCCGCGATTATCTGACCAAACGACTTAAAGAAGTGGACAACATTGAACTACATAAGTCCATTTACCGGTTGATGGAAACCCAACTGGCAGCCGAATCTTTATTGTACGCGCGTTCAGAGTATCCTCTTGAGCTCATTCAACCAGCGTTCCCGGCCCTTTATAAAACCTATCCGCTACGCAAAAAATGGGCAGTGATGGCCATGCTCGCCACCATCATGCTGGGGATTATGTTCGCCATCGGCATGGTGTTACTGAGTAAAATTAAACAAGCTATTGCTGCCTACCAAACAAAACAGCTCACCGAGCTGCAAGCCAGCTCCTCTGTCGCCACGGCTAACAAACCGGCCATCACAGATAAAGCGCCCGTCGACGACCACTACAACGGCGACGACTGGATAGATGACGATTAATTCGCTCGTCAGCCGGTTTATCTGGCACTGTGTTTGCTCTGTTAAGCGTAAGACTAAACAGGGCTAACCGATTAATGCTGAAACCAGGCATTAATTTGCAATATGCAAAGGCCCATTTAATGAGTGTTGAATTATGCAAATGCTACCCATGCTGAAAGTGCTGTTTACCCGCGCCGTTGGCCTTGGCTTACAACTGCTGCTAACACTGGTAATGGGGCGCTACCTTGGAGCGGCCGGAGTAGGACAATTTACCCTGTACATCACCTGGATGGTCACCCTGGGCTGCGTGGGCGATATGGGCCTGCCGACAGTGGCCCTGCGAAATGTCTCGGTCAGCGAAGAACGCAGGCAGTATAAGCAAATATTTGCCTACATCACCCAGGCACTCGCCAGACTGCTTCTTTTCGGCACTCTGGCGGCTGTAGTATTAATTACGGCTGCCGACTACTTTGCCCATTTCGCCACCTCCGATGCTACGCTGCTGTCGCTCTTTCAAATGGCGGTTGGCGCAGCGGTTGTCTTCATTTTAATGCGGGTGCTGTCTGAAACCTTGAAGGGCCTGGGCTACATCAACCTCGCATTTACCATCGACACCTCACTGCTGCCGCTGCTGCTATTGCTGGTAATGGGCGTAAGCTGGCTGCTTGAGTCGCCGCTTTCGGTGTTTCAACTGATCGCGTCACACATCACCTTTACGGTACTGATAGTACTGCTGCTGGCCACCGTGTTTTTTGTCATTCTGCGCCGGGCGCTGGCAGCTTCACCCCCAACGTTGCCATCCAACGCATCGCCTCATCCGCCAGAGAGCTTGTTTTCCCGACGCCTGGTACCAGTTTGGATTGGCGGTTGTTTGGGTATGTTAAGCCTGAACCTGCCAGTGTTGTTTTTACCGCTGTATGCTAACGCCGAGGAAATCGGCATTTTTGGTGTCAGTTACCGTCTGATGCTTGCCGGCACATCGGTACTTACTACGCTCGCGTCCTATTACGGCCCGGTATTTGCCAGAGCTTATGCCAATCAGGACAGAGCCCGGTTGAAACAAAGTCTGAAGCATTCACAAAAAGTCTCGTTGCTGGTTTACCTGCCGTTTTTCCTGCTTTTTACGTTGTTCTCTGAGCCGTTGCTGGCGTTATTTGGCGATGAATTTACCGCCGGCGCCTCGTTGTTAACCATTATGGTGTTTGGCCAACTGGTCAATACGTCCACCGGACTGGTAGGCATCTTGCTCAATATGATTCATCGTGAGAAAGAAGAATTTATTATTCAGCTCAGTAACCTGGTGATCACCGTGGTGCTGATTAATGTACTCGGCCCCCTGTACGGCGTGGCGGGTATTGCCGCGGCCTGTGCAGTCAGCATTGGTCTGAAAAACGTGATGTCGTATGTTGCAGCCCAGCATTATCTGAGCCTGTCTGACTCCCCCTTACCTGTGAAGGAAGCTAACCATGAAACCGCTTGATTTTTTGATTATCGGCGCGCAAAAATCCGGTACCACCTCGTTATTTAAGTACCTTAATCAGCACCCGGATATTGTTATGCCAGCGGATAAGGAAGCGCCTTATTTTACCAATGACGAGCTCTATAGCGCTGGCTGGCAGCATTACCTGGACAATTATTTTACCGGCTACGACCAAGAGCTGCTCTGGGGCACGGCCAGCCCCCAATACATGAGCGACCTGCGCGCCGCCCAACGCATAACCCGCGATCTGCCGGACACCCGGCTGGTTGCCATTTTACGCAACCCGATTGAGCGCGCTTATTCACACTATTTAATGCAAAAAAGGCGGGGGCTGGAAGAACGCTCCTTCGACTCAGCGCTCGACACGCTGTTGCTTCAGCAAAGCCTGAATCACGCCCGTACCCACCAGCCGGTGTTTAATGCCACCATGAACTATGAGGATGAATCCGGACATTACCTGGTACTTGGCGAGTATGGTCGAATCCTTGAAGCCTACCGCCATTACTTTGAGCGCGGGCAAATGCTGGTGATCTTTATGGATGAGCTCACTGCTCAGCCCCATCAAACCGTCGCCAGAGTGCTGGAGTTTATTGGCGCCAATAATGATAGCCTGCCAGATAACGTTGGTAAGGTTTATCACCAGGGTGGCAGTAAGCAGTTTATTCCTAACGCCTGGCGCAATGTGCTGAAAACTAACGCTGCTTTCCGGGCCTTTTGGGATCGCGTTCCCGAACGCACCAAAAGCAGTATCCGCTACTGGTACGATCAAAAAAATGTCCGTAAAGCCAGTGGTCAGGAAGCCCCCTCAGAAAACGCTAAGCAACGGCTGGCCGACTTCTATCGCAATGATATGGTTCAGCTGCAAAGCCTGACAAATCAGGCCGTGCCCTGGGGCGAATTTAGCGGCGAGTAATGCGGGGCCTGGGTCAATTGCCGCTGCATTTTATGCTGCCAGGATGACGTCAGGCCAATACTGAAGGCCGCGAGAGTTAGTCCGGGGATATACACCAGTGCCGGGTTGAGCAGAATATTAATAAATAAAGCAATAAACACCACGCAAATGGCCACCATCAGAGCATGGTTGTGTCCGTAAAGCCTGCGGTAGAGCCAGATGGTTCTAACCAGTCGCTGGATAATAAAAACACTAAAGAATATGTATAAACTGGCCCCAATCAGGCCGTATTTGAACGCGGTGCCAACAAGCCCCAAATCGGACGAGTAAAATTTGTACCAGAAGATATCCTGTTCGGTTTTGCTATAACCACTTTGCTGGCCAAAGCCCAGAAACGGATGTTTGGCGATAGAGTCCAGCGCAATAGAATAAGATTTCAACCGCACCCCATCCCCTTCAGACGAGGCGTTATCGAGCTTACCGGCCACGGTTGCCGTAACGGTAACCACCAGCATTATCATTACCGGGAGCGATAGAAAGAACATGCCGAGCCTTTGCTTTCGCAGAAAAAACAGGACATAGACCAACGCAGCCAGTACCAGCGATGCCGCCATGGAGCGGGCTTTTACCAAAAACCAGATGTAGCCCACCATTAGTACCACCAGTAGCCATACCAGGGTTTTTAACGCGCCCCGACGGGTGAATAACTTAATCAAGGCCAGCACCGATAAGGTAAATAACGCAATAGAAGAAGGTTTTAACCGATAGCCTCGCCAGGGGTCAAACGTCACCAACCCGGCAATTGTCGGGTCGGTTGAAAAATAGGCCGACACCAAATCCATGCGCACAAAGTGAAAGAGATAATTAAACGCCAGAAACACCAGCGCAAAGATAAAGATTCGTTCAATGATCAGTAAATCGTAGCCCATACGATAAAGAAAGTAGATCGCCGGTGCGAAGAAGATAATCAGAAATTCCCGGGAGGCCATAATACTGGGTAAAACCGGTACACTTGCATTTTGCGAAAACAGCCAGGCCGGCAGAAAAAAGGTGTAGGCAATAAACGCCAGCGTAGCAAAGAACCACCAGTTCCAGCGCAGATCACGGGCTCTTACTTGTAGCGCACTCAGCAAGGCGCTGTAAACAAACAGCCCCAGTGACAGCAATAGTCCCAACTCCTGAATGCGGTTGGCCAGAAAGTACCGGCCGCCCTGAAAGCCAGTGTAAAAAATAATAAAAAATGCCAGGCCAATCAGGGCGCTGATTTTGAGTTTCATCAGCTCAGGCTCATGGGTAATGCTGTTTACCCAGCATCACTTTGGTGAGCAGCAGTGCTTTTTTCAGATAGCCTTGCTTTAAACGATTAACGACCTGCAAAAACGTTGAAAAATACACGACAGGCAAGGCCCAGGGCATAAATTTTTTGGCCAGCAAAAACTTGTTTCGTGCCAGATAAAAATCCGATAGCAAAGACGACGGGCGATTCAATGATTTGGAGCCAATGCTGCTTCCTTCCTTGTGATACACCTTGGCATCAGGCGCATAAGTAAGCACATACTTCGACTTACTGCGCAGCACCCAGTCAATTTCTTCGTAATAGAGAAAGTATTTCTCCTCCATTAAACCAACGGTTTGCAGAAAATCCCGGGGAATAAGCCATGAACAGCCGGTGATGTAATCGAGACGCTGCTGGTAATGGCCATGATCAATACCCTCATCCTGCTTTAGGAAGCGACCCAGGGTTTGCGAAGCAATGCCTGTCCAGCGATTAAAACTGGCACCACCAAGGGCCTGAATAACCTCTGGATCATCGTAGAAGTGCACCCGGCTACCACAGGTATTCTTTACCCCACGGGCCGTCAGCGAAGCCGAGTGAGCAACCATGTTCGACAAAGTATCAGGTTCCACCAGCGTATCGTTGTTAAGCAGCCAGATATAATCACAGCCCTGTTGCAACGCAAAACGGATCCCGACATTATTGCCGCCAGCAAAGCCCAGATTGCCCTGGGTCTGAATAAGCACCAACCGGCTAGCATCGTTAGCATCTATCTGGCCTTGTTCAATTTCCTGTCGCGTGTAGCAACTGTGGGCAAGCGGTTTGGTTACGGCTGGCATCACCAGATGCAGTAGCGGATGATCGATTTCAGGAATCACCGGGTTTTGCCCACGGGCCCAGTCCTGAATATGCATTTCAGACTGATCTTCGGAGGCATTGTCACACACAATAACCTGAAAATTAGCGTAGTTAAGCCGGAATACTGACTCCAGGCATTCAGTAGTATCGCGCCAGCCATTCCAGTTTAGGATCACAATGGCGACTTTTGGTGTATCAGACTGTTTCATGTTCTCTCCCGACGCACAGGTTGATTTCACTGACCATGTCACCCAGAACCTTATTCCAGGTATAACGTTGGGCTATAAGGCTTCTGGAGCACTGTTCCAGGCGCTCCCAGACGGCTTGATCGCGTAACACTAAATCCATATATGCCACCATCTTGAGCGCACAGTCGGTGACCGCGAGGTGTTCAAGGTTGGTGTAGTCGATGCCTTCAGCGCCTACCGGCGTAGTGACCACCGGCAGGCCACGACTCATGGCGTTAAGCACTTTCACTTTAATCCCGGAACCAAAGCGCAGTGGCGAAACAAACACCCTGGCCCGTTGAAAGTAATCCTCCAGATCATCAACAAAACCGGTCAGTTCTACGCCATCCAGATTGGCTACCAGCGTCACCAGGCGGTCGTCCGGGTTGGCACCGACAATATAAAAATGCAGATCCGGATGGATGTTCTTTATTAATGGCCAGGCTTCCTGCAAAAACCACATAAGGCCGTCGACATTGGCCTCCCAATTGAGCGTTCCCACATAAAGCAACGCTTTCTCGGAGGTATCATATTGCAGGGCTGGTAACTCTAACTGTGAATCATCACCAAGATGATAGGTGACCCGGCATTTGTCTTTCACTGCGCCTATTTTCACCAGGCTCTCAATATCATTAGGCGCGGCGAACACCAGGCTGGCCTGGCTGGTAGTTTGCTGCTCGTAGTGTTTGACCCGCCTGGCCTCAATCGCCGAAGCCGCGCGATGTAGCAGGTTAGAGCAGGATTTAGCAAAGCGCTCCCACATCAGGTAAGTGGCGTTATGGGTATGAAAGATCACCCGGCCCTGATAGTTGGCGGGCACATATTGATAGGCCTCGTAATGATCAAGCAGAATGATGTCGTAATGATGGGCAATGCGGGCTATCTTTTCCGCGAGCTTTTCAGAGCGCGAACGATACACATTAATTGGGATCCCTTGCAGATAGCTCTTCAGCAGAACCCCCAGCGAACGCGGGCGTTGCACCTCATCGGTTAAAAATGTACCCAACGGCACCTGTTGCTGAAACTCACTGACTTTGTCGGTGCCATATTTGAGCGGACAGGCCAGGCCCACATCAAAATGACGACTCAGAAATTTGAGCATATTCCAGCTTTTCATTCTGCCGCCACTGGTAGGCGGATAAGGCAACTCAATGGAGATCATTAACAGAGACGTTTTCATACCGCCTCCGATGAACGTTGGGCAATTTTAGCAATCCAGCGCTGATACTGTTCAGGGCTGAAGCCCAGGTTAGACTGGACATGAACAGCCACATGCTCGTTGCCCAGATGATTGAGATAGTCCTCTACATCACCAGCAGACTGAATGTCGTAAAACCAAGAGCTATGAGTGAGCTGTTGAAAATCGTGCCAATGGCCATTGCCCTGCTGTACATGTTCAACAAAAGCGCCATACAAAATGAATTCGGAGAGGTCTAATTCGCGGGCAAGTACCCGGTGCCATGGACGCCAGAATGTGCCGGTTAGATGCTCCAGCAACGCCAGGCAGGTATCACGCCGAAATGCATTTAATTGGGCAATATAGCCGTGTTTGATTGATTGCTGACTATCGATACCAAACAGTCTGGCGGCCAGGGAATACCAGTTCAGATACCGCCGGTCATTGCGTAACACGGGCCCGCGAGGCTTAACCGATAACCGCAGATTATCACCCCGCCATAACTGGTTAAGACTAAAAGGCCGAATAAACTCAACGTCGGAATCGGCAAAAACAATGGCATCGCACTGCACTTTTTCTGCAATCGCAAACTTGCACAACTGTTGAAAAATCCAGCCGCGTACCGGCAGCACTTTTTTACCCCACCACCACTTACGTAGCAGCGGTAGATTAAAGTTACGGTAAGGAAGAAGAGATTCCTTGGTCACCAACACAACTTTCTCGCTGGCCAGGTGTTCAAACAAACACCACTCTTTTGCGTCGATGAGCAGATAATGTTTTTCATATCCGGACAAATAAGCTTGTGCTGTAGTCACCAGCCTTTCACAACGCTGTAAGTCGTCTTTAAAGGTTGGGGTGACCAGAATATTGCGTTTCGGCATTTTCACATTGCTACCTCAAATGCTTAATAACTAGCTGTACCAAGTGAGATAGCAACCAACATGCCATAGATTTAAAAGACTTATTTTCAAACACTTAACATGACAACTTGGATATTCAGGCGATTTTTTACGGCGTTGTAAAAGCAAAATGAGAATGCCTTAGCAAAATGCAAATGCCCTGATCATCCACCGGACTGGCGCGGGAATTGAATACCACAGCAATATGACTAACACCGGTGTTACAGACCAGCGTTTATCCTTTTACATCGCGGAGACAAATTATGACTGAGAGTTTTGCACGAATACTCTGGCTTACCGGCTATGTGCTGTTAATTGGCCCGCCTCGCATTTTTGCAATCAGCGCCAGAACCCGTCAGGCAGGCAGTGAACTGGCCAGTTTACCGTTTACCGTACTTGCAGGGGTTGAAATGATGGTGAGAGGCGGCCTGTTACTATTATTAATGGTGGCTGTAGAGGCATTATTAGGTAAGGCACGCTATGAATATTTGCTGCTCGACTACTTTTTTATCGTCCTGGTCATCACCGGTGGCATACACTTACTCATCTATCTCTATTGCTTTTCCTCCCTGGGTAGCAAGCCACTACCCATGCGTGCCTATCGATTAGGCAGAAACGCTTGTTATGCCGTGTTACCGGCACTAGCTGCCTGCTTTATTGGCTTACTCTGGCAACATTACCATCAGCAGCCCCTACTCAGTGGTAACCTTATCCCCGTGATCTTTGCGTTATGCTGGACAGGCGGTTTTATTGCAGGCTGCATCGAAGCAATGATTATTCGGCGTAAGCCTACTGGCCTCGATGCCGTTTTGTCAGCCAGCATCTCACCAGAGCGATAATTGCAATTCGCATTTTGCAAAATGCGAAAATAACGCAAAGTGCATCGTTCAATCGCAGCAATCTTAACAAAAAATAACAATAACAAGCTGATTTATAATAACTTTATGACTTTGGTTTAATATTTGCTCTGATAGGTTTAATACCTATTAACCAGGAATAACCATGTCACAGCAATGCCATTCCAATGAAAGCCATGAGCATCACCAGCGGCTTGCTGAAGAAAAGTTCATTGAGCAATACAAAGCTCACCACAGCTTTTTGCGTCGCACAGTTAAACACCTGCGCATTCATTACAAGCGTGCCGTTTGGCGTTTTGTTATTCAGTCGTCCCGGCTGGTTAAACGCTGCCTGGATATCAGTGTGAGCCTGGTAGCCATATTGTTGCTATTGCCGGTGTATATGCTTACCGCGCTAGCGATTCAGCTGGATGCGCCCGGCCCGGTGATCTTTAAACAACAACGGGCTGGTCGCTTTGGCAAGGCTTTCACCATGTATAAATTCCGCTCGATGGTGGTTACGGCAGAACATGACAAGCACGCATTGCTGGCCAGCAATGAATCGGCTGCCGGGGTAATTTTTAAAATGAAACAAGACCCCAGAATCACCCGTGTGGGGCGCTTTATCAGAAAGTACTCCATCGATGAACTCCCTCAACTGTTTAACGTATTACGCGGCGATATGTCGCTGGTCGGCCCCCGGCCGCCCACACTTAATGAAGTTGCTCAATACAGCCTGTCTGATCGAAAGCGGCTTTACGTAGCCCCCGGTATCACCTGTATCTGGCAGGTCAGCGGTCGCTCTGAAATAGACTTTGCCGGACAGGTGAAACTGGATGTGGCTTATATTCAAAGCCAGAGTTTATGGACGGATATTGGCATATTACTAAAAACCATCCCGGCCGTACTGCTGGGTAAAGGAGCCTACTGATGACAGCTAATAATGTGTCTGTTTCCCACGCGGTACTCATTGAACCGCCCCCCGCTGAGCAGTTGCAGCCGTTGTTGGTAAGGCGTTCACTGGCAATGCTTCCGGTTGCCGGTAAACCGGTTATCCAGCTGTGGTTAGAGCATATTAATCTGCTGGGCTTTACCTCGGTCAGTATTGGTGTACGTGACTTCCCCCAGGCACTACGCAACCTGGTAGGCGACGGCTCACGGTGGGGATTATCAATACAGATCCACGCTCTTACCGATACCATAACCTCAGAAGATGCCTTGCGGCATATTGGCGTTAATAGCCCCCAACTGGTAGTCAGCTTAAATGCTATCCCCACTCAGAATCTGTCATTTTTGCTGAGCCGACTGACTCACCATGCTCCGACAGAGTCAGCGTCAGTAAAAGAGGAGATCACGGAACAGCCACTGGTTTTCCTGAGCACTGATATCTCAGGCGGGACGCCAGACGCTACCGGTGCCCGGGCAGCCAGATTGCCATTGGCCAATCATCTTTTTGTTAGCATAACCAGTGTGAAATCACTCTGGGCAGTCAATGAGGCCCTGCTCAAGCGTGAGATCTTTGATCCTTTGCATGCAGGGTTTGAGGTTGACCCGGGGATCTTTATGGAAACCGGTGTTCAGGTGAAACCGGGGGTCAATATTCAGGGGCCGGTCAAGGTCGGCCAAAACAGTTATATCGGGAAAAACGTAAAAATCGGCAAAAATGTGGTCATCGGCGCCGGTGTAATTATTGAAGATGGCTGCGAACTGGAAAACACGCTTGTGCTGGATAATACCCATGTGGGTGCTGAGTCCAACCTGAGTAATGTGATCATTGATGGCGCATCGGTGTACTCGCTGCAAGGCGATACCTTTACCTGGATTAACGATCCCTCCATCCTTGGTTGGACTTATGCTGTAAATTCAACAGTATCGCTCCTGGAACGCCTGACCGCAGCAAGCCTGTTACTGGCTTTTATGCCGGCTCTGTTCGCTTTCGTGCTGATCCAATCGGCTCGCCGCCGGGCGGTTTTTCACAACCACTATGGCTACGTGCCTGATGGCGTAAGCATTACCGGTCAGCAAAAATATCAAACCCTCGAACTCAAATCGCTAACCAGTTTTAACGACCGGTTTAACAAACTGCCATGGCTGAGTGAAGTTATTAACGGCAATCTGCATCTGGTTGGAATCGGCCTGCCGTCGTCAAACAGCACTTATCCTGAGTGGGCCTACGAATTACAAAACCGCCGCCCGGGGGTAATTAATCTGCACGACAGTCACCGGACCGCATTAGCCGCAGAAACCCATTATGTTGAAGATCTTTATTATCTGAATCATCGCAACCGCCCGCGCAACCTGTTCATTTTACTGCGTTGGGTATTTCAGCTATGCACCGCAAGATTCAGTATTTCTAACCGCAAACATGAGGCAAGACTATGAATATTTCTCAAGTTGTTATTGAAGATACCGTGGTATTACGGTTAACCGGCAAGCTCGACGGCAGTGCCGTTGAACAATTATCGAATCAGGTTAAAGACGCTATCTTCTCGCGTCACAGCGCCATCCTAATCAATATGCAGGGGGTTGAGTTTGTTGACTCCACCGGCCTTGGTCTGCTGGTGTTCTTATTCCGTCAGGCAAAGGAGCAAAATACTGACTTTGCAATTTGTGCCCTGTCGGCACAGGCCCAGATGGTGTTTGAAATTACCCGTATGACCAAAATTTTTGTTGTCCACCCCAGTGAACCCGCTGCCTTAGCAGTAACGGCCTAATTATTTTTCAGCACAGGCAGGTGACTTATGACCAGCAAAGCCCTACTTACCCCTACCGTCATCAAGGATAACTATACGCCCATCCTTGGCATCCCCATCGATAACCTGGATCTTGCAGAAACCACGGATGCCGTTTTTGCCCTGTTGCAACAATACCCTCTGACTCAAAGAGCGGGCTTTGTTGCCACCGTGAACGTCGATTTTCTGGTTAATGCCCATGCCTGGCTACCGGGACAGTTACCCCGGCACCCGGAACTGCTCGATATTTTACGTAACGCCGACATCGTTACCGCCGACGGCATGCCACTGGTCTGGCTTAGCCGATTGCTAGGTAAATCCCTTAAGCAGCGGGTCACCGGCGCTGATCTGGTGCCAGCTCTGTGTCAGCGCGCGGCCAAAGAGAATGCCTCGGTGTATTTGTTAGGTGGGCGTGAGGAAATTGCTATCCAGGCAGCGCAGAAACTTCAGACCCAAAATCCCGGCCTTAACATTGCCGGCGTCAGCTCGCCCTTTGTGACCACAGAAGGCATTAATATTGACGATGAAGCCCAGGACCAGTTGGTTGTTGATGCGATTAACCAGGCTAAACCCGACATTCTGTTTATTGGCTTTGGCAACCCAAAACAAGAGATCTGGTTTCAGCGCAATAAACACAAGCTTCAGGTGCCGGTGTCTTTGGGCGTGGGCGGTACATTTGAATTTATCGTTGGCTCGGTGAGCCGGGCGCCGGGCTGGATGCAGCGCAGTGGTCTGGAGTGGTTTTACCGGATAACGCAGGATCCTAAACGGCTCATTGGCCGCTATCTGACCGGCATCGCAAAACTCGGCGTAATGGCCGTACCCATGCTGCTAAACAGCCGTATTATTTTGCGTCAGGCATCGGGGACGGATAAAGGTGATACGGCAATTGAGGATAACGATACACCGATTGCTTATCCGGATATCTGTGCCGTTAGTGCAGACCAGTACAACCTGATCTGCTTACCGCAGCACATTGATCGCTCATGGGTACAGCGCAACGCTATTTTTATTGCCCAGATGCTCGACCAACAACGTCCTCTGTTACTGGATTTCGCCGACGTCGAGTTCTTTGAACCCTGCACAGAGCACCTGTTCCTGCAGATGTTCCGCCACTCCACTAATAACCATCAGCAGGTTTATATTGCTGGCCTTAACCATCCACAGCTTATCAGGCAGCTCAAGTCTTTCCGGGTCTATGACATGTTCCGCTTTAAGGTGTTTTCCTCTTTCGAGAAAATACTGTTTTTGCTGGGTGATGAAAAGGAAGCCAGCTCGGTGCAATACCAGAGTCGTGGCGGTATTTTCCATATTACCTTAACCGGTAGTGTGGAGGCGGATAGCGGTAATCTGCTGGACATCGAGTCAATCACGACTACCGCCAAGGGTCGGCCTTTACTGATAGACATCTCCAGAGTCAGCGCTATCGATAACCGCGGCCTGGCACTGCTGGCCAAACTCCATAAATTGTGTGGGAGTAAACACCAGCAAATGCTGTTACTGGGGGTCAATGCTGATATTCAGCAACATTTCCAGGCAGCAGGGTTAGCAAACACCTTTAGTATTGCAGACACCTACGAACAGGCGATGTCTATGCTGCGCTAACCACGGTATCACCGGTGCGCTTAGCGCACCGGGGTTGCCTGTTCCACACAATCCACCGCAGACTCATTCATTTCGTCGAGCACCTGCTGAGTTACCCGCAAAGAATCCTCGGTAATTCCCTCAAACAACCCCACTAAAAAGGCAACTTCCTCAGCCTTACCGGCAGCACATAACGTCTCAATGGCTTTGGCGATCTCGTGCAGGCGCATATTGGCGTGCGAGGCAGATGAGCTTTTGATGCTGTGCGCAGCAAATTCAATTTTTTCCAGATCACCCTGCGCATTAGCCGCCAGAATATTGTTGGCAATTTTGCGGGTTTCGCTAAGATACACTTCGAGTAATTTGGGCACAACTTCGCGACTGGTGTCGTAAATCAGTCGGTTAAGTACTTCATGGTCAAACAGCTTGTAACAATCAAACTCGTTACTCTCCAAAACCGGAGTAACAACCGGATTTTCCACATTTGAACTGCTTTGTGGTGTTATTTCAGCAGGCTCTGCCTGGTCAATGCTTACGCCGAGGCACCACTTGTTTATTTTTTCGAACAGGCATTTTTTAGTACAGGGCTTGCTCAGGTGGTCGCGCATTCCTGATGCCAGAAAACGATTAATCTCGTTTTCCATGGAATGTGCTGTAAGCGCAACAATGGGAGTTTCGGCATTTAAACCGCCGGTTTCGATAATCCGTTGCGTCGCCTCTATACCATCCATTTCGGGCATTGAAATATCCATCAGGATGACATCAAACTCTTGCTCCTGACAAAGATCAAAGGCCTGTTTGCCATTTTCGGCAAACACCAGGTGAATATCTTCCCTGATAAGCTGATTTTCTACGATTAGCCGGTTCGACTCGTTGTCTTCTGCCACCAGAATACGAGTGCCTTTTGGCAAGTGCAAATAATCGTGCTTACTGACGGTTCGTAATGCAGCAATCTCTTCATCTGAGCAATAGTTCAGGCGAATGCTAAAGGAAAATTGCGCGCCTCCGCCAGAGTGATTGTTTCTGGCTGAGATGTGCCCGGACATTTTGTTGACCAGATTTTTGCAAATACTCAGGCCCAGCCCAGCCCCCGAGCGCTGCCTGGAAGACGAATTGTCTGCCATGCTAAACTCATCAAACAGTTGCTTCTTAAAGGCTTCGTCTATACCAATGCCGCTATCGGTCACATCGCACAACAGTTCAAAAGTTTCGCTGTTGTGAGAGACCGCCGACAGCGAGATGGCCACACTGCCTTTATCGGTAAATTTAATCGCATTGTCTATCAGATTGATGAGGATTTGGCGGATGCGGGTAAAATCCCCGCGAATATGGGTGGGTAACGCCGGTGAAACTTGGAACTGCAACGCCAGGTTTTTTTCACTCGCTGCCGTTTGCATAATACCGCGCGTACTGTCTATTAAGTCTGAAGTACAAAATGCTTTAGGCGAGATTGTAAACGTTCCGGCATTCATTCTGGACAAGTCGAGAATGCTATTAATAATTTCCAGTAACTGCGTGCCCGATGACATGGCCAGATGAATTAGTTTAAGTTGTTCCGGTTGCACGTTATCTTCTTCGAGTAACTCCAGGATCCCCAAAACCGCATTCATCGGAGTACGGATCTCGTGGCTCATGGTCGCCAGAAAACGCCCTTTTGCCTCACTGGCCTGCTCAGCCAACACCCTGGCCTCTTTTAACTGGTTTACATATTCCCTGCGTTCGCTGATATCATTGAGTTCACAGACGTAGAGATTATCATTCTTGTTTTCGCCTTTAATCACCGACACATGAGCATGGGCAGGAAAGTGACAACCGTCCGCCTTAACAATGGTAACTTCTTTTGCCCAGTCACCCTTTTCATCCAGCGCATGCCACATCTGCTCCCGTACAGACTTGTCTTCATCATAGAACAGCCGCGTTGCCTTGAAGTTTTCCGGTAGGTCCTCATCAAAGCCCAGCGTGGATAAAAAAGCGGCATTAGCCTTAACGATTTTAGCTTCGTGGTTGGCCACGAACATCGGGATGTTAATGTTAAATACGCAACTGGCAAGCAACGAGTCCATTTGCAGGCGCTTTTGCTCGGTAATGTCACGAATGAAGGCGGCAAAGAACACATCATTACCGTTTTCTACCGTACAAATTGCAATTTCTATATGAAATTCATGGCCCTGTTTATGCAGCGCTACCAGCTCGATACGCCGGTTAAGCACATTGCTTTCCTTATTTTTATCGAACCGCGCCATGGCCGAGTCGTGCATAGGGCGAAATCGCTCAGGTATAATGGTATCACTAAGCTGTTTGCCGAGAATTTCTGCTTTTTTCCAGCCGAAGATGGCCTCGGCATGACTATTAAAGTCGATGATTTCACCGCTACTGTTGGCAGTAACGATAGCATCGAGTGATGAGTTCAGCAGCGCCCTGGACTTGGCCTCGCTTGACGTATTAATCTCCAGCAGCTGCTTGTTTTGCTGACGGTTATACTCAGATGTTTCACGACTCTCACGCAACTGGTTGAGCACATCGTTATAGCGATCCACCAGCAGATCAGTGCGCGCGTCGCCTACTTTGCTTAGCGGATGCAAGCCTTCAAGACCATTCCCGGAAAACTGCTCGTTAATTTTTTGCAAAGGCGAGAATCGCATATGGCGATAAGCGAGAAAAAAGCACATATTGATGGCTGCTGCTATCGAGCTCAGTAACAATACATGGGTGAAATCCGAAGCTTCCGCTGCCATGGGGGCAACCCAGGCCAGTAACACCATGAAAACAATCAGGTTTAGCAAAAATAACGGAGCTTTGATTTTAAGTAAAGAAGACACAAGGCAGTCACTCCCAAACAACCAAAAATAACCGGCGCTAGCCGGCATCATCTATTTAGCGTAGTTGGAAAACACAAAAGCCCCATTATCAAATAGGTTAATTTTTTATCTGAGACAACAGATAAACACAAAACAACTAGCTTTCGTAGCTAATCCGGTTGATATACCAGACCCGGATGCCTTCGGGTGTTTTTACCTCTACCTGATCATCTTCTTCTTTTTTAAGCAACGCCCGCGCCATGGGCGAATCGATGGAAATATAATCTTTACGGTCGTAAATTTCATCGGGTCCGACAATGCGAAGGATCTTAGTGTCGCCGTCGTCATTTTCAATCTCTACCCAGGCCCCAAAGAACACCCGGCCGGCCTGTTCCGGTGCAAAATCCACCACTTTAAGCGTTTCCAGGCGCTTTCTTAAAAACCGGATCCGGGAGTCAATTTTACGCAGCAGGCGCTTGTTTTCTTTATAGTCGGCATTTTCTGACCGATCGCCCAGGCTGGCAGCCCAGGTAACCTTGGCCGT
>CETX01129677.1_pt1 | contig 16292 bp, 15 predicted proteins | sample 356501 | NCBI WGS metagenome assembly CETX01 (sample SAMEA2623390, study PRJEB7988) | marine metagenome | biome: marine biome (ENVO:00000447); feature: mesopelagic zone (ENVO:00000213); material: "saline water (ENVO:00002010), including plankton (ENVO:xxxxxxxx)" | depth 450 m | reverse complement strand
GCGCCGCGGGTGGCAGCAGATATCGGTGATCGGATGGTCCCGCCGAAATGGTCCTATGCCGCAAAACTCTGGGGGCCGCTCTGGGACACGATCAATATCGCAACCCTGGGAACGATTCTGTCAGTGCTGTTGGCCACGCCCATCGCCTTTCTGGCAGCTACAAACACCACGCCCAGCACGCGCTTTGTCAGACCCTTGGCCCTGCTGATCATCGTCTCCTCCCGCTCCATCAACTCCCTTATCTGGGGTCTGCTGCTGGTCACCATCATTGGACCGGGGGTCGTTGCGGGCATCTTTGCCATCACCTTTCGCTCCATTGGTTTTGTGGCCAAACTCCTCTATGAAGCTATCGAGGAGATCGACCAGCGACAGGTGGAAGCGATTGCCGCCACGGGCGCGAACGGCGGGCAAGTGATTACGTTTGCCATCTGGCCGCAGATATTGCCGGCCTTTGCCGGTACCAGCGTGTTTCGTTGGGATATCAATATCCGCGAATCGACAGTACTTGGTCTGGTGGGTGCCGGTGGGATCGGTCTGGAACTGCAGGCGTCCATCAACATAGTAGCCTGGCAACAGGTCTCTGTTATTCTGCTGGCGATACTGTCCACCGTGATCGTCAGCGAGTGGGTTTCGGCAAAGGTGCGCCATGCAGTTATATGACCTGAGAGTGATTGCGTATCGTTGGTCGACTATCCTTGTGTTGCTGTTGTCTCTGCTGGCTGCAGATCTTGAGGCACAGTCGGATCGGCCTCTGGTGATAGCGCACCGGGGTGCCAGCGGCTATCTGCCGGAACATACCCTGGAGGGTTATGCACTGGCCATTCGCATGGGTGCGGACTACATCGAACCGGATCTGGTGCTGAGCAAAGATGGTGTCCTGATTGCGAGACACGATCACTACCTGAGCACTTCGACCGATGTGGCGAGTCATGCCGAGTTTTCCGGTCGCAAGAAGACCATCGGTGATCGGGAAGACTGGTACACGGAAGATTTCACTCTGGCGGAGATAAAGACACTGCGCGCCATACAGGCGTTCCGGGGTCGCTCCAAGGAGCATGACGGCAAGTATGGAATTCCCACTTTCCAGCAGGTGATCGACCTGGTGAAACGAGAATCCGCTGCCGGCGGACGCAGCGTCGGTCTCTATCCGGAAACCAAACAGCCTGCTTATTTCAAGTCAAAGGGGTTTGACGTTGCCGGTACGCTTCTGGATATCTTGCGCCGGAACAACCTGACGAGCGGTGTGGCCCCCGTTTACATACAGTCGTTTGAAGCGGACATTCTGAAAGAGTTGGCCGAGAAGACCGATCTCCCACTGGTGCAACTGGTAACACCAGACCGGAATGCCGCCGGCAAAACCGATCGAACTCGTTCGAACATTTCCCTTGAGGAACTATCCACCTATGCTGAGGTGGTTGCCCCCACCAAAGCCCTGTTGGTGGCTGAGAACGGCACAGCGACAACATTTGTTGAACGGGCTCACCAACTCGGACTGCGCGTTCATGTCTGGACGTTCCGCAATGACGCCTACCCGACTGAACTGTTCGGCTCCGGCGAGGAGGAACAGATATTCTTCCTCAAGCTGGGTATCGATGCGCTTTTTACGGACTTTCCAGATACCGGTGTTGCTGTCCGCAATCGCCTGTTTCCACGCTGATCAATCCGGCGGATCCTGCACGCCTCGAAGGTCCGGTGGAGAAAACTGAACTGAAACTGAATGACGCGTTTTCTTCACGACAGATTTCAGAGCCTGCTCCGTATCAGCTATTGCTTTGATCTATTTCTCAACCTGGAGGCAATATGAAAACGAAATGGCTAATTATCATGGCTGCTTTGGCGATGGCATCGATACCTGTGAGCTATGCAGCAACTGACGAGCAGGATTCGCAATCCATGAGCCGGGAAGAACGTCGTGCGGAACGGCAGGCAAGAAGAGCTGAATGGGAATCTCTCTCTGAGGAGGAGAAAGAGGCCCGTCGCGCTGAACGGCAAGCGAGGAGAGCTGAATTTGAATCTCTCTCCAAAGAGGAGAAAGAGGCCCGTCGAGCCGAACGGAAAGCTCACTTTGAATCCTTATCTGACGAAGAAAAGCAGGCGCTGAGAGAGCGCCGTAATGAGCGGGGCATGGGAGAACGGCGGCAACGTGGTGAACGTGGCCAACATGGGAAACGAGGGAGAGGTGGCCAACGCGGTAAGCGAAGACAAGGGGGCTAATAGCCCACTGCTCCACGATTCCACTCGATTGGGGGGCAGCACACAAGGTTCGTTAGGATTAGTCTGTTTCCGGCAGGCTAATCCGTTCCTCGCTCTCTTCTTTCTGGTCGAGTATCTGGGTTATCATCAGTCCATGGACGATGAACTCTCAGCCAGTCAGGTCACAGAACTCGAAGGGGTTTTGCAGGAGCTAAAACTGAGTCTCGAAGGTCTGCTCGTGACCACTGAATCCGGTTCAAAACCGATAAAGCTAAAGGACAACGTCGGCCGACTGAGCCGCATAGCGGAAATGCATAATCAGAGCATTTTGCTGGCCAACAGAAACATGACCCAGAATCGGCTGAAACAGGTGATTGCGGCAATCGCCAGAATCAGTAACCATACCTACGGCTACTGCACAGCTTGTGAAGAGCCGATTTCCTTCGGTCGTCTAAAGGCCTATCCAGAAGCAGCCATGTGCCTGGATTGTAAAAGCAAACGTGAGTAGAGCATAAGAAGATAGAGGAGAATCCCCTTGCCAATATCAAAGAAGCTGGCTTTGTCGGCGGAACAGCTGGAAGAAATAATGACTTCTACCTGGAATATGCGCATTGCGACCATTGGTCCTGGTACGCGCATCAACCTCACCCCCATGTGGTTTGGTTGGGGTGGTGGGAAAGTCTTCACGTTCGGCCGCGGTCAGAAAGTGATCAACGTCAGAAGAACTCCTGCGTGTTCTGTCATAGTCGATCGCAATGAGAAATTCCCTGAGCTCCAGGCTGCGATGTTTCAAGGTCATGCTCACGTCCTGGAAAGTGCTGACGCGGAACAAGCGGATCCGGATCTCGAAGCAGTACGATTACAGATGGGCATCAAATATGCAGGCGGCCACGGCGGTCCGGCCCCTGACACCCCGGAACCGAATCGCGCCACAGCCAGAGGCAAACACAACCGCTGGATCGTTTTCACCCCAGACAAGCTAATCACCTGGGACAATTTCAAATTGAACACTCTGCGCAAATCATAGTAACGGCACAACCGCATTCTTCAGAACAGTCTTCAGAACAGGGACATCCACGTTCTTCCATTTCAGTCAGCTTCTGAACAGGACATCCACGTTCCAGTTCAGCTTCAGCGTCCGAACAGGACATCTCAGAACAGTCTCAGAACAGGACATCCACGTCCTGGCTTCAGAGTCAGAACTTCAGAACAGGACATCTCAGAACAGGACATCCACGTCCTAGCTTCAGCGATCCAGAACAGGACGATCCAGAACAGGACATTCACGTTCTCAGTTCAGAAACAGTAGTCAGAACAAGACATCCACGTTCCAGAGGCTCAGAACAGGACATCTACGCTATTCGGGCAAAACAGGACACCCACGTTCTTCAAGCGACCACATCACATCCAAGCATTCATCACTAGAGACACTCGGTTTGGTTAGTTCTGGCAGAACAAACAGAAGTTGGAGCTGATCAGTCCAAGGAGTTACTAACTACGGGTCTGGCCATCCCGGTTTTATCGGTAACACACCTTTGACCGACTCCTAACCCAACATTGCCCAATCTCCGCAGCGTGAGTCCTCAGAGACCCAATCGAGCCGATCGCCCGTTGCCAGTGATTCGGTTTAGGGAGGTGATCACGAAACCAGCTATCAGTGTTCGTGTGGCTGCGTGTCAAACAAGGATGGACATCGGGCGATGTGCCCTGTCTTTGATCGGATTGAGAGTCAGCCGTCCAACGGACCAAACTGACGTAGTCAGTTAGTTCTATTGGATCAAAGGGCATTGAGGGCGATTCGCCATTGAGCGCCACAACAGGTTTATCTAGCGACTGATGATCGAGACGATGGCGCAGAGACGTGAATTCACTCTCTTGGGGATCGTCGGCAATGCCCGCTCGCACTGGATTGAGATCGACATACACCATGCACGCTAGTGCAGACGCTTCATCAAGTAACACTTGTGATCTGAATCGACCTTCCCAGAAGCGTCCGGTGCAGTGGTCTTCTTTGTTCGCCAATCTTGCCAACGGTTCATTGATGAATCGCATAAACCACGACAGGGAACTCAGCCTGGCGCGCAATTCCATTAGCCGTGCTGGGTCGGAGAGGAGCGCCGCTTTGCGGATAGACAAGACATCGTTCCGTTTGTCCTTGGGTAATCGACCGGGACACACCTTAAGCCACTTGTCCGCGATATCGCTATCAGTCCAGGATGCACTTCCGTTAGGGTCAACCTTGAGAACTAGATGATAGTGATTACTCATCACGGCGTAGGCAAACACGGAAATGGAGAAGATACTGGAAAGCTCCAATACGCGCTGCTCTATCCAGGCGCGGCGATGGGTAAAGTCCTGTCCTGTTGATTCATCTACGCCGCACAGCCATGCGCGTCTAACACACCTTGAGTAGACGTGATAGACACCACTGCCTTTGGGATCAACTAGATGGCTTCTTGGATATGTCATGCGATGATTTTACTGTGATGGCGCAAACCAGTGTGTAGGAAAAACAGGAGAGTTACTGATGGGAAAGATCCCGTTATTGGCGCAGAGATGTCTGAATGAAGAATGTCTGGGTGGGTTGGAACGTGGATGTCCTCCTGTATTAGGGATTTCCTATATCGGGGTACAGAACGTGGATGTACTGTACCATCCGGATGTCCATACCAGGCTGTACCTATCGGGGGTACAGAACGTGGATGTCCTGTACCAGTAGGAACGTGGATGTCCTGTACCAGCTCTGTACCAGCTTGGTCATTGGCTCGCATCCACGGCGATCCACCGGTGATCGATCTGATTGGCTCCTCAGTTCTGTCGCTGGTGACCGTTGCGGTGGTCATGGTGATTTCGACCAAGATTTTCCGATATGGAGCATTACATGCCCAGCAGTCCAGATTCCTGGAATTACTGCGCTTGGCTTTGCGGCGGGAACGTTAGTACCGGACGCCGGTGCGACCACAACTACTCACTTCACTGAAATGCCACCATCCACAGCCACCACCTGGCCAGTAATCATACGGGCCCAGTCGGATGCGTAGAATACTGCCAGGTTGCCGATATCTTCAGGGGTCTGTTCACCGCCCAAGGGTGTGGACCTCGCCACCACCGTCTCGAACACCTGCCGAATGGACATATTGGCGAATTCAGTTTGTTGGGCCTTCATATTTGTGGCCAGCATTTCCCACGCGCGGGTCCAGAGCAGTCCGGGACAGATGCAATTGACCCGGATTCGTCTGGCTGCCAATTGCATGGCGTGCGTTTTTGTCAGGTGTACAACCCCGGCTTTGGCAGCGCCGTACGCCGGCAGGCCCGTGGCGGGACCCAGTGCGGCGATGGAGGCGATATTGACGATGCTGCCGCCGTCATTCATCTTCGCCGCGGCTGCACTTGAGGACGAGAAGGTCGTTCTCAGGTTGAACATCAGCTGCGCGTCCCAAGCTGCGTCACTCATGCCGAACAGTGCAACTTCTTCTTCAGGATCGTTAGCATAGTTTACCTGACTCAGCGTGGGGCCGCCGACACCTGCATTGTTTACCAGTACATCGAGGCCACCGAATTTGTCGATGGTTTTGTCCACTGCCTCGTCCATGGCGGCCTGACTGGCGGCATCGGCAACTAGTCCAAGGGCATCGGTCGGCAGTGATGTGGCCGTTTCATCAACGATGGATGCGTCGAGATCAGTTACCACCACCTTGGCCTTCTCATTTGCAAAACAGCGGGCTATGCCAGCACCAATTCCGTTGGGTAGCCCGGCGCCCGTGATTAGGACGACCTTATTTTCCAGATTCATTATCAGCTCCTTGCTCTAAATCCGAGAGTGTACCTTAGGATGCTAACCAGATAAATCGCCTGTCACTCGATTCATTGCTGTCGGAAGAACTGGGCTGCGCCAGAGTTGTGATGTTAGCATCAAGGTCTGCAAAGCGGTGTGAGCAGTGTTGCCCTGATAGAAATCGCCGCTGCCCCCTGGCTGCCGTGGACTATGCTCCCGGAGCGCGGCCTGTGCGGGTGCCTTAAACGGGCAGCATTGATTATTCTCGGGCGACAGCAGTACACTCCAGGACAGGCTCTGCAGGAAGACCGATGCTTGCTCGGCCGCGTTATTGCAGGGAATCGTTACACACCTGGAACTAATGAAAGGAGATAGTTTGCCATGGTTAAAACGCTAGATGACTTAGCTGACCGAACACCGTACGAGAACATCCTCTATGAGAAGGACCCGGAAGATAACCGACTGGTTCGGATTACTCTTAACCAGCCGGAGCGCATGAATGCACTCAGCTACGATTTGCTCATGGACCTTCGTCACGCTGTTATCTGTGGGGAGCGTGATCCGGAGGTCAAGGTACTCATTCTGAAAGGTGCCGGCCGCGCCTTTTCCGCTGGATTTGACCTGGGGCCGCGACCCCAACACACGGAAGGGATAACGCCTCTGATGGCGAACAAGGATCACATCAACTATTACCATCAGGACGTGTGGTTTACCATTTGGGACCTGCACAAACCGGTGATCTCCCAGGTACACGGCTATGCCCTGGCAGGGGCGAGCGAACTTGCCTTCATGTGTGATTTCACCATCATGGCCGAGAATTCCGTTACCGGCTATCCGCCGCTGCGAACCTTCTCTGTTCCTGACACGTTTTATTGGCCCTGGTTATGTGGATTGAAGAAGGCCAAATATCTCAGCATGACGGCCACACCCATCACCGGGAAAGAGGCGGCTGACATCGGCTTGGCTACCATGGCCGTTCCAGAAGAGGAGCTTGAGGAAAGAACGGAGTTGGTGGCCAAGAGACTGGCCATGATTCCAAGTGAACTCCTGTACCTCAACAAATACGCCTGCAACAGAAGCATGGAGATGATGGGCATGCGCACGGCGATGGAGTTTGTCGGCAAGCTGCACGACTATTCCCACACGTTTGAGTCGACCCGTGAGTTTTTCAAAGTCTCCAGTGAAAAGGGTTTACGCGGTGCGCTGGAATGGCGGGATGGTAAGTTTGGGGATGATTATCGGGCGCTGCATAAAAACGCGACTGACAACGGCACCGAATTCAGCTTCCCACAGGCGCTTTCCATGCCGGAAGTCAAAGAGGCCCTGGACAAATTCGAAGCTGAGAGAAAACAGCGAGAAAAAGGCTAGAATCCGGTACGGGTATGAGCGCAGGCGCTGGAGGCTAAGCCACATACAGGGCAGGTCGTCGTGGATAGGATTGGGGTCTCGGTAAGAGAATCAGGCAGGTCAGGTCTGTAATGGTCTGTGCTGCGACGAGGATTGAACTGGCCGCCTTGATTTCCTTACCTATTGGCTGTGTCGCGGCAATCGAAATCAGATATCGAAGCCGATGCACGCAGATAAACCGTGTTTGCTACCTTGCTATCTCAAGAGGACCTTCTCACATGACTGAACCAGTATTACTCTTTGAAAAACAAGACGGTATCGCCACCCTGACGTTGAATCGACCGGATCAGATGAACGCGTTATCGTATGAGCTGAGGCATGCACTCGCTGACGAATTCGAACGCTTGCGCAAAGATCGTGACATCGGCGTTGTCATACTCACCGGCGCTGGCCGTGCCTTCTGCGCTGGACTCGACCTGAAAGAGATGGGTAGTCGTGATAATCCCGGTGCAGGTGCTGAGTTGAGCGATCCGCCGCTGTTGATGCGTACGCTACCCCAACCTGTCATTGGCGCCATCAACGGTTACGCCATCACCGGGGGCCTGGAAATCTCACTGTCCTGCGATCTGCTGATTGCTACACCGGAAACACAATTCGCAGACACTCATGCGCGTGTCGGTCTAATCCCGGGCTGGGGTCTGTCGCAGCGCCTTTCCCGCGCCGTTGGCGTCAATCGTGCCAAGGAACTCTCTCTGACCGGAAATTTTCTGTCTGCGCAACGAGCGTACGAGTGGGGACTTGTCAACCGTATCGTGCCACGCGAGGAACTGCTTCCTACCTGCATCGAGCTGGCAAAAGACATGCTTTCCTGTGTGCCCGGTGTGATGCACAAGACGAAAAGACTTATAGATCGGGGTTTTGATCTGGCCCTGGGTGATGCGATGACCTACGAGGTTGAGATCAACCGCCTGCATCACGGTCCGAGCCCCGAAGAAGTCGCCGCGCGCCGACCGGAGGTGCAGGAGCGGGCTCGCGGACAGATCATGTAGTGGACCGTTGATTCAGGTTCTCGAGCCGCTGTCCTGAATCTCTGTCAGAAATGGCGTGATCGCTGCCAGGAATCCAAGGGTGTTTTGCGATGCCACATTGTGACCGCAATCCGCTACGGTTTCGAGGCGAGCGTTTGGCAGCGCACTTACAAATCTCTGCGCTGCATCTGCTGTCAGGACATTGGAGTCGCCGCCGCGAACGACGAGCATGGCAATACTCAACTTCTGGAGCTGTGCCAAGCTCGGGGCACCCAAACTTTCCACCTTCTTTGTATTGTTAGCGTATCGGCGACGATCATTCTTGGTCACATAACGACCATCGGCCCGGCGGATCAGGTTGTACTTGATGGTGCGTTCGATGTGTTGCCGAGACCGGTAGGTATCGTACTTGGCAACTCTGTCCAGAAACTCGTCCAGATCGTCAAATTCAAAATTCTTACCGACAAACTCCCTGATCATCCTGGCGCCAAGCTCATTGACCTCAGGACCTATATCGACCACCACGATTCCCTTTAAGAGCTCAGGGCAATTGTTAGCCAATGCCAGCGTTACCATCCCGCCCATGGAATGACCGATTACGATCGGTGATGTGATCTCCAGTGTCCGCAGAAACGATTCTGCATCCATCGCCATATCCTCAACCGAATAATGCGCACCCCTGTTCCACTCTGAATCGCCATGACCTCGCTGATCCAGGGCAAAGACGTGGTACCGGGAACAAAGATGAAGACTCACCAGATCCCACGAGTGCGATGACTGATTGCTGCCGTGCAGAAGCAGCAAGGGTGGATCTTTTGGGCTGCCCCATTCGAGAAAATGGAAACGTTGATGGCGCATGACGATGTTGCGAGATCTGTAGCGCACGTCTTCACCGTGGCTGATGCCAAGATCTGCAGCACTTTCCTTGAGGTTTTCGAATTCCTCGAGCTCGGTCATATCAAGCGCTGTCAGGGTGTCGCTGAAATGATTTAGATACACTTGGACTCCATATCTGCTAATGATTCATGCTGCAGTCACTCGAACCAGAACTGGCGCACCGCGTCATCGAAGCCGATTTCCACACGGCGTTCGGCATCCAGAATCAACACGGATCGATCCGGAATCGAGTAAGGTGTCCACTCCGGTTCGCCCTCGGCCGAAGGTCTTCCCGTGTGGGCGAAGTTTGCCCAGTACTGCCGCATGGCTGCGCCGAGGTCACTCGGGGGATTCGGTCCAGCTGCAGTTACAAAACCAGGGAAGCTGATCCAATCCCACAAGAACGACAGCTCCATGGCGTGGGTGGCACGCAATTGATCGTCGGACTGATCGTTTTCGAAGGTGCACATCCACGACCAGCATGTCCCGCCCGATTCGGCTGCGGCATCGAGAATGCGCACCATGGAGTTGCGGAACATGGTATCGGTCAATGCATAGACTAACTTCTGCCGTGGGGTAGAGGCCGGGGCGAATTGCTCGTAGGCAGCCATGGCGCGTCTGCCGTCAAAGCCCTCACGCTGGAACAGGTCAATGGCTTCCTGCTCGGTGTACTCGGTGCTACCGACGATATTTGCAAACAAGGTCCCTTCGTGGCGGCAGCCACCACCGAGAAACGGCACGTTGCTTTGTCCTCTGGATCGAATAGTATCGGCGATGGGGCGTGGGATCAGATTGCCATCGATAGCCGGGGAGAACGACACGCTGTCGGGACTGCGTAACCCGAGGCCTGCAGTTGCCGCTGCCTTTGGATCCGGTGCGTTGAGTGCCACGAGTTCTTCGATGCCGGCATTGCGTAACGTCTCCATGCCGTCTTTCAACGGGTCACCACCCAGCCGTTCGATGCACCGGTTGGTATAGTTGGTGTGTCCGTCGCCGACGGGAATGATATCGACGTGGGGACTATGTACCACTGCCTTGTGAAAGAGCCCTTCCGCGCGCGGACAGCCGAGTATCATGGCTGTTGAGGTACCGCCTGCAGATTCGCCAAAAATAAGTACGTTATTGGGATCGCCGCCGAATGCAACGATATTGTCACGTGTCCACTCGAGTGCACAGATCTGGTCGAGAATGCCGTTGTTGACTGACTCATCCAGATCCGATTCGAGGTGTCCGACGTGCATGAATCCGATCGCACCCATGCGATAGTTGATGGTGACGACCACCACGTTATGGTCGCGGGCGAAAAGCCTGCCGTTGTAATGTCGTCCCGATCCAGTAACGTAGCCGCCGCCGTGGATCCAGAACAGTACCGGACGTGTGCCGTCGTCTGCCGCCGGCGTATAAACATTGAGGAACAGACAGTCTTCGCTAGTGGGTTCGGGCGGAAGTTGCATGGCGGCGTTTTCATCTACCTCGGGCGGTGGCTGCGGCGCCGACGGACCGTATTGCATCGCATCGTATTCGTCTGACCAGGATTCAACGGGGACAGGTGGTTTGAAGCGCAGTTCACCTGTAGGGGGTTGGGCATAACGGATACCGCGAAAGACGTCGTAACCGTCGCTGGTCTTACCCCGCACGGGACCAAGGGGTGTATGGATTACGGGCATATCCGCTCCTCTTTTTAATGTGTTTTCAGCAGGTTGTGTCGATACAGCCGTCACCTATCGGTGTACGAGCCGGGAGTCAATGACAGCCGTCCTGCTGCTGTGCCAAGAATAAACCATGTTTTTCCTTACTTGGCAATGTGCAGCGTGATTCGACCGGACCTGCACCTTTGTATTCGGCTGAAATACCGCCGTCATTGAACTTTTGGTCGTTGAGCGATAACTATCAATATATCTCGAAGTCAAGACAGAAGTGATAGAACCCCTCAAAGGAGAACGAGCCATGCACGACTATGAAACCATCCAATACGATGTGGACGGGGTCCTCGCCACCATCACCCTTAACCGCCCGGACAGACTCAATGGCATTACCAATATGATGATGCGCGAACTCTACGAGTGCCTGAACGTAGTCGCCCAAGATGACCGTATCCGCGTTCTTCTCTTCACTGGGACCGGCCGTGGCTTCTGTCCCGGCGTCGATCTGAAGCTCTCCAGCAGCGGCGAACGGCAGAAACCTTTCAGCAAGCAGTGCTTCCACATCACTTCACTCCTCCACGAGATGCCCAAGGTGACTGTCGCAGCAATCAATGGAGCCTGTGCAGGTGCCGGATTCGGTTGGGCCTGCGCATGCGACTTGCGTTACGCCACCGCCAGCGCCACGTTCAACTCGGCTTTTCTGGGCGTCGCGATTTCCGGTGACATGGCAGGTCCCTGGCTGCTGCCCCGTATCCTCGGTGCGACGAAGGCTCGCGAACTCTTCTTCCTGCCAAACAAGTTCGATGCAGCGGAGGCGGAACGAATTGGCCTCGTCTTGAAAACGTTTGCCGATGAGACATTCCGCGACGATGTCAACGCGATTGTGGAGCAACTCGCCAAGTCAGCACCTTTGGCCATCTGTGAGATGAAGCGCAACTTCGTCAACGCAGAGAACATGCCACTGCGCGACTACATCGAAGTGGAGACGGAGCGGCATAGTCGCACCGGTTCGAGTGCTGACTGCCGTGAAGCATTTCTGGCGTTCGTTGAGAAGCGTGAAGCTAAATTCCAGGCGCTTTAGGTAGAGACTCGACCGACTCAATCCAGTGTGTATAGATTATCTCAGCAGCAATCGCGACAGTTCGCGCTGTCCGGCGCATCAGTGGCTAATGCGGGAGTCAGTGCCGGGCACTTGAGGGTATACTAAAGAAGGTGCCCCCAAGGCTCCCAATCAATCCACGCCAGGCTTATAAGTTGCCCCCGTACCCCTGGGGCTGACCAAAACTCATGACTGAAGCAGATCGCGTCACGCGAGTGGTACACGGACTGCAACCCCTGGTGCAGATCAAGGGCCAGGTCATCCCTCGCTACAACATTCTGGATAGGATGCAGGCATTGCGTATTCCGGGATTGAGCGTTGCAGTGTCCAACCGGGGAAGGGTGGAGTGGGCGAGAGGATTTGGCCTGGCCGACGTGCCGACGGGGCGAACCGTCACGCCTGATACGCTCTTTCTTGCCGGCTCGGTCAGCAAGCCGGTATCAGCTCTTCGCGTTCATCAGTTAGCGGAAGCCGGCATCGTTGACATGGATGCGAATGTCAATGACTACCTGACAAGCTGGCAGCTTCCTGATAACGAATTCACAGAGTCGGAGAAGGTCACTCTGAGGAGGATACTGAATCACACAGCCGGTCTGACTGTATGGGGGTTCCCTGGCTACCCGCGAACCGACGTGATCCCGACAACGGTGGAGGTCCTCGACGGCAAAGGCAATACGCCGCCGGTTAGGGTGTTCAAGAAACCTGGCGAGAGCTGGCTATACTCGGGTGGCGGGTACACCATCATGCAGCTGTTAGTATCCGATGTGGAGCGAACCCACTTTGCATCCATCATGCGCAAGCACATTCTCGATCCACTGGGTATGACGGGAAGTACCTTTGAAAATCCACTGCCGGACAAGTACCACGCCGGTGCCGCGACGGGCTATCACACGAATGGCGACGAAGTGGAAGGCAAGTGGGTCGTCTATCCGGAGATGGCTGCAGCCGGCCTTTGGACCACTCCTTCCGAGTTGATCCGCTATGCCATTGAAGTGCAAGGGATCGCACAGAACCAAGTCGATGGAATTGTCAGGCGCGAGACCGTTGCCAACATGCTGACCGCCGGCATGAACGGGAGCGGCCTTGGGCCGGTGATCGGCGAACACACGTTTGGACACGACGGCGGCGATCAGGGCTTCGTGACCAAACTCGTGGCTTGGCGGGAGTTGCCAATCGCCGCTGTAATCATGGTAAACACGGAGAATACTCAGATCATCGATGAACTCATGCTGTCCATTGCTGCTGAATACAGTCTGCCGGGATTCGAGCCAATCACAAAATCCGTGATCGATATGTCGAAAGCGGATCGACGCCCATTCACAGGCACATACAGCATACCCGATCGTGGTGAAATCGAGGTCAGGCTGTCGGATGATGGGCTCGAGGTACCCCCAGGTCTCTATCCTTCAGCAGTCCACTTGCTTCCTGAATCGCCCACCACCTTCTTCGAGACAACCCACGGAACCACAATCACGTTCACCTATGCCGGTGGCGAGATTGCCGGCTTTGAAGGCCCCGGGATGAGCGGGACCAAGGTACCGTAGAACTCAGGTATTGACGAGTGCTCCTGCCACCTTGGCAGCGAGGGGGCCAGCGACCCGGTCCACCTCGTCCAGGCTGGTATGACCTTGTTTGACCTTCCTCAAGGCAGACTGCATGATGTTATCGAAGCCTGCGCGCTGACATTCTTCTGCAATCTGGCTGGCGTTGCCGCCCTCCATGATGACCCGTGCGATCTCGGGGGTGATCTTCACTACTTCGTGGATCCCCACTCTTCCCTTGTAGCCCCCTGAGCACTTGTCGCAGTCGCCCGGGCCGAAGATCTGCAGGCCCCCGTCAATGTCCTTTTCCGAGAACCCCGCATCGATCAGGGCGTTCTTCGGTATGTCGAGAGGCACCCTGCAGGCCGGACACAGTCGTCTGACAAGGCGCTGCGCCGTGACCAGGCTGACCACCCTTGTTAGGCTGAATGCGGACACCCCCATTCCCCTGAGATGCGTCAGCGTTTCTGGGACGCCGTTTGTTTGCATAGACGAGAGTACCAAATGGCCTGTCTGCGCCGCCTTGATGGACAGGTTAGCAATCGCCAAATCTCGTATCTCACCCACCAGCAGGATGTCCGGATCCTGCATCAAGCAGGATCGTAGTGCAGACTCGTAATCAAGTCCCACCTTAAGGTCCACGCAACACTGGTTGACGCCATCGAGGTTGATCTCGACAGGATCCTCCACCGTGTATATCTCCAATTCCGGCTTGTTGAGGAGAGTGATGCCCGTGTACAGGGTAACGGTCGTACCGCTGCCGGTAGGCCCGGTAACCAATAACAGCCCGGCCGGCTTATGCAGTGCCTCCAGGAATAGCTTCTTTTGCCCCCGTTCAAAGCCGAGTGCGTCCATGCCAATCCGGACGCTGCTGGTATCCAGGACCCGCAGACTGATCTTTTCACCAAACAACACCGGCAGCGTATGGACCCGGAAATCGATCGCCCGGGATTCGGAGATCTTTACCTTGATGTGACCGTGTTGCGGGACGCGACGTTCGGCGATATCGATCCCGGACATCACCTTTAGCCTTGCCGCGATCCGCGGTCCCAGATCGACCGGCGCCTGCTTAACTTCGTGAAGTCTGCCTTCGGTTCTGAATCTCACCCGGTAACTATTCTCAAAGGGTTCGAAGTGAAGGTCGGATGCCCTGGATTCGATAGCATCCGTCAGCAACTTGTCGACCAGGCTGATCACCTGCCTATCTTCGTCAGAAACAATTGTGCTATTCGAGTCCATCTCCGCTACCGCCTGTCGAAGTGCATCCCAGCTGTCGAAACCGTAGTCCATCGCGAGAGCATGCTGCACTTCTTGAAGGGTTACAGTGGCTGAGAGAATCTCTTGGTCGGAGTCGTCTTCGAACTTCGTCAGGAGTTTCAGCGTGCCACAGGCACTATCTTGACCTGACTTGTGTGCTTTGAGGATATCCTTGGCCTGGTTCTTAAGCTGCTCCAGGCTGGGATTGTTGGGCAGTGCATTGGTCATGATGACCTCCTTTCCTATCGCCCGGCGCCTGCAATCACGGACAGAAAGAAGGTTCGAGTATAGGAACCAAGTGAAGGTGGGCTCAGTCCTTCCCGCAGGCGAGGAGGCGTCCTTCAGACACATCAGCAAAGCTTATGACGTTGAGGGGAGCTGGTCAAGCAATCGCCCCACTTTGGCGATGATCTACGCCGAAATCGAAAACTTTGCTCTTTGTCCGGTTTTGGTCGAATGGAGGCACTTCGGACCTCAGCCGTACCGCTTCGGACCAGACCGGTCAGAATCTAATTCTTGAATTGATATGCAAATCGCTCGATGTCTTCACAGAACCTGCTCGCAACGACTCTTTGCGTTTCCTGTGTGTAATAGTCAGTGTAGTTGACCGAACTTGCGGCGACTTGCAGACGAGGCAGAACGGTTTGGGAAGGTAATCCGATTGTTTCAGCGACGTGCCTGAAATCGTCCTGCAGATTCTCGTACCGACCCACAAAGTCGATCGCTACGCCACCCAAGTCATCTGTTAGGTACGGGTGTTGAGATCGAAAATGTTCGTCTGCATCAGCATCCGGGATCGAAGCCACTGCGTGGACGAAAGATTCGAACGACATACCTGCCGTGAACTCGTCGAATGTCGCCAGACAGTGCGCCACACCCGAGCTTGAAAAGCTCGTGAAGCCACCGGCCTCGTGACGAATCTTGTCCCGATAACAGGACACCATTCGATCCCACGGATTCCTCACAAACGCGAACGTATACAGGCCCGGATACAGTCGCTTTCCGTCGTGGATCGATTCAGGCGGCCGAGGAAACTCCAGTGCATGTGGGTTACCGCCAACCGCCTGTAGATCAAGCTTAAGAAGTAACGCAAATGTGGCCTTCAGGCTTGAGGAAGCGACCTTCGCAATGTCGATATACACAGCGCGGTGGGGCGGCAGATATATGCTGAATTCAGGTCCTAGCATGCAGTTCTCGCGAACGCTTTCAATGGCTCACCAGCACCTTTTCAAAACCCATCGGCATCGGTAACACCCTTTTGCTGGGAAACGAGCTCGTATTATAGGGTCCAGCAGGAACACTTCTGGCCTTTTTCGGACGTGATATATGTCATGGAAAAAAGCCGTTCACAGCCGGTCTCATGCGTCGATCAATCGGCTATGTTCCAACTGTCAGAGACGGTTTTGTCCTACCGGATGTTTTCAGGGATCAAGACCTTCAATGGGGCGATAGTAGGGTTTGTCACCCAGCGACTGGTATTTCCGTGCCCAATTTGGACCCGCTTCGGCGGGGGTAAACGACCAGTCCTGTCTG
>CETX01147021.1_pt1 | contig 16312 bp, 16 predicted proteins | sample 356501 | NCBI WGS metagenome assembly CETX01 (sample SAMEA2623390, study PRJEB7988) | marine metagenome | biome: marine biome (ENVO:00000447); feature: mesopelagic zone (ENVO:00000213); material: "saline water (ENVO:00002010), including plankton (ENVO:xxxxxxxx)" | depth 450 m | reverse complement strand
GAAGAAATTGAACTTTGGTTTCTTAACATATTTAAACGCAATTGGGATAAAATTGCTAGGAAAGTACAGTTTGAAGGTATGGATTTTATTAAGTATTTTAGTGATATGTACTCTGGTTTAGGTTTCACAAAGTCAGATATTTCCTTTGCTATCCAAGATTCAGGGGTAAATCCTAAGAAACCTAAAGAGTGGGATAGTGAAGAATTAATATCATTTTCTAGAACTTTGAGGAAATATTCAAAACCAATTATAATTGCGGCAAATAAGGCGGATGTAAAAGATTCAATTGAAAACATTAAAATAATGCAAAAGAAGCTTTCTTTTCCTGTAATCCCAACAAGTTCTATGGGAGAATTTGTACTACGTCAACTATCTAAAAACGGTGCTATTGAATACATCCCTGGAGATTCTGATTTTAAAATTGTTGATAAAGCGAAGATAAATTCTAAACAAAACAAAGCGTTGGATATAATCAAGGATGTTTTAGATAGATATGGAAGCACAGGGGTTCAAAATTGTATCAATACCGCAGTTTTTAATATACTAGGTAAAATTCCCGTTTATCCTGTGGAAGATGAGAACAAATATGCTGACAAATATGGAAATGTTCTACCTGATGCATATTTAATGAATCCCGGATCAAACCCCAAACATTTGGCATTTAAGATACATACAGATATTGGTAAGAGATTTATAGGGGCTATCGATGCCAAGACCAAAATAAAAATAAAGAGTGATAAAGAATTAGAAAAAAATTCAATTATTAGGATATTAACAAAAAAATAGTAATTTACACATTTTGCAGCAAATTAAATAAAGATGAATACTACTAAAAATTTGTCAATAGTTTATCCCTAATAGCCTTGGATTAATAAGTCATTGTTTGAAAAGGCCGCGACCGGGAATCGAACCCGGGTTATGGGATCCACAGTCCCATATTCTAACCACTAAACTATCGCGGCCACAATCATCTTTGTAATTCCGAGTGGTAAAAAATTTGTTGTACATTCTTTTTAGACATCAGAACTATATTATAATGATATGCTAAATTATTTTATAATAGCATATTTCAATAATCCACTGTTTTAATCTGTTTTGAAATCTATACGATGTCCGAGTTTTTTCTTTTTTGTTTTTAAGTAATTCTCATTAAATATGTTAGGTTCAGTATCTAGAGGAGTACGTTTAGTTACTATAATACCCCCTTTCTCTAAATCACTAATTTTTTTAGGGTTATTCGTTAAAATGTTTACGGATTTTACTCTAAGAAATTTTAAAATTTCCCCAGCAATACTATAGTTACGTAAGTCCCCTTCAAATCCTAAAGCATGATTTGCTTCTACAGTATCTAAGCCGTTGTCTTGAAGATGATATGCTTTAATCTTATTGATTAGGCCTATACCCCGTCCTTCTTGTCGTAGATATAATAGAATTCCAAATTTTTGGAATCCTAAATATTTCAATGCTGTTAGAAGTTGATCTCTACAATCACATCTTAGAGACCCTATAGCATCACCCGTAATGCACTCAGAATGTATTCGAAGGGTTACATTAGATTTATCTTTTACATCTCCTTTAATAACCGCAATATGCTCCTTATGGTCTATCTTATCATAGAAAACAATAATTTTGAAGTTACCATATCTTGTCGGCAACATTGAGGAGGCTGCATTTACAATATTTATAGCTGTATTATCCTTTTTCATTGGTAATAGCTCAAGTTTCAAGTATTTGAAATTAATCTCTCTTAGATGAAATTGAGATTTTAAACTAGTGAAAAAAAATTTGAATATTCCATATAATAATTTAAAATTATTGTAAATTACATTTAAAGTACCTACTTTTCATATGGAACTATAATTATTCCACATTCTCCGAATGCTGCCACTTTCCTGCTTACACTGCCTAAAAATAGCCTGGAGATGGTACCTTTTCCTGTAGTTCCCATTATTATAGTTTGTACACCTCTTTCATCTGAAAATTTAAGGATTTCTTTGACAGGGTGGCCTTCTTTTATGAATGTATCCACCTTTATCCCTGATTTCTTCCCGGATTCTTGAACATCTTTCATAATTCCCTGTCCAACCTTCATCTCTTCAGGGGATCGGGCTACAAATATTGTAAATATTTTAGAAATGCCAACCATTTTTGCAAATTCAAATGAATAATCTAATGCCCTTTTAGAATATTCTGAGCCATCAATTCCAACAAGGATATTAGAAAATTTCTTTGTATCCTTTTCAACTAAATATATTGGTTTCAAAGATCGCCCAATAATCTTTTGAGTTACATTTCCTATCGCTCCTTCTGGTGAGAATCGCCTAATACCTAGAACAATCATATCAAAATTTTTAGCTATTTTTAAAATTTCTTTATGAGGAGTTCCTTCTACAATTGAAGTTGTTGCCTTTATTCCTTCTTTTGTTGCTAAATCAACGGCCTTTTTAAGAGTATCTTTTCCTCCTTGTTTCATTTGGGAAACTACTTCTTCAGGAAATTGTAGGTACCCTCTCATTGGACTTGTATCTGTCACATTAAGAAATCTAAGACTAGTTCTTAAAATTTTGGTTAACCGTATTCCAACTTTTACAACATCCGGATTAAATGGTTCTTTGAGCGGAACAAGTATCTTCATTTTTTTCACCTCATTAACCTTGCATAAAATATTCAGGGAAGAGTAGCATAAATATCATTGCAACTGTACAGGTCAAAATCATTATGGGCGTCCCCACCCTTACCCATTCATGCATAGTGATGGGGTGGCCCCTTCTTTCTGAAATGCTAATAACAATTACATTTGCTGTCGAACCTATTGGAGTACCATTCCCTCCAAATCCTACCCCCATAGCTAATGCCCAATATAAAGGTGCAGTGTTTACTCCTAGTTCCCCCATCTCTGCTATCACTGGTAACATAGCTGCAGTAAATGGGATATTATCAACTATTGCCGATGCAACTGCCGATATCCATATGAACATTATAATAGTAAGGGTCATATCTCCCCCAGCCGCATCTACCATCCAAAATCCAACAGCAGATAGTATCCCAAGTTCCTCTATAGAACCGACTAATATGTACAAGCCTGCGAAGAACAGCAATACAGGCCATTCTATCCTTTCAACAACTTCATAAATATCAGGTAGATTTAAACACAGTGCTATACCTCCTCCAATTAATGCAACGGTAGCTACATTTAGATGAAATAGGAATTCATTAGAGATATATAGGGCAATTGTAAAGGCCAAAGTACCTACCGTTTTATACATCATTGGTTTACTCTTTACATGTTCCCATTCATCCATTTTCATAAGTTCTTTTATTCCTTTTGGAGTCTCGCCAGTCCATTTTCTGTAATAAAATAATAAATACAAAATTGTAACCAACCAGGCTGCAAGTACTGGAGGTCCAAGGTGAATTGGAAATGAATTAAAACTAAAGCCACTGGCAGAAGCAATCATTATATTAGGTGGGTCCCCAACTAATGTGCCTACTCCCCCGGTATTTGCTAGGATTCCTACTCCAATCAAGATTGGAATCGCAGAAATTCCTAGTCGATTACAAATCATTATTGTAATTGGAGCAAATAGAATGATGGAAGTTACATTATCTATGAATAAAGATATAACGGTATTTCCTGTTCCAAGAAGGACAAGTAGAAGCCAGGGTTTCCCTTTTGATGCTTTTGCAAATTTAATCGCAACAAACTCAAAGAATCCGCTTAGCTCTAATATACTGGCTATGGTCATCATACCCAACAACAAGCCTATAACATTGAAATCAATAAACTCAAATATTATACTTTCATTTAAAAATCCATAATATTTTCCAATGAGTAGTATAACTATTGACCCACCCCAAGCTACTATTGTCCTATGAACCTTTCCACTAAAAATAAGTGCAAATATAATTGCGGATACTAATATAGTAACTAAAACGGGAGTTTCCATTATGTTTATCCATAAAATTTATTTTAAGTTAAGGATACCTTCTATATGATTATCATTGAAGTTTATAAGCAATCGTTTTTCCTCTTTTATTGTAGATGCAACGAACTTAGTGTCAGTTCTAATTACACCTCTTATCGACGAAATATCTTTCAAGAGCCTTTGCAAATCATTTTTGTCTTTAGCTCTTAAGAATGCCACAAAATCTACGTTTCCTAATACATAGTATACTGCAATTACGCCCGAAATTTTTGATATCTTTTTCCCTACATCTGTAGATTCTGCATACCAATGAATTTTATCCGTACTTACGTATATAGATGTAATAGCTGATACTTCTAGACCCAGTTTTTCTGGGTCAAGTTCCATTATATTCCTCTTTATTATTCCATATTTTCTCAGTTTACGGATTCGGTAATGTACGGTAGACCTTGATATTTTAAGTGATTCTGCTATAGCATCGAGATTTGATATACCAAATTTATCCATATATTGGAGTATTCGAAGATCATTTTTATTTAATTCTACCATATTTAATTATAATATTCGCACATATATTTATATTTTTATGATTAAATCAGAATTTCTTTCTAATATATCTTTAATACGTAAATGTCGTCTTTATATTATCCCAAATTATATCCAAACAACATGTTATTTCACTGTGAAAACCTACAATAGATCTAATTTGGATGGTTTACTGCGGCATCAACCATGGCACGTACGTTTTTATTTAAAGTTAATGGTGGTATTGCACATCCAGGAGTAACTATGTCTACTCCTTCTTCAATGCATCGTTTAACATCTTTATTTACATCTTCAGTGGTTCCATGCATTAAAGACGATATTGTATCAACATTTCCTGCTACAGCGACTTTTCCTTTTAATTTAGCAAGTATATTAGTTAGATTGGCTTTACTGTCAATACTTATTATGTCTGTACTAGTTTCAGCCATATTTTCAATTACAAATTCTGTATTGCCACATATATGTAGAGCTGTAAGTCCATTCAATCCCTTTATTAATGCACTATTATGGGGAAGTGCAAATCTACCATAAAATTTATTTCCAATTATATCCGGTGAAGCAACCATATCCTCTACACAAACTAGAAATGCTCCTCGGTCATACATTGCATTTCCGTATTCTTTTAAAATCTCTAAGCTCAGTTCATTGAATTCTTTAACTTTATCTGGATCTTTCATTACAAATTTAAGTAATTTTACAACTTCTGCAAGAGCAGCCGATAAGGATAAAGGCCCATTTATACGTCCCATAACAGGTACTGTGTCTCCATATTTTTTATCTAGAATCTCGATAGCATCTAATACGACAGCCATCCTGCCCTTTTCCGTAAAATTTTCAGGAATATCTATGTCATCCACAGATCCAAATCCTTTATGAAAAGTTGCAGGAATTGATTCTTTTTTATCTAATTCCCACTTAATATTACATCCTAAAATTTCTGGTTCAACTGTTTGGCAAAATGGGACACCTATGCCTTCAAGTTTATTTTGCTCCCATACCTGAGCTGCCAATAAAGCCATTTTGTCAGCTTTTTTGTGTGCTTCAGGCCAAAACACCCCTACATTTTCCATTTGTTCTAAAGTTACTGTTTGATTGAAGCAAGTAATAGGAGGTCTATCGAGTTTTTCTAATTTTATAGCTTTGACTAATCTATCTTTTGGAGTCATATTTAAAATTTTGATAAGGTGTAATATATAAACATTTCTTAGTTTACAAAAATGTTTAAAAAAAATCAGATATAAAATAGATATTTACAAATAAGATAGTATTTAATTGACATTTTTTATTAATAATTCACTCTTTATCTAAAATCCGTACAATTTCTTCTGCCATTTCCCCGGTTGATGCATTTCCCCCCAAGTCATAAGTCACTCTTTTTCCTTGACTGACAACTTTTTTTAATGACATTTCAATTCTATCTGCAGTTTTAGTTTCACCAATATGTTTAAGCATAAGTATAGCACTTAATATAATTGCTGAAGGATTAACTTTATTCATTCCGGCGTATTTAGGAGCTGAACCATGAACTGGTTCAAAAACTGCAATTTCCTCTCCAATATTAGCACTAGGTGCCAATCCTAGTCCTCCAACTAAACCAGCACATAGATCAGAAAGAATATCCCCAAAAAGATTTGTAGTTACAATAACATCGAATTTGTCTGGGTTTTTAACCAGTTGCATAGCCATATTATCAACAATACGGTCTTCAAATTCTACTTGTTTATAATTCTCTGATATCTCTTTTGCACATTGAAGAAACAACCATCCAGTTGTCTTTAAAATATTAGCTTTATGTACTGCTGTTATCTTTTTACGTTTCTCCTTAACTGCATAATCAAAGGCAAATTTAACGATCATCTCAGAGGCATTCCTAGTAATCCGATTAACGCTTTCGGCTATAGTTTTTCCTTCATCTACAAATCGTTCAATTCCTGAGTAAAGCCCTTCGGTATTCTCCCTCACCATTACAAGGTCGATATTAGTATACCTTGACTTTACACCTTTGTAGGTTTTAACTGGCCTTAAATTAGCGTATAGATTTAGTAGTTTCCGAATTCTAACATTTATGCTACGGAATTCTCCTCCAATTGGAGTGGTTAATGGACCTTTTAATGCTACTTTATTTTTCTTAATACTCTGAATAAGTTCTTCAGACAGGGGAGGGTTGCCAGAGTCCATTGCTGATTGGCCTGCTAAAATTTCTTCAAATTTTATACGAGCATCTGAGGCTTCAAGTACTTGAAGTGTTGCGGATACAATCTCAGGACCGATCCCATCTCCAGGGATAAGAGTTATCTTTCTCATAATTATCTCAATTTAAAATCGCCATTTTTTTTTATATGCTCTACTAATCCTCCATCTTTAAGAATCTTGGTCATAACTTTGGGTAACGGGTTAAACTTTGTTTCAATGTTTTTTGTTATGTTTTTAGCTTTTCCTTGTTCTAAATCCACCTCTACTATATCCCCATCATCAAATATGCTCGTGTCACAAATAATAGCTGGTAGCCCAATGTTAATGCAATTCCGAAAAAAAATTCTAGCAAATGAACTTGACATTATACCTATAATACCAGATAATTTAATTATTCTAGGAGCATGTTCTCTACTTGATCCTAATCCAAAGTTTTCACCAGTTACAATGAAATCCCCTAGTTTAACTTCGGACGCGAATTCAGGTCTTGCATCTTCCAATACATGTTTAGCAAGTTCTGGAAGATTAGATCGAAGATGAAAATATCTTCCAGGAGCTATTAGATCTGTACTTATATTATCTCCAAATTTCCAGACTCTACCACTCATACATAACCTCTTGGATCTGCAATTTTTCCTTCAATTGCAGTTGCAGCAGCAGTTGCAGGAGATGCAAGATAAATGTAAGATTTTGGGTTTCCCATTCTCCCTTTAAAGTTTCTATTGTGGGTAGTAAGGCAGCGTTCACCATCACCCAAATTACCAGCATGAACACCAACACATGGTCCACATCCAGGGGGATTTACCACGGCTCCAGATTTAATAAAAATCGCTATTAAACCCTCTTCTATAGCTTTTTGATAAATGTTTTTTGAAGCAGGAGTAATGATAAGTCGCGTATCAATATTCTTTTCTCTTCCCTCCAATATGCTAGCCACAATCCTAAGGTCCTCAATTCTACCGTTTGTACAGGTGCCTATGGATACCTGGTCAATTGCAACATTACACTCTTTATCTTCAATATTTCTAACGTTATCCACCCAATGAGGAAGTGAAACTGTTGGTCCTAGCTCTGAAATGTTATAATTATGAATTTTTTGATATACTGCATCATCATCTGGATATATTCCTTTATAATCTTTAATTCGTCCATTTTTTTTTAGATAGTCTTTGGTTACTTTATCACTTGGCATTACTCCTGTTTTTGCTCCAGCTTCAACGCTCATGTTGGTGAGTGTAAGTCGCTCATCCATATCTAATCCTCTTATACCAGGTCCCGAAAATTCTAGAGCTTTATAATTAGCACCAGCTGATCCCAAATCACCTATAATCCTAAGTATTAAATCCTTTGCAAACACTCCTGATTGAAACTTTCCTTCAATTTCAATTTTAATGCTCTTTGGAACACGTAACCAAGTTTTACCTAATGCCATACCAATAGCAATGTCCGTTGAACCCATTCCCGTTGCAAAAGCACCAAGGGCACCTCCAGTACACGTATGTGAGTCTGCACCTATAACTACATCCCAGGGTCTAATTAGTTCCTCAGCAGCTTTTTGATGGGATATTCCTTGACCTATATCAGATAGACTAATTTTGGCTTCCTTAGCAAATTGTCTAAGTATAGTGTGATCGTTTGATAATTCTTTATTAGGTGAAGGTGATGCGTGATCAATAAATAAAAAAGTTTTTTTAGGATTAGCAACATCTGAAATTCCCAAATCACGTAACTGTTCTAATGTTAATGGTCCTGTACCATCCTGAGCATAGGACACGTCTACCTTTGCTATAATAAAATCTCCTGCAACTCCCCCATTTTCTGAATGTGCACTCAGGATTTTCTCGGATATTGTGAGGCCCATCCCATTTACTCCCTAATAACACTTTTTGCGATTTTTACAAGTTCTTTATTATTTATTGCACTCTTACGATTTGCTGATTGATTCTTTACTAATTCAACTATCTTAAGTAAATCTTCTTTTTCAGTCTCAATTCCCAATTTCTTAAGCTTATCCCACACAGCGTGTTTGCCTGAATGTTTACCAATAACAATATTCCTACTTGCACCAATTTCATCTGGCATAAATGACTCGTAAGTATATGGATTTTTCAATACACCATCAACATGAATACCTGATTCATGAGTAAACATGTTCTGACCTACAATTGATTGGTTAAATGGTACAGGAATTCCACTTGCTTTCTCTACGTAGCCCGATACTTCAGAAAGACTATTAATTTTAAATGGTAATTTAATATTGTAAAGTTTTGTAAGACTCATAATAACTCCTTCTAGAGAAGAGTTTCCAGCTCTTTCGCCCAAACCGTTTATTGTAGTAGATGCCCATCTTGCACCTCCCTCAAAAGCAGCTAAAGCATTTGCTATGGCTAATCCATAATCATTATGAGTATGGATTTCAACATCAATTCCGATATCATGTATTATCTTTTTTGTAATATAATTGCTAGAACGTGGTATCAGGACTCCGAGAGTATCACATATCCTAAGTCTATCAGCACCTACTTCTTTACCATTAGATGCAAACTCCTCTAAGAATTCATATTCTGTCCTTGAAGCATCCTCTGAATTTAATGATACATACAAACCATGGTCTTTAGCGTATTCAACCATGGTTACAGCCTTCTCAATAACTTCTTCTTTACTCATCTTAAGTTTGTATTTTAAGTGCAATTCCGAAGTTGCTATAGAAATGGCGATAGCATCGCATCCAGTTTTAATTACTGCATCTACATCATTTTTAACTGGTCTTGACCAACCCATGATACTTGAATCGAGACTTTCTTTTGCAATATCCTTAACTGCTAAAGCCTCTCCAGGAGACATAGCTGGTGTGCCTGCTTCAATCTGTTGAACTCCAATTTCATCAAGATACTTAGCGATATGCAGTTTCTCTTCATTTGAGAAAACAACTCCAGGGGTTTGTTCTCCATCGCGGAGAGTTGTATCATTTATATTGATATCATTATTAGGAAATTTTTCTTTTATTTCCTCTTTGAAATTATAGTGACTAATAAACATCGTTTCATTTCTTAAATAGTATACTCCTTATTTTCAATCATAACTCCTTATATCTTTTTTGAAAAATATTTAGTATTTTTTCTATTTTATTCTTTGATTTCGATTCGTGAAAATAAACTAATCCTTTTATAAACTAATCCTTTTATATTCTTACATAAGTTATACTAAATAATGTTTATTCTTTCAGAAGAGGGAAAAAAGTATCTAAAAGATGGTCTACCTGAAGTCAATTTATATTCTTTATTGGATAAAGATTCCATTGAAATTGACCATGCAAAGGATAAGATTAAGAATTTTTCAATTGGTTTGATTTGGGGGAAAAAAAATGGGTGGATTACCATAGAAGGATCAAAGATTCTAAAACTTAGACAAAAGGAAGAATACATATTACCCTTGGCATTGGCACAGATATCCAAAGGAGAAAAAGTAGAACAACACAATTTAGACTTACTCATTAAAAGAAAATTGGTAATTAAAGAAAAAAAGGCTAATTATAGAAAAAACCAGGGAGATATTACAAGTTTAACACCTGAACTTATACAGACAAGACAATGGAAAGAATTTAATCTGAAACCTTACAATGTCGAGGCAGTTGGAAGTAGGATCTTTCCAGGTAAACGACAACCATATACAAGGTTCATCAATAAAGTTAAACGTAAGTTGGTTGAACTGGGGTTTAAAGAAATGACAGGAACTTTAATAGAAACTGAATTTTGGAATTTCGATGCTTTATTTCAACCACAGAATCACCCTGCTCGTGATTGGACTAGTACGTATAAGTTAAAAAATCCTGAATTTGGATATCTTCCAAATAAAAGGTTAGTTGATAATGTTAAAAAAGCTCATGAAAAAGGAATTTCCGGAAGTAGAGGGTGGGGATATCAGTGGGATCCTATGAAAGCTGCCAGGCTTATGCCACGAGCTCATGGAACATGTCTTTCTGCAAGAACGTTAGCGTCTAATAAAGAAGTCTCGGGCAAATATTTTGCCGTTGCAAGATGTTATCGTCCTGACGTGCTTGACTCTACACATCTTATTGAATTCAATCAGATTGAAGGAATTGTTGTAGATGAGTCATTAAATCTAAGCCATCTTTTAGGAATCCTTGAAATTTTTGCAAAAGAGATTGCTGGAGCCGAAAAAATTCGATTCTTCCCTGATTATTATCCATTCACTGAACCATCTGTTCAGTTATCAGCAAAACACCCAGAGTTTGGATGGATGGAATTTGGAGGGAGTGGAATATTTAGGGAAGAGTTAACAAAGCCTTTAGGAATAAATATCCCCGTAATAGCTTGGGGAATCGGTATTGATAGACTGGCGATGTTTAAGCTTGGAGTTGACGATATACGCAACCTTTTCAGTAAAGACTTAAAATGGCTTAGAGAGTCTAAGGTGGTACTATAATTATGCCTACTGTCCAATTTAATCTCAGCGATCTCGAAAACCTTGTAGGTCAATCAATTAAATCTTCAGAATTAGAAGAAATTGTACTTTATGTAAAAGGGGAAATTGACTCAATTAATGGAGATGAGATTAAGCTCGATATAAAAGATACTAATCGTCCTGATTTATGGAGTATTGAAGGAATAGCTCGCGACCTTAGGAGATATTTGGGGAATGATGAAATAATAAAAAATTTCAATGTCGATTCATCAGGAGTTTCTCTTGAAATAGATAAAAAGGTAGAAAAAGTAAGGCCAAAAGCTATCGGTGCAGTAATAAAGAATGTATCTTTATCTAACTATTCCCTTAAACAATTAATTCAGCTTCAAGAGAAAATTCATTTTACACATGGCCGTAATCGACAGGAAGTTGCTATTGGGGTTTATGATTATGATAAATTAAATTTTCCAATAATATATACCACAGTTGACCCTGAAGGTTTAGCGTTTGTCCCCCTGGATTTTGATAAAGAAATGACTCCAAAGGAAATATTAAAATTTCATCCTAAAGGTAGAGAATATGGCCATTTAATTAACGATTATCCCGAGTATCCTCTGATGATAGATTCTGATAACAATGTCCTTTCAATTCCGCCAATAATCAATTCTACCTATACAGGAAAAATTACTACAAACACTGAAAACATCTTCATTGAATTAACAGGAAAGTATCTTAATAGGTTATCTATTGCTTTAAATGTACTAGTTACAGCGCTTTCAGAACGTAATGGCATTATACAAAGTGTTGAGGTAAACTATCAAAAAGAGCAATTAATAACTCCCGATTTAACACCAAAAAAATTTTCTATTAATCCCAATTATGCTAGAAAAATACTGGGGCTAGACCTGAGTAAAAACGATTTTATTTTATTGCTAAATAAAGCCGGGTATGAAGGTAAATTCAAGGAAGATGCTATTATTGTGGAATACCCCGCTTATAGGAACGATATCTTGCATGAGCGGGATGTTATAGAAGATGTAGCTATTGCTTATGGAATAAATAACATTCTTCCAATTTACCCTGAGATCTCAACAATTGGTAGCATTAATCCAATAGAAGACTATTCAGAAACAATTCGAGATCTTGTTACAGGTCTTGGTTATCAAGAAATCCTCACATTTTCTCTAACAAATAAGAATTCGCTTTTCGGTAAGATGAAACTTGAAGAGTCAAATATTTGTGAAATTGCAAATCCTATCAGTTCAAATTGGAGTGTCATCAGGAATTGGCTTATGCCGAGTTTATTAGAATTTCTCACCTATAATCAGCATGTTGAGTTTCCTCAGAGAATATTTGAAGTATCTGATACGGTTAAAATTGATCAAAAAGCCGAAACTAGAACAGTGAATATTAAAAAACTTTCCTGTATGCTGTCGGATGTTAATGCAGGATATGAGGAAATTTCATCTATCCTTTATGCGGTCCTTTCAAATTTAGGTGTAGAATTTAGATTAGATCCCTTAAATCATCCTAGTTTTATAACTGGACGAGCTGCAAAAATCTTGATGAAAAACAAAGAAATAGGATGCATTGGTGAAATCCATCCGTCGGTTTTGAATAATTGGGAGCTGAATATGCCTACAGCAGGTTTTGAAATCGCACTTACTTATCTTTTTCCTTAGTTTTTTTTTCTATTTGTACCTCTCTAGTCATTACATTATCCTTTTTTTCATCTTCATAATACAAAACTGCAACGAGGATAGACATAACGGTAAATGTTAATAAATAATCGTATACTGGAGATTTGTTGAATACTGTATAAACTGATAAAATGCTCAGAACTATTCCGGAAGATGCAAAAAACCAAAAAATCTGATCTTTAGGTACATGTTTTTCAAGATAATAAGTTGTAAACAATAACAATCCCACTCCGATACCTATGGCTATAATCACATCCAATTTATTTTCTCCACTTTTTACTTTCGATAATAATAATAATTTAAACTTTCCCTACTTTCAATACTTTTACATCTTTACACATCTTCAATACTATCTTCAAAGCATCTACCTCTTTTTCTGCATCTCTTACTTTTTTAAGTGATGCTTTGGTAGCTGGATACAATGGTGGTCCAAGACAACAATTAGCTGGCATAATAGATATTTCATATGTTCCTATTTTCTTTGCTAATCTAATGATATCCTCTTTATCATACCCAATTAATGGTCTATAAATAGGCATTTCAGACACTTCATCTATAACAGCAAGATTGTGTAAAGTTTGACTTGCTACTTGGCCTAAACTTTCCCCGGTTATTAATCCTCCAATTTTTTCTTTTCTAGCTATAATTTGAGCCGTTCGATACATAGCTCGCTTGCATAGTATGCATCCCAAACTATCATTTTTTGCCTTTAATAACTCAATAAGGATATTTCCATAAGGAACAATATATGTTTTTATCTCCCCATTTTTCCAGCTTGCTAATTTCTTTATCGATGCCATTGTTCGATTTAGTGTTCGATCATCCACTAGAGGAGAGGGATTCATAAACATTGCTATAATGTCTGTGCCTCGTTTCATCATCATCCATGCAGCTACTGGAGAATCTATCCCTCCACTTATCATAGCTAGGGCAGTTCCTTGGGAACCTAGAGGCATACCTCCAACACCTTTAATTACTGTATCAAATAAGTATGCTTCATGGTACCGTATTTCAACATGAATTGAAATATCTGGTTTAGTGAGGTTCACCTTTGCTCCAGTTGCTTCAATTATTTTCGCTCCTAATTCCCTCGCTAATTCAATGCTTGTGTAATCATGTTTTCCAACACGTCTAGCTCGGACAGCAAATGATACGTTCTCCCCAATTTTATTAGATGCGTAATCTACTCCTTTTTTCAAAATTTCATTAAAATCCGATGATATCTTAAATGCCACTGAAGTTGATACCACCCCAAATACTCTTGCAATCACTTCTGCATCCTTTATAGAAGCAGAATGCACATAAATTCTTCCGTATTCTCTTGTAACTTTCTTGTTACCAATAGCATCTTTAATTCTTTCTATTAGTTTACGCTCAAACACTAATCGAGTATTTTTGGATTTAATCCCTATCTCCCCATATCTAACAATTATCACATCTAATAGGAACTTTCTATTCATATTAAATGTTTGTATCTCAAATATATCACAGATAATCCAACAAAAATTTATAAACTGGCATGTTCTATGAGAATTGTAATTTTCTTTTTTATTTATTAATTAAGAGATTTATAATAACTATCGTTCCAATAATAATAATTACAATTTCTAAAATACCAAATCCAAATGGTAATCTTTTCAAATTCATCTTAATCCTCTAAGTTTAAATTATTAATCTATTTTCTCTTAATTTACTTTTATGTAAAGATTTAAACTGTTAAAGTGAATTAATCTTTACACATGAATTGGTCCACTACATCTTTTGCTTCTTCTCTTTTTTCTTGATGTTTAACTAAGAAATGCTTGACTTTTTCAGCTAGAATTTGCTTACATTCTCCACAGATAATTTTACCTTCTTTACAGTCATCGCTAAGCATTATTACTTTCTCATCTTTATCCTCAAAAAGATAATAATAATATTGATAAATTGAGCATTCTGAAGGATTTCCACCATTTTTTCGTTGTTTTTTCACAGTTTTTCTACCTCCAGTTATTGCATTCATTATCTTTTTTTCTGCAATCTTGGGAGAGTCAGTTGTAAAGATGCTCGTATTAGATTTGGATGCTGACATCTTGTCTGAACCTGTGAGCGACGGAAAGAATTTACAATGTATAAGTGCAGGTTTTGGATAATTAAGAGCTGAAGCAACATCTCTTGTTACACGGAAATGAGGGTCTTGATCTATCGCACATGGTATAAGACAAGGAATCGGTTTCCGTTGTCTTTTAGATTCAAGAAAAGCTGGAACACTTTGAATACTAGTAAAAAAGATTCGACCAATATTTGTACTATTATTAAATCCAAAAACTGCCTTAGCAGTTGATAAAGTAATACGTTTTGATACGTCTAATGCAATATCATAGAGAGTTTTTATGTAATCAGTATCTAAAAAAATTTCAGTCTTTTTTGGATCGAACCCAACTGCAATTATATCAAGAATATTTTCATATGCATATTTTCTTGTGTCATTTTGAGTTAGATTCCTATTAAAAAGAAATTTTTCGTCGTCTGTTAGCTGAAATAGTAACTTTGCATTGTATTTATCTTGGATATATTTAGTGAATATCCAAGGCATGAGATGTCCAAGATGTGTATTTCCACTAGGTCCCCGACCAGTGTAGAGGACGAATTCATCCTTTTTTTCATATGCATCTAATATTCTATCAAAGTCTCTATGAGAGTAAAATATTCCTCTCCTTAACATAAAGTGGAGTTCTCCCGTATGTTTTGAAACCCTATCTAATATAGGCGTATTTATTTTTTGAGTTCCAAATCTCTCCATTAATACATCATAGTTAACATCCCCTATCACTGCCCAGGGTGTCACTATGAAATTATCATCGGTCATTTTATCACCCTAAGGAGTTATCCTTTCAACGTTATAATAAGTAATATCTCCTTCATCATCTATAACAGCAAAAATAATAGTTTTCCTCACACCATGGGCGAGTCTTACTATCCTAGATAGTTCAGGAAAGGATAGAACATCTTCCTCTTTGACTGCATGTACTAGGTATCGTGAATGGTCTTTAATACTATCTCCCCTTTCATAAACTCTAAAATGTGCGCCAAATTTAAATCCTGTTTTTACTATATAACCCCTATCACGCAAATCTTTGTAAACTCCGTATCTTAAATTAAATTCCTCTTCTTTTACTTTCTTTAAAATATCTTCTGAGGAACAGATCCTACCCTTATCGGATACTTTAATACTTTCTCTTTCAAGAAGAAATAATGCCTCAAGAAGAGAAAGCTTAAGCTTCCCTTTCACTCGTTTTCCAAATCCCTTTTGATCTAGCCTAGAAATAGTAGGTTCATCGTCAATATAGACTATGTTATCAGCTATAATAGCGTTCATTTTACCCAAAATTACCCCTCTGGAGTATATATTAGTTAGCATCTTATTTGTTTTATTTTTAATACAAATCTACAAATCATCATCAAAAATCTTGAAATTCAATCTTTGAAAATTAAAATAAAATTTGAAAAACCCCATAAATTTATATTAGACGGTATTTAAGA
>CETX01040820.1_pt1 | contig 16498 bp, 9 predicted proteins | sample 356501 | NCBI WGS metagenome assembly CETX01 (sample SAMEA2623390, study PRJEB7988) | marine metagenome | biome: marine biome (ENVO:00000447); feature: mesopelagic zone (ENVO:00000213); material: "saline water (ENVO:00002010), including plankton (ENVO:xxxxxxxx)" | depth 450 m | reverse complement strand
GAAGAAAAAAGCCCGGAACGCCAACAGCAACTTCGCCAGATAACCACAGACCTGGCGAACCTCGAGAAACAGCAGGCCGAGCTGGAAGCCAGCCTTGAGCGCCGCGAACGTGAAATCCGCGAAGCCCGCCCGGAGTTTCTGAAACAGGACATCGAACGGTACCAGAACGCAGCCAACCAGCTGCGCCAAACCCAGGAGAACCGGGGCCGCGAACTGCGCGACATCAAAGTCAGGCTGGAAGCCTGGGGCGCGGAAGGGCTGGAAGAACAGCTCAACGAGAAAGAGGCGGAACTCGACCAGTGCAATCGGCGCTACGAGGAACTGCACCGCCGTGCCCAGGCGCTGGACCTGCTGCTGAACCTGCTCACCGAAAAACGCCAAGCACTGACACGCCGCCTCCAGGCGCCCCTGCAAAAGCACCTCAACCACTATCTCTCAGTGCTTTTCCCGGAAGCCTCGCTGGAAGTGGATGAACAGCTACGGCCGGGCACCTTCAGCCGGGGCACCGAACTAGGGCAGATCACCGAACTGAGTTTTGGCGCGAGGGAGCAGATGGGACTGATCAGCCGCCTTGCCTACGCCGATCTGCTACGGGAAGCCGGAAGACCAACGCTGGTCATCCTCGACGACACCCTGGTGCACAGTGACAGCGACCGCCTGGAAGACATGAAGCGCATCCTGTTTGATGCGGCCAGCCGGCATCAGATACTGCTGTTTACCTGTCATCCGGAGAAGTGGCAGGACTTGGGGGTGCAGCCTGTGGATATCCAGGCATCGAAGGAACAGGGCGCTCAGTCCCTCTAGACGAACAAGGAATAGCCAATGCCCAACACCTCCGCTCTTTACCTCGCCATGCTCCGGATGGTACCCCGGTACCCTAAGGCCATCGCCACAACCGAGTTGGTAAGCCGACTTGGCGAGCAGGGTTTTTCCAAGGATGCTATGATGCAACGATCAATAATGTCGGGCGCGAACGATTGAATCACATGAAGTTTATTGATTTGTTTACTGGTTGCGGGGGGCTATCTCTAGGCTTGTTGAAGGCGGGTCATAAGGGGCTTTTAGCGGTTGAAAAAAATGAGCAAGCCTTCGAGACGCTGAAGTTCAATTTGCTCGGTCAAAGTGACAAGTTCGATGGACATTACGAATGGTTAGAGCACCCGAGCCTGAGTAAAAGTGCTCACGATATCACCAAGCTGTTGAGCAACCCTAAACTCACTGCGTACCTGAGAAAGTTAGGTGATTGTGGGCAGGTCGATTTAGTCGCTGGCGGACCGCCATGCCAGGGTTTTTCCACGGCTGGCAAACGTGAACCAGATGACCCCAGAAATAGTTTGGTATTTGCCTACCTGGACTTTGTGAGCTTGGTTAAGCCCAAATATATCCTGATGGAGAATGTTCGGGGCATCGCACACGCATTCGGTAAAGGTGGTGGTGGTGAAGCTGTATCGGAAAAAATCGAGAAGGAGCTTGCTAATTCAGGGTATCTGACTGCGCATTTCATCGAAGACAGCAGTCAGTGGGGAGTGCCGCAGACCCGTCAAAGGTTTGTTCTGATTGGCATTAGGAAAGACTTGTTTGGCCCGCTTTTTTCGGGAGAAGAGAATGACCAAGCTGTTGATGAGTTGATTGCGGCAGGCAAAGCACTTAGACCCCGACTTGAACATGGTTTAGAGAGTTTCGCTACCAGATTTCGCGCATCGCTCGGCTTGAAGCAAGGCTCTTTGGTCAGTGCAAAAGAAGCAATTGGCGACCTGAAAACAATGGATGCATCCGGCCCAAGGGACAAGAAATCCGCGACAGACTCCACTGTAAGCGGATTTCAGCAGATTGCGAAATCTGCCCCTATGACTGGCATCGATAGAAACTACCAAAGACTGATGTCCGCTGATTGGACCAAGGATTTACCAAACGGTGGGCTTCGCCTTCCGAAGCATAGCAAACCTGTAGTTGACAGGTTCAGTCAAATTTTAGATGACGTAGATAATCCGGATCTCCAGAATCAGTATCTCCTCTCTCGGAGGAAGACGCTCCCAATCAAGTATCGGGAGGAAAGGCTGAACAGCAAGAAACACACTTTGACGGTACTGCATCCTGATAAGCCGTCAGTCACTGTTACAACGCTACCCGATGACATCCTTCACTATGACGAACCACGAATCCTAACGGTTCGAGAATTGGCTCGCTTGCAGTCATTTCCAGATTGGTTCAGATTCGAAGGACCTTACACGACTGGCGGAAGCCTCAGGAAATCTACGTGTCCAAAGTACACGCAGGTGGGAAACGCCGTCCCACCGCTAATGGCGGAAGGTTTGGGTTGTTTCTTACGTGATGAGTTAAAGAATATCGTCGATTCGTTTGTTCGAGATACGAAAGCTGCCTCAACTGCGGCCTAGGCACACTATCTAGTCCAAGTAGATGAGGGACATTTCTTGGTTAGGGGGCAGTGCTCACATTTTGGGCTCGCAGGCGTACAGATTTGTGCCGCGAGGTCTAGCATCCCCCAGTTGAGCGACAGAGGTGAGACATCCGATTCTTGCAATACTCGCCTGGCGATTATGTTAAGGAAGGGGTCGTCACGAATATCAACAAGTCCACGAGAACCGAAAAAACGCTCCAAAAGTCGAGCCATGCTGCCGTCAAGCAATGGTTCTGGGCGATTATCTCGATAAAGGAGAATCGCATTAACGACGTAAGGTCCCAACCCTGGAAGCGTTCCAAGTTCCTCTCGACTATCTGGCAACGCGCCACCTCTGTTCTCTATTTCTGTCGCAAGTTTTCGGAGTGTTGCTGCTCGCCGCTGCCATAGACCGAAAGGCTCAAGGGCTTTTTGAAGGTTGGCTGATTCACCGTGGGCGATGGTCAGCCAGTCTGGATAAAGCTCGAAAAAACGCCCGATAAATCGATCCACGATCCCAGCTCGCGTTCTCTGCAAGAGGAGTTCAGTTACGATTACCCGGTACAGCGGATAGTCATACTTACGCCAACTGAAGTTTCGGCCATTCTCTGAAAACCACTCCATCATCTGGAGCACGAACCAGAAGATCGTTTTACTAGGTATAGCAAGGGCTCGATTTTCGGCTTGTTGGCGCCGTGGACTGTACTTCTTTGTGCCCATTACTTTATCCCCGCCCCGCCAGACCCCTTACGGAAGAGATTTAGATAGTAGAGACTAACTCCTCAATTAAAGCACCCCCGTCGGCTACCTGCTCTACATGGTGCCAAAGTTCGTCGCGATCCATAGTGTCGACCATTTGCAACCTTGTCAGGAGAAGCCTGCCTTCTTCATTAACGCCGAGTGCGACTCCTTGCTCCGTAACTAATTTTAGAACTTGAAGGCGAGTGTTAGCCTTGCTCAAGATTCCGTGTTTCAGTGACGTTTCGTATTGAACGTGCACCTCGTTCAGCTGGTGATTACTCGTACTGTTGAATATTTTTAGCGTGACTACAATCGGCTTGGACTGAACATACTTTCTTACAGCTATGTCGCCAGAGTGCTCGTCTCTGAACGGCTCAATTGAGAATGTCCGTAGCGTGGATACTACTAGCTGCTCTTCAGGGCTAATATCTCTCGTGGTTGCTCCAATTTCTTTTCCGTTGATTGCTAAGTCATATGTCACTCGAAGGTCTTCATTTCCTTCTCTGGTGCTAAGTTCGATTACGGCCTTTGATGAAAAGCAGCAATCCAGAATTGCCGATGCCCAGAAGCTTTTTTGGGTGCCGAAGGAGCTAAAAAAGTCGCTAGTAAGTTGGTTGAAGCGGCTGCGTAATGAGAAAAAATACTTGGCAATTGCTTCTACTTGATCTGAGAATCGGAACCTATTTCTTAGTTCAGAAAATTCGCTTGCTGTCTTGGCCATTAATGAGACGTAGAAGCCGAACTGAAAAGCCTTTTCTGGACTCTTTTCATCTAGTTGTGGATGGGGTTCCATCCCCATGAAAACACTTGAAATTTTCTCAAGAAAAGAAGTTGTCTTCTTTACTTCGCTACTATCGTCTGGAATGGAATGCAATTTTTCTTGAAGCAGGTCAACGATCTCCATTTGGTCGGAGCGAGCATCAATGCTATCCGACCTGCAAAGCTCCCAGTACTCACGTAACAGGAGATTGAGTCCTTTTGGTGGTAGCTTAACGCTGAGTTGCGATGCTAGTTCAGATATAGCCACATCTACGTCATTTGGTTCCGATAGAATAGGGATTTCCTTACGTGAATTTCCTTTTAAATGATTGTGAAGTGCGTAGGTAAAAGCTATGATTGATTTCCCATCGTTAATTAGCTTTCCTTTCGAGTATGGGGCATCTCTATCTATCTTTTTATTTTCAATCAGTTCTACCTCACCTCCCATATCAATCGAGGCTACTTCGTTGCACTCTACAAGGGAGTTGCTAACAGATAAGGGAAGGCTTTCTATATCCAGATCGCTCATGTAATGGTATTTGGATATGAACTCGTTTAGCGCCTTTTCAGATGAAAAGTGAATTCTTTTTATTTCATTTATCGATAGAGCAGATTTGACTCTAAATAGTTGAACTTTTTTGCTGCCCAACTTGCTTGGGAGAGAATAAGCCCGACCTTTAAGCTCCACCTCACAGCAGATAGGAAGTGGAGAATCCTCTATATTTTTAACCACAACTGTATTCGGCCAAAGCCTGGTGTGGATATCGTTATATTTGACTTTGCTTGTCGAGACGCCGATGAATCCTGAGCTCAAAAATTCCACTAGCCCAATTTCTGTAATGGGGATGTAGAAATTGTTCATAATATTCTTCCACTTAGGCTGTAGTCATTAAGTCTTGTTCGACCCTTTGGCACCCGATCTCTTTTATCAATCGAACTATATTTTGCTTATCGAGACCATCAATGTATTCTTTGATTCCTTGCTTCAAAACCCGGTGCTTTTTCGAGTCTTCAATTAAGCTTGATAATAGTTGCGGAGCGTCCTCCCCGAGTGACAGAATTTCATCTGCTAAGGTATCTGCTCTGATTTGGTCAGCCATTTCTTCTGTTTCTGACCACGGAACATGTTTGAGCTTCTCACGCAACTCTGCTTTCCATGCAGTGTTGGCATTATATCCACAGAGTCTGGATTCGGGCGAGGGGAGCAATCGAGTTATTTGGGGCAACGAGTCGCCAAAACAAACGATATCAAAGAACAATGAATTTCTAGCTCGAGATGAAACTACGTACATATCCTTGATTAACTCTTGGGCACTTGCGTCGAATGCTCGATTATCCCTATGCATATTCACGATAAAGACAGCGTCGAATTCGAGTCCCTTTGAACTCTTATTGTGAAGTACAGTGATAGAGGGAGGTGTGCCGAATTTTAAGTATTTGGCGTCGTGATGAATGCTTTCTGTGGGACGGCCGTTTAGATACATCTGGATGGTATGCTTCGACTTCTTTTCTTCTTTGGATTTTTGCAGCTCAGAAAATATATTCTTTACATCGCCTTTTTTTCCAAACGACAGAACGCCCACTTCGATCTGACCATTGTTTACGACAAAATTTGTTATATGCTCGGCAACCGCAGCGTGGTCTGAAAGCATTATGACCTGTGGTTTCATTCCACCACGGTCTGGGGCTTTTGCAGCAGTCCTGCCTGTTAATTGATAGAAAGTTGCAAACTCTGATATCTCCCGCGTATTTCGGTAGTTTTTGAAGAGTCGCCAATATCTTTTGTTTCGGACTCCCACATCTAAGATTTGTCGAATTTCCTGTAAGGTAGAGTTATTTTCGGTAATCGTCTGATTTTCATCGGCAAAGACGGTAAGGGTGGGGCGAGAAGATTCCTCCAAAAGTGGATGGTCGATCAGGTCCATAAAAGCTTCGTACATGGAAACTGGAAAATCCTGGCCTTCATCTATTATCAGGTGGCCCCAGCACAGTCGGTGTAATTTTGAAATATCCGTTGTCTCCCGAATGGTTTTTCCAATCGCTTGCCAATTTATGTCAAACCTACCGATACGTGGAGCGCACTTCTTGAAAGCGTGCTGGTACCAAGGGTCGATCCATTTATGTAGGTTACAGATGGTTATGTCATGCTCAACAGAAACGCTATCCGCATATTTGGAAAGCACGTTGTTGAACATTAATAAGGTGACGGTTTTCCCCCCTTTAGATAGCCTAAGAGCGCGATGGAAAGCTACCACGGTCTTCCCTGTTCCGGGAGGTCCCGTAACCAATACCGCCCGGTTTGCAGGCGATTCAGTGTAAATTCCGCGTTGATCCGAATCTAATTCAGCAAACGTTGGCATCCTCACGCGCTGTCTCCTCTACAAAACTTAGAAAGCCCAATGGCTCACCAAACTTTTCGCCCATACCTGAAAGAAGCAAACGGTTAAGTCCAGCGTTCTGGTGGCCGCAACTGGTCTCGGACACAAGGGCACAACAATGGCAGGCTGCCTGATTGACGCCTTGGAACCCGGATTCCTTCGTTTCGCGACACACGGGGTCCGCGGAACACCAGCTAGTCAGGTTGCTTAGATTTCTCACAAGATGAGATTGAATTTCGGGACGAGCCTGATCTACGAGGCCGCCTAATGTGCCCTCAGTGTCTGTGTCCGTCGTGTAAATCAGTATTCCTGCTCGTTTTTCGTCGGGGACACAGAAAATTCGTTCTCTTAGGGCTGAAGATGAGTACCCCGAGCGGAAGGTTAGGTCTCGGATTAAAATGTGGGCGACAGTATGAGCAAGTATGAATATGGGGTCCTCTACAACGCCAATCTTAACCCTTTCCTGAAGTTTCTCTAATGCATTGAGTTGCTTTGTGAGGGCTTGCCTCACTTGCTGGCCAGATTTCTCCAACCAGGTAGTTAAAGTGTCTTGATTAAATTCAAAATATATACCTTCCCCAAAAGCCTCGATAGCGGGTACCCAATTCTGATTCCCGCCAAGGTCAGGCGACAGTTCGGTTTTTCCTTCTCCTCGAACGAAGCCTTTGAATGCCCGTACTTCTCGGAGACGCTTTACCTGCCCAATTCTAGAGAATACCCGGCTCAGAATTGGGTCAGCGTCCTCAGAGCAATCATTAAAGAAAACTTTAAAGTTTGGTTGCTCAATGTCCTTTCCTTGCGCGAGAAGAGCATATTCTGCGTCCAGAAGTTCTAACTGAGCATCTTCTGCTTCCTCAAGTTCGGGAGTTGCAGCTGTAAGCTCATTTAGTAGGAACTGAAAACCGTACTCGACTAATTCATCCTCGTCGTCCGGAAATATCTCTGCAATGTTAGCCAATTGATCCTGAATATCTTCAGCTCTCTGCATCACTTTAGTTTGAAGAATTTGCCGAGTCCCCTGAGATCGCTCTATAAGTTTTTGACACTTCTTTTCTATCGCACCCTTTGCCTCGGGGGTGATCTCACACTTGAGCTGCGAATGAACTCCCTCTTCAATATCAAGCGCAGAGAGAACTAGAGAGCGGTGGATAGAGGAACTCCCACGCGGTTCGATCTTCATTTGTGCTTTACAAGCCTCTCGATCCTCGAACCTTTGCCAAGGCTGCCTGCCACAACAAGACTGACCATAACCTTCGACGACATTTGGCCTAGCGACCTGACGTTGGATATCGGACAGATCTTTTTCCAATCCACATTTTTCGCACTTGACTTTCATTTCAAGGAAGTCACCACCAGCTCGACCTCCAGAAGTGAACTTGAGAGAGTCTTTATCTTTGCACTGACCATTTTCCGCTGCGCTAGCTTTCTGGTGAACCCACTCCCACCAATTAATTTCGGTAAGGTGCCCATTGTTACAGTAAGCGACAAAGCGCATGGGTATCATTTCCGGTTTGGGTTTGCACTCAGCATTCTTGCAACGTGGGCAAGCTCCATCTTCGTTTTCGTAGTCCTCTTTTTTTGAAATCTTCCTCATCCGATTGCACGCCGGGCAGTAATACCAACGAGGGAAGCGTTCGACCGGAACAGCCTCCTCTTCATTTTCGTTCCCAGAGAAAGTTCGGAGGCTTTTTCCTTGAATAAGACGAGATAAACGGGCGCACTCGATTCTTTCCCTGGCATCCCAATGGGTCGTGTCTTTGACAACAAAGGTCTCACCATTCGCATCAACGATCGCGCCAACTCCGAAGGTCTGAATTAGTTGGGCTCTTCTGATTTCGCCTTTCATGTTGTTACCTAAATTTCATGGGGATTGATACATCGACCGATCTCATTGATCGCATGGTGGGGAATGCAGAGGAACGCTTCGCAGAAAAGTCACTCATGAGGGAATGGTCTCCTCGGCTTTTCGAGTAATAGACAAGGTCAGTAAAGTCTTCAGCGAGATGATGCCAATGACTTATCACTTGTTCATAGAGCCGCAAAATAGTTTCTCTTTCATGAGATTGATGCGACGAATCCGGGTACGCGGCTAGCAACCTGTCTTTTAAAAGGTCGAGGATCTTTTTCGTCTCCGGCTCTTCAAACGAGTTCACTCTGGGGTGATTGTTTAAGCCCTTAATGGAGTGCCTCAGCGAAATAATAATTGCCGCGTGCAAGGCACGCTCGAGCGCCTGTTCACTGCCCGGCGTCACACTTGTTGGCTCGACAAGCCGGTATAGTGTCTCGTGGTAGGCTCTGAAATGTTCGTAGTGACTTCTGTCTCTCGGCTTTGAGGGTGAGTAGAGGGTTAATACCAAACCTGGACCCCTCTTGGTCGGTGCTCGCCCAACCCTTGAAGAAGCTTGAATGTACTCTGCTGTCGTTTTAGGTTGTCCGTTGATCATCATTGCGCCGAGCCGATCAATATCCACACCGACAGAAATCATATTTGTCGCCGGAATAAAGTCTCTTACGGGCGTATCGCGATTATCTGATAGTGGTATTAGAAGATTTCCTCGTGTTTCAGAAATGCTCTTCACGCCTTGACTACTAACTTCCTCCTTGCGAAGTCCTTTAATCTTGCTTTCGTCCAATCCTTGAATTGCCCGATATACACGCATTCTAGAAAGAATTTCGTCGTTCGTAGATGCATTGATTAGCCCGAGTTCTCTCTTACTGTTGCAGTAGCAGACCAGAGACCATAAAAAGTCGATCTCCTTTGCATTTAATGAATTTGACTCACAGACCCCTCGAACTGCTTGAAGCATCGCCGCAGCGGTCCAGTGGGCTGCGGAGGTGGAGTTCAAGCCTTGGGCCATTATGCCCATATATAGACGTGAGCTTTGGAGGTCTCGGTCTTCCTTCGAAAAGAAGGAATCAGCGGAAGAGATTCCTCGGGGCGGAAATATTGCGGAGCTTCTGCCCAGAAGGCGTTGAATCTGGGTGTCAGAATCGCGGACGGTTGCGCTCGATGCAATATACTTCGGTCCTCGCTCTCCAAACCCAAGTGCCCGATTCTGGAACCTGATGATGGCGTCGAAGGCGCTCTCGTAGACTGCAGCTATGGTGCCAAGTGGACCTGATATGAGATGCAGTTCATCTTGAATTATCAGACTTGGAGGAGCCTTTTTCCCATCTGCTCCTTTAAATATGCTTCCTTCTCGTTTGCCAAAGGCGAAATTAGCGAATTTGTCGACCGTGCCAAGAAGAAAACTGGGCGGCGTTTCAAAAATATCCTCATCGACGGTTTTGATGGGTAGTCCTGTTGAATTCGAAAACAAACAGCAGTCATTTGTGCAATGGACGTGAACTTGGTTTTCAACGATCGAATAGCCTAGCTGGGATAGGTCTGGCTCCCCGTTCTCATCAAACTTTGGTTCGCTAGGTAGTAGTGATGTGCCGCAGTTCGGACAGTAGTCGAGTTGGAAAAGATGATCCTCGGCGGGATTGTTTTGGAGTTTAGATAGTGCTTGTTCTGCGTCGCTGATTTTGTTGTAAGAAACCGAGCCACCAGCGTACAACCCTAAAGAAAAAGGAGCGCCTCCGAGCTCATATTCGCCAGACTGACGCAGTTTCTCCAGTGCACAAATCAATGAGCCGGTGCGCGCGAACTGGTCGGCCGTCAGGAAACGAAGAGTGTATCTTGTAATCACCCCGGTTCCACTACCGGTGTCTGAATCAGCGAATCGGTGTCGTCGCCGAATTAGCTCGTAGGCTGCCAATAGCAGATAAGCTTCGGTTTTACCGCCACCCGTAGAGAACCAAATCAAATCTACAGTGCTGGCGTCCTCTTCCTCCGGATGTTCGAGATCAAACATTGTAAGGAGAAAGAATGCCAACTGGAATGGACGCCAGCTGTTGGGGAGCTGGTCTGGAATAGTATTGTCACCCGGGTGTATTGCCTCGTCGGCAGGAATCGGCCAACTTTTCCCCGTGCTGCTTCTGGCTGACCGCAACGTGTTGATCCTATCATTCTGATCCATCTGTATTAGCATTGCGGCGTTTGCAAGTTGGAATGCTTGCCAACAATCGTCCCGCTGCTTCAAAAGATCAACGCTACGGTGCATCCTGTCGAAACACTTCGACATCGCAGAAATAAGATAATTTCGCGACCTTTCATACCTCGGTGTAACGGAAATTGACTTTTGGAGCTCAATCCATTCTCCGTAGAAATTGATGAATGCTTTTAGCTTTGTAACTGCATCATTTTTCGAGGTGTCCGGCGAGGCGAGGTAACCAAGCCGAAGAACTTCAGATGATTCGAATGCTCGTCCATCGTCCAACTGAAGGCTATCGAATATCGGTCTGTAGACGCGTGCAGATGGTGCGTAGTCAATACTGACATTGTCTGCCAGGCTCCCATCGCTCTCCCAAGAAACGGATGCTCCGTGACCCACGGCAAAAACATTGTTCTGCGAATACTGGAGTGCCAGTACCTCCTCCTCTAAATCATCGATGTTAGAGCTTACGTCTTCGTAGGGCAGAATGCCCCCTTCCGCCCTACAAGAAAGCGTAACTTGATAAATGCGCTTCTCGATGTTTTTTGTTGCCTCAACATTTTCTTTGTCTGTAGTTTTGTGAGCGTTCAAAAGAGCAACAGTAATAATCTCGGTGCTAGTACTAAAGTTTGATTCTCTTCGAGTAACTCTAACTTCGCCGGCGCCCCCAAGTGCTTCAAATCGCTGGCTTTCGTCCCTGTTTATCTTCAATTGACTATCGGGTAGCTGATGCCTCTGCCATTTTTGAGGTGACTTCTCTTCTAGTTCATAGTGTCCGCCCCCAGCCTCAACGAATACATCTGAGCCTTTACGAACACAAAAAGAGATAGCAACTGACGAAGGAAGCATTTCGTTTGCCAGGGAGAGGGGGTTCTCAGAATCTGCAGAGAACTCATCGCCTCCTCCAGTGTCTGCAGACTCAGGGGTCTCTTCCTGTTGTAGTTGGCCGCGCGTTGAACCGACCGGATAAAGAATTCCAGCCAAATAACGGAGGGAGAGACGTCCAGATACCTTTTCATCGGGACCATCATAAGGTCCAATCAGCAGGCTTTTGATCTCTTCAGAGACACGATCTCTTATATCAGCTCGGTTCATCATTCGATTCCTGCAACCGCATGGCTTGCTTCATTAACGAGTCTTTGTTTTTGGTCACGACGAAACATATTGCTCTCGCTCGTGACACGCTTTTATATAGATAGTCTTTTAGATCAGAGTCTTCTATCTTCGGAGGTACCCAGGCATAAACAACTTCAGATTCAAGCCCTTTAAAACTCTCCGAATCGCTTATCGAAAGGTTTTTGTTAAGGGCTTCCTTACCGAAAGTGCTTGAGTGAAACTCGCCAGAAAAGTCTTTCGGGTAGATAATTACCGTCGACTCTGTTGGCGAATCGCCAAGAACTGGGTTCGAAGTTACTTGTTCAAGCAGGGTGGAGAACCTGTGCTCGTTTTCAATGAGGACCTCCGGTCCGGCTCCTGCCATTACGGTTTCACCCATTCGAGCGTGGCAGATGGCTTCCAGCCACCGAACGACATTCGGGGTATTCCTGACATTCCGCCTCAGAGGAAAGATCGAATTGTTCCCGGTCAGCCCCTTGATGAATTCGAAGACTTCTTCAGACATGTGTAGCTCGGCGCCGAGTTGGTTTTGGAAATCGCCAAACCAACGCCAGCGTGAGCTGCCCATCCCTCCACGTAGTTTCTTGTCAAGGTCGTGAAGGGTTTGCTCGTCACATAAATCTTGTCCTTCGTCCACATAAAGAACGTCGAATCGATTGTCTTCGATGTTGGCTAGGTCTTCTGGTCCGAGTATGCAAATGTCTAAATCTTTGAGAAGCAGTTGGAGCTTTGAACGCAGTTTCTCCGGGCGTGTGAGAATCAGGACTGTCTTCCCGGCAAGAACGTCTTTTCTGACTAGATGAGTAAGGACGAAAGTCTTTCCTGTGCCAGCGCCACCATCGATTAGCAGGCGATCAAAACTTTCTAAAGCATCAAGGAGTCTGTATTGCTCCTCTGTCAGCTCATGTTGAGAATTTAAGAGGAAGTTCCTTACCCCGGCGGGATAGGATTGCTCCAGACTTGGTCTTAATTTGTTAGCAATGAACTCGACCTCTTGCTTAGAGAGTCCTGGGCTTTGAGTTCGTCGCTTCGTTGGCGTGAGATGGTAGTCCCTCGTCTCTTTGAGCCGTTTGAGAAGCCCATCGACTGTGAACTCTTGGTCTCCCAAAACGACTTCTCGGGGTAGCTCAGGGCAGTTAAGCGTTTGTAGGCTCGACTCATCGTTTTGGAATAGCGCAACCATATAGGCGCAGTCAATGCGTCCTCTCAGCTCAGGGAAATTTCTAAAAAGCCAATTGTCGCGCCAGTAAAGAGTAGCGTCTTTCGCTTGGACATATGGTGACTTCTTTTTCGTATAGGCAATATCCATGTTGGATTTATGGACTCGCCAATCACCATCTCGGCTCGACAGAAAGCCGGTTTTGACCTCAACTCCGTAAATGCAGGTTTGCGTTAAGATAAGGAAGTCTATCTCATACCAGCTTTGTTTCTTATCACCCCTCAAATTCTGGCTATGCAATGCAATGCTCCTTTCTGGGAAGGGCAATTTTTGCAGAACCTCAAAGAAACGATGCTCTGCCTGATTACCAGGCTTTTCACCGTCCCAAATGTAAGAAGGAATGATCTTCATATAAGTAGCTGCCTATACATGTTTGGGTATCCCACTTACCTCTACCACGCCTGGAGCCTGGCGCCGACTACAATTTAGCTTTCGTGTCAGATGGCCTAATGGTCTTTACTAGAGATCGTGAACAGTTCGAGAGGGCATTGCCCATCGTGCTGCGCCAAAGAGCGGTGACCTGGCGGATCGCTTGTGGAAGGAGAGTGTGTTGCATTGAGGACGAATACTGCTTTTCCATGCCAAGTGCTCTATCCAAAGGAGTACAGTTATTGCATTGATAACAACAAGGTAGACCAATTTCCTGCAATAGAACTTAGAGTAGTTTGCTTATAAGATTTTTGCAATATTCTGAATTTAGGGCTGGCTCACGATTAGCTCTACTGCAAAAAACGAGTTACTGTCAGAGTTCGTGTTACCGGATTCGGTGCTGTCAGGCGGCCCCCTTATCGCATGTAGTGGCACGATTTTTAGCCGCTACTCAATCTAAATTGTGCGCCTGGCCAGAATTTGTATTTGGAAGTTTTTAATGAAAAAGACTTGCCCATTTTGCAGTGCCAATGAAACCTGTGCACAGGGCCCAATGCCCTCCAATTCGTTGGCCCACACTCGCCTCGATGGCTTTCCGGTCTCTAAGGGCCACTTGCTGATCATACCCTATCGACATGCTACCGACTGGTTTGATCTGACTTCGGCTGAACAACAGGCCATTATGGAGTTGGTGGAACGAGGCAAGCGGTGGCTTGAGGAGCATTACCAGCCGGATGGCTACAACATTGGTATGAACTGCGGAGCAACAGCAGGCCAGACGGTTCTGCACATGCATTGTCACCTGATTCCAAGGTATACGGGCGATCAAAAGGATCCTCGGGGCGGGGTGCGATGGGTCATCCCAGAGAAAGCGGATTACTGGAGTGGCCGATGAGCTTGCTTGATTACGAGAAGCGCTTTGCGACCCTTCGAATGAACAGGGGAGGCGCCAATAAAAGCCCTCACAAAGTGGCCATGCTGCAGTCGGTCATGGATCTTGTTGAGTCGGGTGAAGTTGCGAATAATCGTTTCTGTTTTGACGACACTCTTAAACGTCACTTCTCTAAGCGTTTTCAGGAACTTGCATATCCTTCGGATCGTAACAACCCCCATTTACCGTACTTCCATCTCCGTAGCGAGGGTTTTTGGCACCTAAAAGTAAGACCCGGTCAACACGAGTCCTATGAGCGACTGACAACGGCGACATCGCAGGGTGTCATTGATGCCCATATCGAATATGCGTATCTGGACGATGAGCTTTTTGAACTGCTGGGAAATAGGATTGCCCGCGAGCTTCTCAGGTCCGCACTGTTAACTAGCCTTGATGAAAAGACAATTCGTGATCTTCTTCAAACTGAACGTGGCGGCTGGGACTGGCTGGAGTGTGAGTTTCTGGTCAATGATTATGTGGCGATGTTGGAGAAACACCTCGTCGGTGCATCCTACAGTAAGGCAGCTCACCGCAGGACATTGCAGCCGCGTTTGAATAATCGCTCAGAAGGTTCAATCGAATACAAGCACCAGAACGTTAGTGCCGTGCTCTTGGAACTGGGACTTCCATATATCCCTGGCTACAAACCCGCTTTCAATTATCAGCAACAGCTCAAGCAGGTAGTTCTGTCTTATCTAGCCGGCCATCAAAAGGTCATCGATGATGTAAACTTGGTCGCTGATAAGATCGCCGATGAGCCGGAATATTACGATCGCGGCTGGGATTCGGCATTTGATCCGGAGCCGCCTGAGCGTATTCCTCGCGTCGCCGAGAGCAGGCCCAGTTATCTTGCGAGACACATCGATTTCTCTGAGCGTGAGCGTCGCAATCGTCAGTTAGGTGAGAGGGCGGAAGAATTCGTGCTTCGCATGGAGAAGCAGCGGCTTACTGGGCAAGGTAGGCCTGACCTGGCTGCGGAGGTTGAATGGTCCAGCAAAGACCGTGGCGACGGATTAGGTTTCGACATTCGGTCTTTTGACTCGACTGGGGATCAAGAGCGTTTCCTGGAGGTTAAGGCGACGAACTCAGGGAAATATTTGCCGTTTTTTATTAGCGAGAACGAGCGTGCATTTTCCAATGACTACTCAGACTCGTTTCTCCTGTACCGAGTTTACGAATTTACCACCGCTCCGAGATTCTTCATTTTGCCGGGAGCAATCGAACAGCATGTGCATTTGATGCCGCAAAACTACCGAGCCCGGTTCTAGTTCGTTGATGGCAGGATCGTTGCGTTGTTCAAAAGCTTTTTCATTCAGAGGTAAATAATCGTGTCGTTCGATTCTGCTGACTCAATTACGCCCGAAAAATCACCGCTCGCCAAACCCCTAAAACTCCCCTGCGGAGCAGTCCTGCCCAACCGCATCGCCAAGGCCGCCATGACCGAAGGACTGGCAGACGATCAGCTCCACGCCACCCACCGCCATGAAACTCTCTACCGGCGCTGGTCGGAAGGCGGAGCAGGGCTGTTAATCACCGGCAACGTGATGATCGATCACCGGGTGCTGGAGCGGCCGGGTAACGTGGCGATTGATCCCGCGCCGGCTGAAGGCGAGCCTGAAGGTATGGCGCAGTTGCGTGCTTGGGCCGAGGCGGGCACCCGCAACGGCAACCATTTGTGGATGCAGATTTCCCATGCCGGTCGGCAGTCGCCGCGCTACGTGACTTCGCGCCCGATGGGGCCTTCGGCGGTGCAACTATCTTTGATGGGCAACTACGCCCGCCCACGGGCGCTCACGGAGCCGGAGATTCTCGACTTTATCCAGCGCTTTGCCAAGGTGGCGCGGATAGCCAAGGAGGCGGGCTTCACCGGCGTTCAGGTGCACGGGGCTCATGGGTATTTGTTGTCATCTTTTCTGTCGCCGGTCACCAACCAGCGCACCGATCGGTGGGGTGGGTCGCTGGAAAATCGCGCCCGTTTCCTGCTCGAGGTGGTCCGCGCGACCCGTGATGCTGTGGGGCCGGAGTTTCCGGTAGCGGTGAAGCTCAATTCCGACGATTTCCGCAAGGGCGGCTTTTCGCTCGATGAGTCTGTGAGCGTGGTGCGCTGGCTCAATGAAGAGGGTATTGATCTGCTGGAGGTGTCTGGCGGCACCTACGAACAGCCGCGGCTGCTTGGGTACAGCGGTGATGCCGACACTGCGAGCGAGGGGCCAGCCATGCGGGAAAGCACTCGTAAACGGGAGGCTTACTTCCTGGATTATGCCCAGAAGATTCGTGAGGTGTGCAATTGCCCGCTGATGGTTACCGGCGGTTTCCGTACGCGGGCGTTCATGGAGGAGGTGGTTGCAAACGGGGAGACCGATGTCATCGGCCTGGGCCGTCCGCTCTGTACGGACCCGGATACGCCCAGGGATCTGCTTGAAGGGCGCATCGAGAAGACGGTCTGCCATGAGGATGACGTCAAACTCGCCCAGAGCGGGCTCTTCTCACCGGCCAGTCCTTTGATGCCGTTCAAGGTGATTAATGTATTGGGCGGCCAGGCGTGGTACT
>CETX01039968.1_pt1 | contig 16839 bp, 21 predicted proteins | sample 356501 | NCBI WGS metagenome assembly CETX01 (sample SAMEA2623390, study PRJEB7988) | marine metagenome | biome: marine biome (ENVO:00000447); feature: mesopelagic zone (ENVO:00000213); material: "saline water (ENVO:00002010), including plankton (ENVO:xxxxxxxx)" | depth 450 m | reverse complement strand
GGGGGGGGGGGGGCGCGGAAGACGTTGCGTAAGGTGACCTGCCACATAGAAACCTTCGAGGCGACCTGGAACGGCATCCGGCTCGAAATCTCCTGGGAGCCCGACTGGCTTGGCATCGAAGCTCGCCACGAAGTCGCCGCTGCGCATCTACAGGTGCGCAGCCACGGCGACGAACCGCTCCCGATCACGGAGACCGGCTACCGATCGCACTTCACCTCTCGCTCGGCCGTGGCCGCAGCCGGAGGGCCGGTCGCACACGCTCGCGCTTGGCTCGACGCGGCCCCCGACACGCCCGCTTGGCGGCGTAAAGCCGCCGCTGCCTGTGAGCTCACCCTCTTCTGAGGGTGTGCTACTTCATCAGGCGTTGTCGGTGTCGCGGCCGTCCGGCTCGCGCGCCACGCCCTTAAAGGGCTTGCCATCGTCCTTCACTTCCATGAAGCGGCCCGTGCGCTCGTCGCGCTTCTGCCAGAGATCGTCCGGCCGCTCGAATTGCGTCCGTCCGGTCACCGCGCCGCGCCGGAAGCCATTCCCCGTGTTCTTTGCCATTTCATTCACCTCTTCAGTTGAGATCGCCCGCCTTCATCCGGCCTTCTGCCAGCCCAGCAGCAGTCGGATATCCTTCCACAGCGGCGACTTCTGATCGCCGCACCAATGCACCTTTCCGCACCGGAACCAGAAATGTGCCCGGCAGCCCTTCATCCGGTGCACCGATGGGTGCAGCGTGCCGAAACCGGCCCCATCGACCGCGAGCTTCCACATCGGCCGCTCGTCCGGTAGCAGGTTCATGTGCAGGGTCTCGCCGCAGCCGCACGGGCAGAGCATGGCGGCGCTCCAGGGCGCGCCGTCCTCGGTCACGACATAGAGGGTCCGGGCCTGCGGCCGCTCAGGCGCGTCCTCGTGGACATATTCAGTGCGGAACCGGACCCGCAGGCGGTCCCTTAGCCAGTCCTGCCACCGCTGCCAAAGGCCCGCCATCAGGCAACCCTCCGGGAGAGCTCCGGCATACCCAGCAGCGGCCGCGTATCGCCCTTGCCTAGATCGCCCCGGAAGACCGGACAGGCACCAGGCTTTGGGTCCCGGAACATCGCCATCTCGCTCAGGCTGACCTCGATATGGGCGAAGGCCTCGTTCGGATCGTCCCGGTACGGATGCAGTCGGGCCAGCAAATCGTTCACGGCCAGCGAGGCGATCAGCATGTTGAGCGAGATCACCGCCGGGCGCCGCACCGCCACCCCGGAGATGTAGCCATCCTCGATCTGCCGGGCATGTGCTTCCGGGTCGGTGCGAGCGAGCCCGGCCGCGCGCACGTCGTCGAGGCTGAACAGGCCCCGGCTGACGAGGCTCGACCCGCCGGGCGTCAGATGGTGAACGCTGCCGCAGACCTCGACGATTTCGCCCCGACGCAGCCCTTCCGGAACCGCGTGAATGCGCACGCCCAGGTCGAAATACGGGAGCTGATAGAAGGTCGCGAGCATGTTCAGCAGGAACCGACCGTCGATCGTGTCCATGCAGCCGAACACGATATCGCATTGCGCCACCGCCTCGATCGCCTCGGGCGACCACAGGCTCTGTTCCAGCGCGATCACGCGCGTGCCGGTGCCCATGCGTTCGACCGCCCCGGCAAGCACGGCGACTTTCGCGCGGCCCTTCTCAGCATCGGCCGCCGTGGCGTTCAGAATGCGGTTGAGGTTGCGCTCTTCGACCGTGTCGTTATCGACGATCACCAGCTCACCGACGCCGAGCCGGGCCAGTTGTTCGATCACCGGACTGCCGGTGCCGGAGCAGCCGACAACGGCGACCGAAAGCCGCCGCAACAGATCGAATGTCCCCTCGCCGAAGGCCTGCGCATGGGAGGCGGCGAAGTCGGGCACCGCCCCGGTGCCAGATGCCCCACCATGCCAGAAGAGCAGATCGTCACCGGCGACGTTGATCTGCGCCAGCGGCGGCATCGCGCCGTCGGCTCTCACCGTCCGGCCGAACATGCGGCCATCCGGAAGCATCACCGCGCTGCCATGCGGCCGGTCGTCATCGAACCAGTCGCGCAGGCTCGGCAGGAGCAGCCGGTCGCTCTCGTCATCGACCTCAGAAAAGGCAAGATAGCCCCCGGGGTGACTGTGCACCTTGACCAGCGTGCCGCCCGAGCGTTCGGCACGTTCCAGCAGCGGCAGGATCGCGTCCGTTGGCCAGGTCACCCGCCGACCCGTCCGAACCGCACAGGCCGAATACGGCACCGGGAACACCTCCCGCGCGACGAGGCGGGTCCGCCGGTCTCCCGCGCGCACCCCACATAGAAGGAAAGCCGCCGCCTCCAAACCGTCGCCCGGAAACAGGTGCGCCTTCAGCGCCGCGTGCTGCGTTCCGTTCAGGGTCAGCCCGACCGTCACGCCGTGGGGCATTTTTCGAACTCCCGCATCAGCCAGTCCTCGATCATGAGGATATGCGTCCCGAGGTTGTGTTCGCCGACCACCCACGGGTTGGCGGCCGTGTAGTGCCGCGACCACCGCTGGAAGACCTTGCCGTCGAGGGCCTGCGTTGCTTGGGTCGCCCCAATGGCCCGGCTGTCCTTCCGCGCCAGCGCCGGGTGGAAATACACCATATCGAGCGCGGCCTTCGGGTAGCCCGTCTCGATCCGGATCGCGGCGGTGACGGCGTCATGATTGTAGCCAGCGTCCTGTGTCGGGAACCCGTGCAGGAGCACCCAAGGAGAGCCGTCCACGACGGTCTCCCATGGGCAGCCGTAGGCATCGAGAAACGCCCGATCCTCTTCCGGCAGCTCGAACTGACGCCGCATCGCCATCTCAGCCCTCCGTCTGGTCGCGCGGCAGGGCCTTGAACTTCTCGACGCCGGGACGCCGCAGATCGACGCGCTCGCCGGGCTTGATCAGCTCGTATCCGCCGCCGCTCAGCTTGAGGCGCAGGGTCCAGTCTCCGGCGGGCGTCAGCCCGGCCGCCTCCAGGATCGTCTCCCGCGTCGGCTTGGCCTCGGGGACTTCATGCCGATCCCGGTTCACCCGGAAGCGGTAGCCACGGCACCGCGGAGGGGCCTTACCCAGCTTCGCGTATTCTTCGAGGTCCGCGATCTCGTCGAGGATTTCCTCGCGGACCGCGTCTGCCAGTTCTTCGCCGCTCATGTCCGGCGGCCGGGCCTGCTCGTTCATTGCCTTTCTCCTTCTGCCTCGCCGCCACAGCGGCTTACCCTGTCAGGTGGGGACCGGGTAACCGGCCTTCAAGGGTTTTAGTTTACAAAACTGCGCCTATAATATACTTTTTGTAAACCGCACGCAAGGAGGAGAGAAACGTGATAGGACAGAGACTTAAGCTCGCACGTGCCGCAGCAGGCCTGTCTCTCAGGGAGTTTGAGGAGAAGATTGGAAACCGCGTCACGGCTCAGGCGATCGGCAAATACGAGCGCAACGAATCGATGCCTAGCTCGGGCGTCCTGATGGCGCTTGCCTCGGCGCTCGATGTCTCGGTGGACTACTTGGTCGGCGATCAGGACATGGCCCTCGAAGGGATCGAGTTCCGCAAGAAGAAGATCACGGGCAAGCGTGAGGAGGCGCAGGTCGAAGCGCAGGTGCTGCATCTGCTTGAACGCTATCTGATGGTTGAGGAGGCGCTGAATCTTGCGAGCGTCGAATGGGACAAACCGCGCGAGGCACCTTACCCGGTCCGTCAGGGCCTGTCGGAAGCCGACCGTGCAGCCGAAAGCCTGCGCGACCATTGGGGCCTTGGGGTCGATCCGATCCCGAACCTGGTCGAGCTGCTCGAAGAACATGGCATCAAGGTTCTTTCAATCGACCTGACGAATATCGACGGGCTCACGGCGCAGGTCCGCCGCGTTCGCAAGGGCTCGGTTCCCGTTATCGTCGTCAACGGCAAGGATTGGGGCGAGCGCCAGCGCTTCACGCTCGCGCACGAGCTCGGCCACATGATCATGGATGTTGGCGACGGCGTCGATCCCGAGAAAGCCGCACATCGGTTCGCGGGAGCCTTTCTCATGCCTGCCGATGCGCTTTGGAGCGAGATCGGCAAGAACCGCACGTCGATCGGGGGCGATGAGCTGTTCGCACTGAAGAAGCTCTTCGGCGTCAGCGTTCAGGCCATCACGTATCGCTGCAAGGATTTGGGCATCTTCAGCGAACCGCTGTTCCGGCGTCTGTTCCAGGAGTTCAACCGGCTTGGCTGGCGCAGCCCTCCCTATGAAGAGCCCTATGCACTCAAGGGCGAGAAGCCGACGCGGTTCCGTCGGCTGACGTTCCGGGCGCTCGCCGAGGGTGCCGTTTCCGAGCCGAAGGCGGCCGAGCTTCTGGGCCTGTCGGTGCGCGAGCTGAACCAGATGATGGAAGTTCAGCCGCCGCAGCTGCCTCAAGCCGTCAATGGGGCCTGATGCCGATGCGGGTCCTGGTCTCCGACACATCCGTTCTTGTCGATCTGGAGCGCGGGTCGCTGCTGGAGGCCAGTTTCCGCCTGCCCTACCAGTTTTCCGTGCCCGATCTTCTGTATGAGCGCGAGCTGAAGAACTTCGGCGGTGATGATCTTCTTCGTCTCGGCCTTGTCGTCGAAGAACTCGACGGCGACGTGGTCGCGCGGGCGCTCGCCTACCGCCAGCGCGCCCCTGTTCTCACTATTCCGGACAGCTTTGCTCTTGCGCTGGCGCAGGCTCGAGAATGGATACTCCTCACCGGCGATGGACCGCTTCGACAACTTGCCGCTGATGAGGCTGTCGAATGCCACGGCGTGCTCTGGGTGATGGATCAGCTTCAGGCGGCCAATGCCGCGTCCCTCCGGCTGCTGCACGACGGCTTGACCGCCATCTCCAACCACCCGCGCTGCCGACTGCCCCGGCCCGAAATCCGCCGTCGGCTCGCCGCTTACCTCGACGGCCTGGAATGACGCCTTGAAAACGGTGGATTCCGCCGGCGCCAGAAACGTATGAGTTTTGGCATATCCTGCGGTGCGGAGAAGGTCCGGAAAGAGCCCTTCTCGGACCTTGGTGTCGGGTGCAGCATTTGTCTCGAAGGCCGAAAAGCGGACGCTCGCTGAGCCCTCAGGTGTGCCGTCTGCCAACTGGACCTCGCCCTCACAGAGTTGTCGCAGCTGGCTCAGGCAGCCTCGTCGTAGCTCGTGTACACCTCGGTGCTGCGGTCTCGGCGGATCAAGAACACGTTGTAGGCCTCGCGACCTTGCTCCGGTCCCATGCCTGGAGAGCCGTAGGGCATGCCGGGAACGGCGAGGCCGAGCGCGTCGGGGCGCTCCTCCAGGAGCCTGCGGATGTCGGCGGGCGGGACGTGGCCTTCGATGAAGTAGCCGTCGATCTCGCCGGTGTGGCAGGAGACCATCTCCTGCGGGATGCCGTTTGCGAACTTGTGGCGGGCAAGCAGCCCGGCAGCGAGGTTCTCGTACGTCACCGCGAAGCCGTCGTGCTCCAGGATTCCGCCCCAGGCCGTACAGCAGGCGCAGGTCGACGTTTTTCGGACATGAATGGTCGGCGCCGCTTTCGCGGAGGCCAGGCGCGGCGCAGGCGATAATGGCGCGTCTGGTGAGGGTCACGGGCTGTCTCCTTTCAGGTCGTCGCGGATACCCGTTCGGGGCGCGCATCCCGGGTCGGGCTCCTGGCTTGACCCGTCGTCTCGGACGGCCCGGAGGGCCGGAAGAACAGCAGCCTCAGGGCGTTCAGCGTGACGATCACGGTGGCGCCGGTGTCGGCGAGGATCGCGATCCAGAGGCCGGTGATCCCGAACAGGGTGGTCATCAGGAACACGGACTTCAGCCCAAGCGCGATAGCGATGTTCTGGCGGATGTTCGTCATGGTCGCGCGGGCGAGGCGGATCTTGCCGGCCACATCCGTCACGCGGTTGCGCAGGATCGCCGCGTCGGCCGTCTCGAGCGCCACGTCGGTGCCCGAGCCCATGGCAACGCCGACATGCGCGGCGGCGAGCGCGGGCGCGTCGTTGATCCCGTCGCCGATCATCATCACTTGCGCGCCGGACGTCAGGTCCCGGATCGCCGCAACCTTGTCCTCCGGCATGAGTTCGGAGCGATGGTCGATGCCGAGCCCCTTGGCGATGGCCCGGGCGGTGCGCGGATTGTCCCCGGTCAGCATCACCGAGGAGATGCCGAGCGTGCGGAGCTGCGCCACGGCGACGGCCGCATCGGCACGCGGCTCGTCCCGAAGCGCAATCAGTCCCTGGGGTGCGTTGTCGCGAAGCACGATCACCACCGTCTTGCCCTCGGCTTCGAGCGCCGCGACGCGGCTCCGAAGGTCCTCCGAGCGCGCGCCACGCTCGGTCGCCAGTCGGGGGGACCCCACGCACACGGTTGCGCCGCCGATCGAGGCCTCCGCGCCCTTGCCCGGCAGCGCGCGGCCGCCGGTCGCCGCGGCGGCTTGCACGCCACGCCGTTCAGCCTCCGCGCAGATCGCCTGTCCGAGCGGATGGCTCGCGCCGCTCTCGACGCCGGCCGCGAGGGACAGAAGCTCGTCCACTCGTCCCGAAAGAGCCGTGACGTCGGTCACGCGGGGCTTGCCGTGGGTGAGGGTTCCGGTCTTGTCGAAGGCGACATGGGTCGTCCGCGCCGCCGCCTCGATCACCGCGCCACCCTTCATCAGGAGCCCATTTCGGGCCCCGGTGGACAAGGCGGAGGTGATCGAGGCGGGCACCGATATGACCAGCGCGCAGGGGCAGCCGATCAGCAGAAGCGCCAGCGCCCGGTAGACCCATTCGCCCCAGGCGAGTCCGAAGAACAACGGTGGCAGGACCGCGACCAGGACCGCCGCCCCGACGACAGCCGGCATGTAGACCCGGCTGAACCGGTCGATGAACCGTTCGGTCGGCGCGCGGGCGCTCTCGGCTTCTTCCACGAGGCGGATGATGCGGGCGATCGTGTTGTCCTCGGCCGCCTTCGTGACCCGCACGCGAAGCAACGCCTCGGCGTTGATCGACCCGGCGAAGACCTCCGCGCCGGGCTCCTTGAGGCCGGGCACGCTCTCGCCGGTCACCGGACTCTCATCGACGCCGGAGATGCCGTCGATCACCTCGCCGTCGCAGGGCACGCGGTCGCCGGGACGGACCTGCACGACTTGCCCCACGCGCAGCTTCTCAGCCGATACCTCTCGCGTCTTTCCGCCCGCTTCGAGCCGCGCCGTCTTCGGCACGAGCTTCGAGAGCGCGCGAATGCTGTCGCGCGCCTTGCCGGCCGCGACTCCCTCCAGCAACTCGCCGACCGCGAACAGAAAGACGACCAGGGCGGCCTCTTCCGCCTCGCCGATCACGAGCGCGCCGCCGGCGGCGATCGTCATCAGCATCTCGATGGTGAACGGCATCCTCGCACGCGCCATGGCGAACGCGCGCCGGGCCACGGGGACGAGCCCGATCAGCGTGGCGAGGATGAAGGCCCAATGCGCGATGTCCGCGGGGAACGCGAGGCGCGATGCCCAGGCCGCCGCCAGCAGGGCCCCGGTGCCGATCACGAGCCGCCCCTTGGAAGTCTGATGCCAGGACGGTGTCGGTGCGTCCCCCGGCCTTGCGGAGTCTTCCGCATGCTCGCCCTCGGGTTCCGGGTCTTCCGCGGTCAGGGGAAACGCACCATCGGGCAGCACGAAGCCGCCCTTGGGCTTCTCCGGTCGCGCGCCCTTGGTCGCAATGCCGAAACCGACTCTGCGCACGGCGTTCTCGATGCTTTCGGGAGAGGTCTGACTCTCGTCCAGTGTCAGCCGCAGCCGTTCGGCCATCAGCGCGACATCGACATCCGCCACTCCTGGCAGGCGTTCGACCGCGCCGCGCACCTTGGCGGCGCAGGACCCGCAATCCATGCCCGTCACGCGCCATTCGCGTTGTCCTGCGCTCCCGTCGGCCATCGTGGCTCTCCGTGATGATTCCCGTTCGCAGACCGATATAGAACCTACAGCAACTGTAGCTTCAAGTCCGGCTCCCGCCTCGTGGAGGTTCAGCCGGCCGTTGACCGACGCCGGCCATCACCTGGAGGCTCCGTCCTGTGCGGCCATCGCCCGGCGGATCTTAGGCAGCGCGAACTCGCGGGGCTCGTGGTAATCGATGATGCTCACGAGCGCGCCTTCGGCATCGAAGAGGAACACGCCGGCGGTGTGGTTCATCGTATAGTCGCCGCCTTCGAGCGGCACTTTCTCATAGCGCACCCGGAACCCTTCCGCCGCGCGCGCGATCTCGGCCGGGCTGCCTGTCCAGCCGCGGATCTGCGGGTGGAAGGAGCCGACATACTCGGCCATCGCCTCGACGGTATCCCGCTCCGGATCGACGGTGATCAGCACGACGTCGAGCGCCTCCGCCTCCGCCCCGAGACCGTCGAGCCAGTCCGAAATGTCGGCGAGCGTGGTCGGGCAGACCTGCGGGCACCAGGTGAAGCCGAAGAAGACGAGCGACGGGCGACCGAACAGCGTCTCCGGCCCGACCGGCTGCCCCTCGTGGTCGGTCAGGGCGAAGTCCATGGCGGTCAGCGACACGGGGCGCCCGGAGGTTGCATCCGGCGCACCGGGGCCGTCGGCCTGCCACCAGCCCGCGAAGAGCGTGGCCGTGGCGACGCCGAGGCCGAGCGCGCCGTATCGCAGGAGCGCGCGCCGCCGCATCAGTCCGACGGCCCCCGCGCCGCGATGCCGAGGATCGGCACCTCGACCGACGCCTCCGTGCCGTCGGCAAAGATCACCGACAGGGTGTAGCTCTCGCCTTCGACCATCGGCCGCTGAAGATCCATGAGCATGATGTGCATGCCGCCGGGCTCGAGCGCGACGGCTTCGCCCGCGGCGATCTCCATCTCCTCCATGTGCGACATGCGGGTGACGCCCTGCGCATCGGTGGTGGTGGCATGGATCATCGGCGTCATCGCGAGGTCGGTGCGCAGGCCGGTCACCACGACCGGCTCGGCCCCGGTGTTGCGCAGGGTCATGTAGGCGACGCCGGGCCGGCTGGTCCCGATCGAGGCGCGCGACCACGGGTCCTCGACCACGACTTGCTCCCCGCCGGCGAGGACCGGGGGCGCCGCGATCAGAAGCGTGAGGGCGAGGGTGGCGATGCCGAGTGGTCTCATGTTCGGTCTCCAAGGTCTGGTCTGCCGCGCCGAAAGCGGGGCCACGAGCCCCACGAGCCATGCCAGGAACAGCGCCCTCTCGCCGCGCAGGCTATCCATGAGCGTCGATCCGTGCGCGGAGGTCCGCGGTGATCTCCGGTGCGGGCGTCCCGTTGCCGTAGAGCCGCACGAAACCGCCATCGGGGTCGAAGAGGAACACCTGGCTTGCATGGCCCATCGTGTACCCGTCGGGCGCGGCTTCTTCCGGGACGCGCTCGTAGAAGATCTTGAAGGACGCGGCGGCGGCCTCGATCTGCTCGGGCGTCCCGGCGAGACCCAGGATCGAGGGATGGAACTGCGGCACGTATTCGGCCAATTCCATCGGCGTGTCGCGGTCGCTGTCGACCGAGATGAAGAGCGGCTGCACCGCGCCGGCCTGCGGGCCGAGGTCGTCCATGACCTGCGCGATCTCCGCCAGGGTGGTCGGGCAGATGTCGGGGCAGTTCGTGAAGCCGAAGAAGACGAGAGTCCACTTGCCGCGGAAATCCTCTTCGGTGCGGACAACGCCGTCATGGCCCGTCAACTCGAACTCGGCCGCCACCGAGGACGCGCCGCTTGTCGCCACCTCCGGCGCGCGCGACACGGTGACGGCCAGTCCCCCCGCGCCGAGCGCGGCGACGGCGACCGCCGCCCACAATCCCTTCTGAAGTCTCGTCATCCGCCCGGAATGCCTCGCAATTCTTGGATTTGGCGGCTGCTTACAAGCTACAGCAGGTAGAGGTTCAAGCGTTTTCTTCACCGAGGGCGCGGGTCCTGACGTTGTCGTGACGCCTTGTTGGCCATCAGAGAAAAACCTACGCAGGCTGTAGCAATCAGGAGGCCTCCCATGCTCGCCATCGGCACGCTCGCCAAGCGCACCGGCACGAAGGTGCAGACCATCCGCTACTATGAGCAGATCGGACTGTTGCCCGAGCCGGGGCGGACCGAAGGCGGGCAGCGGCGCTACGGCGACGACGATCTCGACCGTCTCGCGTTTATTCGACATGCGCGCCAGCTCGGTTTTACTCTGGAAGCGATCCGCGAGCTGCTCGATCTGTCCGACAACCCGGGCAGGTCCTGCGCGGACATCGATCGCATCGCGCACCGTCAGCTCAAGGAGGTCGAGGCCCGGATCGCCCGGCTGGAGGCGCTGCGCAAGGAATTGAGGCGCATGCTTCGGGAATGCAGCCGGGACACCGTCTCCGATTGCCGGGTTCTCGAAGTCCTCCGCGATCATTCCGCCTGCCTCGCCGACCATGAGACGGGCGCCTGATATGCCGGCCGCCGTGATCTATCCGCTGGCCGCGCTGGCCGAGATCGCCGGCTGCTTCGTCGTCTTCGCCCCGCCTGAACCGGACAAAGACCGGATGGCAGCTTCGTCCGCCAAGCGGACATAAACCCCCTGACAGAACCTGTGAGACAAAAACGGTGGGTTATTGACGGTGACAGAAACGATTGGGTTTTGACCACCGGTAGCCTGGTAGCCAGCACTCATCGCCATATTTATGTCGTTCAAGGTAAAGTGGGGAGATGGCGTTCGAGAAGGTCAAAATCTGGGCGCGGGGACTAAAGCGCGACATCGTAGCGCTTTGGATTGCGGCGCGGGATGCCCGCACGCCAGTCGGGGCAAAGCTGGTCGCGGCGGCTGTTGCAGCCTATGCCCTCAGCCCAATCGACCTAATCCCAGACTTCATTCCTGTCCTGGGATACATGGACGATCTGCTGCTGGTGCCCCTGGGCATCATGCTCGCGGTTCGGATGATCCCTCCGACACTGATGGATGAGTTCCGCGCATTGGCCGCTGCGCGGGAGGACGACCCGACCAGTAGAGTTGGTATGGTTGTAATCATCGTCTTGTGGCTGCTCGCCTTGGCTCTGATCGCGTACTTTTTGTTCTCTCACTAGGTTCTCGCCGCGGCCGTTCGCTGCGCGAAGAACCAACGGCGGAAGCTGGCCAAAAACCCATTGTCAGAACTGTCCAGCCCAAAACGGTCGTTTTTGACATGCCCGTGCGCCTGGCGCGAAACAAGGCTGTGGGCAACGTCAAAAACCCCCTCCTAAACCTTTCGGGTTTTGGAGCGTTTTTGATACCCTGAGCGCATGATCATCGGTTACGCCCGCGTCTCCACCGCAGACCAATCCCTCGACGCTCAGACGGACGCCCTCGCGGCCGCAGGCGTCGAGCGCATGTTCGCCGACAAGATCACCGGCACGGCCCGCAGGCGCCCCGAGCTAGACCGCATGCTCGATCAGCTCCGCCCTGGCGACGTGGTGGTGGTCGCCAAGTACGACCGCCTCGCCCGGTCCCTGCATGACCTCCTGGACATCGTGAAGGCCGTCCAGCAGGCCGGAGCGGGCTTCCGCTCCTTGGCCGAGGACATAGACACCACGACCCCGGCGGGCCGCCTGGTGTTCCACGTCTTCGCCTCGATCACGCAGTTCGAGCGGGAGCGAATTTCGGAGAGGACCAGGGAGGGCCTGGAAGCCGCGCGAAAGCGGGGTCGAATCGGCGGCCGGCCTGCGGCGCTGAGCAGCGCGCAGAGGGACGAGGCGCGGCGCATGCGGGATAAGGACGGGCACAGCTTGGCCGAGATAGCTCGGCTCTTCGGGGTCAGCGTTTCGACAGTGAGGCGGATCAAAGCCAAGCAAGAAGCCAGCTAAGTCTGGCGCTAGAGGGAGACTAGCTCTGCAAGCTTAGTGGCAACGATTGCCAAAGCCTCTTCTGCGGTGTCCATCCCCCCTCGAGAAGCGAGCAAGGGGCTTATCTCCCTGAGTTGTTCGTATGTCGTTTCATGCACAATTGGTACAAGAAGCTCGCGCGCAAGAAGAACAGAAAGTTCTTTGTCTGCGATCCCCTCCCCACGAATACGATTCAAGAAGGCGGGCGTCACCAGAACGATTCCAATTCTAGATTTTGCCAAACCTCTATCTATTTCCCGAAGCAAAGGCGCGCCAAGGCGAACATCCTTTTCACTGAACCATACAGAAACGCCTTGTGCCTCAAGAAGTTCAAAGAGTTCCTTGGCAGCACCTTTCCGATCATCCCACGCATGGCACAGAAATAGGTCTCGAAGTTCTGGTTGAGCAGCTCGCTTCTCGACGTTCTCACGGATCGGCGTAAGCGCTCGAATTTCGGTAGGCGTGTACACCACTGAAGAACCAGCAGGTGACCATTTAGGCCTGCTCACGCCAGCTCCGCCACGGCTACCCCCCTGGCTCCGGCTCACAACCTGAGGAGCGGGCGGCGGTGAATATGACGGATATGAACTGTAGCTGCTGTAGCCGCGATAGCGATTCCTACATGCAGGACACGCCGCAGCCGCAGCCGCTGATCGGTGCCCTTGTACGGGCGCTGTGCATCTTGCCATGAGCGTAGCCTATGTAGAGCGGCCAATCACACCAATTTATATCCGCTCAATTAGATTTGGGTAGCCCCGATTTATTATCGAGTCCAGCTTTATGGACCATAAATAATCTTCACGGAGAAGCCAGATCAAGACTCTTTTATCGTGGTTCGGGGATTACGATTTGCGTGGCCCTCCGTCACAAAGCGACCAGTCTTGGCGCTTCGTGCCGATCCGGTCGAGCCACCACCCGTCTTCTCGAAGACGGTCGTGCTCGGGCTTCGCTTCCCGTGAGCGCTCGTCACATAGCGCCCGCTGATTGCGCTACGATAGTGCCCATCGCCTCCAGATTTCTTCGCCATGCTCCCGGCCTCCATATGATGTGCCGCAACCACTCTTCAGCGCATCATATAGCACGGCAATGAGAACCTAAGAAGAATTTTCCGAAGTAGGGATCACTCAGCGCCCGCACGTGCGTTGTAGGAATCCAGCTCCGCTTCCGAGATGTCACCCTCGGGAACCAGATCGTAGTGGCGCTCCTGCACAATTTTGACGGACTCACCGTCGATGGTGAGTTCGAAAAGCGCGATCGTACCCCCTGGCATGAATTTGGCCGCCAAGGCGCGGCACATCAAACGCGGGTACTTCTCAGCGCAGTACGCGAGGTCTTGATATAGCTGCGCATAGCCGATCTTGTCGTTGCCAACCTTGGCCTGCGCCGGGATGACAAAGTGTCGGCCATGTCGATCAATACCGACGTAAATTTCATCGATTTCTATTTGCCCAATCGCATCAACCGTTGTTCTAAGATGATTCTGGAGACTGTAAGCCGCGATACCGAAAAAAATGTCTATTAAGCGGTTATAACGAATCTTGGCCAAAAGCGCTTGCTCATCAGTGAAGGCATATCTCTTTATTATTTCAGGTGTGGCTTCTGGAACCTTTGTCGACACCAGGTGCCTATTTGGCAGTATATTGCTTCTATCTACTAACCTAAACTCATATTGCGCGATCCCTCGTCCAAGGATCACCCACTCTTTTCCTTTAGGCTGACGGTCCATAATCGCAGGAGGCCATTTCGCGCGATAGCGATACGAATATACTGCTCCATCGCCCATATTTTTAAGCGGCTCAATTCCATGCTTACTACAAGCATCGAAAAGATCCTGACGAGAGAATGGAATTGAAGTTGCACCGTCGCTGTACTTATCTAGAAATACCGCGGTAATAATCTGGCTCTGACGGCTGGGCGGCTTAGCCATGGGCTTCTACCCCCTGTGCTAGCCTCTCCCTCTCGATGTCGATCTGCTTGCGCTTGGTGGCCCCGCTCTTGCGGTCGCGCCGGCCTGCGGGGGCGTCCACCCCGAAATGCGCCGCCGCGCCCGACATGTCGAGCGCCAGAAGGCCAGGATCGCCCAGCTCGACGACGCCCTTCGGACGGGTCGGAACGATGTCCAGGGCGTCCATCACCTGGCCGGCGATCGCCCTGGCGAGCGGCGGGGGCACGGCGTTGCCGATCTGGCGTGCGCCGTGCCACTTGGTGACGTTGAAGCGGAACCAATCCGGGAAGCCGTGCAGCCGCGCCATCTCGCGCACGGTGACGCATCGGTTGTAGCGGTAGTGGATGGGCCTCGGGCTGGTGAACGCGCCCCTGGCCCCGTCCGTACCCGCTCTGAGCGTGTTGGAGACGCCCTGCTCGGGCAGCTTGAAGAAGCGGCTGATCGGCTCGACGGAACCGGGCTCGGTCTCGGCGAAGCGCCTGCGGGAAATCTCGGTGTGGCCCGTGCGGGCGCTCGACGTGAGAAGCGAGGGGTCCCATTCGCGCACGTAGCCGAAACCCCAGGCGTCGTTGCTCGTGCAGCGCATCTCGGCCGCATAGGCCGAAGGTTTGCCGAAGCGGCGCGGTTTCACCGCGTCGCCGTCGATCAGCGCCTCGAAACTGTCGGCGTCCGGCAGGTCGCCCAGGGCGTCCGTGCAGGTCGGGCCGTCCGCGAGGTTCGGAAGCCGCTTCTTGCGGCCGGCGACGTTGGTTGTGGGCTCGGGATAGTCTGGCAACGTTTCGCCCTTGCGCGCACCCATGAGGATCAGGCGCTCGCGGGATTGGGGCGTGCCGTAGTTGCCGGCGTTGAGCACCTTCCAGGGCAAGCGCACCTGGTAGCCGGCGGCGTCGAAGGCGGCCGCCAGCTCTTTGAGGAAGGTCTTGTGCTTGCCGACGGTGAGGCCCTTCACGTTCTCGAAGACGAAGGTGCGGGCCTTCAGCTCGACGACGATGCGCACGAAATCGAGCGCCAGCCGGTTACGCGGATCGTCCAGGGCGCGATGCCCGATCAGCGAGAAACCCTGGCAGGGCGCGCCGCCGAAGACGCAATCGACGGGTCGGTCTCCGATGCCGGCGGCCTCGCGGATGTCGTCTCCGGTCACGTCCTCGACGGACCGGGAGAGGATCGCCGCATCGGGGAAATTGAACTTGTGGACGGCGCAATGCACCGGGTCGATCTCGACGGCGGCGGCGACGTCGAAGCCCGCCTGCTCGAAGCCGAGCGAGAGCCCTCCTGCGCCGGAGAAGAGGTCGATTCCGATGGGTCGCACGTTCCGCCTGCCTTTCGTTTCTCGTTGGAGTCGAGCTTACCGAAGCGGCCCCTGGATGTCGATCGGCTTTTCCGATCTATCCACAACTCTTCGAAGGCGAGCGTCCAGGGCGTCGGTGTCCACGGTCTCGCACTGCCAGATCGTGACGACGCGCCAGCCGAGCGACTCCAAGCGTTCCTCGTTCGTTCTATCGCGTTCGCGGTTACGCGCAAGTTTCGGGAGCCAATAATCCTGGCGGGATTTGGGGAGCTGGCCTTTCGGGCAGCCGTGCCAATGCCAGAAGCACCCATGCACGAAGATCGCCAGACGGCGGCCTGGCAGGACGATATCCGGCTTTCCTGGCAGGTCCTTTCGGTGCAGTCGGAAGCGGTAGCCCAGAGCGTGCAGCCGGCGACGCACGACGATTTCGGGGCGGGTGCTCTTCGTCCCGACCGCCTGCATGATCCGTCGTCGCTGTTCCGGGCTGCGCGTGTCCATCGCTGCGCTCGATAACCCCTGTATTTGCCTTACACCCTTGGAAAGTCAAACGCCGCCCTCAGAATCCCAGAATGCATCGAAAGTGATTCAGGCCTCTTATTCCATGCCGATCCACACCTTACGGGAAGAAGCGCTTTCCGGCGCGGACGCGCCTTCGAAGGGAGCAAGAGGGACCGCTCCTATCCCCTCCGCCACGCGGGCTACGGCACTGGCCGGGCCTGGTCCGGCAGCTGGGCAGGCATCCCCGCCCAGCTGCCGCCCGGCCCTGGCCGCCTGCATAGCGCCTTCCCCTAGCATCCGAGCCGCCGATGGAAACCACGGTCAACACTGCGCCTGGCGAGATGGTGATCGAGTGCAGCGGATTCCGGGTTCGGATCTGGGCCGAGGTGGCACCCGTCCGTGCGACGGCGCTGGCGGCGGCGCTGAAGCGCCATAGCTTAACCCTCGCGCACATCATTCGCCGAGACCTCACCGTTCGAGGCGATAGAGGCGGCGTGGGCGGGAGAGTGGAAGTCCAGCCCTAAACGCCAAGGACTCGCCTCCCGTTCTCGCGCAGCTCCCCCTTCGGTCCGACATAGCGGTAGAGCGTGACCGGCTTGACGCCGAGTTCCGCAGCGAGCTCCCCCACGGAAGTATCGCGATTGGCCATGGCCGCCTGGGCAAGCCGAACCTGAGCCTTGGTCAGCGCAAACTTGCGTCCTCCCTTGCGCCCCCGCGCGCGGGCGGCGGCGAGCCCCGCGACGGTGCGCTCGCGGATCAGTTCACGCTCGAACTCGGCGAGGGCTGCGAAGATGCCGAAGACCAGACGCCCCGCCGGCGTGGTCGTGTCGATCTGCGCGCCCTGCCCGGCCAGCACGCGCAGCCCGATCCCGCGCTCGGTCAGATCCTGCACGACATTGACCAGGTGACGCAGGTCGCGTCCGAGGCGGTCGAGCTTCCACACGACCAGCACGTCGCCGCTGCGCAGCGCCTTGAGGCAGGCGTCGAGGCCGGGGCGAGCCTCGCGCTTGCCGGAGATCCGATCCTCGTAGATCGCCTCGGCGCCGACGCCCGCCTCGGCCAGCGCGTCGCGTTGCAGATCGAGGCTCTGGGAACCGTCGGCCTTCGAGATGCGGGCGTATCCGATCAGCATGCGTGTTCGTCGTCCTCAGGCGGCCGCGATGGCGTATTGCAAACGTTCGTTTGAGATGCAAAGCCTCCGACAGGCCGGTTCGGGTGTCGTTTTTCACAAATAAGTTCAGCAGCCTGTCACAGACGGTTCAGTGAACGGCCGCAGCGTCGAAGCAGCCGTTCGCGCAGATCGCAGCGAACGGCTTGAGGGAGCCCTTTTTGACGAATGCTGCCGAGCGACTGG
>CETX01074014.1_pt1 | contig 16936 bp, 17 predicted proteins | sample 356501 | NCBI WGS metagenome assembly CETX01 (sample SAMEA2623390, study PRJEB7988) | marine metagenome | biome: marine biome (ENVO:00000447); feature: mesopelagic zone (ENVO:00000213); material: "saline water (ENVO:00002010), including plankton (ENVO:xxxxxxxx)" | depth 450 m | reverse complement strand
TTATCAATGGCTAATCTGGTACCACCACTTTCCTGAACGGTTATCCAATCAATTGGCTTTAGATTCTCTGCAACTGTATCACTAAGACATGAAAACATTTTCTCATAGTTAGTCTGCTCACATCCTAGATCCATAATAAGACATCCACCAACATTAGGATGCCGAATATATCCCTTTAGTACTCCCAGGAAACGCTCGATTTGTTCATTGGCAGCGCAGCCACACCCTTCTGTGTTTGAAATAGCGACAATACCATCAACATTAGGATATTTATGTTCTACATCTTTGCTGCTTTCCAAATAACGTACAACCTGATCAGCGGTTTCACTGACACACATAGATGTGGGAACAACCAAATAGTAATTCCTTGTACCTGTAAGGCCGTTTTTCCGAACATAGCCTGAGAAGGTTTTGTTTAAATATTCTTTTTTATATTGAGTTGAAGAAGGTTGGTGAAAATCACTTATACTCGTTTCAGGTATAACGTCATTAACCCTTGAGGAAGAAATCAACTCTCCTTTCTTAATACCTTTAGATTGGCCAAAAGCAAAGCCATTTTGCCTGATAAATTCCCCTTCCGGAATATCCTTTATAGCAAATCTGTGACCCTTTTTTATCTGTTCTTTTATTTCTACAAGTATTCCATTGTACTTCAGAACCTGACCTGAACTTATGTCGTCTTTAGCAATTGCAACTTGATCTATGTCACACTGCATAACAATTGCAGATTCCTCAATAGATTTTGGCATAAAACACAATTATTTCTTTTCCGGTTAAATAGAATTCAATACTTTTCATTACTCAAACTATAATATTGCTCAATCATATTCAGTAAAAAACGTTAATCAAACTCACTTCTTTTACCAAAGAGAATTAGTTTGGCAAGCGTATAGATTCTTCCAATTTGAAGCATCTTAGAGTTTCCAATAAAGTATCTGTTGTTCCTTAAAGTAATTTCACCATTTCCAAGTAATCTGTCTAATCTTAAGTCAACTATCATCCTGGCATTGTATCTCTTAATTATTTCTTCTAACGTTAAACCTATTCTTGACTCGGACAACTCTACCATAATTCTGATTCGCCTGGCAGTTTCTCCGAGCGTAATTAAATTGAAGTAGCAGAAACTCAAGATAGCATATATTATTGTATTACTCAGAAGGATTAATAGGAATTCAATCCATGATATTGACAATATAAAATAAATACAGGTCTCAATGAGTACAAGACTGATAAAGCCGGCCGCAAATCCGGCATAAACCGACTTCAACAACCTTATGTTTGCATATCTGGATGAAATCTGCACTAGTGCATTCACTAGTAAACCAACCATAGGATTTACAACCTGTAAACAAATTATAAAAGCTATATCATCCTCCCTTTTGCTCTAATCGCTGTAGTTTTCTGAAAGACAGAATAATCTTTACCATTAAAATACCTTTGGGAGTCAAATGGTATTTCCCTTTATCGACATAAGCGTTCTTATTAGTTAAAAGGTCCTTGATACGTGGTTTAATAAGAATATTATCATTTACCAAATCATACAATTTCTCTTTCTCAATACCATTGATACCAGATTGAGCAATAGTATTAACAAGTATTAATGTGGGTACATCCACCTCAAACCCCGGATAGAGAATTATATATCCAATTGTCAAGACTCCCAGAAAGATTAATATATGAAGATATTCAAATATGCTTTCCGGAATTGGAACACCAATCATTGCGATAGAATTACCATATTTATACAATGCAATCAGTCCTACTATTATTGTACAGGAAAAAATATAAAGAATTGCCATTGTTTGTCTTTTGGGCAGTCGTATTCTCCATACAAATACATGCACAAGTAATGCTATCGTAATAATAATTGTACTCCATAGTAACACTGTCATAGGATCACCTATACTTATTTAATAAAAATTCAAACTATTTAAGCACTTCTACCGGATCAATACACATATTCTCTGCAAACTCATTCCTATCAAGAAACGGGAACAAATCTTCCAATGGTTTTGAAATAATTGTCCCATCAGGTTTTTTCAATGAAGAGACCCTTGGTATCAATGGCTGATCTTCCGGCATCATAATTTCACATATAAAAGGTCCCGGCTCAGCCAGAATTTGTCCGATCCTGGAGCGCAATTCGTCATGATTACTAACTCTTTCTGATTTTATACCATAAGCGGTTGCAACCTTAATGATATCCGGACAACTATATCCACTGTCTGGGTCAGAACCGATATATCTTCCAAAATGATTCTGCTGCATCAATTTGATAGTTAAATACCCTTTATTATTCAACACAAACAACAATACAGGCAAACCGTAATGTACTAAAGTCTGAAGTTCCTGTATATTCATTTGAAGAGCACCGTCTCCACTGATACAAATAGTTTTTTTCTTGCCATTTGCAAGACATGCCCCTATAGCACCTGGAAGTCCAAACCCCATTGAAGCATGACCACTTGAAGTAAAAAGGCGCTGGCCTTGTTTGGTCTTAAAGGTCTGCATGGTACAGGTAAAACTGGTCCCCATATCAGTCACAACCACAGCATCTTTATCAAGTTTTTGGGAAAGAAAATCTACAAAATAAAATGAGTTGACTCCCTCTTTGTTTCCCTTGTATTCCGGCAAAGCAACAGGATATTTCTTTTTCCAATTGCTACACTTTTGGAGCCAATCTTCAACCGGCAACGTAATTGCCTCTTTTTCTAACTGTGATATCATACTAACAATAAATTCTTTTGCATCTGCGTTGACAGAAAGATCTGGTTTAATGGAAGGCTTTCTTAATTCTGCTTCATCTATATCAACTATAATTTTTTTTGCTTTCCTTGCAAAAGTACTATAATTATAACCCACTTGAGGAATCGACATTCTAGTACCTATCGTAAGCAGTAAATCAGAATTCTGCACTGTAAAGTTCCCTGCTCTATCACCCATAATACCACTTCTACCAATATAATGTTCGTTATCAGTTGGGATTAAATCACTTGCCGTCCATGACGAGATAACAGGTATTTTCAATTTTTCTACTAACCGGCTGAATTCTGTTTCCCCTTTAGAAAGCCTTATTCCATAACCACAAATGAGGACCGGGCGTTTTGCCTTCTTAAGCATACTGATACACTCAGCTACTTGCTCATTAAGCACCTGTTGATTGTCCTCTTGCAGAGTTTCCTCCGGTATGAAAGAAAGCAATTCATCAAGGTTTATCAACTTACCTTGTGCATCGAGTGGAATATCCAGCCAGACCGGACCGGGTCTACCGGTTGTAGCAAGATGCACTGCTTTTTGAAGATGATATTTAATCTTATTTGAATCCGTTACTGTAACCGCATACTTTGTTATCGGTCGAACGAGCTCTACAATGTTTGACTCCTGAATTCCAAACTGTCGAAGTCCGGTATCCCCTATCAAAGTATCTGAAGTTACCTGCCCGGAAATAAAAATTGTTGGAATCGAGTCTATCCATGCGCCACAAACACCCGTAATAGCATTTGTCCCACCAGGGCCGGAGGTAACCAACGCCACACCAGGACTGCCGGTAATACGCGCATAAGCCTCCGCCGCCATAGCCGCTGCCTGCTCATGCTGAGTTGCTATATAGTTCAAATCTTCACTTTTCCCAAGAGAATCGACTAAATGCATAGCTGCCCCACCACTAACAGCAAAAACATCTTTTGTTCCAAGCTCGGCAATAAAGGAGAAGACATAATCTGTTAGTTTTGTCAAGCGGCTTGCCCTTTCTATAACTAAGATAATAAAATTACTCAAATCTTGATTTTTTGTACTTTCACAAAACTCTTTATAGTTTACTAATTCACCTATATTGAGGTTACTTTTACCTGACTTTGATTCAGAAATCTTGCCTATGATGGAGACTAATGTATCAGGGCTAAAGCTGTCATCATCCTTATTAAAAGAATTACCATTTCCAATCGTAAATGTATAATCTAGAAACCGCTTCTCGACGATTTCATCCAGTTGCGGTTCATGGAATTTAAAACACTTCTCTGGCCCAAAGACCATATTATCTACTCCTTCATATGTTGCACCTTCACGACCATATTCATCTTTCATACGTACAAGATCAGTTTTCATAGGAGGAGATTCTATTTCCATTACCCAAATCCCGTTTTCAGATGCAGGCTGTATAGGAAGAGAACTAAAGGCTTCAGTAGAATGAAATGCCATTTTCTCAATAATTACTCCATCCATAGCATTCAATTCAATCTTTTCATCTAAATGATAAAATGTAGCATTCCCGGATAAAAGCACCAAACCTGTCGTTTTGTTTGGATGGGAATGCATGGACGTCTTTCTTTTTCGCACTATATGCAAAAGCCATATTGCAACCCAATCATTTTTAAATACCAAATATTCATAACCCCATGGCTTCTTAACTATCACATTGGAATAATCAAAAGATTCCATCTCCTGATTTTCACTTCCTGTATCATATATGTTATCAGTTTCTTTATTGCAAACTCTATGGATCATCTGGTTTCCCTCATCTTTAAGACTATTTACTATTCATTGCAGAAATTACTGCTTTCATAAAATCTCCGTTGTTCCTGTAATGAGGCGACGTAATTAGATTGCCATCAACAACAACATCTTCTTCAAGATATGTTGCACCGGCATTCTTGATATCATCTGCAAGAGCAATATAACCTGCAGCTCTCCTCCCCTTCATAATTCCCGCAGAAATACACACCCAGGGACCATGGCATATAGCGGCGACTATCTTGTCACTTTCATACATCTCTTTTACAAAAGCCAGCACTTCTTTTCTAATACGAAGCCTGTCAGGAGCTTCAAATCCTCCAGGTATGATAACAACATCAAAATCAGCAGCCAGTAAATCTTTAGTATCCATAGTAGGCCTGGAAGGTACCCCATATTTTCCGTGAGCATCTATTTTATCCGGAGTGGCAACCTCTACATGGTAACCTTCTTCCAATAGTCTATAGTAAGGATATGTAAATTCTTCATCCTGAAAATTTTGAGCAGTTATTATTACGGCTCTCTTCATCTTACTCTCTCTTTCTGTATATTCATACCCAAGTATTAATTCTCAAAATTAACTGTTCAAATAAAATTGCAATTGTGATATGTCATTAATAGCATCGACATTATCCGTAGCACTCCAGTCTACCAATCCTGAACGGCGACCAACGAAACTGATATTATTTGTGCGTGCCGCATTCAAATCATTGATAGAATCACCTATGTACAAACACAGCTTATTATCCCATTCAGTCTCTTCCATTAACGAATTTATATTCGATTCCTTACTTACAGGCGACCCCAATATTTCATCAAAATAATGATCTATCTTTCGAATCTGGCAAACCTCTCTTAACTCTTCCTGATCAGAACCAGAAATAATGGCGAAATCATATTTGTTATAATAACAAGATAAGAACTCAATAGAACCTTCTACCGGTTTTGCACTAATAACTTTATCTTTTACCAATTCAGAATACCGTTTAGCCAGTACTCGAACGTCAACTTCTGTTATCGGTTCGTCCCGAATTGCGGTAAAGAAATATTTTATCTTTTCATAACGGGATATCCCCCCGTTTAACTTAGCATATTCTACCAATTTCTGCACCTGGTCATGTGGATAATCTGCAAAAAGCAATCGGAAACATTCAAATCTTATCTCATTTGTTTCCGCTAATACTCCATCAAAATCAAAAATTAGGTGCTTGTATTTCACTGCTCATCTAAAGTAGAGAAATTAAACAAAGTTCACATGCTCCGGCAGGTTCTTTAAATCCCATAGATACATGTTTGCCTCATCCATTCTACAGTTTACTCTGCATTGGCCTGGATCAAGTTCACTTTCTACCCAGCGCAGAGACTTCCGCCTTTTCTCCCCTTCCCAAATCTCCTTAAAGCTATTTTCATTTATGTTGCCATAGAGAAACCTGTCATCACTAAGATAAGCACTACACCCCCATACATTTCCGCCGGAATCTATGTAAGACCAGAAAGGAAGCACAAGGCAATTTTCATAGCTCCGAACACTCTGATCCCACTTGTTCATTGTGCTGATACGAAAGACTACATTAAACTCTTTCGTATTTAATAATGAAAGTTTATCAGCAATTTGCTCGTAGTCCTTATATTTGATATTCCGATATTTATCTGTTTTACTGAATAAATGTTGTGAATATGGTTTTATTACCAGATAGTCCATCCCTATATCCCTGGCTATCTCAGCCAAGAGCACCGCTTCATGCTGGTTTTCCGGAAGCAGAAGGAATTGCATACCAAGAACACATTTATAACCATTCCTTTTCTTAATCTGTACAGCAAGAGACATATTTTTAATTACAGTGTCAAAATCAGAGGGTTTAGCACGGTGAATATTTGCATAAGTCTCACCTGTTGATGCATCAACACTTACCTTTATCCATTCAACATAACCAAGGATTTTTTCTGATAATCCCTCATTTAATAACACCCCATTCGTGGTTATGGCAACATCTATACCTGATTTATTTGTGTGATAAATTATATCAGAGATATCCTTATGCATAAGAGGTTCACCTTCTCCTGCATACATCACACTCTTTAACCCAAGATTTCCTAATTCGGCAAGCCTTTCTTTAAGTATACTTGTATCTATATATCTCTTTTGATACTTCATATAATCGAGGCCACAATATATGCAACGGTGGTTACAAGTCCCTGATGGGCTTATCTCCATATATACAGGATAAATCAGGTCACCATCCAGCCACTCTTTAACTCTTGAAACATGGTATATGAGCTTATGGCTGTCTATTCTATATTTATCCATTATTCTGCAAGTTTATGTATTGTGTCTATTTAAGAACGGTATTTACAAACTCAAATAACTCATATTTTTCTACTGATTTCTTATTACCTACAATCTGGACAGCCAAAGCGCCAACGGCATTTCCAATAAATGAAACCATGTCTAATGGCATACCTTTAATAGCACATGGTGCTGTAAATGCGAAAAATGCATCCCCAGTACCAACAGTATCAATAACTTTAGATGAAAAAATAGGTGTCCTATTTGTTTCATTTTTTCTGGTGATCCCAATTGATCCATTTTTGCCTAATGTCGTAATAAAGTAATCAGTATTTAAATCCTGTGAGATCTTACTGACAATACCTGTAATATCAGAGTATCTTTCCTGTGCAGCCAATCTCAGCTCCGGCTCGTCCAGGCAAACGTAACTTGGACTATGATATTTAGTAATAAGATTATACCCTACATTAGCAGCATTTGTTTGTGTATTAACCGCAACTTTCTCTGGTGACTCCATGATAACCCTTATCATCTTATCAGTGATGAAACCGTGACCAAAATCTGAAATTAGTACCAAATCGTATTCTGAAATAATTGATTTAATATAATCAACTACACTTAATTCACAATCTTCGCCTATGTAATCACCATTTAGATAATTGATCTCAAAAAGTTTTTGATTCAAGTATTGATTAATATATCTTTTTTTCACAATAGTAGGGCCATCAGCTCTATAAAAGAACTTTGCATCAATGTTAGGTTTGAGAGCTTTCAAGACAAAATCTTCCCTCGACTCCTCTTTTCCCAATAAAGTTACCAGATGAATATTATTGCATAACCCTGCAATATGGTTGGCAATAGCAAAAGCACCACCGACGAAGACCTCATGATTTATATATTTACTTACTACCAGATGTGCCTTCGCAGATTTACTAAGCGAATCACAATAGTGATATTCATCAATGATTCCATCACCTATAACTAGGACATTCATGTCTTTTAAACTATTTAGACTATTTACAATATCATTAAAACTATATTTATCAGAAAAGCGTTTAAGGAAATCTTTTGTTTCTTCAGGGTATATTTCCAGAAAATTATTTATTATTTGAGATGAACTGAAATGAAATCCGTCTGTCTCATAAATCCTGCTTTTTCCAAAGTAAAACTCCTTTTCTTCTTCAAATATTTTTTCGTGTATATCACGATCACGTTCCTTGTACGCCTGTCCTTTTGCGAATACATCCGGGTTTATTCTTGTTACACATTCAAAAGGAATCTCGTCCTCTACAAGACAGACAAAATCAACCAGCTCTAAGGACGCAACATTATCCAGTCTCATGTTTTCAGGAAAGATCGGTCTTCCCGACCCCCTCCTTACATCCTTATCCTTAACAACAGTGACAACGAGTAGATCACCCTGCTTCTTTGCAGAAACGAGATGCTGTATTATGCCGGGATGAATGAGATCAAAGATTCCATGGCTATGAACAACTGTCTTACCCGATTGTTTCAGGTCCGCAACCTTTTCAACCAGCTCATTTATCAATAATATTTTATTCTTATATTCCTGTTTCATCTGCTGATTACGCTAATTAACACACATTAATAATTTCAAACTTCTTTGTTTGGCGATTTAGTACAAAATTAATTAGGAAATTAATCTAAGCCTTACCGTTTCAATCTACGTATTTTGTGGATTAAAATGCTTATTTAGTAACTCGGTTGAAGAAAAGACTATTTCATTGGTAAACCTCAGTTCTGCCCCTATCCCTTTTAGAACCTTAAACTCCTTTTGGATTTTACCTGTTTTATCCTCCAGATTTCTAAATTCCTGCCCCTTAACATAGATATCCGGTTTTAATAATCTTAAAGTTTCTTCTGCAGTTGGCCATTTATTTACAGCCACATAATTAACACATTCTAATGCTGCAATGGAATCTATCCTTAAGTCTTGATTAAAGACCGGCCTATCCGGGCCTTTGTCCACGTACTCATCCGGAGTAACCGTTACAACCAGTATATCCCCCATCTCCTTTGCTGCCTGAAAATACTTGATATGTCCCGGATGCATAAGATCAAAACACCCATGACAATGAATTATTTTCTTTCCCTCAGATTTAAGATCTCGAAGGACCTTTTCAAGTTCTTCAAATTTAGCAATCTTCATTCAGCGCTTTCCTCTGGTAGAACTGATACGTCTCTTGTTTTATTACCAGAATTAATCTGTGCAACCTGTTGAGTTTCCATTTCATTTATCGTGGTCCAAAGAGCCGGGATGGTATCCGAATGTCTTCCTTGTACGTAAAAGCTCTCTCCTCCATCGGCCACGGTTCTAACAAGCATAGTTTTCCATGGTCTAAAAAAATAAGCAGGATTATTTTTTGGTGGCTCATCCTTATAATTATCTGGAAGGCCATGAAGATCACATACCAAAGTAGCAAATTGCTTAATCTCCTGCCCTTGCTGATGAGCAACATTTCTTGCCATACTAAGGGCTTTTAAGAAAACTTCCGGAGCCATCACCGCACTACCAAAATTCATTACTACTCCACCTTCCAACTCCTCCACAACCTTCGTAAATTTTAAGAAGTCACGGTATGACGTTTCCCCTGTAGCCGCACCATCAAAATTCGGATGCTCATGTATAATATCATAACCAATACCCACATGGACAGTAGCCGGAATTTTTAAGCGGTAACATGTTGCTAAAATACTAATATCTTTATATGGAAATCCACCTTCCAGAATAGCTTTACCTACGGCTTCTCCCATACCCTGCCCGTCCAGCTTACAGGCTACATTAATAATATCATTTATCTGACCGGTCTCTTTCCACAGCCCAAATTGCCCTTCACTTATATACTTGGCAACTTTTTCAGTTGTTGCACCAACAAGAGCGAACTCAAAATCGTGAATCATACAACCACCGTTCATTGCGATACAAGAAATATAACCTTTTTCCAGTAAATCTATTAGATATCTCTGCGCTCCAGAACGAATAACGTGCCCTCCAATCATCAATATTATCGACTTATTATTCCTGGCTTTAATAATCCGTGCAGCTACTTTTCTTAAAGGCTCATCTATATAGTCAACTTTACCTAAAGGCATTATATCACTATTAACTAACTCATGTTCTCTCTTAGCTAACGGTTCCAGTTTTAGTCTTTTCCTATCAAACATTCTTGCATCCAATAATCTACATATTGCATCCTGAATAATAACATAGTTCTCTATTATGTTATCGGGATACGTTCATAATGCTGGCCTGTATATTTTTCCAAATGTTGATTAAACGTTTCAAGCATTGGTTTGTGTAGAGCAAAAGATTCTTCCAACGTTGGGAGGTCGCTTGCTCCAGTGTCAAGTATCTGCTGCACAGCAAGACACGTTAACTGGCTCTGTAAGGGAACCTGAAATGATACCTCTTCCCATTCACAATTGGACCCTTTTGGGGATTGAAGTGCTTTACTCGAACCTTCCAGGATTATCATACTAGAATCTGTATTTGAAATATGGATGACAGAAGGCGTATCTGTCTCCTTACATTCCATCAACGAAACCCTACTTCCACCCTTTGTTTTTCCTCTCAAATTCCCACTAAGTTCTATGTACCCGTTTCTTTTACTTTCTTGTACATCCCTATCAAGATCTGACCCATCTAAAATCATTGTATTTTCTCCTGTTAGAAAAACAAACAAATCAAGCAGATGTATACTGTTTGAGGCCAAACCCCAGTTTCCACCGGTAACATGCATATATACCTTTTCCTCCGGCCGTAGTACTTGCTTTAAAGTCTTGTAAAATGGATACATCCTTCTTGGGCAATTCACCCAAGTCTTTGTTCCGCTCTTTTCAAGTAAATCTATTACATCCTGAAAATCTCCCACAGATTGGAAGGCAACTTTTTCCAGAATCAAAAATCTCACCTTTACCTGTTCCAACAATTCTTCGACTACTTTTCTGCGTACTTCAGAATGAGTTGCTACGATTGCTACATCAACATCACTATTCAGTGTAATTAACGATTCGAAGAATGATACAGACTGAACAATATTATTAATGGGCATTTCCTGATACCTGTTTTTGGCAGTTTTAAGTGAAGAACTGTCAGGGTCAATAACGGATATTCGAATAACCCGATCAACCCCACTCAACCCTTGTAAATGACGTGACCCAAGCTGACCAGCACCAATTATTACTATATTTGTCATTTCTCTTTATAAAACCTATGATGTCTAAACCGCCGTCCATCCTCCGTCTACCATAATAGTAGCACCCGTGATGTATGACGCAGCGTCTGAAGCTAGAAACAGGGCTACAGCGGCAATTTCCTCTGGATTACCCAAACGTTTTAATGGGGTTTTCTTGCAATAGTTTTTCACAAACAGGGGCTCCTGCTGATCACTCTTACCGGCAACGTGCCCTGAAATACCTCCTGGACAAAGCGTGTTTACTCTTATGTTGTATTTCCCATAATATGAGGACATCAAACGTGTTAAGTTCGTTATCCCACCTTTAATAACAGCATATGCCATGCTTTCACCCATATCAGTGCCTTCATAGATAGACAGATCCTGGCCAACTACTCCATAATTAGATCCGAATTGTATTATTGATCCACTGTTAGCATTATTAACCATCGCTTCAGCCACTCGCTTAGCCAACCACGCAAAAGAATTCATATGTATATCCACATTTTTTTGAAGAGATTCAAGAGTAATTTTCTTGAACGAACTATCACCCCAGTCTTCCGTACGCGGGTATGAACAGTTAACAAAAGCATCCGGACAGCCAAATTCATCAATAAGAGCAGAAAGATTCTCGTCCAACTTTGCCACTTCTGCACAATCAAAATTCCTATAAATGACATCAAGGCCTCTACCCTTCAGTGCAACTACTAACGCCTCCCCACCTTCATCATTTACGTCCAACACAAGGGTCCTGGCACCTGCAGATGCGATAGCTGCAGACACCTCTTTCCCTATTAAACCAAGGCCGCCTACAACAAAAACAACCTTGTCATCAAGACGGTATTTACGCATATAATCAATCATGGCGTCTACCCATACGTTTACTCAAGATGAACTCAACAAAATCCCAGTCAATCTCCGTATCTATATCAACAGATCTTTCTTCCGGCATAACAAAAAGTGATGTATTTTCAGTAAAGAGTGTATCTCTTTTTAACAATGCATCTCGCTTCCAGATGTAGATAGAAGCATTCATGTCGTAGACCTGCGGAGCATCCTGGCGGCGAACTGGAAGTTTGTCCATCTGTTTTACTATCCTAATCCGTCCATTCACCTTTTCCAGCATATTAAAATATGGGTTTCTACGTGCAGGACTGGCAGTGACAAGTATATCTGCATCCTCATCCTGGAACTGATCATACGCATCTTTAATATCATCTACCAACCTTAAAGGTGACGTTACATCTAAATCTACCAGCACATCAAACTGTTGGCCATAGTGACTCTCTGACTCAAGAAATGCATGGTGAATTGCGGGAAGCTTGGGAGCTTCATCTGTCGCCAGCTCTGGTGGCCTTAGAAACCAAGCTTCCGCACCTAAATTCTGTGCGGTTTCAGCTATTTCCTCCGAATCAGTGGAAACCACTATATGTCGAAAGAGGCCACTCTCTTTTGCCTGCTCAATAGTATATGCCATTAAAGGCTTGCCATGAAGTTCACGTAGGTTCTTATTGGGTACGCCTTTGGATCCACCACGCATGCCAATGGTGCACAGGTTATTTATCAATTTGTCCACTTCCTTATTGTGTCTATCAAATGCATCGTCTCAAGCCCCTCAGCATAAGTACATGCATCATTAGCACTCCCTGACAGGATTGCTTCGTGTTCAGCCTTATATGTAGCATTTCGATCAAAGTCTCGCCAATCATATTTAAGCCTCTCACCATCCTGTTGTACTGTAGCTGTTTTGGCAATCAGATCAGCTTGTATGCTGATACCTTCGCCATTAATGACTATCTGCCTTTTAGGCTCACGTGTAAAATAGTTTAAGCTAAGATGAATGCTTGCCCCGGTTGCAAATTCTCCATCGAAAACCAATATATCATCGGTCTCTATCTCAAGATCAGATACTTTGTTACTATATACATACTTAGGTTTTATACTACCGCCCAACCATTGAACATAGTCTAGTTCATGGCTCAAATCCAGAAGGACGCCTCCACCACTATTCTTTTTTGCACTATATGTTTCTCGATAATCCCTACCCGGTCGCCATTCCGGGAGATACGATCCACAGAAAACATGGATGTGCCACAACTTTCGAGCAGTAACCTTTTCTTTTACCAGCTGCATAACTGCATGAAAGCGAAGATTGTAGCCCACAAAAATCTTATTGTTATGAACAGAAAGATCCTTGTATGAATCAAAAAGTGGTTTTTCAATGAAAATAGTTTTTCCTTTCATATTCTCTTCAAGAAAACATAGTTGATCATAGTGCATCGATGTCTTTGAAGCAATGACTACGTAATGTGGATCTAAAGATATTATATCATCTAGCGTTGATATCTTTTCAAAAGGAATATCACCCTGAGAACTCAACACGGTAACTTGGCTAATAACATCCATATCCTGCAATATCTCTGCATGCCGTCTTCCAATGGAACCGTAGCCAATAATAAGGGCTTTCATCAATTAGGAAAAAGTACTCCGTAATGTGTAAATAGTAACCTACGTACGTTCATTCTACTGTCCACGCTGTCAAATAGCAGTCCACGTTTATAGCTCTCTACGGCAGACAAACGGATGTTCTGGTAAAACTTATGCAAACCGATAAGATAACTGGCATTGTATAATGTAGTTTCAACAAGAATATATAGATTCATTACTTAGCATCATAAAATCTTTTTTTTATTAAATTTGCATCTAAAGAAATAGATTTTAATTTGTTGACAATCTTCTCGCTCGCACCTGCTTCTCCATATAGTTTCCTTAACCCTTTCAGAGACTTTCTAAAGTCATTAGAAATAGCTTGATTTATAGCTGCTACTATTACGTTTTTCTCACATCTAGAAACATTAATCACATTCTTGGGACTTACCCTTCCTTTCTGTCTATCCCCTATATCAACTACCGGCAACTCAAATGAAGGCGCTTCAACTAAACCGGAAGATGAATTTCCAACCATTAGATCTGCATTCTTTAGGACAGATAAATATTTCAACTGTCCAAGAGAATTAAACAACTTTGCTTTTTTAATATTATCTTTAACATACTGCTCCATATTCTTGATTATTATTCTGTTCTCCATATCAGCATTTGAAGAAGTAAGGATCCAGTACATATCAGTAAAGCTGCACAGACCCTTAAGGAGTTCCATAATTTGCGTTTCTGCACTGTCTTTTTCGAGTGTTACCGGATGATAAGTTACTATCCCCCATTTCTTCTCATAGGGCAACTGTAATTCCTGTGCAAGCTGCTGTTTATCTAGCAGATTAAGCTTAAACATATTGTCCCTTCCCAGCACCCCAACACAAAAAACATTATTTTCCAGCTCGCCCATTTGTGTTATTCTGGCTGCATACTCTTGATTCGCAGGAAAGTGTAAATGGCTCATCTTAGTTATAGAATGTCGAAACGATTCATCCATTGCCCCTTCTGTAACTTCTCCACCAGCAATATGTGCAACAGGTATCCTAAATGGAATTGCCGATGCAACTGCTGAATGGATCTCGAATCTATCCCCTAAAACGAGAAGAATATCAGGCCTCAATCGTTCATATGCTTTTGCAAAACCAATCATTCCAAGTCCCATTGATGTTACTATGGATTCTTCCGTATCTGAAGAAAGTAGCATCTCTACTCTTTCAATTATAGGAAATCCATCAGCCTCTATTTCCATTACAGTTAAGCCAAATTCATGAGAAAGATGCGCACCGGTTACGATTAGTTGGAGTTCTAGGTCTGGGGATTCATAAATACCCTTAATAATCCAGTAAAGCAAGCCATACTCAGCCCTTGTACCTGTAACAACTGCAATCTTACGCATGTTTAAAATCTTTCCATCTAATAACCGAGTCAACATTAATATCACTCTCTAATTGCATACCAATAATTATGTCTTTAAATTCTGCAGGTATACCGGTTCCTGGTCTTTTTATGATTATATCATTAGCTAATACTATTTCACCTGCCTTTATATTCCTTGCGGCAACAAGGCTTCTCCGCGCAATATTCATTGTATCAATCTCACTCTTTGCCGCTCTTTTAATTCCATCACCCATAGCCTTTTCAATAGTTCTTATTGCATTTACCATAGTTTTTAACTCATTTGGTTCGAGAGATGCTTTATGGTCAGGTCCTTCCATATCTCTGTCAAGCGTAAGATGCTTCTCAATTACCCTTGCCCCTACAGCAACAGCTGCAATAGCCACCTCAATACCCATCGTATGGTCAGAATAACCAACAGGTAATCCAAATGCGACTTCCATTGTCTTAATAGCATTGAGATTCACATCTTCTGCTCTTGCAGGATAGTTAGATACGCAATGAAGAAGAGTTAATGGCTTAACAGGTTGATGAGTAGACATATCATTAATTGATTGTTTATCGGCTGCCAAAATCTTACTAATCCAACCTATAGCTTTTTCAACTTCTCCCAAGTGGGACATACCGGTTGAAAGTATTATTACCTTTTTCTTAGACGCAACATGTTGAATAAGTGGCTTATTTGTTATTTCTCCTGAAGGGATCTTAAATATGCTTAAACCCAATCTATCTAATACATCTACACTTTCTTCATCAAAAGGAGTAGACATAAAGATTATTTTCCTTTCTTCACAGTAAGATAACAGTTCCTCAAAAGCTTCAAACGGCAATTCCAGTGGTTTTAACATCTCAAACTGAGAATCCCCTATTCCTGTATTTTTAAACTGGTATTTCGCTTTTTCTGCTGTAAGAGTTACAACCTTCTCAGTCTTAAAAGTTTGAAACTTTACTGCATCTGCACCTGTATCAACTGCAGCATCTATCAATCTCTTCGCTATCTCAACAGAGCCATTGTGATTTACTCCAGCTTCCGCAATAATAAAAACCCTGTCCCTCAACTCATTTCCTCTTTCCATATAAACAGAATACACATATTGTCACTGCTCATCTAATAAGCAGGAAGTGTCTTAATTTTTCATTATTTTTTACTGCTCCATCTTTTCAGTGTTTAGTTATGCCGCATTTCCAGCCAAGTTCTTTTAATTCCTTGCGACAAATTCATCTTGGGAGAAAAAGCAAAAGCATCACGTGCTGCATCACAACACAAATCAAAACGTACCGCAGGAGAGCGACTTGTCTCTCCATGTAAAACTTTGACCTCTCCTTTGCTAACAACGTCTACACAAGTTTGAGCAATTTCAAATACAGAAGAAGAAAATGTACCGGCAATATTAAAAACTCCATATGCTTTCTTTTCTAAAACCAGCAACAATGCCTGAGCTACATCATACGCATGGATTAAGTTTATTTTATCATCAACTGGTGGTGTTAATTCTATACATTGACCTTCTGACGCCTTATGCAAAAAAGTTGAAATCATTTTACCCGCAGGTAAACCATAGCCATATATTGAAGAAGGTCTTAATATTGTCAGATTCAGACCTTCCGCTTCCAAGAATTTTAAGGTTTTTTCTGCTAAAAGTTTTGTAAATCCATAAAACCCACTAAGTCCACCACAAGTTTTCTTATCACTTTCCACTATTCCCTTTTTTTCCGGTTCGGCATATACGGTAGAACCTGACAAGAAAACTAAATGGATTTTTCGTTCTAGGGCCCATTGGCCAAGACAAAGACAACTCCGCACATTGGCATCAAAAAAATCCTTTTCCGATGCATTCACAGATGCGTGAGGTACAATAGCCCCGACGTGAAGGATCGCTTCCGCTTTCGGAAACAAGATATCCATCTCCTCTGGGCTCTTCCACCCAGTAAGATCCCAAATCGACCACTTATGGTCTTTTTGTATTGAATCAGATAACCTTCTGGACGTTGACGCACAAAAAATATTTTTAGACTTTAGAATTTCCAGCACGTGCCTCCCAACCATCCCAGACGCTCCTGTCAGCCCTACATTTTTTAAAACCACTGCATAACCTCACCTTTAGGCAACACTTCTTTT
>CETX01023175.1_pt1 | contig 16978 bp, 18 predicted proteins | sample 356501 | NCBI WGS metagenome assembly CETX01 (sample SAMEA2623390, study PRJEB7988) | marine metagenome | biome: marine biome (ENVO:00000447); feature: mesopelagic zone (ENVO:00000213); material: "saline water (ENVO:00002010), including plankton (ENVO:xxxxxxxx)" | depth 450 m | reverse complement strand
CCTCGACGTCGGCCGCCTGCTGCTGCGACCCAGCGGCACCGAGCCGAGGCTCAAGGTCTACGCCGAGGTCATCGTCCCCGTCACCGGTGACGATGTAGCCGGATCGGAGGCAACCGGCGACACCATCGTGGCCTCCATCGTGGATGCGGCAGTAACCCTCATAGGGTCTGCGTCGTGAACGCACCCACCTACGCCCCGGTTCCGACCACCTCGGTCGACGAGGTGGTGCTCGAGGCCCGTGCCGCCGAACTGGGTAGCCGGTCGATCAAGACGTCGAGCAAGCGGGCCGCCCTCCACCTGGCGATCCGATGCATTGACCTGACGACGCTCGAGGGCGCCGACACCCCCGGCAAGGTTGCCTCCCTCTGTCGCAAGGCCGTGCGCCCCGATGCCACCAACCCGGCGATCCCCCACGTCGCCGCCGTGTGCGTCTACCCGGAGATGGTCGCCCATGCGGCTGCCGCGGTGACCGGCACCGGCGTGGCCGTGGCAAGCGTGGCCGGCGCCTTCCCGAGCGGGCTCTCGGACCTCGACGTCCGTACGGACGACATACGCAGCGCCGTCGCCGAAGGTGCTGACGAGATCGACATCGTCCTGAACCGTTCGGCCTTCCTCTCGGGCGACCTGGCCACGGTCCACGATGAGGTCGCCGCCTCCAAGGATGCCTGTGGCGACGCCCACCTCAAGGTCATCCTCGAGGCCGGCGAACTGGGTGGGTATGAGCCGGTGCGACGGGCATCGATGCTGGCCATGGCAGCCGGAGCCGACTTCATCAAGACCTCGACCGGCAAGATCCCAAAGGCCGCCACGCCGGCGATGGCGCTCTGCATGGCCGAGGCGATCCGCGAACACGCCCACCAGACCGGGCGGGCCGTCGGGTTCAAGGCGGCCGGCGGCATTCGCACCGCAAAGCAGGCCTGGCACTACCTGGTCCTGATGGGCGAGACCCTCGGCACCGACTGGCTCACGCCCGACCTCTTCCGACTGGGCGCCTCGAGCCTGCTCAACGACATCCTGCTCCAGCTCGGAAAGCTCGACAGTGGCCGCTACGGCGGCCCCGACTATGTGACCGTCGACTGATGGCTGACCAGACCCCCGACTTCGACCTCGACTACGCACCGGCCCCCGAGTCGACCGCCGTGGTCCAACTCGCCGATGAATACGGCCTGTTCATCGGCGGCGAGTTCGTGGCCCCACGATCGGGCCGCACGTTCGACACCATCAACCCGGCCACCGAGGAGCGGCTAGCCACCGTCTCCGAGGGCGACGCCGACGACGTGGACCTCGCGGTCGCCTCCGCCCGGGCGGCCTTCGAGGAGCACTGGCGCGACACCCCCGGCACCGTGCGGGCCCGCTACCTCTACCGCATCGCCCGCCAACTCCAGGAACGCTCCCGGGAGTTCGCAGTGCTCGAGACCATGGACGGCGGCAAGCCGATCCGCGAAAGCCGAGACGTGGACCTGCCGCTGGTCGCCGCCCACTTCTTCCACCACGCCGGCTGGGCCGACAAGCTCGAGTACGCCTTCCCGAACCGGAACGTGGCCCCCCACGGTGTCGTCGGCCAGATCGTTCCATGGAACTTCCCGATGCTCATGGCCGCCTGGAAGTTGGCACCGGCGCTGGCCTGCGGCAACACCGTCGTCCTCAAGCCCGCCGAGACCACGCCCCTTACGGCCCTGTTGATGGCCGAGGTGCTGCAGGACGTCGGCCTTCCCCCCGGGGTGGTCAACATCGTCACCGGCGCCGGCGACACCGGAGCGGCGCTGGTCGAACACCCCGACGTCGACAAGTTGGCGTTCACCGGCTCGACCGGTGTCGGCAAGCAGATCCAGCGCTCCGCTGCCGTCCGGCGCCTGCCCCTCACCCTCGAGCTGGGTGGCAAGGCCGCCAACGTGGTCTTCGAGGACGCCGCCATCGACCAGGCCATCGAGGGCGTGATCAACGGCATCTTCTTCAACCAGGGCCACGTGTGCTGCGCCGGCTCCCGGCTGCTCGTCCAGGAATCGATCGCCGAGGACCTCATCGAACGGCTCAAGGAGCGCATGACCCGCCTCCGGGTGGGTGACCCGCTCGACAAGAACACCGACGTGGGCGCAATCAACTCGGCTGAGCAGTTGGCCCGCATCACAGCCCTCGTCGAGTCCGGGGTCGAGGAGGGCGCCGTGCTCCACCAGGCACCCTGCGACCTGCCCGGCCGGGGATTCTGGTTCGCCCCCTCGGTGTTCACCGGCGTCCAGCAGAGCCAGCGCATCGCCCGTGAGGAGATCTTCGGACCGGTGCTGGCAGTCCAGACCTTCCGCACCCCCGACGAAGCCGTCGAGAAGGCCAACAACTCGCCCTACGGGCTCTCGGCGGGCATCTGGACCGAGAAGGGCTCCAAGATCCTCTGGATGGCCGAACGCCTGCGGGCGGGTGTCGTCTGGGCCAACACGTTCAACAAGTTCGACGCCGCGAGCCCGTTCGGCGGCTACAAGGAGAGCGGCTTCGGCCGCGAAGGCGGCCTCCAGGGCCTCGGTGCGTATGTCCGCGATGTCGAGGCGCTGGAAGTGGGGGGTGACTCCCTGTGAGTGGGCACCTGCCGGTCGACAAGACCTTCAAGTTGTTCATCGGCGGCGCCTTCCCCCGCTCCGAGTCTGGCCACACCTTCCAGGTCCGCACCGACGACGGGCGGCTCCTGGCCAACGCAGCGAAGGCCTCCCGCAAGGACCTGCGCGAGGCCGTCCGTGCCGCCCGTTCGGCACAGGCCGGCTGGGCGGGGCGCACCGCCTACAACCGGGGCCAGGTGCTCTACCGGGTGGCCGAGATGCTCGACGCCCGCAGCGACGAGTTCACCGCCCTGCTCCGGGACAGCGGCCTGTCCGATGAGTCGGCCCGTGACGAGGTCGAGCAGGCCGTCGACCGGTGGGTCTGGTACGCAGGCTGGGCCGACAAGGTCGACCAGGTACTCGGCACCGTGAACCCGGTCGCCGGCCCCTTCTTCAACTTCACGTTCCCGGAGCCCACCGGCGTCGTCGTGCAGGCCGTACCCGACCATCCTCCGCTGCTTGGCCTCACCTCCCGCCTGGCTCCGGCGGTCGTCACGGGCAACACGTCGGTCGTGCTGGCCGGCGAGGCAGCGGCGCTGGTTGCCATGAGCCTCGCCGAGGTGCTGGCCACCTCCGACGTCCCGGGGGGCGTGGTCAACATCCTCACCGGCGACCGGGTCGGGCTCCTGCCCTGGGCGCTCGGCCACCTCGACGTCAACGCCGTCGACCTCTCAGGCGCCCCTGACGACCTCTCCGACGAGGCATTCGCCGACGCCGCCGAGAACGTCAAGCGCCTCGTGCACGGCGACGCCACCGCCGCCAGTCCGTCGGTGATCGCCCAATTCCTCGAGATGAAGACCGTCTGGCACCCCATCGGGCGCTGAGCACCAGGGTCGCAGCGGCTCAGAGGGCGATCCGGTCGACGATCAGGGGCATCGGGGTCGGCGGCTCGTCGGATACCTCGATGGCGCCCTCGAGTGCCTCCCTGGCTGTGGCAAACCTGGCCGGGTCGTCGGCGTGGAGTTCGAGCACCGGCTGGCCGACCTCGACTGGATCGCCCGGCTTGGCCAGGCACACGATTCCGGCACCCGCGCTGACCGGGTCCTCCTTGCGGGCCCGCCCGGCGCCCAGGCGCCATGCGGCGATTCCGACCGACAAGCAGTCCAGTCGCCTGAGCACCCCGGAGGCATCGGCGACGACGGTCTCGACATGTGGGGCGACCGGCAGCGTCGCAGACGGGTCACCACCCTGGGCGCGCACCATGTCGTCCCACACCGCCCGGGCCCGGCCTGACGCCAGTACCTCTGCCGGGTCGGCATCCAGCCCCGCCAGCGCAACCATCTCGCCGGCCAACGCCAGGGTCACCTCGACCAGGTCGGGGGGCCCGCCACCGTCGAGCACCTCGACCGACTCGGCCACCTCGAGGGCGTTGCCGGCCGTTCGGCCCAGGACCGTGTCCATCGCCGTGAGCAGTGCAACAGTGCGGACCCCGTTGTGCTCCCCGAGGCCCACCATCGTCTGCGCCAACTCGCGGGCCCGGTCGACCTCTGGCAGGAACGCCCCGGAGCCGACCTTCACGTCGAGCACCAGTGATTCGGTCCCCTCGGCGATCTTCTTCGACATGATCGAGCTGGCGATCAACGGGATGGAATCGACCGTCGAAGTCACATCGCGTAGCGCATAGAGCCGCCGGTCGGCCGGGGCCAGGTCCTCGGTGGCGCCGGCGATCACGCCACCGACGGTGCGCAGCACCTCGACCATGGCAGCCGGATCGAGAGTGGCACTCCAACCCGGGATCGACTCCATCTTGTCGAGCGTGCCACCCGTGTGGCCCAGGCCCCGGCCCGACAACTGGGGCACCGCCGCCCCGCAGGCCGCCACGAGGGGCACGAGCACCAGCGACACCTTGTCGCCGACGCCGCCCGTGGAGTGCTTGTCGACCGTCGGCCGACCGACACCGGACAGGTCGAGCGTGCGGCCCGAGTCGACCATCGCCCGCGTCCAGGTGGCCAGCTCGTCGGGCTCCATGCCCTTGAAGAAGATCGCCATTGCCAGCGCCGCCGCCTGCTCGTCGGCGATCACCCCGCCCTCGGCGTAGCGGCCGATGAACCAGCCGATCTGCTCGTCGGAGAGACGTCCACCGTCGCGCTTGGTGCGGATGACCTCGACGGCGTCCATCGACTTCAGTCCAGCAGGTCGTCGGGGCCGAACGCATCGGGCAGGAGGTCGCCCAGTGGCCTCGGCCCACCCGGTCCGTCGACCAGCAGCGAGGCCCCGCCGGCCTCGAACAGCAGCTGACGGCAGCGACCACAGGGGGAGATGGCCTCGCCGGCCGGGTTCGTCGCCACGGCCGCCACCAGCCTCCCTCCGCCCGTGAGGTGCAGGTCGGACACCATCCCGCATTCGGCACACAGCGTGAGCCCGTACGAGGCGTTCTCGACGTTGCAACCCGACACGATCCGGCCGTCGTCGACCAGACCGGCAGCCCCGACCGGGAAGTCCGAGTAGGGGCAGTAGGCGGTGGCCGCCGCCTCGGCGGCTATCGAGCGCAGGGCGTCCCAGTCGAAATCTTCGGCATCCGGTGTGTCCACGGCATCCACCATGCCCCCATGCTGCCGCATACGGGCGTCCTACCACACCATGGCGGCCTGCGCCCTAGCCTGACCACGTCAACCTCGATCCGGGAATGCGCCCTTGACCGCCACCGTTGAATCGCCGGAGTTGATCCAGACCGTCGAACCGGACATCCGGGCGCTCATCGACACCCACAGGGAACGCCGCGAACGCTGGTACGCCCACGAGGTGGTCCCATGGGAACAGGGCCGCAACCATCGGGACGAATCCCAGGCCACCGTCTCCCGGCCGGTCCGCACCGCCCTCGTTCTCAACCTGCTGACCGGGGACAACCTGCCCTACTGCCACACCCGCATCTCCGGGCCATTCGCCGATGAGCCAGCCATGGCCGAATGGTCGGGGCTCTGGACCGCCGAGGAGGGCCAGGACGAGTTGATGGACATCACCGGCACCCTCATCGAGCAGGCCGAACGCTTCGAAGCCGGGCTCGCACGGCGCAAGAGGACCTGACACCCGTCGATCCGGCACCATGCGCCCTCCACCACTCCTCTGGCTCCTTCGACTGGTCGTGCGTCGACCCCACCGGGACGCCTCCTGTCCGCCGGATCCGGCGGACTACCTGCTCCCCGACCTCGACGGTGGTCCCGGGCCCACCGTGGACGGAATCCCCGTCGCGCACACCCGCCCCGACGCCCACGGCTGGGCGCCGGCGGTCCTGGCCGGCTGCCGGGACCCGCTTCCCGAGGGGGCACCCGACCTTCGCGGCGTCTGGATCGTCGAGCACGGCAGGATGCGTGGGATGGTCCAGCGCATCGAACAGGCCGGCGACCGCGTGGTCATCACGGCCGGTTCCCTGGTCCACGACATGCGTGCCGACGGCACCCTCGAGGGAGGTGTCCACGACGTGGACCCGAACTCCGGCGAGATCCACGTGGCCGCCGATTTCACCGACGGCCGACTCGACCTCCGACCGAATGGCGGACGGGTCATGGTCTCCCGCAGGCTCGACACCGCTGATGCCGAGGTCATGCACTGGCGCTACGGCCCGTTCCGGAACCGTTGTCGCCGCCTCGCCGGCCCACCCGGTGGAGCGGGCTCCGCCTAGAGCTTGAACCGGTAGACGTTCGTTGCGCGCTCCTCGAAGCCGAGGCGCTGGTAGAGGCGGTTGGCAGCCTCCCTCGACGGGCGGGAAGTCAGGTCCACGGTCGAGGCACCTGCAGCGCGGGCCCGGTCCAGGGCCGCCAGGTTCAACGCCTCGCCCACGCCCCTGCCCCTCACCGATTCGTCTACGACCACGTCCTCGATCCATGCACGGAGACCGGTCGGTATGCGAAACAGGACCAGGGTGAGGCTTCCGACGATCACACCGTCGTCCTCTGCGACCAGGAGCACCGACGCCCCAGAGGACACGATCTCCCTGAGAGCCGCTGCATCGGGTGCCGGGTTTGAACGCGACAACTGCGGGATCAGGCGGGCCATCGCCCCGATCAGGTCGTCATCGACGTCGGTCACCTCACGAATAGCCACCACGGTTGCCGAGTGTACGTCCCGGTGCGACGGGTGGCGGGAGCGCATCGCCCGAGTCACCGATACCCTCGCGGCCAATGAGCGTTCCTCCTCCCGCACCACACCTCCACTGGGACCAGGAGCCCACCCTCGAGGACCCGATCGTGCTGGCGGCCTTCGAGGGCTGGAACGATGCTGGCGAGGCAGCCAGCACCGCAGCCCGCTACGTACGCGACCACTTCGTGGCCGACGAGGTCGGCACGATCGAAGCCGAGGACTTCTTCGACTTCACGGTCGCCCGCCCGTTCGTGCGCCTGGTCGACGGCCAACGCATCATCGAATGGCCCGCCACGACCGTCTACGTCGCCAGCCTGCCCGACGCCACACACGACCTGGTCGTGCTCGTCGGACACGAGCCCCAACTGCGGTGGCGCACGTTCGCCGACCACGTGGCCAGCGTCGCCCGCCGGGTCGGCGCCCACCACGTCGTCACCCTCGGGGCCCTGCTGGCCGACGTCCCGCACACCCGACCGGTCCAGGTCTTCGGCAGCACGGACAACACCGACCTCGCCGACCGGCTGGGCCTCATGCCGTCGGAATACCAGGGCCCCACCGGAATCGTGGGGGTACTCGGCGCACGCCTCCGTGAATCGGGCCTCTCGACGGCATCGCTCTGGGCCAGCGTCCCCGCCTACGTCTCGAGCGCCCCATCCCCCAAGGCCGCCCTTGCACTCGTCGAGAAGGTCAGCGTGGTCCTGGGCGTACCCCTTCCCAGTACCGACCTCCAGATCGCCAGCGCCGCCTACGAACGCCAGATCAGCGACCTGGTCGCCGAGGACGAGCGCACCGCCGAGTTCGTCGAGGAACTGGAGACGCACTACGACTCGCAGGATGCGCAGGACGAATCCATCAAAGACGCGTACATCGGGTTCGACAGCACCGACGTGGCAAGCATCTCCGACGACCCGGAGTCGCTGGTTGCCGAGGTCGAGGACTTCCTGCGCAACAACCCGGGCCGCAGCTAGGCACCTACCGGCGGGTCGCCTCCGACCCAAGGAGGGTCACGGGGTGCATCGAACCTGACCTCCACCGGTTCGCCGCGAATCGCCGCAAAGGATTCGGCAGCCCACTCGTCGGCGAGGATCGTGTGCTCCGGCAGCTCCCCCTCGGCGAAGAAGCCCACGTCCCGGCACTCCATCGGGTGGGGTGTGAGCGAACCCCCCGTCATCCGGCAGTGGAAGACCAGCGAATAGAGCGGAATGCCGGTAAAGCCCAGGCGCAGTCCGTCGAGTATGGCGATCGGTCGGAGCACCTCGCAGTCGATGCCGGTCTCCTCGCGGACCTCCTTGACCACCACCTCGGCCGGTGAGTAGCCGACATCCGCCCAACCCGTCGGGTACAGCCAAAGCCCGGATTCGGCCCGCTGGACCAGCAGGATCTCGCCGTCGTCGTTGCCGACTACGGCTCCCACGGTGACCTTCGGCGTGACATAGCCGGGAACGCCCGAACCCACCGATTCCAGCCATCCACCTACGAGCGTCTCGCTGTCGAAGGCTGAACCGGCCCGCTCCCGAATGTCGGCGGCGACGTTGAGCACCTCCTCGAAGCGCTCCCGCTCGTAGACCACGTCGGAGAAGGCCAGCCCCGTGCGGGCAATGGCAGCCAGGGCCTCGGACCAGCGCATCAGGTCGACTTCGGAGGGTGCCCTGGAATCCACGGACATCGACCGTAGGCGATCCCAGGCGTTGGATCAGAAGTCGACGTCGATCCAACGCAGGACGGCGAGTTCGATCTCGGTCAGGTGCTCCCCATCGAGGATCTTGGACCCGGAGGAGTCCCGGATGTAGAAGGCATCGACCACGTCGGAACCCAGCGTCTGCACGCGGGCACTCACGATGTCGAGGTCGAGTTCGGCGAACGCCCGGGTTATCCGGTACAGGACACCCACACCGTCCGGACAGGTGACCTCGAGGACCGTGGCCGAGGTGGAACTCCGGTTGTCGACGGCGACCCTCGGCTTGGCCGGCCGGGCCGAAGTCGGTGCCGTCAGATACACCCGCGAGCGGTCCCCGAGTCGGGCGGACAACGCCAGGCGACCTGCCAGCGCCTGCTCGATCTGTCCTCCCACCTGCTCCCAATCAGGGGCATTGCCGAATACCGCCCTCACCCGGAACACAGACAGGGCCCGCCCTCTCTCCGAATGTGCGGCGGCTGCCACGACGCCTGCGCCGTTGAGGGCCAGGACGCCGGCCACCTTCGAGAACACGCCGGGTCGGTCATCGGCCACAACGGTCAGCGTCAAGCCGTCACCGCTGACGACCAGGCCGCTGCGCTGGATCAGTTCGCGTTGCCCCGCGTCCGGGAACGAGTCACCGATCACCTCGGCCAGATCGCCTCCGGCAAGGAAGTGGTCGACGCGCCGCACCAGTTCGTGTACAAGTTCCGCCTTCCAGGTGCTCCAGGCCGACGGGCCTGTGGCGATCGAGTCGGCCTCGGTGAGGGCACCCAGCAGGGCCAGCAACTGGCGGCCCCCGACCGCTTCCGCCACCGACCGGATTGTTCCGTCGTCATCGAGGTCGCGTCGGGTGGCAGCATCCGGCAGCAACAGGTGGTGCTCGACCATGGCGACCAGAAGGTCTACATCCGTCCCGGGAAACCCCATCCGGGAGGCGATGGTCGCCACGAGTTCCCGACCCACCTCGGTGTGGTCGCCCGGGTAGCCCTTGCCGATGTCGTGGAGCAGCGCTCCGACGAGCAGCAGGTCGGGCCGATCGACCCGGTCGACCAGGAGAGATGCTTCGGCGACGGCCACGAGCAGGTGTCGGTCCACCGTGAACCTGTGGTAGGCGTTGCGTTGTGGGCGGGACCTGCAGGGCTCCCATTCCGGAAGGATCGGGACGAAGAGACCCGCCTGGTCGAGGTCCTCGATCACCACCACCGACCGCTCACCGGTGGCCAGCAGGTCCACGAAGATCTGCCGGGCCTCGTCGGACCAGGGCTCCGGCAGCGGGGGTGCCTCGTCGGCCAGGCGCGCGAGCGACCGGCGGGCCAGAAGTGCCGAGTGGCCTGCTGCAACATGGGCGCAGCGCAGCACCGCCAGCGGGTCATCGAAGGTTTCCGAGTCGGCGAGGTGGACCAGGCCATCCTCGAGGATCATCCCCGGGGCGACCTCCCGGCGACGACGACGGACGAGGGGATTCCGGCGCCCCTTGTTGCGCAGGTCCCGGCTGATGCGTCGCAACGCACCCTCACCGGTCCAGGCGATGGAGCGCCCCGCCCCGGCAACGTCAGCCATCAGCAGGTCGGCGTCCCTGTATCCCAGCCGGGCAGCCACCTCGTCCTGGAGTTCCAACAGCAGGCGGTCGCTGAGCCGACCCGTGACACGGTGGATCTCCACGCGTGCTGCGAGCAGGGTCTCAGATGCCTCCGCCAGAGCAATCGACTCTGCCTCGCGGAGAATCGGCTCGTTCATCTCGAGCCAGCCGAGGGTGTGGACATCGCGGAGACCACCACGGCCCTCCTTGAGGTCGGGCTCCAGCAGGAAGGCGACCTCACCGAACCGGGCGTGCCGCTCGGCCACGGCTGCACCGAGGTCCCGGAGGTGGCCCCGCCAGCGTGATGACCACTGTGCCCTCCCTCCGTCCCCCAGGGCGGTCGCCAGGGAGTCGTCGCCGGCGACGAACCGCGCACTCAACAGGCTCGTCGCCGTGTCGAGGCTCTCACGGGCCACTTCGAGGATCTGGTCGACCGTGCCCACCTGGTGCCCCAACTTCAGCCCGGAGTCCCACACCGGATACCAGAGGCCGTCGGCGACTGAGGCGATCTCCACGCCGGGTGCATGGACCAGCGCAACGTCCAGGTCGCTGCAAGGACACAACCGCTGCCTCCCGTAGCCACCCAGGGCCACGAGGGCGGTGCCGTCCGGTGTGTCGATCGCCGAATAGAGCGCTGCCAGGTACCCGTCGACCCGATCTGTCCGTGCCTCACACCATGCGGTGCCGGTCAACGAGTCGTCGGCGAGCAGGTCGTCGATCGCATATGTCGGACCGGCCGGCGAACCCTCCGTCATCCGCCACTCCCCACTTCGGGAAATCGTCGGAAGAAGGCCGACCGCGGCAGCACCTCGGCAAGGCCTGCCGACCGGGCACCGCCGATGACCGCCTCGTCGACATGAGGGGCGAAGCCCACGACCCGACCCAGGTCGGCGGAGCCGCTGCAGACGGCCTCCAGGGCACCGGGTCGGGCGAGGTCGACGACGAACAGGTCGGCTTCACCGTCGAGGAGCGTCGCCGGATCGGGGACGAACTCGACCGAGACCTCCGGCGCACTCAATCTGGAACGGTCCATCAAGTCGGGGACGAAGGCCCGTACCCGCATGGTCACGGATCGGACCGGAGGACGTCGTCGAGGTTGCCGGGTCGTAGGCCGGCCAGGTCGAGGGTGACGTAGCGGTAGCCGGCGGCCGACACCGCTGCCACGACCTCAGAAAGACGGTGCTCGGGGACCTCGATACGGGCCGTGTCGTCGTAGTGGCGTACCCGAATCTCGTCGAATCCCAGTCGATGCAGGCCCGCCTCGGCACGTTCCACGGTCGAGGGCACGGACACGCTGACCGGGGAGCCGTAGGGGATGCGTGAGGCAGGGCACGGCCCGGCCGGCTTGTCCCAGGTACGCAGGCCCATCAGGCGGGACTGTTCCCGGACCTCGGCCTTGGTGAAGCCGGCATCGAGGAGGGGGAACCGGGCACCCCGACCGGCGGCTGCCTGCTGTCCGGGACGGTGGTCGCCCACGTCGTCGAGCGTGATGCCGAGCAGCACCGTCGCCCCTTCGGCGTCGGCCATCGGCCTGACGGCATCCATGAGCGCTTCCTTGCAATGGAAGCAACGATCGGGGTCGTCGGCCCGGTAGGCGGCCGAGGCCATCTCTTCGGTCTCGACCGCGGTCCGGCACAGGCCCCACTCGTCTGCCGGGGCGGCAGCGGCCTCCCATTCGGCTGCGACGAGCGAGGGCGACACGGCCGTGACGGCCCTGGCCTGATCAGGGCCGAGCGTCTGGTGGGCGACGCCGGCGAGGAACGCCGAGTCGACTCCCCCGAGAAGGCCACCACGACGCTTCCGAGGGACTCGAGGTCGGCACGCAGGCGGTCCAGCGGCGTCACCCCGGCTTGAATGGACAGGCACACCGAGTCGCTACCCGGCACGGCAGCCGACGCTGTCGAGGACCTCGTCGAGGGAGCCGACGACGCCCGTGTAGAAGGGTCCGAACTCCGCGTAGACCGCGGACGCCTCGTCGTAGCGCAGCGTGTAGACGACATCCTTGATGTCGTCGGGCCGTTGGCCGAACAGCGTGACACCCCACTCGTAGTCGTCTACGCCGGTCGAGGCGGTGACGATCTGCACTATCCGGCCGGCGAACTTCCGACCCGAAGTACCGTGCTCCATCATCAGGTCGCGGCGCTCCTCGAAGGAGAGGGTGAACCAGTTGGACTGCTCACCCCGCCGCTTCGACATCGGATAGAAGCACCAGGCAGGCTTTCCCTCAGGGGGCAGCACGGGACGCAGCCGGGCCTCCTTCATCTCGTCGGGAATGTCGGCGGCGTACTCGGAGACCTCGGTCAGCGAGACGTAGCTGTCGACGACCTCGAGGCCCGCCTCGGTGAGGCCGGTCTGGAGGCCCCGGAGGCGCCACAGGTCGTCGCCGAGCACCATGAAGGCCAGGTCGGCCTTGTGCCCGAGGACCGCCACCGGCACGACCTGGTCGCCTGTCGTCTCTGCAGCACCGACCACGGCCCGCACGGCATCGGAATCCGCCAGGGGGCCGACCCTGCAGAACAGGTGCAGGACCCCGAGGCCCTCGGCGGGGGTGACCGGCTCGCTCATGGCGCTGAGTGTACGGAACCGAACCGGACCGTGGTGCGGTGGAGAAATCGGTTGCCCAGGTCAATCGTGCGTATAGAAGTTCAGCCGGTTGTCGCGGGCGAAGCCCACCAGTTGCAGGCCGGCGGTGCGGGCGGTCTCGACGGCCAGGGCCGATGGGCCGCTCACGGCCACGAGTGCGGCAAAGCCGGCCGCCCATGCCTTCTGGACCATCTCGAACGAGGCTCTACCGCTGGCCCACAGCCCGAGGTCGTTGGCGGGCAGGTGTCCGTCGAGGTACAGCCGACCCACCACCTTGTCGACGGCGTTGTGGCGGCCGATGTCCTCCCGAAGCAGCAGGGGACGACCGGTCCGATCGAAGGCGACCGCAGCGTGTACGGCACCCGTGGTGCCGAAGAGGGCCTGGCCGTCGGCGATCCGCTCCGTCATGCCCGCCAGCACATCCAGGCCGAACGGCTCGACGTCCAGCGGCTCGAGTCGTTCGACCAACTCGTCGATGGCCATCGAACCGCATATCCCGCACGACGAGGAGGCCGGCCCCAGCCGCGGCGTCGGTACCGGAGCGACCCCGCCGGTTTCGACGGTGACGTCGTTGAATTCGGCTTCCGCTGCCGAGCCCTGCCCGCAGTATCGAACGGCCCGGACCGGGGCACCGTCGAGCATTCCTTCCGTGACGAGAAAGCCGACGGCCAACTCGAAGTCGTCGCCCGGGGTGCGCATGGTGGTGGCAACCAGTTCACCGTCGAGGCGCACGGACATGGGCTCCTCGACGATCAGGTCGTCCTGGACCCGCCGGGAACCCTCGGAGTCATGCCGGCGCGTCAGCACCCGTTGCGTCCGGCCCCTGCTCATCGGCCTGCTCCTGCTGTGACCACGCCCATCAGTGAACAGCCCTCTTGCCCCAAAACGGCGAAAGGGCGCCCCGTGGGGCGCCCCTCGCCTGAAACGACTTCCTAGAAGTCCATGTCCGACATGCCGCCGCCGGCTCCCCCCTCGGGGGCATCGGCGATGACCGCCTCGGTCGTGAGGAAGAGTGCGGCTATCGAAGCGGCGTTCTGGAGCGCCGACCGGGTCACCTTGGCGGCATCGATGATGCCTGCTGCGACCAGGTCCTCGTACTCGCCCGTGGCGGCGTTGAGGCCGTTGGGGCCCTCGAGGCCGCGCACGCGCTCGACGACGACACCACCCTCGAGGCCCGCATTCACGGCGATCTGGTGCAGTGGTCCCTCGAGCGCATGGGCCACGATGCGTGCACCGGTCGCCTCGTCGGTCGGGAGGCCATCTGCGACCGATCGGGCCACAGCCTGGGCACGGAGCAGGGCCACGCCACCGCCGGCGACGACTCCTTCCTCGATGGCCGCCTTGGTCGTGCTGACCGCGTCCTCGATTCGGTGCTTCTTCTCCTTGAGTTCCACCTCGGTGGCAGCGCCTACCTTGAGCACGGCTACGCCTCCCGAGAGCTTGGCGAGGCGTTCCTGGAGCTTCTCGCGGTCGTAGTCGGAGTCGGTGTTGTCGATCTCGCCCTTGATCTGGCTGATCCGGCCGTTGATGTCGGCCTCGTCGCCCTCGCCCTCGACGATCGTGGTCTCGTCCTTGGAGACGACGACCTTGCGGGCACGTCCCAACATGTCGAGGGAGACGTTCTCGACCTTGAGGCCAACCTCCTCGGTGATGACCTGTCCACCGGTGAGGATGGCCATGTCCTGGAGCATTGCCTTGCGCCGGTCACCGAACCCGGGGGCCTTGACGGCAGCGGCGGTGAAGGTGCCGCGGATCTTGTTCACCACCAGGGTGGCCAGGGCCTCGCCCTCGACGTCCTCGGCGATGATCAGCAGCGGACGCCCTGCCTGCATGACCTTCTCGAGGGCGGGCACGAGGTCGCGTACGGTCGAGACCTTGGAGCCGACGAACAGCAGGTAGGGATCCTCGAGTGCTGCCTCCATGCGCTCAGGGTCGGTGACGAAGTACGGCGAGATGTAGCCCTTGTCGAAGCGCATTCCCTCGACGAGGTCCATCTCGATGCCGAAGGTCTGGCCCTCCTCGACGGTGATCACGCCGTCCTTGCCGACCTTGTCGATCGCCTCGGAGATCATGGAACCGATGTCCGGGTCGGCAGCCGAGATGGCGGCCACGTTGGCGATCTGGCCCTTGTCGCTCGAGACGTCGACGGCGCCGGCGAGGATCGACTCGACCGAGGTGGCAACGGCGGTCTCGATGCCCTTCTTGACCGACATCGGGTTGGCGCCGGCAGCGACGTTGCGCAGGCCTTCGCGGATCATCGACCAGGCCAGCACGGTAGCGGTGGTGGTGCCGTCGCCCGCCACGTCGTCGGTCTTCTTGGCGACCTCCTTGACGAGCTCGGCGCCGATCCTCTCGAAGGGGTCCTCGAGTTCGATCTCCTTGGCGATGGAGACGCCGTCGTTGGTGATCGTGGGAGCGCCCCACTTCTTGTCGAGCACGACGTTGCGGCCCTTGGGGCCAAGCGTGACCCGGACGGCATCTGCCAGTTGGTTCATGCCCTTTTCGAGCGACCGGCGGGCCTGCTCGTCGAAACTGATGTTCTTCGCCATTGGCGGAAGCCTTTCTCTGGGTTCGAAATCGTGGGAAGAGGCGCTGGAAGGTCAGGTTCGCAGCACTTGGCACTCTCCCCTGACGAGTGCCAATCCAATCAGCGTCGGCCGGGAATCACAACCTCCACGGGGGACCAGATCGGTTCCTGCATGCGGGACCAGACCGCTCCCTCACCCTCCGGCTACGGCCGGGACGATGGCGACGGTCGCACCATCGGGAACCGGGGTATCGAGGCCGTCGAGGAAGCGCACGTCCTCGTCGCTCACGAAGACGTTGACGAACCGGCGCAGGGCACCCGACTCGTCGAGGATACGGGAACCGAAGCCGGGGTGGGATGCCTCTAGCGCCCCGAGGGCCTCGCCAACGGTTGCGCCATCGACCTCGACCTCGCCGGCACCGGCGGTGAGGGGACGCAACGTGGTGGGAATGCGGATGGTGACGGCCATGGGTTGCCTCCGTGGGCTGGCGCACGGCGGGTGCCGGCGGCGGACTGGTCCGATGAACCTATCGACGCACGCCCCGATCGGTGCCCGCAACTCCGGTTCCTGCCCCCCCGGCAACCTCTGCCACGACGGCCTCCACGCACCCGGCAGGATCGGTGCGGGCCCGTTCCTCGCCGAAGCGTTCTACCAGCGATACCACGTCGGGATGGCCGGCGAGGTCGGTGGTGACCTGCCCGGCCACGACCAGGACCGGTAACCCTGCAGCGGCTGCGTAGGCCGACACTCCCCCTACGACCTTCCCCTGGTAGGAGGTGGCATCCAGCATCCCCTCTCCCGTCACGACGAGGTCGGCACCTTCGAGGGCTTCGTCCAACGCCAACTCCTCGGCCACCAGGTCGATCCCATCCACCAACTCGCCGCCGATTGCGGCGAGGCCACCCGCCAGGCCACCTGCGGCCCCCGCCCGGTCGAGGTCCGCCACGTCGATCCCGAAGTCGTCCTCGTAGCGCTGGGCCAGGCGGACGAGTCGGCGGCGCAACATCTCGATCTGGGACGGCGATGCCCCCTTCTGTGGTCCGAAGACCTCTGCAGCACCGGTGAAGGGCGTCCGGACGTCACAGGCCACCAGCAGTTCGATGCCCCGGTAGCGGGCGGATGACCCCATGGCTCTGAGCGCTCCGAGCCCGCCGTCGGTCGTCGCGGAACCACCGACCGCCACGATCACCCGTCGGGCCCCCGACTCGACCGCCTCGCGGATGAGCTCGCCGGTCCCGGTAGTCGTGGCATCGAGGGGCTCGTTGCCCTCGGCTCCGCCGGCGAGGACCAGGCCTGATGCCTGCGCCATCTCTATGACCGCCGATCGCCCGTCGAGACGCCATTCCGCCACGACGGGGTCGCCGAGCGGCCCGGTTACCGTCGACCGGCGGTTGGCGCCGCCCAGGACCTCGAGGGTTCCCTCTCCGCCGTCGGCCATCGGCAGGGCCGTCCCCGTACCCCCGGTGGAGCACACGCCGCGCACGACCGCATCGGCGATCTCGACAGCGGTGGCGGTCCCGCGGAACTTGTCTGGAGCGGCGACGATGCGCACGCCGGAAGACCGGTATCAGCCGTTGTGGATGCGGTCGTCGGCGCCGAGGATCACAACTATGTCCGCCGTCTCCAGACGATCCAGGGCGTTCTCGGCGAGGCCTGATGCGAGTCCGGTCGGCGGAATCTGCGCCAACAGGTCGGGGCTGTCCGGGGCGAGGAGGTCCATCACCGCCCGGGCCTCGGCGATGAGCCCGGGCCTGAAGTAGATCATCGTGGTATCGGTGGGTTGGGCGTTCGCCGGCGGAAGCGTGGAGTAGCCCTTCGGCACGAGGAGTTGCGTCACCGCAGCGGCCGCCCTCGCCGTGCCGGAACCGTTGGCGACGAGCACCTGGACGTCGCTGGGAGCTTCGGTGACAGTGGGAAACAGGGTGGACGTGGTTTCGGTGACGCCGTC
>CETX01080674.1_pt1 | contig 17088 bp, 11 predicted proteins | sample 356501 | NCBI WGS metagenome assembly CETX01 (sample SAMEA2623390, study PRJEB7988) | marine metagenome | biome: marine biome (ENVO:00000447); feature: mesopelagic zone (ENVO:00000213); material: "saline water (ENVO:00002010), including plankton (ENVO:xxxxxxxx)" | depth 450 m | reverse complement strand
CCAGCGATCTTGATAGAGAATTCTTCATTACGCTGCAACAGACGCAATTGCGTCCCTTTGCCGGGGATGGTCGCAGTGCCGATTTCGGTGAAGCGTGCCATTTGCGGTACCGGGGTGAAATATTGGCGGGCAGTGTAACCCGCTTCATATCCGGTGAATACAATGGGCTGGGTTCGAAGTCGGAAACAAGCCTTTCGTCTGGCTTGTCTTTACCTCTATATTTGAAAAATTAACAAATGAAAGTCTCTGAGAAGGGCATCACGGATGGAGTTTTCCAGTCACTACAAAGGCCTCGAACAGGACATCAAGGACCTCGTCATATCAACCTTTACTGACTCGGAAGGCTCTGACGAAGGAGAGCTTATCGGTGAACTCGTCCTTAACCTGCTCAGCGATACAGCACCTGATGACATCCAGGTTTTTCTTGCCAGAGCAGGGGATGAACTGGTTGGGGCGGCTGTTTTCACCCGGCTGACTTATCCAGATGATCCCAGAGTGGTCTTTTTGCTATCGCCGATGGCGGTGGCAACCCGGTGGCAAGGCAAGGGTGTCGGTCAGCGCCTATTGACCCATGCCCTGGATTCACTCCGTGAAGGGGGCGTTGATGTGGCGATCACCTACGGTGATCCGGCGTTTTACGGCAAGGTCGGATTCAAACCCCTCTCCCAATCAATCGCCCGGCCACCTCTGCCATTGAGTCAGCCCGAGGGTTGGATCGGGCAGTCGCTCACAAAAGAGCCCTTGGCGGCACTGAGCGGGACATCATTTTGCGTGGCAGCGTTGAACGATCCGTCTTTCTGGTAGTGAGCTATTCGGTTTTTGATTCAACAGGACGGGTTGGCAGGTTCTGATTCAGGTGAGGTGGTACCCCCGGCAGGACTAATATTCCCTATTAAAATATTGTTATAAAACGTTTTTTTAAATTTTATATTAATATGTACCCCAATTTGTACCCCCGTTTCAAGTGGGCTATGGGACGAAAATCTTTAGCGGATCTAGAGTAATTGTACATAGGTAGCTTGCTACTGAGTAGCGGTGCATGCTAAACCTGGAGTTTCTTTGAAGGGGGCTTTGAATTGATCTGGCCGTGCACAGCCCCTGCGCGTCTAGCGGCACCTCCCAAAAGTTTATTAGAGTGCTTTGGCTTATTCTTCTTTCGCTCCTTGGGGGTCTTCCAGTTCTGATTCTTCAAGAAATCTTGCCGCATCCTCTGCCTGAAGGGACCAATCTCCGCCGGAACTCTGTCTCGCGGCGGCAATGTATTGGTTGAATTTGTATGCCTGCTCTACAGATTTTATCTTTTCCAGGTGATCAGCGAGTTTTTGCGCAGGTTTTTCATCAACGTAAAGCAAAGAGGTTAATAGATCATAGCTCTGTTGGCACTCATATTCCTGGGATGCTGACATAGATAGAAAGTCTATTATTCTAGCTGGGGTGTCGGCCAAGATTCGGGCAATATTTTCAACAACGTTAACAATTGCTTTATCCCATGTCGCTAGAATGTATCCATGTTCATCGTCATTGCGCAATTTTGTGCACACCATGGCATCGTGTTTTATAAGAATCTGAGCACTTTGAGGCTTTTTATCAATAATTAGGTCGTAAACAGACTGGTCATATCTAGTGTCTGTCATCTCCTTTATTCCGTGCATGTCTAATATTGAGCTTATTTTATTTTCGATTTTATCAACAGATTGACCTTTAGTTATCGAAAAATGTCTGAGGAAATCCTCCAGAGAAAGGTGATCACCTTCTGTTTCTAGAGTTTCCTTTATGTGAGTGTAATGGCTTAGGTATGCATTTTCCGATGCTTTGAAAGAGTTTTTAATTGAATCATCTAAAGTCTCATAAACCTCTAATGTCTCAAGCGCGCGAAGGCCATGAGCGGCCGCTTCATTGATATAGCAGCGTGGCACAACCATGTCTATATTGTGAGCTCTGCAAGCATCTTTGAGGGCAAGCGCTGCAAGGCCATATCGTGATTTTGCGCCGCCGAACTCCAGGCCAAATAACACGGGCATTGCGACACTAGAGTCGAGAACCATTGTAAGGTCCACTCTTTTCCCTAACGCACGGTAAATATCAAAGGTGTTTGTGGAAAATATTTGATCAATTGTCTCGCCATGCTGTTTGATTCTCGCGCTGCTAGTTCTAGAGAGAGCATCATAAGTTTTATGTTTCCGGCGATTTAGCCCCAGTTCTGACATTGTATTTCGCAGTGACTCTTCGTAAGGCCCGGAGCCATCAAGGTCAGACTTTCTGATTAGTATCTCTAATGCATCTTTCAAAAGCCGTTTCGCAGACTCTTCACTCAATCCTAATTCTGATTCGAGTAACTTTATATCGGAGGTGTAAGAGGCTGAAAATTCGGTTTCAGCAGCCTTCATTTTCTCAATATCCTCAGAAGAAAGTCGGAGAGCGTCCTCCTTTCCTTTGACTGATCCCGTTGATCTAAGTCGATTTAACGATGGCTTAGCTATGCGCTCGATATTTGTGCCTGGAATAACTTCCGCTACCTTGCCAAGCAACACTGATGCTGCTAGTCCCGGCTCTTTATAAAGAATAGCTTTAAGGTTTGCTTCTATTATAGAGTCTCTTAACTCTTTAGCATCGTCTGAAAAGAGTAAAACGGTGCTTGTCGCAATTTCTTTGGGGGTGGCATGTAATTCTTTAGGGATTGTTTCGCCTAACATTTCATAAGATCTTCTAATTACACCAGGCTGGGCTAATGCTGTGGCTATCCGTCTTGTCGAGTGAATGGATACATCAACATCTCCTTTATAGAGATATTTTTCGTCTAGAAATTTCTGTTCAGACTGATTTGTTATGTCTCTGTTGGTAACAAATATTAGGTGCCGCTTATTGTTGTCCAGCGTTAGTTTTGCCTCTTCATTTATTTTTTTCTCCCAATCTCGTCGAACGCTGAGTTGTATGCGTAAGTCTTCACGTGAACAGATGACATCCCTTCCTCCATCACCTGTCCCGTCAATCACTGTAAGGTCTTTATAGCCAAGGCGAGTTAAATACATAATGCAAACATCGTAGAACTTCTTTTCTTCTACACTCGTAAGTTTGCTTTTTAGCGTCGTAAAGTACATTAGCTATCCTTGATCATATTTATGTGTAGAAATTCAGATTTTTCGAGACGTTTACAGTTGGTTACGCGCCTGCTCAAGAAATATTGAAGTTTGACCTCTTAAGCTTACATTATCCATATTGATTTCCAACCCTTGGTTTGGGTCGCTGTGCTCCAGAAAAATTCAAACCTATATCACCACTGTGACCCCGGGCAACGCATGTGCCCTCCTTCCCAATTCACAGAGGTAATTTCCAATGTCTGAACAATGCCCCAACTGCCTGTCCCGGCGGATTGGCAAGAACAACTACGGCAAGAAAACCGCTGGTGTGGTCGGTGCGTCTGCCGGTACCTATGGCGGCTATGCGGCTGCTACGGCCGGCGCCCAAGCGGGTGCCGCACTGGGAATCGTTGCGGGTCCAGTAGGCGCGACCGTGGGCGGCATCGGCGGTGCTGTCATTGGTGCGCTGCTGGGTGGAGCGACCGGCGCTTCCGCTGGCGTGATTCTGGGCGATGTCTTGGATGACCGTGTGCTGGACAATCTTCGCTGCCTTGATTGCGGCTATTCCTTCAGTACCGATCCCGACTCCTGCGACGACATCCGCTGAATCCCCTAGCAAATTCCATAGGAGAACAACCATGGCTCACCTTATCGAGCAAATGGCCTACGTTGGCCAAACCCCTTGGCATGGCCTGGGGAACGAACTGACTTCGAATCAGCCCCTGGAGGTCTGGGCAAAACAAGCTGGCCTCGACTGGCAGATTCAGGAAAGCCCTGTCCGCTTTGTCACCAATTCCAGTGGCAGTCTGGGTGAAATCCTCTCTTACCCGAATTCTAAGGTGCTTTACCGCTCGGATACTAAGGCTCCGCTGTCGGTCGTCGGTAACCGCTTTAAGGTGGTTCAGCCTGAGGAGATCCTGGAGTTCTATCGGGATCTGACTGAGGTTTCTGGCTTTGAGCTGGAAACAGCTGGTGTCCTGAAGGGCGGTCGCAAGATGTGGGCGCTGGCCCGCACCGGCCAATCCGGCATGCTTAAGGGTAACGATGAAACCAATGCCTACGTGCTGCTGGCTACCTCCTGTGACGGCACTATGGCCACGACTGCTCAGTTCACAAGCATTCGCGTGGTTTGGAATAACACCCTCGCAGTGGCGCTAAAAGGCTCGACTGCCAATGCCGTAAAGGTGAAGCACAACACGGCCTTTGATGCAGACCTGGTGAAGAAGCAGCTCGGAATTTCGGTCAGTGCATGGGACGACTTCATGTACCGCCTGAAGACCCTGAGCGAGCGCAAGGTGAAGACCACCGAGGTCAGGAACTATTTCCTCAAGGTCTTCACTGACGATTCCGGTGCTGGCGTCGGCAAGACCAACGAACGCTCCATGGCGAAGGCTCTCGGTCTTTATGAAGGCGAGGGCATGGGGGCAAACCTGGCATCCTCAGAAGGCACGGCCTATGGCCTGTTGAACGCTGTTACCGAGTTCATCGACCACCAGCGCCGGGCCAAAACCGTTGACCACCGGCTGGTTTCCGCCTGGTTCGGAACCGGTGCCGCTGTTAAGAACCGTGCATTAGAGCAGGCCATATCACTTGTGGCCTGAGCGAACCTTACAAATCTCAAAACCGCCATAAAGCCCACCAGAGCCTGATGCTCTGTTGGGCTTTTTTATGTCTGGAGGAAAACACCATGGGCATGAGTGCAAACACAATTCAGAAACAGCGACCGGCATTGCGCCTGGTCTCCACCAAGGGCCTCAGTCGGGAGGAATGGCTGAAGGTACGGAAGCAGGGCATTGGTAGCAGCGATGCCGCTGCAGCCGTGGGCATGAACCCTTACCAGTCCCAACTGGAGCTCTGGATAGTCAAAACCGGTAGGGATGCTGGCTTACCCAAACCGGATTCGGACGATCCCACCTCGCCGGTCTACTGGGGCCATATTCTGGAACCGATTGTAGCTGAGCAGTATAGCCAGCAGACGGGCCGGAAGGTACGCCGCGTGAATGCCGTGCTTCAGCACCCTGATCCCGATAAGCACTGGATGTTGGCCAACCTGGATTATTCGGTGGTGGCCGATGACAACGTGCAGATCCTGGAATGCAAAACGGCAGGGGAGTTCGGATCACGTCTCTGGAAAGAGGGTGTACCTGACTACATCCAGTGCCAGGTTCAGCACCAGTTGGCTGTCACCGGCAAACAGGCAGCAGACGTGTGCGTTCTGTTGTGTGGTCAGGAGTTGAAGATCTACCGCGTTGAGCGGAATGAAGAGCTCATCGAGGCACTGTACGTACTGGAGCGCCAATTCTGGGATTTCGTGGAGACGGATACGCCGCCCCCTGTTGACGGTACCGATTCTGCCGAGCGTGCCTTACGCCACCTGTACCCGGTGGACAGAGGGGAGACCCTAGACTTCAGCCAAAGCAAGGAACTGTCCGATGCGTTTGACGAGCTACTAGCCATCCGCTCGGAAATGGAAAGTCTCAAATCCACTGAATCCCACCTGAAACAGCGAATCGAGAGCCAGATGGGCGAAGCGTCAAAAGCAATCTTTCCCAGTGGCAGCGTCAGTTGGAAGAGGAACAAGGATTCAGTTGGTCTCAACGTGAAACAGCTGTTGAAGGATCAGCCAGAACTTCTGGAGCAATACCCACTGATGAAGCCAGGAAGCCGTCGATTCCTCATCCAAGCATGAATACCCCATTGGCCACGCGGGCGTGACGAGTGCCCCGTGGTCCTTTTTCAGGAGAGTCATCATGATTAAAGGTTTAGCCATCACGCCTCCCGTGTTGGGGCGTATCAGCATTGGTCGGGTCGCTGAAAAGAACGGTATCCGGCTCCCGCAGAAAGATGATCAATTCACCATCACCTCTCAGATCCAGGAAAAGGACGGTTGGGTGCTTCACCCGATGGATCAGAAGCTGAGAAAGGAGGCCTCAAACGGGAAGCTGCGAACCATCCCGGTGCGCATGCTTTTCAACGACGCGGATCTTAATCTAAGGGCTGAGTACACCATGTTCGACCGCAAGAGCGGGCGACCCATGTGCGTTGGTAATGGCGACACCTGTAAGCGCCTGACGCAATCAGGAGTGCAGTCTTTGCCATGCCCTGGACAAACGTTGTGCGAGTTCGGTAAAGGAGGCTTGTGCAAGCCGTATGGCCGCCTGAACGTGAAGGTCGGTGACGACGATGATCTTGGCACTTTCATCTTCCGCACGACTGGCTATAACAGCATCCGGACACTTGCAGCCAGGCTGAGCTACTACCAGGCAGTCTCTGGTGGTCTGTTGGCGTACATGCCGTTGGAATTGAAGCTGAGAGGAAAAAGCACGATGCAGAGTCATCGGACGCCGATCTACTATGTGGATCTGGTAGTCAAGGAGGGTTTGTCACTGCAGGAGGCGGTGGTTGAAGCAAGGGAGAAGGACAAACAGGTCAGGGATGAAGGCGTTGATCAGGCTGCATTGGATGCGGCGGCTGCGAAGGGATTCAGTAATGCACTATTTGAGTATGACGAAGATGAAATGGAGCAAGTAGTGGAGGAGTTTTTTCCGGCGACCAATCAGGAACCCATTCAACTGCGCTCTTCCTCTGTCTCGAAATTAAGAGAGAATTTGGATTCAGCCAGCCAGGCTTCAATTTGAACGTAGGGCGGGTGACCATCGCTTGGTTGCTCGCCCACGGTTCAATCGCCACTCCTAAATTTTTTTGCATTGGTAGAAAAAGTCCCGCTAGGCTAGCCTTTTGATGACGTTTTGTCTGCTCTCAACGAGACGAGGTATGAGATGAGAACTTGTATGATTCAGGGGGATATGACCTCAGATAAATCTAGCGAGGCGTATCCAGTAGAAACCTTTTGTGACGACTGTTACGAAGCAATGGCTCCCGGAACAGAAGATTCGCCAGTGGTTCAAGATCAAGGTTATGACCCATCGTGGGGCCAGGTTTGTGCCGATTGCGGAAAAACCGAAGAAGAGGAGCTAGAAGAGCAGAACCTTTAGTAGGCTGCTTCGCAAAGTGAATGCATCTAGCTGATTGGTGCGGGCTTCTAGAAACTAGAAGCCCGTCATATGTCACTTGCCTTTTGGAGAATCGAACTGCTGGTAGTAGTTACTTCCCCGAGATCTTAATAGTAAATGTCATTTAACCGCCGATAACCGAGTAAGCTCATCGTTGATAAGGCGTCATCCATAAAATCGCGTTGACTGTCGATTTCCAAAAAATGCAGACATTTGGAGATTATCTGCCCCCAATACCTCGAGTCGGGCGCCTTTGCCCCGTCGGCCTCAGTTATTTCCTTAGCTCGGCGATGAAGCTGGCCCACACCTACTTTGCCCTCAATCAGATAGGTGAAGATAACTCGAAACCTGATTTCCAGGTCCTCGGAGCCTCTGAACAGTGTTTTCCGATCGTTTTCGATATGTTTCCAGAGAGCCTCGCTATTCAGTCTCTTCGAGGTGGCTTCATCAAACAGGCTGGGGTTCTCATATCTTTGCACAAGCAACCAGAGAATAGGGGCGGCCAGGATTGGCGGGAACTTAGGATTGGCGGCATGTATGGCTCCAGCCTCGAGCATTAACCGTTCAATGTCTCGAAGTGAGAGCCGGTAGGTTCGGGCAAGATTGACAATGAAGTCATTAGGGAAGCTGCTTTCGCTTCTGGACGAGCGGCCCAGTCCGTCGAAGCCCTCTTTGATGCCTAGTTTGTTGAGAAGGTTTGCGCAGAAACTTTCTAAATCTGGTTCAGGAAGGCGCAGTTGAAGATGGAAGAACTTTCGAAGGTATCGATGCCCGTCGTAGCCCTGACCATAATGTCCTTTGATCGCTTCGCCGAGTTGCTCTCCATCGATGCCAATCACAAAAACGACACCAGGAACATTAAAGAAATGCTTGATTGATTCCAAAAGTTCAACGGCGTAGCTGGGTCGGCATCGGTCCAGTTCGTCCACGATAATAACCAACGGGAATTCGTTGCCAACCTCTTGAAGGTCTTCCGCGTATTTTTGAAGGCAGTCTCGAAAACCTTCTGCAGACTTTTTGGCGCTCTCGTGGGCCTGTAGTTTCTTCTCGACCAGCTCCTTCGACAGCTCGCCGACACCTTCTAGATCAATCAGACCGCTAGTAGCTATTTTCACTGCGAAGGGAGTGACAGTTCGCACGAGCTCCAAACCTTTATTTCGCACTTTATCGAAGCTGGGGCTTTTTGCTTGGTGAGCTTGTAACTGGCTGCCCAGTTCCTGAATCAGCGCGACTAACGCATCGTGGGTGTAGTCCACCTCCCAGGCACTGAATTTGACTACTTTCGCCTTATCTTTCTTCAGAGACGCTGCCCACATGTCGAGGAACGTTGTTTTCCCGGTCCCCCACGGCGAGGTCAATGAAATGACCGCCGGGCCCTCCACCCCTTTAACGAGATGGGTCAATTTCTGCCCTGTATCGCTGAGGGGAAAAGCACTGGCAGACCAAGGAGATTCCTGATCAATTTTTAGTTCCGGTGGTTCAAATCTCATGAGGTGGGCTGGGTCCAAGTTGAGGGATGAGCTTTAGGCTAGATGGTGCCCTTAAGTGGGTTATCGTTCAATAAGGCTACTGGCAGGATCTCTGGCGCCCTCGGTAGATGAGATAAACACCTGATGTTTATATCCCTTTCTGCTACTTTTACCAGCTGACAACACCAGAGAGCGTGGTCGAAGCCTGAGCCCATCAGCTCGGCCACTTGCCAGCCCTGTCGCAACGACGGGGAGGACGGAACCAAGTATTCGCAGCGAGTATTCCATGAGCACCAATATCGAGCAGATCAAATCCCTGTTGCTTTCCTTGTTACCCAAGGATGGCTCAACCGTCGGCAACATGAGCCTCAAAGACCAGATTCGCGACGACCATCAACTCGCCATCAGCGACGAGGATTTTGACGCGGCTCGAAACCAGCTCCTCGATGAGGGGGCTATTGGGAAAGGGCGTGGACGCGGTGGTGCAACCTTCCTAAACCAGCCTGTCGCAGGCGAGCAGGCGATACCTGATGGTTTTGAGTTGCAAGCTCAGCAAGCGCCTTCACAGGAAGATCTCGTCTATTCCAGTCAGAAGCCAGCCTCTCCGAAATCGCCTCGCCAGCCGGCAAAGAAAAAGGGAGAGCACAGTCAGGTTTTGTCGTACCGATATGACGAGAAGCGGAAGAACAACCCGCATGTGGGCATGGTGGATACCCATTCTGACGGTGAGGAGCAAAAAGCGACCTGGCAGTATGACCCGCACCTCTCTCCGGAGCTGCAATTCGATTCAAGCAGGTCGCAAGTCGAAGATCTGATTGAAGACGCGCTACACGCCCGAGAGGTCGAAGCAAAACAGGCGAAAGATGATCTGTTGACGTGGCTGGACCATGCGCTGGCGGCTGATAACGAAGCTGCTATTCGTGAGGTAGTAGCGAATCTTCGCAAAAGGGTGGCTGATAAGGAATTCCTGGAACGGGAGCGAGAGGATCTTTCTGAGCTTAAGCGTATGCAGGCTCCCTATCTGAATTGGACTGGTAAAGCGGAGCGCACCAGTTTCGAAGTGGATACCGTCTCGCTTCATGTTCATGAGCGAATTGATCCGGCCACAATTTTGGCCGCAGTTCAGAAGCGAATTAAAGATGCAAAGGGAAAGTCTTCTCCCGCTTTGCAGCCTGACCTGTTTCATGCACCGTTTGAGAACCTGCCGCTCCGGGATGCCATCGACTTCTATAAGCATGAGCGGGACTGGGCTAACCGCATGATTGCTGGGGATTCGTTGTTGGTCATGAACTCTCTGCTGCAAAAGGAAGGTATGGCGGGGCAGGTTCAAATGGTTTACGTCGATCCTCCATATGGGATCAAATACGGCTCAAATTTTCAGCCATTTGTTCATAAAAAAGATGTAAAAGATCGTAAGGACGAAGATCTTACTCAAGAGCCAGAAATGATTAAGGCCTTCAGAGATACTTGGGAGTTGGGGGTTCATTCTTATCTCAACTATCTTCGCGACAGGCTATTACCGGCTAGAGATCTTCTGGCAGAGTCGGGAAGCATATTTGTGCAGATATCCGATGAGAACTTACACCATGTTCGGGAGCTAATGGATGAGATTTTTGGGGAATCCAACTTTGTTGCGCAAATAGCGTACGTTACAACAAGTTCCCAAGGGAGTGGCTTGATACCAGTTGTTAACGATTATGTTGTGTGGTACGCGAAAAATATAAACCACACTAAATATCGGCCATTATACGAAGTAAAAGAGTTTGGTATTACGGGTAGCTCGGGTTACTCATATGTAGAACTGGATAATGGCAGAATTTCGCGAGTCGCTCAGTGCTCTGAAAGTGAGTTGAAGCAAGGAAAGGCTTTTGCGGCAAGTGATCTAACATCTTCTCATTATAGCTTATCCGAACCTATCGATTTTCAAGGAATTACTTTCTCTTCTAATGCAAGGTATTGGTCTACATCGACTTTGGGAATGTATCGACTATCTAAGGCTGGAAGAATCATAGAGTCGGGTAGCAATATAAGGTACAAACGATATTTCGATGACTTTTGTGCATTTCCTAGAACGAATGTTTGGACTGACACTGGTGTGGCTGGTTTTACTAGCTCTAGGAAAATGTATGTTGTTCAAACTAACGAAAAGGTGATCGAAAGATGCGCTTTAATGACAACAGATCCAGGAGATCTGGTGTTTGATCCTACCTGCGGGTCTGGTACTACAGCGTATGTTGCGGAAAAATTGGGAAGGCGTTGGTTAACCTGCGATACGTCGCGTGTTTCGATCACGTTGGCAAAGCAAAGGCTAATGACTTCTAGTTTCGATTATTACGAGTTGAAGTACCCGGAAGAAGGCTTACGAGGCGGCTTTATTTATAAGTCTGTCCCTAGGATCACCTTAAAGTCGATTGCGAATAATCCGGAAGTGGATGATATTTATGAAGAATATCATGCAAAGATTCTTGCTGCTTTAGATGGTCTCAACTCTAAACTTCATGATTCCGATCAAAGCCTGCCTTGGTTTGAGGTAAAAACAGGAGGAAGAAAGGGAGTAAAGCTCGATTTTTCAAAGGGTAACGGTACCCAAGATGCCCTCCCCACGGGAGAAAAAGTCGCAAATAACTGTTTGCTAGAGTGGGAGGTTCCACTTGAACTTCCGACGGAATGGATACCCGAGGAATTCCGGGAATTTGATGAGCAAAGTCAGCCTGGGCAAAGCCGCGAGCTTTCAGGGATTGAGCATTGGTTCCAAGAGTTTCATTCAACTCGTATGGCGATGAAGCGTCGTATCGATGAAAGCATTGCAAATCATGCGGGTAGAGAGCTCCTTTACGACCAACCAGAAGTTAGTCGCAACAAACTACGCATCACGGGGCCGTTCACAGTGGAAGCTGTGCCGTTTGCGACAGTCCTGGGCCTTGATGAAGCTGAGCAGCCGGCGAAAGCCGATGCGGCAGTAGCGCGCTCGGGGGCCACTTCACGGCAGTCCCAATGGCAGGAAGAGCTGTTGAAGACCGGTATCCGGGGTAAAGGTGGACAACAACTCCAATTGTTGGACTTGGAGGTGCTACCAGGTGCTCACTATATTCACGCTGTCGGCTCTCTTGCAGAAAATGGTGATCGGGTGGCAGTGAGCTTTGGACCAGAACATACCGCACTAGAGCAACGTCAAGTAGAGATCGCAATGCGTGAAGCGGGCGATCTCTTTCCTCTCCCGAAGATGCTTGTTTTTTGTGCTTTCAACTTTGATCCTGAAGCGGCCAAGGATATCGATAATATAAAAGGTATTCAGGCGCTCAAAGTGCACATGAATACAGACTTGCTTACGGAAGATCTCAAAAAAGGTCGGGCGAGTAATCAGTCCTTCTGGCTCATGGGTCAGCCAGACATTGAGGTGCATGAAGTCAAGGGCGATAAACTGCAGGTCGAGGTTCATGGCTTCGACTATTTCGACACCAAAACCGGTGAGCTGAAATCTGGCGGCAAGAAGAATATCGCCATGTGGCAGCTTGATACGGATTACGACAACCGATCACTCTATGCCCGTCAGGTTTTCTTCCCCATGGCTGGCAAGAAGGATGGTTGGTACAAGCTCAAGAAAGATATTCGTTCCGAACTCAATGAAGAACTGTTGGACAAGTTCCACGGAACGAAATCTATACCTTTTGAACCAGGTGACAATCGCTGTATTGCCGTCAAGATTGTCGACGATCGGGGTATCGAGTCACTGAAAGTCATCAGGCTGGATTGAGGAGGGGATCATGGCAGATAAACCGAATTCCCTGGTGATCAATTCACCTTATGACAAGCCCAACCAATACTGGTCTCAGGACGATAATGGTCGGGTTGCTGGGGTAGTTGAGGGTCGCAGGCCTGCCGCCTATGAGCTTTATGACCCCCGCAACAACACCAGACGGGTAGAGGAACTGGAAACGGTCAACCGGATCCGCCAGCGAGTCGATGAGTGGCGTGATGCCGGTTGGCCTGGCGTAACTAGCGTATCCCGGGAGTTGCTCAACCACTGGTATTCCCGAGGTGAGTGGGATCCCGACTCAAAACGTTGGAATGGCGGCCCGAGACCATACCCGTTTTATTATTGTCAGCTCGAAGCGATCGAGTCCTTGATCTGGTGGTTGGAGGCTCCGGAGGAATACCGTCAAGGCATCTTCCTCCAAGGTGATGGCGGGCCGTGGGAGCGTATCTGCAACAAGATGGCCACCGGGTCTGGTAAGACTTCTTTGATGGCTCTGATCATTACCTGGCAAACCCTCAATGCCGTCACCTATCCGAAAGACAAGCGTTACTCCAAAGCCATTTTCGTAGTGGCCCCTGGTCTGACGGTCAAAAGTCGACTTCAGGTCCTTAACCCAGGCAATGAAAGCAACGTCTACGACGAGTTTGTTTTGTGCCCTAACGAAGCCATGCGCCAAAAGCTGAACCAGGTATCGTTGGTGATCGAGAACTGGCATAGCCTGATGCCCCTGAAGGAACAAACTCGTTCTGTAGTGAAAAAGGGTAAGGAAAGTGATGAAGCTTTCACCCGCCGGGTATTGGGCAAGCTGGCTTCCTTCAAAGACATTCTGGTCATCAATGATGAAGCCCATCATGCGTACCGCCAGAAAGCTGAAGTGAAGGTCAGCAAGAAAGAAGCGGAGGAAATGGGGATCGATCTGGAGGAAGCCACTCGATGGATTGAGGGGCTGGACCGTATTCATAAAACCCGCCGTATTCGTCGCTGCTTCGACGTGACGGCGACGCCGTTTTCTCCCACCGGCAAAAAGAATACTGAGAAAGGGCTCTTCGAGTGGATTATCTCGGATTTCGGGTTGAACGATGCGATTGAGGCGGGGTTGGTCAAAACGCCTCGAATCGTGGTCCGGGATGATGCATTGCCTGATGCGAAGACCTACGCCAGCAAGCTCTACCATTTGTATCGCGATGACGCTGTAAAGCAGGACCTGGCTAGGAAGGCTCAGCCGACCGATCCGCTTCCGGATCTGGTCCAGAAAGCCTATGCGATTTTGGCCTATGACTGGAGGGAGACCGCGAAGAGCTGGGAAGAAAACGGTCATACCATTCCGCCAGTGCTGCTAACGGTCTGTAACCGGACGGAAACGGCTTCTCGTATTGAGCATTTTTTTAATAGCGGTGATTGCCTGATTTCTGGCACCCAGAACCCAAAGGCCACCTTGCGTGTGGACTCAAAGGTTTTGGAAAAAGCAGAGCGTGGTGAGAGCATCACGAAGGATAAAGATTACGTTGCTCGGCTTGAGGAAATTATAGAGGCATCCGGTTTGCCCGCAGACAAGAAAGAGGCCCTGCTGGCGGAGAAACAAGAAGACCAACTTCGGGCGTTGGTCGACACCGTAGGGAAGCGTGGCAAGCCTGGCCAGAACCTTGAGAACGTGATTTCGGTGGCCATGCTGTCCGAAGGTTGGGATGCAGCCAACGTAACTCACATCATGGGCCTGCGCGCGTTTAGTAGCCAGCTTCTTTGTGAGCAGGTGATTGGACGAGGCTTGCGTCGTGTCGCTCACGACATGGACGAGAGCGGTAAGTTTATTCCGGAGTACGTAAATGTGTTCGGTGTGCCGCTTTCGATATTCCAGGAAGTCGGTGAGGGTGGCGAAACGCCTCCTCCGCCGAAACCGAGTGTGCGTGTTGAAGTGGAGCCAGGCAGAAACCACTTCGAAATACGCTGGCCCAATATTGACCGCGTTCAGACCGTTCTGAAACCTGAACTGAAGATGGATTGGAGCGAGGTGGAGCCTTTGACCCTGGATCCCGCTCAAACACCGCTCAACGCTGAGATTGCCCCTGCGTTGACTGGTATTCCAAACCTTGCGCAGGTCTCTCAGATCGACCTTGAGAAGGCTGTAGAAGACTTCCGCTTACAACACCTGATCTTCCGGGCTGCACGAAAGCTGTTCCTGAGTAGTAGCGACGGTTTTGAAGGAGACAAGCAGTATCTGGCGGTGCAGCTGATTCGAATTGTTGAGCAATTTCTGGAGTCAGACAAACTCGATATCCCGAGCCTGTGGCATCAAGACCCGGTGCGCCGCAGACTGTTGTTTGCTTTGAATATGGACAACGTGGTTACCCATGTAAACCGCTTCGTGAGCAAGCAGACCGTTGAGCGCCTGGAGGCGTTGTTCGATGAGCACCAGCCTATTGGCGCGACCTCACAAATGCGCCCGTGGCTGACTACCAAACCCTGTCGGCCGACCGAGCGTTCACAGATCAGCCATGTAGTGTATGACAGTACCTGGGAAAAACCGGTGGCAGACATCTGTGAGAAGGATGAGTCGATTCAGGCTTGGGCTAAAAATGATCATCTCGGCTTTAAAGTTCGATATCTCTGGAATGGCTCATCCCGTAACTTTGTGCCCGACTATCTGATTCGACTTAAGAACGGACAGACTCTGGTTCTTGAAGTAAAGGGCCAGGATTCAGAGCAGAACCGGGCCAAGCGTGCAGCGATGGATACATGGATCAAGGCGGTTAACGAGCAAGGTGGGTTTGGTTCCTGGTGCTTTGATACCGTGTTCGATCCTAGCCAGGTTAGGGATGTGATTGGCGCTTATTCTAAGCAGCCTGCTTCTGCTTGATGTATATGGATACAAGCGGAGTAGGTGTCAGCATGCTCGCATTAGCAATTCTGCCGGAGTTGGGACCCGGGCGGATTTGCTGATGATTGGCGATACTGAAATGGTGTTAGGCTAAGTGGGCTTTGACCGTGATCGACGGACCAAAGCCCTGTTTAAACAAGTTGGCTTTAGATCACGCCAGCTTCTTCGAGCATCGCATTTATTTCAGGACGATACACGCTTGCAATCGACTCTACTTCACTATAATCCAGGCCCATGTGATAGCTTGCCCAGGTGTTGAGCGTCAAAATTCCCCACGCACAAGTAAATTCATCATCGTCAACAGATAGCATCAGATTCACTGTAAACTTGTTGCAGCCTTCGTCTCCAACTTTTAGTTCCACACCGTGTTCAGTCGCTTCGATATTTATAAGCGTCATCGTTTTGGGCCGCTGAGGTCGCTCTTCAATGGGTACGTCGAGCCTATCCCATTGGTATTTGTGCCAAGCAAGGTCTATTACTTCCTCCCAATAGTCCTCCACTTCCGCACGCCAATTTCGACATTGCTCATAAAAATAGATTTCATCAAGTGCAAATCTTCCTGTTCTTGATTGGATCAGAAGCGCCCTTTCTTTGTGGTTGAACTGGAAAACCGGGTTTTGGGATTTTGCTGGTTCTGTCAGCTCCAAACGAGCACCTCTGATGGTATTGTTATTAGCCAGCAGGCTTTGCCAACTGTTGTAACCAAGAGCCTCTGCCATCATGTGTTGGATCTTGGCCGTGCCAATCGTACGAAGATCGACGTTTTTTACGAGACACACTTCCTGCAAGGATAGGATTAGTCTTTTGAGGTCTTCCGGCGCTGGGAGAACGAGGGGGAGGTACTGACGCTCGATCTGGGACATAAAACGCTCCTCATTGGTGGCGAATCACGGCCAACGTGTTCCGATTCATTGCCCGTCTGCACAGTCACAGTTCGCCTACCAAACAAAAAAACGTTGATTTGATAAAGTCGAATGATTGTATGACTCTTTACCCGCTTATCGATGAACTTAGATCATCGTGTAAACGTCGGAACCGTGCGCGTCAACGCATCTCAAGCCCTGTTCGTGTCCCAGAGCGAGGGCTTCAAGAGACGAGGCAAGAATACACAGTCGGATTCTTAGAGGCAATTACCGGACTGTGCTGATTCATTCGATCCTTGAACGCCCAGTGACCGAATTCATGGCAATGGTTACAGCGTTTTCTGACATTGGAAGTCGCCTTATGTAAACCGGCGATGAAAGAGTGTTGGACAAAAACTGATCATTTATGGGTTGAGGGGTAGGATCGGGGGTATGCCGATTTTTTGTTATTAAGTGGCTGATTTAAAACGAAGTATGGTACCCCCGGCAGGACTCGAACCTGCTACCTTCCCCTTAGGAGGGGGACGCTCTATCCAGATGAGCTACGGGGGCATTATCGCGAGAAGGGCGCTATGATAGCGGGCTAAGCCAAGAGGCTCAAGGTGCGACCCGGTTTCGGTGATTGTCACGGAGTTTGTTTTGCCAGACCCTTTCTCGTTAAGTGTGATTGTTCCTGTATGGATGGAGGCGGCGGGTGTTACGGAAACCCTGCGTGCCCTGCAAACGATTCGTACACGGGGGCATGAGGTGGTTGTCGTTGATGGTGGTAGCACCGATCGAACCGTTGAGCTGGCCCGGCCGCTTTGCGACAGGGTGGTTGTCGCAGAGAAGGGACGGGCGCTTCAGATGAACGCCGGGGCAGCGGCGGCAACAGGCGATCTTCTGTTGTTTTTGCACGCGGATACGCGCCTGCCGGACAACACTCTTGAGCACCTCGCACGTTTCGTCCAGACGCGCCGGGCCTGGGGACGGTTCGATGTGCGGTTGAGCGGTGAGCGACCGCTGTTCCGGGTTATTGCCTGGTTCATGAATCA
>CETX01041919.1_pt1 | contig 17143 bp, 17 predicted proteins | sample 356501 | NCBI WGS metagenome assembly CETX01 (sample SAMEA2623390, study PRJEB7988) | marine metagenome | biome: marine biome (ENVO:00000447); feature: mesopelagic zone (ENVO:00000213); material: "saline water (ENVO:00002010), including plankton (ENVO:xxxxxxxx)" | depth 450 m | reverse complement strand
TCTGCCAAGGCGATGATTGGAAGATTCTTCGTCGGCCTTCGGCGCTCCTCAGAATGACAGGGCTTGGAGCCTGCCGCCTTGCGATGGGGAAGGGTGCCGGCTCTACGTTCCCGGTATGCGGATTCTGCAGGCCGATTCAGGGGATTGAGGGCTAACTGTTGGGAGAGAAAAGCCGGAAAACTTCAGTGAACTTGGAGACGTTGACGATCACTCGCACTCTCAAGTTACCGTCTTCCTGACGCACGCCTAGATCTTCGAAATCGTGGGAGCTATTCTGGTCCTCCAATGCCTCGATGGCCCGCTGCATGACGGATGCGGCTTCGTCTTGGCCGGTGAAACCGATGAGGGTGTGGAAGACCACCAAGTCGCCGGACAATATATCGGCGGTGACCACGACTGCGGTGCAGCCGGGCAACCCCTGCATACCGGTGAACAATGGCAGCGTCTCGCATTCGGACAGCACCACACCCGCGAAGCCCGATGGCACGTCCCCCAGCAGATCGGCTAGGCCAGCCGTGTCGAGCAGTGCGGAAGACCAGCCATCAAAGGCGTCTATAGAGCCTTCTACCACAGCTCTCACCTCTTCTGCCGAGAGTCCTTGGCCAGAAGCCGCGACGCCGGTCGACTCATTTGCCGTTGCCATAGCAAGAGCTGTTCCCCGAGCGTTGATCTTCCAGACGTCGTGCCCTTCATAGGTGGTTGGGCCGTCTCCGCCCAGTTGCAGGCCAAAGCCGCCGGCCAGCCGGAGAATATCCCCGATGGCATAGTTGCTCTGGAAGGGAGTGATCACGCTGAGGGCCTGAAAGTCTGTGGCCACGGCGATGCTATCGACCAGTCCGGTGGCAATGGAAGGCAATGCCGTGTCCATACCCAGAATCTCGGGGCTGATCAGTGAGACCAGGGTATCGTTGGACCGCAAGAACTCCATGTCCAGGAAGATCGTGGAACTGAAGTTCTCCGGGACCAGTGAAAGCAGATTGGTCAGTTGGGCCAGACGCTCCGGGTCAGCCGGAGGGACCATCGCGCCGGCGAAGTCTTCATACGGTATGGGAGTGGGAGTTGGAACGGCGGTCGGCTCGGCAGTGGTCTGCGGGGCCGACGTTTCGAGCACGGTCTCTGAGGCGCATGCAGCCAGAAAGAAGACCGCCACCACAGTCGCCAAGACACCGGCGGCGCGCTTCTTGTTCAAGAGCCTAACTCTGAGTAACGGCGGCGCGCTCTTCTTTGTCGTGGGCCAGGTACTCCCGCATGTCCAGCACCTGCACGGCGTTGGTGGTGCCCGATACCCCCGGCGAGAAGCCGTGGACAATCGTTACCACGTCGGTCTCCTCGATGGTGCCGCCATCCAAACCAGCCTGAATGACCGAAGCCACCAGTCCGGCTACGTCCCGTTGCGGCGGAATAACGCCGCCCGGGCGGATGCCCCATCCCATGCAAAGTTTCTGAAGCACGGCGGCGTCGTGGGAAAAAGCGATGACGTCGGCGTCGGGACGGAACCTGGCAAGTTCAAAAGCGGCCCTCCCGGTGCTGGTCACCACCACCGGTTTGGAGCCCAGGGAACGCACCAGCCGCGCCGCGGCGGACGTTATGGCCTGGGTCCGGTCTCTGGACCCCAGGTCACTGAAGTAGGGGTAGATGGTCTCGGTCTCTTTAACGGTGGCATCGGCCATGTCGAAGGCTTCCAGAGGGTGCTGGCCGACGGCCGTCTCATCGGAGAGCATGACGGCGTCGCAGCGGTCCAGAACGGCGTTGGTCACGTCGGAGATCTCAGCCCTAGTCGGCGCCGGAGCAACCACCATTGACCAAAGCATCTGAGTGGCGATCACCGAGACTTTGCCAGCCTCGTTGGACTTGGCCACCAATTGTTTCTGGACGATGGGTACCCGTTCCATGGGAATCTCCACACCCAGGTCCCCCCTGGCCACCATGATGCCGTCGACCTCGGGAAGGATGGAGTCGATATTGTCGACGCCCTCGCCGCGTTCCAGCTTGGCCATGACTAAGGCCTTGCTGCCGGCGGCGTTCAGGTGCTCCCGGGCGTAGAAGATATCTTCGGCGGTGCGTACGAACGAGAGGCCCACCCAATCGACGCCATGCTCGACGCCGAATTTAAGAGCGACTTTGTCCCGCTCGGTCAAGACCGGGTCGTCGATGGGAACACCGGGAAGATTCACGCCTTTGTAGGACGAGACAACACCGGATGAAAGGACCGTGGCATCCACCCTCGTGGGACTGGCTGCCTTGACGGCCAGGCGGACCGTGCCGTCGGCGATGAAGATGTTGTGGCCCGCAGCGATGTTCCTAAATGCCCCAGGCTGAGGAAACGGCAACATGCCGGGTTCGTCGGTTTCGGCCTCCGGGACCAGGCTGATGTTGTCGCCGGGGTTCAGCAGTACCGGTTCTTTCAGTGTGCCCAGTCGCAACTTGATGCCGCCCAAGTCCTGGAGGATGGCCACCGGCCGCCTGTGTTTCTGGGAGATGCGCCGGATGTCGGAGATCACTTTGGCGTGTTCATCCAGTGTCCCGTGGGAGAAATTCAGGCGGGCGCAGTCGATGCCCCTGTGGATGAGTTGGTCCAGCATTTCCGGCCTGCTGGAGGCGGGGCCGATGGTGACCATTATCTTTGTCTTGCGCATGGTGACTGCCTCATTTAGCTTGAGCGGGGCATATGACAAGGCTCAAACTGCGACTCTACGATGTTAAATTTTTCACTTATTGAAATATAACAGACCGGCAAATAATCTACGAACCGATAGCCCTCAGGGATTCACAACAAAAAGGGCGTCCCAATTCATCGGGACGCCCCTAACTGAAAGCTGATAGCTGAGTGCTGACAGCTAATCGGCTACTTCCTACTGGCGTCGAACCGGTCGGTGGCCGCCTTGATACCGACGTAGCGGTTCTCCTGGAGAGCCTCACGGCGCTCGCTGGCCCACTCGTTGGAGACCTCGATGCCCTTCAGGCTTCCCTGGAAGCGGGGCATCACGTAACGCGCCAAGAGTTCGTAGCTGCGGTGGATCTTGTCGCGGGGGGCCCAGTCTTCAACCCGCATCATGAACTTGCCGAACCCACCGGTGAGCTCCTGAAGCCGCTCGATTCCGGCGATGCAGTCGTCGGGCGTCCCGACGATCCACTGGTTGTGGTCCACCATGTAGTCCACGATCTGGTCGCGGGGTACATCGGGCACCGGGTTGCCCAAGGTGCGGCCGAAGTATTCGGTGACCACCCTGGCGCTGCCCTCACGGATGTCCTTGATGGCCTGCTCTTTGGTGTCGGCCAAGTGCATCCCCATGACCACGCCCCAGTCTTCGCGGTGCATCTCTTTGTCATGCTCGGCTGCCGTCTCCTCGGCGATGGACCAGAGTTCGGCCAGCGATGTCTTGCGGATGGTGTCCCGGGGCACGCTAAGCGACAGGACTGAAGCTCCGTGCTTCCCGGCCAAAGTGACGCCAGCGGGGGATTCCACCGAAGCCACGGCCACGGGGACGATAGGGTCTTGGTAGGGCCGCAGTTGGAGCACGGCCTCATTCATCTCGAACCAATCGGTCTTGACCGAGTAGGGCTCGGTGTCGGACATGAGCCGCATGATGGCGTCCAGAGACTCCTCCATCATCGCCCGCTGTCGCTCGGGTTTGATTCCCAGCATCAGGGCGTCAGACGCCAAAGCGCCGGGGCCGCAACCCAGGATCACCCGGCCCCTGGTCAAGTGGTCTAGCTGGACCATGCGGTTGGCCACCATGAACGGGTGGTGGTACGGAAGGCTGGTTACGCCAGTGCCCAGCCGGATGTGGCGGGTGCGCTCGGCGGCGGTGGCCATGAATAGCTCAGGCGACGCGATCGTCTCCCAGCCGGCGCTGTGGTGCTCGCCGATGTAGGCTTCGTCAAAGCCTAGAGTGTCCAACCATTGAAGAAGCTCCAGGTCCCTTTCCAGGGCCAATGTGGGGTTCTCGCCCACCCGGTGGAAAGGAGCCATGAAGACGCCGAATTTCATGCGTTTAGGGACTGCCATGCTTATATCCTCCGTGAGTGTTCTAGAACGTTTTAGAAAGCGGGCCTATTCTAACACGCAGCCTGATAGCCAGCGGGATAGTAAGTATCAGACGCCGGGAGAAGGCCCAGCAAGGTCAAATGGGAGGCAGCGCTAGGCGTTAGCAACATCGCTGCGGCGTTCCATTAGCGGGGTGTCGCGCCAGCGGCCGTGCAGGCGGCCGATGCGTTCTCTGGTGCCGACCGTGCGGAACCCGCAAGCCGAGTGGAGGGAGATTCTCGCTTCGTTCTCAACCGGGATACTGGCTTGGAGCGTCTAGACTCCAGCCGATTCCGATGCTGAAACCAAGGAACTCAACAGGGTCTTCTCGACGCCTGTGCCCCTGAAGCGCTTGGCTATGTAGACGCTGACCTCAACCACTCCGGCGTAGACATCCCGTGACGAAACTGGGCTCAAGGCGGCCCAGCCGATCACCTGGTCGCCATCTTTGGCCACCAGACGACAGTCCGGCCGGTGATTGCCGTCCCAGCGTTCCCAGGGTAGGGCACTTGTCTCCACGGTGGCGTTGCCGGTTGCGATGCCTTCTTCGTAGATCTGCCTAACCGCCTCCCAGTCCTCCGCCCCCATGCTTTCAACGATGCAGTGTCCTGTTTTCATTCTGGGTTGCAATTCCGTTTTTTGGCATCCCCGGGCCCCGAGTCAGCAAAGGCCGCAGGGACAAAGTATCTTCAAGAGACGATATTGTAGGCTCAGCGGGCTATGGTGTAAACCAACCCTCAGCGCCAGGTCCGATCTAGGCATAGACCAGACTTAGATCCGGAATGTTGGCCAAAGTGACACAAAACAGGCAAACGTGGTATCGTTGCTGGCACTGATCCCGACGTCTGGGATTACCAAATCAAATACCGGCAGGAGGGGTTGCGAGATGCCCAAGATTAAGCACATCGCCATTGCCACCCAGGACATCGATAAGACCGCAGGTTTCTACAAGGACGTCTTCGGGCTGCGTGAGATCGCCAAGCTGGAGAGCGCCAACGCCAACGGCTACTTCCTCAGCGACGGCAACGTCAACATGGCCATTCTGGACTTCCAGAACGACGCCGTTGCTGGAGCGCACGGCAAGGACTACAGCGGTATCCACCACATCGGCTTCGAGGTCGAGGACTTGGAAGACGTTGAGAAGAAATTGGCCGCGAATAACTCGTCTCCTATGGACTCAGTCAACAAGGCTCTCGGCGTCGGAATGGGCGGGCCCCGTCACGAGAACGTCGAGATCAAATACGCTGGCCCCAACGGCGAAATGATTGACGTCTCCCAGCACGGCTGGGTTGGCACCCGCGGCTTCGATTAAACGAAGACTTTCAAACTAGACCTAAAAAGACCGGGCCTTCCACATGTGGAGGGCCCGGTCTTTTGTTTTGCCTGAGATTGAGAGAGCCTGCTAAGCGGCTTTGAAGGCTAGGGCCGGCGATTCCTCATCAATGTCGTCGACGTCCAAGACCATGTCCATCCCGGTCTCGATGCTCTGGGGGTTCGTGCCGTCAACACCGTTGATCATGGCGCTGATGCGGGGACCCTCTTCAAGGTCTACGATCCCGGTGCAATACGGCTTGTCCCGTCCGTAGCCTTTGGCGGCCATCTTGACGGGAACGATGAATATGCAGGTGAAGGTGCTCAGCTTGGCCTTGCCGCTGAACTCGTGCCATTCCATGTTGAATCCGTGGCACTCTGGGCACATGGGTCGGGGCTCCGGAGACAGATGGCCGCAGTCCTGGCACTTTACGCCGATAAGTTTCTTTTCCTCTTTCAGCTTGTTGTAAAAGGCGGTTGAGGTGAATTCGCTGGCCATGGCTACGACTCCCGTCGCAGCACGTTGACCACGCAGGTCCCGCCGGTGCCGCCCACGTTGTGGGTGACGCCAACTGTTGGGTCGGTCTTCTTCACCTGGCGTTCCCCGGCCTCGCCTCGTAGCTGATGGTAGATCTCAATGACCTGACCAACGCCCGATGCGCCGACGGGATGGCCCTTGGCCTTGAGTCCGCCGGAGGTGTTGATGGGGTGGTCGCCGTCCCGTGCTGTGCGTCCCTCGTCAACAGCCCTGGGGCCCTCGCCCGGAGCGAAGAAGCCCAGGTCCTCGGTTGCCACGATCTCGGCGATGGTGAAGCAGTCGTGGACTTCAGCCAGGTCGATGTCGGCGATGGTGATGCCGGCCATGTCGTAGGCCTGCTGAGAAGCAGCCTTGGCTGCGGATAATGAAGTCAGCTCTTCGGAATCGTGGAGGGGCTTGCCGGTGGCCTGCCCGATGCCTGCGATGCTGATGGGTGTGTCGGTGAAGTTATGGGCGATCTCTTCTGAGACCAGCAGCACACAGGACGCGCCGTCGGTGATGGGGGCGCAGTCGTAGAGCCGCAGAGGCCAGGCGATCCAGGGATTGGCCGCCTCGTCGTTCAAGAAGTCCAAGTCGGTCTTGTAGTCCGGCACAGTCTGTCCCCGTTCCTGGGCGCGGGCCATGCGGCGCTCGGCCATCTGGGTCATCGTCTGCTGGAACTGGGCCTTGGGGTTGAGGGCGCCGTTATTGTGGTTCTTGATGGCCACCTTCAGCAGGTGGTCCAGGTTCGTCTCGTATTTGTCCATGTGGGCCTTGGCGATGGCGCCGAAGATGCCGGGGAAGGTCAGCCCGGCCGGCACCTCGTAGAGCCCGTCAGCAGCCGACGCCAAGACGTCGGTTACGCCGTCGGTGGCGAGGTTGGTCATCTTCTCTATGCCGCCCACCAAGACAACGTCGTACATGCCGCTGGCGATGGCCATGACGCCTTCTCTGAGGGCGCTGCCGCTGCTGGCACAGGCGTTCTCGATGCGGGTGATAGGGATGGGAGTGATGCCCAGCCAGTCGGCGACGATGGGAGCCGTGTGGCCCTGGTGCTCAAATAAATCGGAGGAGTAGTTGCCGACATAAGCGCATTCGATATCCTGGATATCGAACCCGCGGTCCATGCTCTGAACCATGTCCTGGAAGGCCTCTACGAATAGGTCCCGGCTATCTTTGTCGGCGAATGCCCCGAATTGAGACAATCCTGCGCCTACGATAGAGACCGGTCGGCCCAGTTGGCGCTTCTTATTGATGGTGGCCATTGGAAAACTCCTGTGGGTAAAACATGGAAATGCTGGACCGGCGTCAGTCTCGAATGCAATTCCCGCCGATCGGCTCTAATGATACCAAACAAGATGGGAGCAGGTCGAAGGCACTGCCTTGACTAAGACGGCCGGTCGATCCGCTCTTGTTCGCGCTCGGCCGCTTTGTCCCTCAAGGGTCTCCCCTTCTCAGGGTGCGGGTCTTTAATGATGCCGTACGAATCAAGCGCTTCGCGGCCCTCAGGCAGATATTCAGTTATGGGGAATCCTTCCTCATTAACGAAAAGCATTCAATGGCAGTATTTGTAGAGCTGCATGTCATCGAAGGCGCAGACCCAGGTGCGGTGTTTGATCTCTTCATTCTTGTCCGGATAGAACCGGCAAGGGCACAGCGGCCGACCGATATCGTCTATGTTCTGGGCCAGTCCACTGACCACCTGGTCCGTTACCCACTCAATAGGCGATACGTAAGTCCCAGGTTTTTCCGTGTATTTCTCTACAAAGATCTTCATTCACCGGATGGCGTTATCGCTAGGCATGTCTGCCATGGGAATATTCCTTCCGGCACGATGGCCGTTAGGTTTTTGACCGTGGGCTTGGATGTCGTTAATGGACAGTGGATTCGAGTTTGGGCAATGATATCCCATATCAATACGCAGATTCGCCGACGAACTGGACTAGCTTTCGCGGTTATGAGCCTCGGACAATGGCCTCGCACATCTGCGCGCCTTGCAATACTTCTGCGATGACCGCGGTCTCCCAGGTGGTGTGGAAATCGCGGACGCCAATTCCCACCGGGATGGCCGCGATTCCCTTCTCGATGAATACGTTGGCGTCTGAACCGCCGCCGGTGCTTTCCAAAATCGGCTCCAAGCCGATTCCAGACAACGCCCGACCGATCACGGCGACCGCCTCACTCTTGGCGTCGATGTTGTACGCCTGGTAGGTGTTTACGATGTCCAGGTCGATCTTCGCTTCGGGGTATCTCGAGGCGGCCTCTTCAAACACTCCCCGGAACTTGCGCTCCACGTCGGCCAGTTTCTCGTTGCTGCGGCTCCGGAACTCGCCGTCCAGGAAAGCCTGCTCGGGGATGATGTTTCGCTTCAGCCCCCCTTCCAGCCGGCCGATATTAGCGGTGGTCTCCTCGTCGATACGACCGAGGGGAAGCCGGCTTAGAATGTCGGCGGCAATGAGCAGGGCGGAGATGCCCTTTTCCGGCTCCAGACCGGCATGGGCGGCGCGTCCGGTGATCTGCGCGGTAACCACGTTCTGGGACGGGGCCGAGAGGATGATCCGGTTGGGCGGGCCTTCGCCGTCGAAGACGACTCCTTCTTTGGCCGCAACCATGCTGAAATCCAGGTGATGGGCCCCGACCAAGCCCCCTTCTTCGTGACGGGTGAACACCACTTCAATGGCCCGGTTACCGCTGTTTGATTCCATCGCGGCGATTAGGCCTTCAAGGACGATGGCGACTCCAGCCTTGCAGTCTCCGCCCAGGATGGTGCTCCCGTCGGACCGCAACACCCCTCCGTCGACCAGGGGTTCGATGCCCCGGCCCGGCTCAACCGTATCCAGATGGGCCGACAGCATAACGGGCGCGCCTTCTCCGGACAGGCGGGCGATGACGTTGTTAAATGAGTCATGGGACACTTTCAGTCCCATAGATTCCAGGCGTGAGCTGACCTCGGCGTCCATGGCGTCTTCTTCGCCACTTGGACTGTCGATCTGGATCAACTCCATCAGGGTTTTTACTAGCCGTTCTTGGTCGGCCAAATTATTCCTCCGGGTCCCGAAATACGGACGTTAGTGTGTTAAGGGAGCGCCGCCACGGCTTTGATCTCTACGAGAAAATCCTCATTGACCAGGCCGCCCACCACCAAAAGGGTGTTGGGCGGAAAATCGCCGTCGGGATAAATGTCTGGATAGACCTCGCCGCGGCCTTGGATGTATCCCTGCACCGAAGGGCGGCCCACCACGTAGGTGGTGAACTCAACAACGTCGTTGAAACTGGCGCCGGCCGCGGCCAGTACGTGACCGATGTTCTGCAGCGCCTGGCGAGTCTGGGTCACAACGTCGCCCTTGCCGACCAGGTTGGCGCTTGAATCGACGCTCACCTGTCCGGCGACATAGACCAGTTTCCCTGGGCTTACGCTCATGCCTACGGAGTATGCTCCCAGGGGTTGGGGCGCCTGGTTGCTGGTTATAACGGTCCGGTTTGTTCTAGCCATCGGTGTCCCTCCAGGGGCTTGGATATGGGAAATATCGGCCCATTATAAGGCACGCAATCAAGCTGAGCGAGGCCTGCTCATGCTTCCCGGAAAGAACCCCATGCTATACTCGGCGCCATGGCGGCTAAGTCAGGTAGACCCCAAGTTGGTGTAGGCGTGATCTTTGTGCGTGAGGGCAGGGTTTTTCTGGCCAAACGCCACGGCGCTCACGGCGAGGACACCTGGGCGTCCGCCGGGGGACACCTCGAAAATGGCGAGACACTGGAGGAATGCGCCCGGCGAGAGGCCATGGAAGAACTGGGCGTGACGGTGGGAGACCTCAGGTTTCTCTGCGTGAGCAACATCATCGCCTATGGCAAGCACTACGTGGACATAGAGTTCATAGGGGACATCGACGGGCAAGAGCCGAGGCTGATGGAACCCGAGGCGTTCATCGACAGTGGCTGGTATCCCCTGGACGCTCTCCCGGAACCCATCTTCCACGCTATGCGCTACGCATTGGAAAGCTACCGGACTGGAGAGCACTATTATCCGGGGGACTGAACCTGGAAACCACGTGAGAGGGCATAACCTGTCCATTCCCCCGTCGCAACACGGGAAGGTTAGGATGGGGGATTCCGGTTCATGATCAAGCTAATCTGGTCAACGGAATAACGACAGATAGAATCGAGTAATTCATGGAACCAACAGAACCAACAAGGGAGTAACGATGGCAGCGAAAAAAGGAAACGGCCTGCTGATGGTCTACAGCGACGTGGCGGCTGAGCATGACGAAGAATACAACCGCTGGTACAACGAAGAACATATACCGGAACGCTTGTCCATCCCGGGCGTGCTGAACGCCGCCCGCTACGAGGCGGTCCAGGGCGGGCCCCGGTATCTGGCCTGTTACGAGCTGGAGTCGGCCGACACTTGGCATTCCGATGTCTGGCAGAAGTGGCTGAAGGAGCCGACCGAGTGGTCGAAGCGCATGTCGCCCAGCGTGATCGGCACCGCCTATATCAGGAACCTCTACACCCGCATCTACCCGGACAACGTGTCCGAAGAGACCGCCGGATCGGACATGGCGGCGGTTTTGTTGGTGGGTCGGATGTCAGTGCCCGATGAACTGGACGACAAGTTCAACAACGCCTACAACACCGAGCGGCTACCCGAAGCGTTGAAGATTCCCGGGTACATCCGGGCTCGGCGGTGGGAAGTCGTGATGGGCGCTCCGAAGTACAGCACGGTCCACGAAATGGAGTCCATGAGCGTGGTGAATGGGGAAGGATGGAAGGCCTGGAGCCCCATGGTTACACCCGTGTGGAACACCGAAGTCAGGCCCCATATGGTCCACGAGGAAGGTTCACCGGGGGTTTTCAAGCGAATATTCCCAAAATAAACACAAATCAGACCTAGTTTTGACCAGTTTTAATGAGTGCCGACCAGTGTTTTCCGGTCGGCACTCATTTTATGTCACTGACAGACAGGTGTTGATCATTTTTCGACGGCGACAGAAAATAAATTAGGCTATTCGGGCTGAATTCTCTTGCAATCAAACATAACTGATCGTTGGCGTTATCGATGGCCAGGCACAATATTCCTAGCACGGTCCAATTCGGATATTGAGATGACATAAAATCGGGTTCTGAGAGGCCCATTGTTGAGGCTATTTAGCCTCAAATCTGGTATAATATGTCTAGTTTGAACAGCTTTAGAACCCACTGTTTTAAACCCCTTCCACGCGTTTGAATTTTCGCGTGCCCGCCTAACGAATTGCAATGGTGAAATAACAATATGACGCAAACCCAAACAGGCGAATATACAGCCAAAGATATTCAGGTCCTGGAGGGCCTGGAAGCGGTGCGTGTCCGCCCTGGAATGTACATCGGAAGCACCGACCAACGGGGCCTCCACCACTTGGTCTACGAAATCCTGGATAACGCAGTAGACGAAGCCATGGCCGGCTACTGCGAACGCGTTGAGATCTCAATCTCTGAAGAAGGCTGGATAACGGTGGCCGACAACGGCCGTGGTATCCCCATCGACAAACACGCCAAGACGGGCAAGAGCGCCTTGGAAACGGTGATGACCACGTTGCATGCCGGGGGTAAGTTTGGCGGTGGCGCTTACAAGGTCACCGGCGGTCTCCACGGTGTGGGCGGCTCGGTGGTGAATGCCCTCTCCGAGGAACTGCGTGCCGAGATCCGCCGCCAAGGCTGGACGTACAGCCAGGAATACGAACGTGGAAAACCTAGCACTGGGCTGGTGAAGGGCGAGAAGACAAATGAACACGGCACCACGGTGTCTTTCAAGCCCGATTCGCAGATATTCCCGATCATTGAATACGATTTTGAGCTGCTGATCTCCCACTTCAAGGAGATCGCCTACCTGAATAAGGGCCTGGAGATCGCTTTCACGAGTCCCTGGCATAACGAAAGACGCAAGGGCGATGTCGAGCGCACCTATTTCTTCGACGGCGGAATCGCCAACCTGGTCCGGAACGTCAACCGCAACCGCCGCACCGTCCAGTCCAACCCTTTCTATTTCGAGAAGATGCTTGAACAGACATCTGTTGAGGTCGCCGTCCAATATAACGACACGTTTACCGAGACGGTGTTCTCCTTCGCCAACTGCATCAACACGGAAGAGGGCGGCACCCACATGACCGGCTTCCGCACCGCCCTGACCAGGGTGATCAACGACTTCGCCCGGAAGCAGGGATACATCAAAGACGACCAGCCGAACCTGATTGGCGACGACGTCCGTGAGGGCTTGGCCGCTGTCATCAGCGTTAAGCTGACCGACCCCCAGTTCGAAGGACAGACCAAGACCAAGCTGGGCAACGCCGAGGTCCGCGGTATCGTGGACTCGGTGGTCAGCGAAGGCCTGAACCGCTACCTGGAAGAGAACCCCACCGACAGCAAGCGGGTGGTCGAGAAATGCCTCACCTCCCAGAAGGCCAGGGAAGCGGCCAAACGCGCCCGCGACCTGGTGATACGCAAGAATGCCCTGGACGGGTCGTCATTGCCCGGAAAATTGGCTGACTGCGCTGAGCGCGACCCAGCCAAGTCTGAGTTGTACATCGTTGAGGGTGAATCAGCCGGAGGCTCGGCCAAGATGGGTCGGGACCGGCACTTCCAGGCCATATTGCCGCTCAAGGGCAAGATTCTTAACGTCGAACGCGTGCTGCAACAGCCAGACAAGATCCTGGGCCACGAAGAGATCCGGGCCATGGTCGCGGCCTTGGGCGCCGGGGAAGGTGAGGAATTCGACCCGTCGAAGATTCGCTACCACAAGATCATCATCATGACCGACGCCGACGTAGACGGCTCCCATATCAGGACGCTGATCCTAACGTTCTTCTACCGCCGGATGCTGCCCCTGATCGAGCAGGGATACCTATACATCGCCCAGCCGCCGCTGTACCGAATACAGACCGGCAGAAAGGTCGATTACACCTACACCGAAGAAGAGAAGGACGAGTACCTGGCGAACCTGAATAGCAGCCGCAACCCGCAGATCCAGCGCTATAAAGGCCTGGGCGAGATGAACCCCGACCAGTTGTGGGATACCACCATGAATCCGGAAACCCGTCAGATGTTGGAGGTGACCGTCGATAGCGCATTTAGTGTTAACGACACTTTCACCACCCTGATGGGCGAGGAGGTCGCTCCCCGAAAGAGCTTCATCCAGGCCCATGCCCGTAGCGTGCAAAATCTGGACGTTTAGTCCCGAATACGAACTGCGGACCGGCCATCCTTTGGAAACTGGTCTAACTTGGTTTATAATAGGTGCGTCGGCATTTTTTAGAGTCGGATCCGTGCCTATTAATTTTGGTGAACCCGAGCGCCGGCGGAAAAAACAGCAGGAGGCACAAGTTGCCCGCAAAGAAGGCAGGCCGTCAGCAAGTAAAGAGGGCCGTTCGCACTAGGGGAGACCGAACCGAGACCAGGTCCGCGATGACGAAGGCGTTGCGCTCTGTGGAATTGGGTGATGTGGTCGAGGCTGAGACCGCCGTCCACGAAGCGCTAAGCACGTTGGACCGGGCCGTGCAGAAAGGCATATTGCACAAGAACAACGTCAACCGCCGCAAGTCGCGGATGGCAGCACGCCTCAATAAGATGAAGGCCGCCGCCGAATAACTTCGGGCGCTTAACTGCGAAACACGACCCGTTCTTCCACGGAAGTGCGGGTTTTTTGTTTGGTGGGTTCGACTCGAAGGCAGCGCCTCTGTCATCATTCCTTCGGAAGCAGGAATCCACGCACACCACAAATCTGAGATCCGCGGCATAGCTTGTGCAAGCCCGTTGCCCCACCCTAACCCTCCCCCGTTGCGACGCAGGAGGAAATTCTTGCAGGCATTCCGGTGAAAATCTGACCCTGCCGCCGACCCGTTGGTACCGTGACATAGAATCGTTGACAGTCGGCGGGGCCTTTGCTAGCCTATTTTCAGAACAAACGTTTGTATGTTAAGTGCACCCGAGTAGATCCCAAGCAGACCGGGCGCTAAGAGGAAAACATGGTAACTAAAAAAATGCCGCCCCGGAGACAACGCATATGGGCGTTCCTCCAAGAGTTCTATCAGGACAATGGCATACCGCCCACCGTGCGGGACATCCAGAAAGCCTGCGAGATCAGCTCCACCTCGGTTGTGGACTACAACTTAGAGAAACTGAAGGAAGCTGGGTACATCAACCGACGCCAGGACGTTGCCCGTGGCATCGAGGTACTGGACCAGGAAGGCGAGCCGATCTCCAACGCTCCCCGGGTGCAGATCATGGGCCTCATCGCGGCCGGGACACCCATCCTCGCTTTCAGCACTGAAGATTCGGTATCCAGCCAGGAATTCGACACGGTGGAGGTCTCGCCCGAACTCCAGCGCCAGCATGGAAAGCTGTTCGCCCTGAAGGTGAACGGCACGTCGATGATCGACGCCCTCATAGACGACGGCGACGTGGTCATCATCAAGCCTTCCAGTGTGGCCAGCAATGGCGACATGGTTGTTGCATGGCTCAAAGAAGAGGAAGAGACAACGCTGAAGAAGTTCTACCTGGAAGGCAGCCGGGTCCGATTGCAGCCGGCCAACAGCACCATGGACGCCATATACAGTCAGGCAGACAATGTGGAAGTCCAGGGGAAAGTGGTTACGGTGATCCGTAACCTGGGTTAGTCGATCGACGATCTACCTGTGAAAACTAAAGGCCCCGTCCTTCCGCCGAAAGACGGGGCCTTCTTCGTTTCTACCCGAAGCCCGAACCCTCTGTGATTTAGCGACGGCCGTTGCTCAGAGCCCCATAGCTGGCGACGCAGAAAGGCACACAGTAGGTGAGGGGAATCTTCCAATACATGGCCGTCACCCAATCTCTTGCGAATAGTATGTCGCCTTGGTTCAGCAAGGTGAGCATCGTCCCGACAACGAGTGCGACCGATAAAGAACGGCGCACCATCGGGCGATGCCGAATGGCACATCGGGAGCATTTGACGACCATACCGATGTCTTCAACTCCATCGACGGGCGGTTTCTTGAAAGCGAAAGACCAACCCTTTCCCGATTCGCGTCCGCACCGGTCACAGGTGGTGAGTTCGCGGGCGTCTTGGGAACCGGTCTCCAAGGATTCTGCCATACTTGAATCTCCAGGGATCAGGTTCGCGTGTCCGGGCTTGAAGCCGCGTGCCTGAGCAATTGTAGCGGACGAAAAATTAGTGTCAACGAATATGCGCCCGACGGCAAGGCGATACCGGCCGCCTATTGTTGTTAAAACCCCCGGCCAGATTCTATACTTAGTCAGGCCCGGTAAAATGTACGGACCGGGCATAATCTTGGATGGCCAGAGCAGCTTGGAGCACTCAGATGTACGATTTCCACACCCACACTTTTCTCAGCGACGGCGTATTGTCGCCGATCGAGTTGATACGCCGGGCATTGGTGCGTGGCTACAAGGCCATGGCCGTGACCGACCATGTGGGTTTGGGGAACTTGGAATACGTGGTTAAGACGCTGGTGATCGACTGCGAACAGGCCACCAAGCGTTGGGACATATTGGCGCTGCCCGGTGTGGAGATCACCCACGTGCCGAAGGACGACATCGACCTGGTGGCACGGACTGCGAAGGAGATGGGTGCCAAGCTGGTTGCGGTGCATGGGGAAACCCCGGTGGAACCCGTGGAACCGGGCACTAACGAGGCCGCGCTACGGTCAGACTTCGTGGATGTGCTGGCCCATCCGGGGCTCATCACCTATGAGGAGGCCCGGATGGCCGCGGAAAAGGGCATCTATCTAGAAGTTTCAGCCCGGAAAGGCCACAGCCTGGCCAACGGACACGTGGCAAAGATCGCCAAGGAGGCCGGAGCGGCGACGGTGTTGGACTCAGACGCCCACGAACCCGACGACCTGCTTACGCCTAACATCAGGCAGAAGGTAGCCAAGGGTGCGGGTCTCAATGATGATGAGATTCACGCGCTGTTGGAGACGAACCCGCAGAAACTTCTGGCCAAGCTGGGTTTTCCGGTCACTCATGCAGCCTGACCGCTAAGAAAGCTCTAAGAAGACTTGCCGATACGGAACACCTTTGTCCCACACTCCGGGCAGACACCCTGGGTGGCCGGGCGCCCGTTCTTCAGTGTGACCTGCCGAGGACTGGATATCTCCCTCTTGTTCCGGCACTTGAAGCAATAGGCTTCCATATTGTCCTCCCCCAAATGTTCGATACGGTCGCAGTGTCAAAGTGCGTCGTTACGAATCCCATTCAGCTACGGGGTTTACGTAACGTCAACAACTATACAATTTGAATGGCGTTTGTCAAGAAATGAGCCCTAAATCATACCGAATTGATAAACGGCTGTCGTTAATATCGACCAATTTCCTTATAGGCGCCGAAAAGTATGCCTGGAGCGGACGTTTAGACCGAGGCGGGTGCATAAGGAGAAGGGGCGTCCGTCTGAAAGACCTTGACCGGCTGCCAGCTGTTGGTTGGCCGGTCGAAGCGCACCAGGGCCATGAACACGCCGTCGGAATTGTAGGCGCGGCATTCTTCCAGGTATCCCGTCTCAAGCTCAGGACGGTCCAGACTCACGGATTGGCCATGACGCAGATGTTCTTCAGCCTGACGCCCAAGAGAGATACTTTTCAGGCCCATCAAGACCCGGTCCACTGGAAAAAGGTATTGCTGCCAGCCGTCCGGGCCGTCGACTGCTTCCTCAATCTGTTCCAGCGTAACGGCCTCTTCCACCGGAAATCCTCCGCACAGTAGACGCTCCAAGTCGGCCACATGGCCTCCGCAGCCCAGGGCCTCGCCGACGTCATGGGCCAGGGAGCGGATATAGGTCCCCTTGCCGCATTCCACTTCCAAAACCAGCTTGGGAGTGGCGAACTCAATGATCTGGATGTCGTGGATCTCCACAGAGCGAGACTCACGCTCCACCTCGATCCCGGCCCGGGCCAGCTTGTAAAGTCTTTTCCCGTCTATCTTGATGGCGCTGTACATGGGTGGAGTTTGCTGCACTACGCCGATCCAGGGCCCCAGGCTCTCTTCGACCATGTCCCGAGTGACGCTTTGAGGATCGTTGGTCTTTGTTACCTCCCCTTCGGCGTCATAGGTGGATGTCGCAACGCCCAGGGTGATCTCAACGCGGTAGCGCTTAACCCCGCCGACGATGTGGTCCATCAACCGAGTGGCCTGTCCGAAGCAGACCGGGAGAACGCCCCTGGCCAGCGGGTCCATGGTTCCGCCGTGCCCGACCTTCTGACGCTGTCCGGTGATGCGCTTGATCTGGCGCAGGGCGTCCATGGAGGTGATGCCGGGAGGTTTGAATA
>CETX01077291.1_pt1 | contig 17181 bp, 14 predicted proteins | sample 356501 | NCBI WGS metagenome assembly CETX01 (sample SAMEA2623390, study PRJEB7988) | marine metagenome | biome: marine biome (ENVO:00000447); feature: mesopelagic zone (ENVO:00000213); material: "saline water (ENVO:00002010), including plankton (ENVO:xxxxxxxx)" | depth 450 m | reverse complement strand
CGTGGCGGCTATTCTCACCATTACTGGTTACTCAGTGAATGATTCGATTGTCATCTTTGATCGCGTCCGTGAGAATCTTCGTTCCATGCGGCGTGATCGGCTTAAGCTTGTAGTGAACACGAGCGTCAACCAGACACTTGGCCGCACAATCATTACATCAGGTACCACATCACTTGCGGTCCTTGCCTTATACCTATTCGGCGGTGAAGTGTTGCAAGGGTTTGCGTTTACGATGCTCGTCGGTGTCTTAAGTGGGACGTATTCAACGGTGTTCATTGCAGCGGCAATTGCTATTTTTATTAGTGAGCGCCGCACGACCGCTCAAGGAACATCCGCTTCTGGCACGAAAAAGTCCCAGGGCAAGCGAGGATCTTAACTAACTCCTTCGTGTGACTAATCTACAGGCCGCGCTGCTTGGCGTCATCCAGGGATTAACAGAGTTTTTACCGATTTCCAGTTCGGCACACCTCATCCTTGCGCGCGAGGTATTTGGGTGGGAACTTAGCCGCAATGAACTCCCGTTTGACGTCGCATGTCATTTAGGCACACTTGTGGCTGTCTTGGTCTATTTTCGGCATGACATTTTGGCAATGGTTATAGCCTTACCGAAGATTCTCCAGCCCTCGCACGACCCAGACACTCATCGTGTCTGCATGATTGCTATTGGCACACTGCCGATCTTGGTCCTTGGCTTCGCCCTCAGCGATGTTGTTGCTCAGTCGCTGAGGAACCCGTCGGTCGTAGTTGTGACTCTGGTTTTGGGTGGACTTGCCATGTGGGTGGTTGAGCGTCTAGCGGTGAAAATTCGCCATGCGGATTCGCTGACATGGTTGGGGGCGTTGACCATAGGTGTGGCACAGGCTGCAGCACTGGTGCCCGGAGTTTCCAGGTCTGCTGCAACGATCACGGTGGGAATGTGGTTAGGGTTTCGACGCGACCAAGCAGCTCGATTTGGTTTCTTGCTAGGAATACCAGCGATACTTGCGGCCGCCGCCAAGACAAGTCTTGAACTCGAAATAACAGACTTTACTGGTGACCTAGGGCAACTCTTTATTATTGGACTGCTTACGTCCGCGATAGTGGGGTATATAGTAGTTGCGTTTTTTCTAAGGTATCTTGCTAGGCACTCACTTGATGTCTTCGCGTATTATCGAATGGTGCTAGCGGGATTGGTCGTCGTCTGGTTGTTGGTTTAACTGTGTGAAGGTCGCACGAGTCACCGGTACAGGCAATTGAGAGTGTGCATGTTATGCAATGGTTTCGCCGTTCGCTGATCGCAGGATTTTTCGTGACCGTTCCACTCGTGGTGAGTGTGACCGCCTTTGTGTGGATATTTCGGGCTGTGGACGGCTTTATGGGGCCGTTATTTGCGAGATGGTGGGGTCAAGAACTTCCGGGATTGGGGTTGCTCATTACTGTGCTTGGCCTGCTTGTCATAGGCACGTTGGCCACTAATGTGTTTGGCAAACGGGTGCTCGAACAGGCAGAAACTTACCTCCTAAAAATCCCAGTTTTCAGAACGATTTACGCGCCGGTCAAGCAGTTGACGACAGCCTTGTCACCAGACAATAAATACGGATTTAAACGGGTTGTGCTCATAGAGGATCCTGAACGAGGATATGTCCTTGGCTTTCTCACCAAGGAATTCATACTGGATCGAGGTCGTGGGCGGGAGTCGCTTTTGGCGGTCTACGTTCCGACCAATCATCTTTACCTCGGTGATGTACGAATTTACGATGCGAATCTAGCGGAATATCCAGATATTGACGTGCAGCAAGGTGTTAGAATTTTCTTAACTGGTGGAACCGCACTAGATGACGAGTTGCGTGCCTCACGCTAATGTTGGTGGTTTAAATAATTGACTGTCTTTCATTTACGCTTGTGAACGGCAAATAAAGCCGTCTCAACTTTCATAACGCAGGAGATTTGATGGAAGAGCAACTGTTTTGGATGTTTGGAATTGGTGCGCCGCTATGCGCTGTTGCGTTTGCATTTGTGTTGACTCGATTTATTAATGGGCAGGACCCTGGCGACGAACGAATGCAACGCATCGCAGCACTCATTCGCAGTGGTGCGATGGCATTTCTCCGCGTTGAGTACACCGTGCTGGCGGGTTTCGTTGCGATCATGTTTATCGTGCTCGCTCTGTTCTTGCCGCGATCGGGCCTGTCAACTGCTATAGCCTTTCTTGTGGGTGCATGTTTGTCAGCGACGGCAGGGTGGATTGGGATGCGGACGGCCACTGCTGCGGCAGTGCGGACTACCCAAGCCGCGCGCTCGAGTTTAGCCTCAGCCCTTCGAATTGCGTTTTCAAGCGGTTCCGTCATGGGCTTGACGGTCGTGGCGCTTGGAACGTTCGGCATTACGGTGTTGTATGCATTTTTCGGAGGACTTCAAGGCGAAGGCGCCTTGGCTGTGGAATCGCTTTTTGGAATGTCCCTGGGAGCCTCCTCTATCGCCTTATTTGCTCGAGTTGGAGGCGGGATTTTTACCAAAGCCGCGGACGTCGCTGGTGACCTGTCGGGCAAAGTTGAAGCCGGTATTCCAGAAGATGATCCGAGGAATCCTGCAACCATCGCTGACAGCGTTGGTGACAATGTCGGAGACGTGGCTGGCATGGGTGCGGATTTATTCGAATCTTATGTTGGCAGCATTATTTCTTCGATTGCGCTGGCTTGGGCTCTTGGGGCAGTAGCCGCTCAGGAACTGTGGGGTGTTGAGACAGAATCGTTTGACGTTGTTCAGCGATCGCTGGTGCTTTTTCCGGTGCTGCTTGCCGGTGTCGGCGTTCTCTGTTCTATTCTCGGCACGTTTACGGTTAGAACGAAAGACGAGAAAGCTATTCAAAGTGCATTGTTCCGAGGGTTATTCACTGCGTCCGTACTTGTCGTGCTCGGCGCGAGTGCACTCGTTGTTTTCTTGGGTATTCCGTATGCCGTCCTCTATTGCGTTATTACTGGTCTAGTCGCAGGCGTCATCATTGGCAAGTTGACCGAGTACTACACAGCCAAGGACCTGGCACCAGTTCAGCGAATCGCCCAGCAGTCGGAAACAGGTCCAGCGACGAACATTATTGCAGGTCTCGGCCTTGGCATGATGTCCTGTGGTCCGCCCATTCTTGTGGTTTGTGTTGCGATTTTTGTTAGCTTCGAGTGGGCTGGCCTCTACGGTATCGCAATAGCCGCTGTCGGCATGTTATCGACACTGGGTATCAGCCTTGGGGTTGATGCCTATGGGCCAGTGGCAGACAACGCAGGTGGCATTGCTGAAATGAGTGGATGCGACCCAGAAGTGCGTCAACGAACAGATTCCCTTGATGCCGTGGGTAACACGACGGCCGCTATCGGCAAGGGTTTCGCGATTGGTTCGGCAGCTCTTACGGCCTTAGCTTTGTTTAGTACATTTCGAGCAACGGCTGATACGGCGATCGCCGGTGCGGGTGGTATATCCGCATTCAGTGATCGGGCAATCAGCTTGAGTCTGGATAACCCGAATGTCTTACTAGGTATGTTTATCGGTGGCTCCCTGCCGTTCATTTTCTCAGCGCTCACAATGAATGCTGTTGGCCGTTCGGCGAATGAGATGATCGAAGAGGTCCGGCGACAATTTCGGACAATTGAAGGCTTGATGGAAGGCCATGCTGAGCCTGATTCAGCTCGGTGTGTAGAAATTTCTACGAAGTCAGCCATTCGGGAAATGGTGATACCAGGACTTCTCGCAGTCATCGCTCCGATTGTTACGGGTTACATTTTGGGTGTTGCTGGTTTGGGCGGTTTATTAGCCGGGTCACTGGTGACTGGCGTGTTAATGGCGCTGATGATGGCTAACGCCGGCGGTGCTTGGGACAATGCAAAAAAATATATTGAAGAAGGGAACCTTGGAGGAAAAGGATCAGAACCACACAAAGCAGCGGTGATTGGCGACACCGTGGGCGACCCGTTTAAGGATACCGCTGGTCCGAGTTTGAACATTTTGATTAAGCTTATGACCATTGTCGCGGTGATTTTTGCACCGCTTGTTGTTATGTGGATGCAATAGGGCGAATTCTACTGGTTCAGAAACGCTGGAGCTTGAGTTCACACGAATAGGAACACCTTATGTTCAAAAAAGGTGGAATTGTGTTCAGAAAAGCTTGAAATATGCTAAAAACATGGTTCACAATATACTTGCTTTGCAATGTGAATGTTTGAGCAGTGACTATTATTGCATCTAGAGTTTGAATCTGAATCCGAAATAGCTGCAAACGCTCCGTTGACAGAGGTTTTCAGGTCTGTTTATAATCGATATTCTTGTACGGTCCTAAATCTTTGATGAGGCAGGAGGTCGTCCTTGGCACGTGACATGTTTGGCGAAATTGTGAATCCCACCATAAGGGTGGGATCGCAAAAGTGGTACACGGTGCCCGTGTCGATTTTGCTTCATGTGGCACTTGTTGGAGCGGTTGTCATCATTCCTTTAATGGCAGCGGATATTTTACCAACACCGCCATCGATGATGGCGTTTGTAGCAGCACCGCCACCGCCACCGCCGCCGCCTCCTCCTCCTCCAGCCTTAGAACCAAAAGAATTGCCGCCTGAGATGTTTGATGCGGCTCCAGTTGAGGCTCCTGAAATCATAACGGCGGAAACCGGCATAACGGTTGATGAGGGCATTGTGGGTGGCGTTGAGGGTGGTATGACCGGCGGCGTTGTTGGTGGCATTGTGGGTGGTTTACCGTCATTAGCTCCTCCTCCACCACCTCCTCCAACTGCACCTATCCGTGTCGGTGGGAACATTCGGCCGCCTACAAAAGTGCGTGACGTGGCGCCGATTTATCCGCCGATTGCGCAATCCGCGCGAGTGCAAGGTATCGTTATTATCGAAGCAACAATTGGAGCTAATGGGCGTGTCCAGAATGCGACTGTTTTGCGCGGTATTCCGTTGCTGAATCCTGCGGCGCTTCTGGCTGTGGAGCAATGGGAATTTACGCCAACACTACTGAACGGTGTTCCGGTGCCGGTTATCATGACAGTAACCGTAAACTTCAGGCTGTCATAAGTGAACTAACTTAGAAGGGGAGGCAGGGCAATGGAAGGTGGCATGAATTTAGTCGAAATGTGGTCGCAGATGGGTTATACGGCTAAGGGTATCGCGGTCGTATTGTTCATTATGTCTTTTTGGTCGGTTGGCGTCGCTGTTGAGCGGATATTCACGTTTAGACAGGCTCGGCTGCAGTCGAAGCTGTTTGCTCCCCAAGTAGCCAAACACCTTAAAGATGGGCGCTTGAAGGAAGCGATCGCCGTTGGGAACAAGAAGGACTATAAATACAGCCACCTGGCAAAGGTCGTGGGGGCTGGATTATCGGAATATCAGTTTCAGCAGGAAGGTGGCGGTGGTCTCGGACGAGAGGATTTGTTAGACACCGTTCGTCGGGCGATTCAGCGTTCTTCCGCGTTGACACAAAATGACTTAAAGAAAGGCGTAGCCTCATTGGCGACGATTGGTTCTACTGCTCCATTCGTGGGTCTTTTGGGCACAGTCGTTGGTATTATCAACGCATTCGTTGGTATTGCGGCGACGGGTTCTGGTGGTATCGGTGCCGTCTCGGCAGGTATTGCGGAAGCCCTCGTTGAGACCGCCCTTGGGTTGGTTGTGGCGATTCCGGCTGTTTGGTTTTATAACTACTTAACCGGACAAATTGAATATTTTAACGTTGAAATGGACAACTCGTCGTCAGAGCTAATTGATTACTTCATTAGGAAGACCACGTAAATCTGACCATCTGTGCATGTGAGGTGTCGGGCTGGTATAGTGTGAGTTGATCAGTCCCGAATAGCGACAGACACAGGTAGAGCGCGCGCGCAAGGAGAACGTTTCATGTCAATGGATCTAGGTGGGGCCAAAGAAGGTGTAAAGTCTGACATCAACGTTACACCACTCGTCGACGTCATGCTCGTTTTGCTGATCATCATGATGCTGGTCGCCCCGATGTTACAGAAGGGTGTTGATGTTCGGTTGCCACAGGCTTCCAACACCGTTGACAAGCCAGAAACACAAGGGCAAACCGTCCTGTCGATTACAGCCGACAAGCGCTTCTATGTGAATTCCGTCCAGGTGGCTGAGAACGAGTTGTTAGGTCGAGTCACGGGAGCGATTGAAGATGCGGGCGGTGAAAAGATCGTTTTGATCAAGGGTGATGAGGATGCGCCCTACGCGGCCATCATGCAGGTGATGGACGAGTTGCGACGCGTGGGCATTGAGGATGTTGGTCTCATTGTTGATCGTCGGCTTCGGTCTGGACTCGCGGGAGGGCAATAATGGCTTCGCACTCAAGTGATAAAGACGTTGTTCGGTCAGCTAAATTAACGGCTAGTTGTGACATGAATGTCACGCCCATGATCGACGTGCTCCTCGTGCTGCTCATCATTTTTATGGCAGCCCTGCCACTGACCCAAAAAGGCGTTGATATTAATCTTCCGGCGGAGACCCAAGCAGCACAGCAAAACCGTCCTGATACCAGCCAGATTGTGCTTGAGTACACGTCTGATCGCCGTATTTCGGTGAACAAACAAGATGTGACCATCCGTGACTTGGGGGACCGGTTGCGGGATATTTTCGAACAGCGGAAAGACAAGACGATGTTCATTGCTGCGGATGGACGGTTACCCTACGGTTCTATCGTGGAGGTCATCGATGCCGCTAAGGGCGCTGGAGTTACGAAGGTCGGTATTGTCACGGAAGGTATGCGCCGGGCCGCTGGCGTCGGTGGTGGGAACTAACACAACCTTCGGTTATCGACGTTCTTCGGGTACAGCAAGAGGATTCACGCTCACTGCTATAAATTCCACGACGACGTGAGTTCATTCTGTTCGATTCCACACTAAATTTTTTGCTTACCCACTCTACTAGTGGCGTCTTGTTGTATCGTATCTAGAGGGTCTGCTGACAGTGGCTGCCTGAGTTTTCCACAAATAGGGAGCAACCATCGCTAATGTTTACACGGAAGATAATTGATTCGTTAAACGGCACCTTGAGGAAGCTGTCGTCACGGCGTGCGATGAGTGTTATTGCACTGTTATTAATCGGTGTCGTGCTTGGAGGTTTGCTCTTCGTTGATGAAGAGCACGGCATTCGTTATGAGATGCAGATTGGCGGCGGGCGGGCATTGGTCATTGCCGAAGACAGGTCTTTCTTCCAGTCCAGTCGTCTAGTAGCGCAAGGTGCTTTACGTCGCACCCGGTCACTACTCAACGCTGTGAGCGAAGAAATAACGTGGATGATGGGGCGTTCAGTTGAGCAGTCATGGATTCAGGAAACGAATCTGCTAAATCTTCGAATTCAATCCACGGCGTCTGGCGAACTCAGAAGCGTTACCCGAGCCGTCGGAGGCACCCATATTGGTAGTCTCGCTGAACTAACCAATGAAGAGTTTGTTCTCGTGACGCGCAGTGGAACAGTCCTTGTTTATGATGAGGCGAGCCTGGCGATCACTCGCCGTATCGAGCTGGACGGTATTACTGCGACCGGTGATCCTGGGACCGGCATTCGCGACGTGAAGCTGATATCCACGACTGACACCACCGCACGCTACTTTGCCACGCACGCTATTGCAGACACAGAACCCTATAACTGCACACGCATCGCACTTATTGCCTTCACGGTGCCAACGGTCGGTGCTGCTGAGAGTGAAGAGGGAACCAGTGTGCCGGAGCAACTCTGGGCAGATGATGAGTGTGTCCCGAGAACCATGGCCCGCAATGGGACACTCTCTGGCCGACTATGGTGGGATGGAGCCGCGGAGGGTGGCACCTTGTTCATCGCCGTCGGTGATGTGTCAGTGGAGCATCCTGACGACTCAATATTTGGTACGCTTTCAGCATTTATTGTTCGCGATGGCAATCTGGTTCTGGAAGGGCAGAACACACTGCCACCGGGAGTCGAAGGAGTTACTGCGGGAGTCGACAATCTTACTGATGATGACCCCCCTGGAACCCTGCTACTCCCTCCTCTCTGGGAGGATGTGAACGGTGGTTTGCATTTAGGCCCACCACCAAATGATATGCCTTGGATTGTGAGTAAGGGATTTCGGAATCCAGCTGGTTTAGCCATTGCCGGCGGACATACTTATATTGCAAACCAGGGCCCAAAAGGTGGAGACAGCCTGAATCTGGCGGCTCCAGGGACGGACTTTGGTTGGCCTCTGGTGTCCTATGGAACGGAATACACGTTGAGTGGGTATCCCTCACCAGGGAACAACTCGGTAGGTGAATTCGATGCCCCCAGCTATGTCTGGTTGCCCTCACCCGCGGTTTCTGACATGGATGTAAATCGAACTGCGTCACTTGACAGTTGGTTTAACGAGGCAGACCTTGGAGATCTCCTACTCACGTCTCTCAAGGGCAGGTATTTATATCGTTGTCGGACATCCGCTGCAACGGGTGAGGTGGTATATTGCGAAACCATCTATATCGGTGAACGACTTCGTGATGTCTTGTCCACTCGGAGCGCCTTGATACTCCTAGCGGATAGAGGACGTCTCTATCGGATTATTCGGAATTAAGCGGAGAAGCTGTTCGCAGCAAGCAAAAAAACGAGCCACCCCCGCAAGGGAGGTGGCTCGTTTTTCTCAAAGAGGGAATAGGTCGAATGCTGCTAGCTCGCGGCTGCCTCAGTACGCTCTGCCTGGATGGCTTCAGCGCGACTACGAAGTTCATCAGCTTCAGCAATTAACGCATCTTGTTCTTCTTGGTTCGTCGTCGCATTTGCCTGCATACGAAGCAGGATGTTCTTGTAGACCATCGCCTCCATGTAATCATCTTTGAGGTCAAGGGCTTGATCAATAGCCAGAAGACCGTCGAGGACGTACTGTGCCTTTTCCTCGTCTGTCAGATTGAAATCTCGAAATGCTTTTTCCCAGTAATAGGTCGAGATTGTGTAATAGGCTTCAGGGTTGTTGGGTTCAAGTCTCGCCCGTTCATCTAGCGCCACCATCGTGCTTTCAAATTCACCCTGTCGGTTATAGTAGGCCGCAAGCTGCAGATACACAGCTGCGTCATCCGGCCTGATATCCCGAGCATTGGCAAGGGTTTCTTCGGCTCTGTCATACATGCCTGAGTCTTCGTACAATTTGGACAGCGCGAAGTAATTGGTGGTTTCTTCAGGAGCCAGTTCAATCATACTCGCGAGGATCGGTTGGGCTTGACCAGGGTCATTGAGCTTGTCCGGACCGAAGGAAGCAACCAGGTACTGCATAGACAGCTGCCTCATCCGTGGGTCTTGAATCTTTTCAGCTGCCAGTCTGTAGTTTGCGATAGCTTTTTCTAGAAGCTCGTCGTTCTCCCGCTCGCCCCTCCTGGTCGATCGGTACAGATTGTCGTAGCTGTTGCCTAAGTAAAAATACGCAACGACAAGTTCCGGGGCCTCTTCAAAAGCGCCCACGTCGGCTATGGTTGCTTCGTATTGAATCGCTGCCAGCTCATACTCAGCCGCCTGATAGCGTGCGTTGGCCATTTTAAAGGTTTTCTTCGCTTGCAGCATGGCGAACCAGTTGCAGCCGACCAGCGAGGTGCCAAGTCCAACTACAATAACCAGCCGAACAATTCTCGTCCATCGCGTATCCATAAATTCCCCCTTCGACTCCTGTCTTCGATTACTCTCAACAATATAAGAAAAATCAGTATAGTTAACCTAAAAACAACCCGTCAAGCCTGCTCTTCGTGTCTGACCATAATTGCCCTTGGGGCGGGGTCTTTTTGAGTATCTGAGTATCGTACCGGTAATCCTGACCGGTTTCGCGTGCCCTCTCTAATGATGGCATAATGACGGGCAGAATGAGTGTAATTACGTCGTATCTTATTGCATAGAAAACGTTTTTCATGATCCAATTCGAAGATCTCATCGAAAAGGTTCGGCTTGACAATCCCGAGGCTGACCTCGATCTCCTGCGTCGCGCCTACGAATTTTCTGCTGATGAGCATAAAGGTCAGGTTCGAGATTCTGGTGACCCTTATTTGGTGCACCCACTGGAGGTCGCTAATCTCCTCGTCGAGATGCATCTTGATGTTGTTGCGATTGCCGCAGGCCTTTTACATGACGTTGTGGAAGATACCCTCACCACCGTCGAGCGGATTGAAGAACTGTTTGGGACGGAGATTGCACAAGTCGTCGCAGGTGTTACAAAGCTTGGTGCCATTCCGTTTTCTTCGAGCGAAGAGCGACAGGCAGAAAATCTTCGCAAGATGTTGTTGGCCATGGTGGATGACATCCGCGTCATTCTCGTGAAATTGGCTGATCGCATGGACAATATGCGAACCCTCAATCACCTACCTGAGGAGCGTCGTCTTCGTATCGCACAAGAAACGCGAGACATTTATGCTCCGATTGCTAACCGTCTCGGGATGAGTAAAGTCAGGAATGAGTTAGAGGAACTGGCATTCTGTTACCTTGAGCCAAAACCCTACGAATCGTTGAAGGAAAGAGTCGAAGATCGTCGCCGTGCTGATGAGGGAACCATTGAAGAACTCAAGAGGACGATCGAGACTAAGCTCAACGACGCCCAGATTCCATTTGCCAAGCTGGAAGGACGCACCAAACGTCTGTACAGCATCCATCAAAAACTTAAACGACAACGAATCGATTTGGGCCAGGTGTATGACTTGGTTGCTTTGCGCTTAATTACACATAGTGTCAAAGATTGTTATGCGTCACTTGGAATCATTCACCATACTTGGTCGCTTGTGCCTGGTCGCATTAAGGATTTTATTGCAATGCCACGGCACAACGGTTATCAGTCATTGCACACTTCAGTGGTAAGTGAGCGCGGCTTTGTCTTTGAGGTGCAAATTCGCACCAAAGAAATGCATCGGCTCGCTGAGGAAGGCATCGCTGCCCATTGGAAATATAAGGAAGGTCGAACTGGTGCAAATCCTGATGAGCAATACTTTCTATGGCTTCGCCAGATGATCGAATCGCAACAAGAGATTCGAGACCCTCAAGAGTTCATGCAAAATTTAAGAATAGACCTCTATCCAGACGAGGTCTATTCGTTTACTCCACGTGGCGAAGTGAAAGCTCTACCACGTGGTGCCACGGTCCTTGACTTTGCTTACGCGATCCACACGGATGTCGGACATCAGTGCCTCAGCGCTCGCCTGAACGGTAAGATGGTGCCACTACGTACAAAATTGAGGAATGGTGACATCGTTGAAATTCTCACTGACCAGAAATGTCAACCCAGTCGTGACTGGTTATCGTTTGTTGTAACTTCACGTGCACGGAACAAGATTCGCCATTTTATCCATGCCGAAGAAAAATCTCGAGCTTCAGAACTTGGACAAACATTGCTTGAACGTGAAGCTCGACGGTTTGACGTCAACTTTCAATCTAGCTTGCAGAATGATGCCATGAAGACAGTTGCGGGTGCTTTCGGCATGCAGAAAATCGATGATGTGTTTACCGCAGTTGGGTATGGCAAGGTGTCGGCCCATCAAGTGTTAAGCAAGCTGATACCTCAGGATCAACTTCGTGAGAAGGAGGAATGGCCGGTAACCTCTGTTGTTAAAAGGGTGTTCGGGTCTGGTAAAGAGCACATCACAGTTCCTGGGTTTGACGAGCACATGGTATTTCGAGCTAGATGCTGCAATCCTATCCGTGGTGAGCAAATTGTTGGCTACATTACCCGCGGAAAGGGTATCTCCGTGCACTCGTCATCATGTCAGAACGTCATGAATCTCGTATACGATCCGGAACGCCGGATTGATGTGGATTGGGGTGCGACGCCGAAAGATTCCGACCCGTACATTGTGAAAATTGCCGTACAGGTTAAAGATCGTCAAGGAATTTTGGCCGATGTTAGTTCACGAATCGCCCGGATCGACACGAATATCAAAGATGTAGAAGCCAGTTTCATGGAGGATCAACAGGCACTTATCAGTGTTACAGTCGAAATTCGTGATCTCCGACACCTAGAGCGTGTTTTTAAGTCTCTTCGAAAGGTGACAGGGGTGCTGGATGTGGAACGAACAATTCCCTAAACGAGCGTTTGCCTTTTAGGAAAGAAGCGCGACCGCGTCGATTTCAACGCGAGCTTTCATGGGCAGGGCTGCGGCTTGGACACACACGCGAGCTGGTGCCGGATTCTCAAAATAGCTTCCGTATACTTCGTTCACTGCTGCGAAGTCGTTCATATCAGCAAGAAAGATTGTTGTTCGGACCACGTTGTCAAATGATGATCCAGCCGCAGTGAGAACTTCGCGGAGATTCGACATGACACGGTGAGTTTGTTCAGCTATACCGCCGTCTACTAATTTTCCTGTCGCAGGATCTAAAGGAATCTGACCTGAGAGAAACAGTAATTGACCTGCTGCGATTGCTTGGGAGTATGGTCCGATGGCTTGTGGGGCTTTGTCGGTTGTAATTGGCTTTCGCATACTCGTGATTACGCGGCTTTGACGATTTTATTCGAACGAATACATCGGGTGCAGACCCGCAGACGTTTCACTCCGCCGTTGATAACGACGCGAACAGGCTGAATGTTCGCTTGGAACCGTCTAGAGGTGACGTTATGTGCGTGACTGACATTTCGTCCAAATGCCGGACCTTTTCCGCAAATTTGACATCGCTTTGCCATCTCGAAAACTCCCCACGCGGGCCTATTCTCGATGCCCGCTTTCTTGACTTTTCAACTTTTCAGTATATCACGTGTATTTTCTGTGGGAGAGTGTTGACTTCCCACGAGCAGGAAGATTCTTAGGTCATGATCCTGGAATGATTAACCTAGAGGGTTCACGGCTCGCATCCTGACCCGATTCTTGGGCGGCTGGTTTAGATCTTGCTGCCAAGTCTTGAACAACCCGTTGGATCAACTCAAGGTAATCCGAGTCAGTGCCGGCCAATGCTTCTTTAGCCTGTCTGGCTGCCTGTTCAGTGCGGCGAAGTGCTATAACAATGTCTTTGTCGATGGGTGCTTTAGCATCATCACGCTGCTTGTCGAGTGCCACTTTGAGTTCACTTTCCAGGCGCTGCGCGGGCAGGGATGTGGCTTTGTGATGGTAGATAATACCTTTTCTTTCGGTTTCTAGAGTCTTCGCAAGCGCGGCGACTGCATCCGCCACGTCCACATCATACAAGGGAGGGAGTGCCGTTGGGCGATATTGGTCAATAAGACTCTGTAAAAAAAAGAACAGTTGATGTTGTCGAGGGCTTAGATCTTGAATTAGTGGAATTAGCAGGCGTGCTTCACGGCGTTGTCTTCGCTGAATAATGGCTGGTGGATGAGTTCGAGCTGAGGCAAGGTACCCACAGTCAGGCGGGCAGTTAATTATTGTCAGACGCTTGGTACCGCAACAGTGAGAACAGATGGCTTTACCGAGCGCCGGACATGCTCGACGACCCCTACGGTGCTCACAGGATGGACAGATGTTCGCTGGCATTGTAATGACGTTAGCGTGGCACACTCAACTTCATTGGGTCAACTGAGAGTAGTATCCAGAGACTGGCCTTACAGATAATTTACCGAAACGAAACCTTCCTGAAACATCTGAGCATTAATGTGAACCAGGAAGTCGTGGTTTTCTTACACTCCTTCTCTTAATTGCCCTGTCTGGCATTTTTTAAGGAAAATTTGTAAGAAATTGGACTGTTTACGTTAAAGGTGGGCTGCTTTTTGCCGATGAATTTAATGTGAGAAACCGGAAGTGCATTTGTGTCGTCTATAACCTCAGACGGATTAGATAGCCTGAAAGCTGGACGGATGTGTATTTATCGTGTAAAGTCATGTGTTTTGGTTAGTTAAGAGGAGACGCCCGTGGGTTAGCGCCTTGCCAAGCAAGGTGGATATCCCTTGGCTGCTGGTGCGAATTGGCACTTGAGACTTAAAGCATGGCGTTTCTAGGGTGAAGCTGAGTAGTTCGTGGTTGCATGAAGGAGTGTAAGTTTGATGGTGAGAACGAAAATAAGTGGAAATCGGTATGAGGGATTGAGGCGGATCCTGCAAGACAGGCGCCGTGAGATTATGAGCGAAGTCATTGACAGAATGCGTGACGTCCGTACTGAAGGTAATGGTGCTGTCATGCAAGGCGTTCTCGATGACGTCGAGACTTCAGAAGCTGATATTCAGGGTGAAATTGAGTTCGCCCTAATTCAAATGAAGGCCGAAACGCTCACGCAAATTGACAATGCGCTAGCCCGACTAGAACAGGAAGCCTATGGATACTGTTTTGAGTGCGGCGGTGAAATTACCGAGCAGAGGTTACGAGCGCTTCCGTTTGCGGTTCGATGTAAAGACTGCGAAGAATTGCACGAGATAGCCGAGCGGCGTGATCACGATATGACTCAACGTCACGGTGAATTCTCGTTGACAACCTTTATGGATTCGTCGAATTGATGTGTTGCGCTGGTGATTTCTAGGGATTGGTGCCAGCGTGGGTCGGGTTGAGGTGTCCTCAGGCCCGAAGGGCCACGGAGAGTCGCAGATGAGCGATCAACCTGAACTCAAGACCGTTAATGAATTATTCGGTAGCACGAAGGAATCAGAGATTCCGCCAGAAGTTTCTGTGCTACCGCTTCGCGATACTGTCCTCTTCCCCAATTCATTTATTCCACTTGCGGTTGCACGTAAAAGCTCCGTTCGGCTCGTCGAGGATGCCGTGAATGACGGTTCACTGATTGGTGTGTTCACCCAGTGTGATGCCTCGACTGAAGAGCCTAGTCAAGACGACCTGTATCAAGTTGGCACGGCCACTCATATTCACAAGATGTTTAAGTTGCCTGATGGTAGCTTGCGTCTAATTGTCCAGGGTCTCTCACGATTACGTCTGGTTAGTCTGACGACCGCGCATCCTTACCTTAAGGCAAAGGTAGAGTCTGCAGCGGAGTTGGTAACCGAGCGCGATCATCTAGAACTTGATGCGTTGCAACGCAACATTAAGACCAACTTTCAACAGGTCGTGTCATTGTCTCCTCTGTTATCCGATGATTTACAAACACTCTCTACCAATGTTGATGAGCCTGGAAAGCTGACCGATTTTATAGCCTCGAGCTTGACAACGCTTACCACTGCGGTCAAGCAAGAAGTGTTAGAGACTCTTGATGTACATGCACGTATCGATGTGTTGAATAGGATCTTGATTAAAGAACTCGAAGTTCTGGAATTGGGTTCAAAAATCCAATCACAGGTGCAATCTGAGGTTGGGAAGAACCAGCGCGACTATTTTCTTCGTGAACAAATGAAAGCCATCCAAAAAGAATTAGGAGAAGGTGACGATCAGGCAAAGGAAATAGAAGAACTTCATGCCAAGATTGACGACGTTGGAATGCCAGACTCTGTTCACAAGGAAGCGCTCCGTGAACTTGATCGCTTATCGAAAATGCCAGTTGCTGCAGCCGAATATACGGTCTCACGTACCTATTTGGATTGGCTTGTTGCACTTCCTTGGGATAAACGTACAGAAGAGATCATTGATCTTAAGCGTACGAAATCTGTGCTCGACAATGACCATTCGGACTTGGAAAAAGCGAAAGATCGAATTCTTGAATATCTTGCAGTTCGTAAACTCAATAAAGACGTCAAGGGTCCAATTTTGTGTTTTGTTGGGCCGCCTGGTGTAGGGAAGACTTCGCTGGCGAAATCTATCGCCGCATCTCTCGATCGAAAATTTGTCCGAGTATCCCTTGGGGGCATGCGTGATGAGGCAGAGATTCGAGGCCATCGGAGAACTTACATTGGTGCACTGCCTGGTCAGGTTATGCAGGGACTAAGAAGAGTAGAATCCAAGAATCCTGTGTTTATCCTCGACGAGATCGACAAACTGGGAAGCGATTTCAGAGGCGATCCCGCTTCGGCGCTGCTTGAAGTGTTAGACCCAGAACAGAACAATACTTTTCGTGATCATTATTTGGACGTGCCGTTTGATCTGTCTGAAGTGCTATTTCTTACGACGGCTAACGTGCTGGATCCAGTGCCACCAGCGTTACGTGATCGGATGGAAGTACTTGAATTGCCTGGCTACACCGAAGAAGAAAAGTTCACAATCGCACAAGAACATCTTGTCGATAAACAGGTCCTCAATCATGGTTTGACGTCTGAGAAAATCACGTTCGAAGAAGCTGCTTTGCGCGAAGTAATCCGTGGGTATACCCGTGAAGCTGGTGTACGGAACCTTGAGCGGGAAATAGGAGCATTATGTCGTAAGGTCGCACGACGGTGGGCAGAAGGTAACGAGGTGCCCGTTTCAATCACGCCGAAAGTCGTAGTCGAGATGCTGGGCGCACCACGATTTCATGATGAGGAAGTGTCGAATCGCACTAAGGATCCCGGTGTGGCTGTTGGCTTAGCATGGACACCAGCTGGTGGCGAGGTGCTGTTTGTAGAGGCAACGCTGATGTCTGGTAAGGGAGAATTGACGTTGACCGGTCAGTTGGGAGACGTGATGCGAGAATCTGCAAAAACAGCGTTGTCATGGTTTCGCGCCAATGCCGGACCTTACGGTGTTGATCCGAATTTTTATGAGAAAAGTTCACTTCATGTGCACGTGCCCTCTGGTGCTGTTCCGAAAGACGGTCCTTCTGCTGGTGTGACCATGGCGACGGCTGTTGCCTCAAGGTTGACAAATCGGTCAGTACGAGCCGACTTGGCCATGACAGGGGAGATCACGCTATCCGGAAACGTTCTTCCTGTTGGTGGTATTAAAGAAAAAGTGCTGGCTGCTAGGCGACTTGGTATTACACGCGTGATCGTGCCCCAGTTGAATGAGAAGAATATTAAGGAAGACTTGACAGAAGAACTACGTAACGAAATGACGATTCACTATGTCTCTACCATTGAGGAAATTTTAGAGATGGCTCTTATGCCAGAAGTTACGACTGTGCCTGCCACTTTCGTAAACGAACCTGAAAAGCTGAAGAAATTGTCGTAGCTGTTACAAACGCTGATTAAGGTGGTGAGGTAGGTTGTTTCAGCGTTGTGAGCACAAATTTCACATCCTCCGGTAGTGGGGTGCGAAATTCCATGCGTGTCCCATCACGAGGATGTGTGAAAGCTAGGCTTTCTGCGTGAAGAAACGGGCGATCAAGTTGTCCAATAACGCGTAGATGGTGAGGCAGATGGCGGCGTTTACCTCCGTAGAGTGAGTCGGCAACGACAGGATGTCCAATGGCATTCATATGAACTCGAATCTGATGGGTACGCCCTGTCGTGATAGCGAC
>CETX01147188.1_pt1 | contig 17201 bp, 19 predicted proteins | sample 356501 | NCBI WGS metagenome assembly CETX01 (sample SAMEA2623390, study PRJEB7988) | marine metagenome | biome: marine biome (ENVO:00000447); feature: mesopelagic zone (ENVO:00000213); material: "saline water (ENVO:00002010), including plankton (ENVO:xxxxxxxx)" | depth 450 m | reverse complement strand
TTCTGTCCTCACCGTCATCCGCAGAGCCCTCGTCACAAGTGTCAGCGTCTCGTGGTAAGCATCTCGTGCGCATGCTGCCGGGTGGCCCTCACTTACTTCCAAGTCCAAAGCATACGCGCTAGCTCTTCAGCTTGCTCCCTTTCCTCAAGAGGCTGGGCCGCAAGTAGGCAAGCATTTTCGTATCCAGTATCCCCGGCCCGAGACAAATGTGCCACTTACAAAAAAATGAATGTGAGGTTCCTGTTACCCCCTGTCCTATACGGACTGGTGGCGAGCGTGATAATTTTATTGTCGGGTGGTGATAAGTGTGTATCTGCACTTTTAGTTGCTTTGAGCAACTCGCCACGTGCATTCAAGCGAATCCTTCGCGATCCCCCATTATCCTACTAGTAGAGCCCGGAATTTGGACGCTTCGCTCGTGTTGCAGGCGGGAAACGGGATGATCGACCTGGTACGAGGCGCCGGGTCGATGGCCTGGTTTCTGCTATTCGTCTTGGCTATCTTCTCGGTCGTTTCTTGGGCGATCATTCTGGATCGGATGATGCTTTTCCGGAAAGCTCAACGGGAATCGCAGGAGTTTCTTGAGACTTTCCGCAATTCCTCGAAATTCTCACAGGCAAAGTCAGCCGCTGAAGAATTGGAAACCACTCCCCTGTCCGGTGTGTTCCTCGCTGGCCACGCGGAACTCTCCGCACAAAAAAACATCAGCGAACAACCCTCGATCCTACTATCGCCGCTAGAACGCAGCCTGCAGCGTGCAGCACGTGCTGAACGGGCTCGGCTGCAACGTTTAATGATGTTTCTCGCGACCACAGCTGCGGTCTGTCCATTTATCGGTCTCTTCGGGACAGTTTGGGGAATCATGGTTTCGTTTTCCGCTATTGGCAGTTACGGCACCCCGGATATCGCGGTTGTAGCTCCCGGCATCAGTGCGGCACTAACGACAACCGCGGCCGGCCTTGCAGCCGCCATTCCCGCAGTGGTTGCATACAACTATCTGCAAACACAAATTCGTGGATTTGTGGCCCAAATGGAGGACTTCGGGCTAGAATTCCTCGCTCTTATCGAGCGGAATTTCTCCACCGAGGCCTAGCACATCATGGAATTCGGATGGTTCCACGACGACGAAGACGGACTTGCTGAAATCAACATCACGCCGCTTGTCGATGTTTCCCTCGTTCTGCTCATCATTTTCATGATCACTGCACCAATGCTGGTTCAAGGCGCGAACGTTGACCTTCCGCAGACACGGCCAATGAGCAAACTGCCAAGCGGGAATGTATTTGTGACCGTCGACGCAAACGGTGACATTTACATGAACGAAATCGAAACGCCCCTCGAGCTCTCGGATCTGGAACAGCGATTAATCCCGTTTGTCGAGCTTGGACAGTCCGTTTATCTGCAGGGAGATATCGCGACCAACTACGGTCGGATCATGGAGGTAATGGATGCGATCAAGTCTGCCGGTCTTGATAACGTGAACCTAGTCACGACACCGGTTCCACCCAACCAGCGATAAGATGAACTCCGTCGGGGCGCTACGCACAGATTGCGTTTACGCAACTCTTGAGGACCGACAAAATGCTGAACTGCGTTTTCGGTCTGCCATGATCACATCCACAGCGCTGCACACCGGTGTGGCCCTCTTGATTTTACTTGCTCCTTTTTTGATTCCCAAACCCGTCCTGTTCGAATTCACATCGGTCAACCTTGTCGAGTTGACACCACGGCCCGACCCTGTTCCCCCACCAGCCGATACTCAGGCTGAGAACCCTGCATCGTCAGAGCCCGAGGAGCCTCCCACGCCTGAAGAAATCGAACCTCTACCCCCAGAGGATGTTCCTGAGGACCTCGAAGCTCAGCGACGTCAAGAGGAAGAGGATGAAGCCCGACGTCGCGAGGAAGAAAAACGGCGACAGGAGGAACTTGAAACACAGCGCCGTACCGCCGAAGAAGCAGCGCGCCGCCGCCAACAGGAAGAAGAGCGCCGTCGGCTTGAGGAAGAAGAGGCGCGGCGCCGCGCACCACAGAAGGCAACACGTGAAGAAGCAACTCCCGCTGAACCTTTAGAGGTCACCCAACAAGCACAGCGAGGCCAGGTTGGTCTGTCTCTAACCAACGATACTGGGACAGTGAACCAGCAAGACCAAACCCTTCTGCAGTTTTGGATCAACCGCGTGCTCGCCAACATCGCGAGCAAATGGGATCCTCCATCCCGGCCTCCTGGTTCCCAGGAAATCCTAGCGATCCTGCATTTCCGGGTCGGCCGGAATGGGGAAATCATCATCGACCCCGAAACTCGCCCGAGTAGTGGTAACCGCCGCTACGATGACGCCGCTGTCCGCGCTATATTGGCGGGACAACCCTTCCCACCGCTACCACAAGGATACCGGGGCAATACTCTCGGAATAAATCTGGGATTCCGCCAGTGAGAAGGCCATAAACTTGCAACTTCGATTGCCCATTATATTTCTTGCTGCGCTGGCTTCCATGCCTAGTGAGACTTCTCTCACCAGGGCATCAATGACGCAGGGCCAACAAGGTCAGGACATCTATATCGAACTCAGAAACAGGGCGGTAAACCCCATCGCCCTCGCCGTACCGACATTCTCCATAATCGCGGGAGCCGAAGGCGAAGCCAACATGCTTCGCCAGGTCCTATGGAACGATTTGGACTACTCGATGGTGTTCGACCTGGTCGATTCTAAGTTCTACCCAGACGTCGCCTCCGGTGATGGGCCCCCAGACTTCACGGCCTGGCGCCAAACCGATGCCGAGGCATTAATCCGAGGCTTCGTTCGCCGCCAAGGCGACGACCTAATTGTTGAGTTCCGACTCTATGAGATTGCCAGCGGCCTACAGATCATCGGCAAACGTTATTACCAGGAGATACCTGTCACCACAGCAATTATCTCGAACGCGGAACTGCGTGGAATCGCTCATGAGTTCAACGACGAGGCCGTCTTCTACTTCACAGGCCAATACGGCGCCGCCTCAACACGGATAGCCTATGTCTCCAACCGTCGGGGCCCCAATGGCCCTAAAGAGATTCACTTAATGGATTACGATGGCTATGGTGACGAACAACTCACTAACGACGGTGGGCTCGCGCTAAACCCGGCATTCTCGCCGGATGGGGACCAAATCGCGTATGTTACCTACCGTAGACACGATGGCATCCCAAACGTCGATATCGCCATGCTAAACAAGGGTGGTGGGATTCCACCCGTGATCATCCGAACTGATGGGCAGGATAGTAGCCCCGACTGGTCACCAGACGCTAGCCGACTGGTGTTCTCGTCCACAAAGGACGGCATCAAAACCGGGAATTCCGAGATCTACATCTCTAAACCTGACGGTAGTGATATGCAGCGGATCACAAACAACTCCGAAATTGACACATCACCAACGTTTTCCCCCAACGGTCGAGAGATCGCCTTTATCTCGACACGTGGTGGCGGGCAACATCTTTACAAGATGAGTATCGACGGTATTAATGTCCGACGGTTACCGGTCGAAGGTACACAAATCGATTCTCCAGCGTGGAACCCCAACCCTCAGCTTTCCGATCTGATAGCCTATGCGGCATCAGAAGGGGGTAACAGGTTTCAAGTTTTTGTATACTCTCTTAGCACAGGCCGCAGCGTCCCAGTGACACGCGGTTATGGGCGTGCCGATTCTCCGAATTGGTCGCCCGATGGAAGACAGATCGTTTTTGAAGCGGCTCAAGGCAACCAGTCCCATATTTTCGCGGTTGGGCTGGACGGCTCGCGGCTGCGGCAACTGACTAGAGAAGGCGCTAACCAGAGCCCCTCTTGGGGTGGGAGATGAGCGGGACCTGCTCACCAAACGGAGGAAAAAGCCAAATGAAAGCTCTCCTGAAACTCACTGGACTCGTCGTTCTGATGGTCGCGGTTGGCACGCTGGCGGCGTGTGCGAAAGAGGTGCCGCCGGTTGTGGAGCCACCTCCGCCACCACCAGTTGAAGAGCCACCACCACCACCACCACCACCACCACCACCACCGGCTAGAGAGTTTGTAGAAGCTGAGCCTGTAGTAGACGTTCTTACGATCGAACAGATCAACGAAGAGGGAATACTGCAGACAATCTACTTCGACTATGACAAATCAGAGGTCCGTGCCGACCAGCGGGCCAAGCTCCAGGCCAACGCACAATTTCTGCGGGACAACGACCATTTTCGTCTAGTGGTTGGCGGTCATTGTGATGAGCGTGGAACGCGCGAGTACAACCTGGCTCTCGGCGAGCGTCGTGCCAGTGCGACGATGCAGTACCTCGTATCGCTTGGTGTCCCGGCCAACCGCATTGACATTATCTCCTACGGCGAAGAGAACCCCGCAGCGACCGAAAGTAATGAGGCAGCGTGGGCACAGAATCGCCGCGCCCAGTTCCAGGCGATCGACAGTAACGATCGCTAAACGCAATATCGGGGGTGGGTTCACGCCACAAATGGGGACCCACCCCTTAACATTCTCTTCCGGAGCACCTCGGAGAGGCCTTGAATAACCGCCGGCAGCCTCCAACACTCAGATGGATAACTTTGCTGGCGTTCATTTTTTCGGTGCCTGCGTGCGCTTCTATGCAAAAACGGGTTACTGAGTCCGAGAATCGCTCGAACACCCTTGAAGCCCAAGTCTCTGATCTGCAAGAAAATCAGCAGAACCTCATCAGCCGACTCGCCAGTCTACAAGCCGAACTTGAAGCAGCGCTCGATCCTATACGTGTTCAGCAGGCCGGTGGAGGTGCGGAACTTCGCGCCCTAGAGGCGGAAGTCTCGGCCCTGCGCGAGCAGGTCAAGCAACTGGCTACCGCACTCGCCCAGTCCCAACCTGCCGAGCAGCCGATACCGTCAAAAGGACGGCTTCTTCTATACGACTTCTTCGCCCCGCCTACGCCTTCAGGGGTGCCAGCAACTACCGGGGAGCAGCCAACGTCATCCAGAGAATTCGCTAACTACGGTGACGAGGAAGAAGCGCTGTTCAATCGCGCTTACGCTGACTATACAGCGGGTCAATTCGTTATCGCTGTAAGTGGATTCGAGGAGTTCCTAGTACGCCACCCAACGTCCTCGCGCGCCCCCGACGCACTCTACTGGCTCGCCGAATCACTCGCAGCCCAAAGTCTACACACTGATGCCCGGGATCGTTTTCTTGAGGTTAAACAAACCTATCCAACTAGTGTAAAAATTCCAGACGCCACGTTGAGCGCCGCACTCGAAGCCATCGCGCTCGGTGAGCATGACACTGCTATCCGTGAACTGCGGGAACTGATCACGACGTATCAAGGTAGCGATGCTGCGTTGATCGGCTGTTTGCAACTTGATCGGCTCGGCCAATCACTACCTGCCGCCTGCCAGGTACCCTGAGACGTTTCGCGGCTTTAATTTCCAAATTATTTCTGTTCGCTTGAACCGGATAGCGTGTGCCTTCCTCGCTCTTGTGGTACATAGAGACACGTGTTCGACCGGTACACCCCGGGCGGAATCAGTTAGCCCAATACGAGAACAGCGAAGAGAGGCATGGAATGGCACGGGGCGTTAATAAAGTGATCTTGATAGGCAACCTGGGTAAGGACCCGGAGATTCGCTACACGCAGAACGGCACCGCCGTGGCTAATTTCTCGCTGGCAACGACCGATAGTTGGTCGAAGGACGGCGAGACTAATGAGCGCACTGAATGGCACAACATCGTTGCCTGGGCACGGCTGGCTGAAATCTGCAACCAATACCTTCAGAAGGGACGACAGGTATATATAGAAGGACGCATCCAAACCCGTAAATGGGAGGATCGCGACGGCAATACTCGGTACACCACGGAGATCGTCGCCCAGAATATGCAGATGCTCGGTAGCCGTGGTGATGGCGACTTTGGTGGCGGGGGGAATGCAGTCGACGGTCCCTCCAGTGACGCATCGCCTCCTGCGCCCAGCCCAAACGACGCTGGCGTAACTGACGACGACATCCCCTTCTAGTGCGCAACTAAGTAAAACTGGGAACCACGGGAATACAGCGGTCGTATTTCCTTTCCACAAAATGGTACCCGGTCCACGAGGCGAGTAAGCGGGATCCTGTTGCCCCGGCGAACCGGAGTGGGAACCATGCATCTGGGACGGCGGTTACCCGTCGCCTCATGCGGCCTACCCAGGGACGGGGCGGGCCTCCCCGAATTCCCCTATTTGGCCTTGCTCCACGTGGGGTTTACCGAGCTGCCGGCGTCACCGCCGACACTGGTGGGCTCTTACCCCACCGTTCCACCCTTACCGTTCAGCGGCCGCGAACGACTGCCTTTACGAACGGCGGTATTGTTTCTGTGGCACTTGCCTGGGGTTTCCCCCACTGGGCGTTACCCAGCACGCGGCCCGTGGAGTCCCGACTTTCCTCTACCGTAAGCACCGAAGTACTCGGCAGCGGTTCCCCTGCCTCGTGGATCGGGATGTCATTCACCTACCGGTGGCTCTCCTGTTGTGGTGGCGGATTATTGGCATTGACTAACGCGATGTAACGATCAGTTGCATCGATAGCAGTGGAAAAGTACAAGATACCCTGCATCCTAGTATCGAGTATGAGATCGTAACCATCTTCGGCTGCAAGTTGCTCAACCGCCGGAACTAACTGCTCGTTGATCCGCGTCTGTGCCTGCTCCGACATGCGGGTCATCGCACGTTGCGCATCATCTTGGAGGCGCTGCAGGTCAACCTGCGACTGGTCGACGTTGTTTTGGATCCGAGCCAACGCCTCCTCGGTAAGTGTCAATTGCTGTTGCTCAGCTTGGGCAATCAGTGTCTCAATTTCCAGTTGCTTCGCGCGTATACGATTGTCCCAGTCGGTCGCGGCCGTCTGAGCCTCCTGCTGCACCTGAATGCCAATACTGGATTCCATCAGGACGCGGTCACCGTTAATCACAGCAATCTTCCGGTCATCAGCCAGTTGTGCATACGCTGACAACGCAACACCAACGTTTAGGACTATTGCGAGGGCAATCCCTCGTAGAACCCAGTTCATTACTTTCATGGGCTTCCGATCTCCTTGTTACTGGGAAGTTTGAAGCAAATCACGCGCGGCCGGAGATCGGCCGTCAAGCGGAGAATTAGTGATCGTAGCATGAAGGCCCGAGGATGATCACCACCCCCGGGCCTTCCGAAAATGACCCGAAACATCCACACGATGCGCAGCGGCGAATCGCACGAATTCTGGGTCGTACCCGGTTTTAGAAATCACCCCCACCAGGAGCCTGAGGTCCATCGTCTTCCGGAAGCTCCGAGACAAGCGCTTCGGTCGTTAGCAGTAAGCCCGATACCGACGCCGCATTCTGCAACGCATGGCAAACAACCTTGGTCGGATCGACAACACCAGCTTTGACTAAATCCATGTGCTCCATGGTTTGGGCGTTGAAGCCATAAAAGGCGTTCTTCTCCGTACGAGCCTGCTCGATGATGAGATCAGGGCTGGCAGCGCCAGCATTGATCAGGATTTGGCGCAAAGGCTCCTCCATTGCACGTTGCACTATGCCAACGCCCACCTGCGCATCTCCTTCCTCCTCAAGCGCAGCGACCGCAGACTGTGCACGCAACAAAGCCATACCACCACCCGGAACTATGCCCTCTTCTACGGCTGCTTTAGTCGCATGCATGGCGTCTTCTACACGCGCCTTCTTCTCCTTCATCTCAGTCTCTGTCGCAGCACCAACGTTGATCACCGCAACACCTCCAACTAGCTTTGCGAGTCGTTCTTGTAGCTTCTCGCGGTCATAGTCGGACGTGGTATTGCTGATCTGCTGACGAATCTGAGCAACGCGCCCTTCGATATCCGAGCCTTCGCCAGCACCCTCGATTATCGTCGTTTCATCTTTGGTAATAATCACCTTCTTGGCGTTACCGAGATCCTCTGTCTTAATATTCTCGAGTTTCACTCCAATGTCTTCACTGATCGATGTACCACCAACCAGAATGGCAATGTCCTCCAGCATAGCTTTACGACGCTCGCCAAATCCCGGGGCCTTCACCGCAGCAGCCTGAAGAGTTCCCCGAAGTTTGTTGACGACCAACGTCGCCAATGCTTCACCTTCTACATCTTCGGCAACGATTAGTACTGGCTTACCCAAACGCGAAACCTGTTCAAGCAACGGAAGCAAGTCTCTCATCGAAGAAATCTTCTTCTCATGAATCAGGATAAGGGGATCTTCAAGAACGGTTTCCATTCGCTCGGGATCAGTGACGAAGTACGGTGACAAGTAGCCGCGATCAAATTGCATTCCCTCGACGACGTCGAGACTGGTCTCTAAACCAGAAGCCTCTTCGACCGTTATGACCCCATCTTTGCCGACTTTGCCCATTGCCTCGGCGATAATTCCACCGATAGTTTCGTCCTGGTTAGCCGAAATAGTACCAACCTGGGCGATGGCCTCACCCTCGACCGCTTGGGAAACACTACGGATTTCCTCAACCGCCGCACGTACGGCCGCATCAATACCGCGTTTAATGGCCATCGGATTGTGCCCTGCGGTGACCTGCTTGACACCTTGGTTATAAATCGCCTGAGCCAAGACTGTCGCTGTCGTCGTCCCGTCGCCAGCCACGTCCGAGGTCTTGCTAGCAACTTCCTTTACAAGCTGTGCACCAAGGTCCTCAGTGGGACTCTCAAGGTCAAGTTCCTTGGCAACGGTCACACCGTCCTTTGTGATTTGCGGAGCACCAAACTTTTTCTCAAGGATCACGTTGCGACCCTTCGGACCGAGCGTGATCTTAACCGCATCGGCAAGTTTGTTAACACCGCGCTGGATTTCGCGCCTCGACTCCTCGTCATAGGTAATTAGTTTTGCCATTTGTTACCTCCGTATGTCAGCCGCCCGTGGACGGCCGTCTCCATTGCGATCAGCCAACGATGCCGAGAATCTCGTCTTCCTTGAGAATCTGGTATTCCTCGCCATCGAACTTAATCTCGGTACCGGCATACTTCCCAATAAGGACGGTGTCACCTACCGAGACTTCAAAGGGTGCCCGCGACCCATCGTCGAGCCGCGTTCCTGCACCTATGGCGACAACTTCCGCCTCCATGGGCTTTTCTTTAGCTGTGTCCGGAATAATGATCCCGCCATGCACCTCTTCGGTCGGCTCAAGGCGTCGAACCAGGACGCGATTACCGAGTGGACGGACCTTCACACCTGAGTTCTTGCTTGCTGCCATTGATTTGCTCCTTGATGCTACGTGAGTCTTGTTAAGGGGCCCTCACAGACAAACGGAAGGGCGCTACTTTTTACTTATTCTTATTGTCATTGGGGGGAAGGCCACCGGGGCCAGGAGGATACTTAGCACCGTCTTAGCACTCCAATGGCAGGAGTGCTAAGGGTAACAATGGCCCTTTGGAGCGTCAACTTGATGCACCTCGGAAGAAACCTGGTAGCGGTGGTCAAGTCAGCCCACAGCGGCGCATCTTGTTACGCAGTGTGTTGCGATGAATGCCAAGCGTTTTCGCAGCTTTGCTCTGGTTACCCTTATGCTCTTCGAGAATTCGTCGGAGGAAATGGGCCTCAAGTTCGCGCACAGCTTCGTCCATACGGATCCCGCCGGTAACCATCTCGCCAACGAGTTCTTCTAACCGTCCGTGCAGATCCGTGTTCCCTTCATTCTTCAGAAGCGTGCGTGCCTAGCAACGGAATACCTGTTAGCTGCTCGTAGGCTTCAAGATACTTGCCCGCTGTCGCCTCAACTACAGCTTCAGGAAGCTCCGGTCCGGGCGGGTTCTTGTCCCACCCAAGGTCACTCAGCCAATCCCGAACGAACTGTTTGTCGTATGAGGGTGGACTCACACCGCTCTCGTACTGGTCAGCCGGCCAGAAACGTGACGAGTCAGGGGTCAGGATCTCATCGATAAGTGACAGTTCACCATCGATAAAACCAAATTCGAACTTAGTGTCCGCGATAATAATGTTTCGTTCTTCAGCGAAGGCACGCGCCTCAACATAAATCTGTAATGACAGCTCACGCAACCGCTCAGCCGTATCGGCACCGACCATGCCAACCATGGTATCGAATGAGATATTTTCGTCATGACCATCATCAGACTTGCTTGCCGGAGTGAAGATAGGTTCTTCCAGGCGACCAGCTAGAGGCATATCGGCAGGCAAACCGATGCCGCAAACTGCACCAGTAGCTTGGTAGTCCTTCCATCCTGACCCGATTAAATAGCCACGAACCACGCATTCTATATCGACCCGCTCGGCTCGACGTACCAACATCGTACGTCCAGCCAACATGTCGGCGTGCTCTTGCAAATGCTCTGGGAAATTGGCGACGTCAGTGCTGATCAAGTGATTCGGGCAAACCTTCATTCGCTCAAACCAGAACCGTGAAATTTGTGTTAGCACGGTGCCCTTGTGAGGGATGCCGTTCGGCAAAACGACGTCAAAAGCCGACACCCGGTCCGTAGCAACGATAAGGAGTTCATCATTTAGATCGTATACATCGCGGACCTTTCCCCGACGTGCCATAGGAATGCCGGGTATTTCAGTTGACGTAACGATGCCGGTTTGCTCAGTCATTAGCTTCCATCATTGTGTTAGCGATCTCGTCAGCACGCCACGGATCGGAGACTTTAAACACACCTAAAGCCCTCTCAACTCCTGGCGCCACCGCTGAGTAGAAATATTCGATGTTGATCTTCTCCTCTGAAAGGCGGCCAGCTATGTCAGCTAAAGACCCTGCTCTATTAGGGAGCTCGATAACAAACACATCGATCGCAGTATGGGCCACCTGAGCTTTATGGAAGACCGCGCGTGCCATACGAACATCATCGACTACAAGACGCACGGCACCATACTCTCCCGCCTCAGCCGTCGCGAGCGCTTCGATATTGATTCCAACGTCTGAGAGAACGCGGCAAACATTAGCCAATTCGCCTGCCCTGTTCTGCCAGCTTACGATTAGCTGTTCGCGAACTGCCATCAGAAGACTCCTTGCTCGGGACCCATTTGATGAAAAGGTGGGCTCGGGCGGAATCGAACCACCGACGCCCAGATTTTCAGTCTGGCGCTCTACCGACTGAGCTACGAGCCCACCTCTTAAAAACGTCGCGGCGGCCAGCGGTCGCGGGCCACCAGAGCACCGGAAATGAGTGGCGCCCGGTACGCTGAAAGCTTACCAGCTACCCCCGTTCCCGGTGCAACAGAGCATCACCCGGAGGCAGGCATTAACGCCTATGATAGCATCCGGTTCTTTCGTGGCGCTGTCGGTACACCCTCCGATATGAACCTCTCCCGGTTAGGTTCCCAGTGTTTTTTGTGGAAGGTCTATGAGCGAACAAGAGAAGTGGGCCACAAGAGTGGGGCTTGTTCTCGCAATGGCAGGCAACGCGGTGGGCTTGGGCAATTTCCTGCGTTTTCCGGTACAAGCCGCACAAAATGGCGGCGGCGCCTTCATGATCCCCTATTTCATTTCGTTCCTTCTCCTGGGGATCCCACTAATGTGGATGGAGTGGGCAATCGGCCGCTACGGCGGTGGTTACGGCCACCACTCAAGCCCGGGAATGTTCGAGAGGCTGTGGGACAGCCCGATGGCCAAATACATTGGCGCTCTAGGCCTGTTTATGCCACTAACCGTGATGGTCTACTACACATATGTGGAATCCTGGTCTCTGGGGTATTCACTGTTTACGGCAACGGGACGTTACTGGGGCAACGCCGAGCTTGATAGCACCTTCAATTTTCTCGCCGGCTATCAAGGTCTGGCTACCAACGAGTATTTCAGTGGCATCGCCTGGGCCTACGTGTTCTTCATAATCACGATGGTTCTCAATGTGTATATCCTGTCGCGTGGCGTCTCCGGAGGAATCGAGTTGGTAGCCCGGTACGCACTTCCGGCGCTCTTTCTCTTCGCCGTCATCCTAGTTGTCCGTGTGTTACTTCTGGGCACCCCGGACCCGGCGCAACCGGAGTTCAGTGTCAGCAAAGGCCTCGGATTCATATGGAACCCAGACTTCAGCCAGATTAGTGACTCGGCGACGTGGCTGGCGGCGGCAGGTCAGATTTTCTTCACGCTCAGCCTCGGGATGGGCACGATCCAGTGCTATTCGTCCTACCTGTCGGAGAACGACGACATCGCGCTAACCGGCCTGGCGACGGCATCAACCAACGAATTCGCTGAGGTGGTCCTCGGCGGCACACTGGCAATTCCAGCAGCGGTGGTCTTCTTTGGGGTTGAACGGACCCAAGAACTCGCCGCTAACTCGTTTGACCTGGCGTTTGCCGTCATGCCCGTGTTGTTCCAACAGCTTCCCGCCGGCCAGCTCTTCGGCACGCTGTGGTTCGGCCTCTTGTTCATCGCTGGCATCACCTCTTCGCTCGCGATGGGGCAGCCTCTAATGGCGTTTCTTCAGGACGAACTCAAGATGTCCCGCCAGAAGGCAGCCATCACCCTCGGCGTCACGGTGTTCCTTCTCGTACAGCCGGTGATCTTCATCATGCCGCATTTCATGAACGAGTTTGACTTCTGGGCAGGCACATTCGGACTAGTCATTCTAGCTACGATCGAGATCGTGCTGTTCACCTGGGTGTTTGGCATCCACCGTGCCTGGGACGAGATCAATAAAGCTGCCGACATCAAGGTACCGATATTCTTTAAGTATGTGCTGCAGTTCATTGCACCGGCGATGTTGTTTGTCATTCTTGGCGATTACTTTTACAACACATTGCCAGACGTGATCCTGCTGCGCGGCGATTCAAAACCCTCAAGCCCAGAGGCCGGCCAGATGATCCAGCTTGCCCGCCTGATGCTAGTCGGCATGCTGGTTGGCCTTTGCGCATTGGTCGGACTTGCCTGGAAAAAACAGAGTGGCAGCGACCATGGCGGGACACTCAACGAAATGCGCAGAGAGCCATCCACTCTCCCTGAGGAAACAGACTGATGACCCTGTACGGCTACCTGTTCATGGCGCTAGGCTGGGCGGTGATCATTTCTTTGACCGTCTTTTGCTACAAGAAAATTCTCTTCGAAGACTGATCTTCCAGAGTAATTCTGGAGCCAACACCAGCATCGAGGCAAGCGCTCTCGTCGGCCAGTTCAGCTTGCCGCAGGTGCCGCCTTTTCGGACGGTGTTTCCTCGCCAGCGCCCTCTTCACTCCCGTCGTCCCCGGCAACCGCCTCCGCCGGGGCGACAAGACCATACTCGACACGCAGCTTGCCATCGATAACATCAGCAATGTCTAAGTTTTCGTCAAGGAACTTGCGCGAGTTCTCACGGCCCTGCCCTAACCGATCACCATCATACGAGTACCAAGACCCGGAGCGCTGAACAATGCCAGCTAACTCCCCAAGATCGAGGAGTTCCCCGGCACGAGAAATTCCCTTACCGTAAATGATCTCAAATTCCGCCATCCGGAACGGTGCCGCGACCTTGTTCTTGACCACCTTCACTCGTGTGCGGTTCCCGATTATCTGATCACCGTCCTTGATCGATCCGATACGTCGGATATCGAGCCTCACCGAGGAATAGAACTTGAGCGCACGGCCGCCCGGCGTCACTTCCGGGTTGCCGAACATCACGCCTATCTTCTCGCGTACCTGGTTAATAAAAATGAGGCTGGTCCGTGATTTCGACACGACGGCGGTCAACTTACGAAGAGCCTTGGACATGAGGCGTGCCTGCAGCCCTGGCTGCTGATCACCCATCTCGCCTTCTATCTCGGCGCGCGGCACAAGCGCCGCAACCGAGTCAATCACCAACACGTCGAGGGCACCGCTACGTACTAATGTCTCAGCGATCTCCAATGCCTGCTCGCCAGAATCTGGCTGCGAAACCAGAAGGTCATCGAGGTTAACCCCAAGCTCTTGTGAGTACTCCGGATCAACGGCGTGCTCGGCATCTATGAACCCAGCGATGCCCCCAGTCTTTTGCGCCTCGGCAACAACATGGGAGGCCAACGTTGTCTTGCCTGAAGATTCAGGACCGTAGATTTCGATAACACGACCCCGCGGCAAACCACCGACACCAACGGCAATATCTAAACCGATTGACCCGGTCGAAATTGTCGCCACGTCAATGACACTGTCGGCCCCCAACCGCATAATCGCGCCTTTTCCATGCTGACGCTCAATTTGTGAAATAGCCAGCTCTGCGGCCTCTAGTTTGTCGTCTGTTTCCTTCGCCATCGTGTACTCCTCAGCGCGCCGCGTTGTTTAACTCCTAGCTCAGTGCAGATGCTCATTGAGTTTCCGGGTCAGCCTACCGCAACCAAAACACCTAATGGGCCAGTAGGTACATCCAGAATACCTGGAGCCCTAGCTCTCGTGTGTCCGTGGACCCTTCGGTAACCTGTGCCGGAACGAAAACTTTGTCCACCTCGATCGTCAATTCAACCCAGTCGCCGTCCCCTAACTCCTCGTCGGGCACGTCAAAATAAAGCAGATACGACGACGAATCTGTCCGCGTAAACCAGTCGATCTCCCTGCCACCCATCTTGATGGAGACACTCTGATTCCCACCAACGAAGTCAACCGGGCTCAGGGCTCGCAAGTGTAAGGTTGCAGGCCCACGTGGGTTACGGAATTGCACCAAGCCACGACTGCCCATCCACCGCCACTGCCGAGTATAGGCATCGTGACTGGTTAACAGCACTTCCTCCTCCGTGAACCCTTCAAGATAGCCTGGCCGTCCCCCCTGGTCATCTGTTCGAATCAGCATCGTATGCACCAGCGGCCGTTCCTGAAACCGACCTTCGTACATCGTTCCGACCTTACCCTCGTCGTCATATAGGCCAACGTAAAAACTGAGTTGGTCAACCCGTAGGCCTGGGTCCGAATAGATCAAGTGCCGGTAGGTAAACGGCTGTCCGGCTCGCCACTGACTCGTTGGGACCACAGGGAAATGGTCATCCTGTTCGACTATGTTTCCGTCCGGGCCAACGATATTGACGAAAACCTTAAAGTCGTCGGCAGGAGGCGAGAAACCACTATTGGGGGTCCACGTGTACCCAATGTCTAGCGGACTCCCGGGTGGAATACTCTCGGGCAAGTCAACGGTTACACTTACATCCACGGTACGACCAATTTCATGGCCACCGCAGGCCACAACCAAGACCAACAAAACCGTTGAGACCGACGCAAGACAACTGTACACGCTGGTTGTTGCCAGCGTTCTAATCATGATCGAGCAGTCTCCGAAGACCTTCGTTTCGGGCGGGCGCCCCTAATTGCAGTCTACTGTGGTACCCAACCCCCATCAAGCTCACTTAAAATGACGCCACAATGGACCCCTTGCTCCTATTCGCTGACAAGAAAACACCTTGAAACTCACTGTCTATGGGCTCCGCAGCGATTTCATTTTGTTGACCACACACGGGTACCATGCTAACGTCCGCGCCGTTCACTACTAGCTTACGCTAGGCCTACCAGGAGGATCCGCATGTCGCATGAAGCCCTCGGGATGATCGAGACCCGCGGGTTGGTTGGTGCGATCGAGGCCGCTGATGCAATGGTAAAGGCGGCGAAGGTTGTGCTTGTCGGGAAGGAGCAAGTTGGAGGTGGCCTAGTCACCGTACTTGTACGCGGAGACGTAGGCGCTGTAAAGGCCGCCACAGACGCCGGTGCGGCTGCAGCACGGCGGGTCGGCGAGCTTATCTCGGTGCACGTGATCCCGCGGCCCCACGAAGAAGTCGAGAAACTGTTAGGCCCCGCTCCTCAGGAGGGATAGTGCCCATACCAACCAGTAAGACCAAGCAGTGAACTAACCGGCGAGTGCCACAAGAGACACCACTCCGCTACAAATGCCGCCGATGAATAATGCGGAACGAGACCGCGACCTTGAGTCGATTCAAGAAGCTCGGCAGCTTGGCCGTGCCGCTGTAGAAGCTCAGCGGCAGCTTGAGGGCTGCACTCAGGAGCAGATAGACGCCATCGTTGAAGAGATGGCTGCTGCAGGATTGGCCCATAGTGAACACCTCGCGGAGTTAGCCCACGACGAAACTGGTTTCGGCAACGTTCCCGACAAGGTTCTTAAGAACAACTTCGTCCTCAAGGATGTTGTAGAAGCAATGCGCGGCATGCGTACAGTCGGCGTGCTTCGCGAGGATCGCGAGCATGGCGTCCGCGAAATCGCTGAGCCCGTGGGTGTTGTCGCCGGTATCATCCCATCGACAAATCCGACCTCGACAGCGTTCTTTAAGTGCCTGATAGCGCTCAAGGCTCGTTGCGGAATCGTATTGTCTCCCCACCCGACCGCGGCCCAGTGTGTTAAAGCCAGTGCCGAAGTTATGGCCGAAGCGGCTCACAAGGCGGGGGCTCCGAACGGCATTATTGGATGCATGAGCAGTGTCACAATGCAAGGAACCAGGGAGCTTATGCATGGTCGGGAGACCGACATCATCCTAGCAACCGGAGGCATCGGTTTGGTCAGGGCGGCCTACTCGGCAGGCAAACCAGCTTACGGGGTCGGGCCCGGGAACGTTCCGGCCTACATCGAGGAAACGGCAAATGTTCCTAAAGCAGTGCGCGACGTCATTTCCGGAACAACCTTTGACAACGGCACCCTATGTTCCTCGGAACAGGCAATCGTCTGCGACCGTATCATCAAGGATGAAGTGCTCGAACAAGCACGTGCAAACGGTGGTCACCTTCTCACTCCAGACGAATGTGATCGTCTCGCCGCCGTGTTAATTACCGACCGCCTTCTGGTCAACACCGACTATGTTGGTCGGCCGGCCACCACTATCGCGAATGCTGCTGGAATCAAGGTGCCAGAAAAAACTCGTGTGTTGATTTGCCCGGTCGGCGGCGTTGGCAAGAAGTATCCCCTCTCTCACGAAAAGCTTTCACCAGTACTAGCTTTTTACGTCGTGGACGACTGGCAGGAAGGGTGCCAAAGATGCACAGAACTGCTGCGCTTCGGCGGCATGGGTCACACGATGGTGATCCACTCAGGCAATGACGACATCGTCTTGGAATTTGGCCTGCGAAAACCGGCACATCGGGTACTCGTAAACACTGTCGCAGCGCTCGGTGCCGTCGGGCACACCACTCACCTCTTTCCCTCGATGACACTTGGTTGCGGCTCCTGGGGGAATAACATCACCTCCGACAACATAGGCCCACAGCACTTACTGAACGTCAAACGGTTAGCCTACGAGACGCGTGAATACATACCAAAAGAAGTTATCGAACCGGCAACCATTTCCGATCAAAATGAGCGTACCGAATTG